>JAESFX010000017.1_pt1 | contig 362049 bp, 324 predicted proteins | sample 9269501 | NCBI WGS metagenome assembly JAESFX01 (sample SAMN14515570, study PRJNA621655) | algae metagenome | isolation source: Desmonostoc geniculatum HA4340-LM1 and co-occurring heterotrophs from cave... | place: USA: Maniniholo cave, Kauai, Hawaii | collected 2009-07-28 | reverse complement strand
ATGCCGTGTGGGCATCCGAAGGCGCCACCAAAGAGTGAGGACCGGAGTCTGCCGCCCACTCCCTCGTCCCCCGAGTTGGGCTGGTGGCAGGCTCCGGTCCTTTCGCGCGCTGTGACGGACTAGACCTTCACGCGCTGCGATAGAGTTTCGTCAACGAGAACTCGCGGTGGCCGAGAGCCTCGGCCGCCGTCAATCGCCCATTGGCGGTGCGGATGATCATGTCGATCAACGCGTCACCGGCCATGTCGAGCGTTTGCTCACGCCGCAGGATGCCGGTCACGTCGACGTCGATATGCTCCCCCATGGTCCTGAGTGTCTTCGGGTTTGCCGAAATCTTGATGACGGGCACGATCGGATTGCCGATCACGTTACCCTGTCCGGTCGGGAACGTGTGGACCACCCAGCCACCGGCAGCCATCAAGGTCACGCATTCCGCCGCGGCCGACGACGTGTCCATGTAGTAGAGGCCATTGCCCTTCTGCGGCTCCTCCGCAGGCCCGAGGACATCGATGTAGCGACACTCGCGGCCGATCTTCTCGAGATTACCGAGCGCCTTCTCCTCGATCGATGAGAGCCCACCCGCGATGTTGCCCTTGGTCGGCTGGCTCTCCGAGAGGTCGTCGACCTTGTTGGCCTCGATCACCTCCTGCTGGTAGGCGTTCCAGACCTTGTACCACTTCTCGCCGATCTCTTTGCTGATCGCACGCTCGCGGGCGATGTGTTCGCCGCCGGTGATTTCGCTCGTCTCGCCGAAAACGCCGGTGACGCCCTTCGGGATCAGCTTGTCATACATGTTGCCGACTGTCGGACACGAGCCGAGGCCGGTCGTGGTATCGGATTCACCGCACTTGGTCGAAACCCACAGTTCGTCGATGGAGCATTGCTCGCGCTGCAACTCGGAGGCCCACTGCACGAACTCCTTGGCCTTGTAAGAGGCCTTGGCGATTGTCGCGATGTCGCCATGCCCCTCGATTCCGAAGCCGACGACGGGCTTGCCAGTCTTGGCGATGCCTTGAACCACACGGTCCGTCCAGCCGTCCTCGATCCCGATGACCACGACGGCCGCCACGTTCGGATTGGAGCCCGTGCCAATCAGCGTGCGGAAGTGGAGGTCGAGGTCGGCGCCAAACTGCAGGCGGCCATAGGCGTGCGGGATGGCGAGAGTGCCCTTGATGTTGTTCGCGACGGCCTCGCAGGCAGAATTGGACAGGTCGTCGAGCGGCAGGATGAGCACGTGATTTCTCACGCCGACGCGTCCGTTCTCGCGACGCCATCCCCAGAACGACAGATTGTCGAGGCTCTTGGCAGTGGGTGCGGACTTGGCCGCTTTTTTTGCTGCTGGCTTTGCCATTGTCTCGTCCCGCCTCACCAGCGCTTCGTTCTGTGATTGTGGATGTGGACGTGCTCGCCGGTTTTGGCGCTGCCCACCATGCGGCCGACGTCAGCGCCGTACTTGATGACGGTGTCGCCTTCCTTCAGCTCGGTCAGCGCCACCTTGTGGCCGATGGGAATGTCCTGCTTGGCAGTGACGCGGATCGTCGTGTCGGTCTCGGTGATCACGCCGAGCATGTCGGTGCCGGCTTTGAGATCCTCCACGACGACGACGCCGACGTTGTCCTTGGGGCTATGCACCAGGAATTGTGGAATGTTGGACACGCGCTTCCTCTTCGAGTGTTTTGGAACGATTGCGAGCCTAAGCCCCCGAAGCGGTGGTGGCCAGTGCGACGAAACGAGGAGAGCAGAGTAATCGGCGGGAATGGCAGACTGTAAACCGCACATCGGCGCGGCGACAACTGATTGACCGAGCCTTAAGCGCTCCCGCGCGATCACACTTCGTTACGAGTTCTAACCGCCCGGGATACCCTGCACCTGAACGTAAAGCGAATAGACCGACGTCGATGCAGCCATGAACAGGCGGTTGCGCTTCAAGCCGCCGAAGCAGAGGTTGGCGCAACGCTCGGGTAGCAGAATGTGGCCGATGGGCTTGCCGTCCGGAGCGAAAACGCGAACGCCGTCGAGTGCCGGATCACCCATGCCCCAGCCGCACCAGAGATTGCCGTCGGTGTCGCAACGCATGCCGTCGGGGGTGCCTGGACCAGCGTCGATGTGGACGCGCCGATTGGCAATGCGAGTGCCGCCGTCGATCACGTCCCAGGCCGAGATGAGGCGGTTCGGCATCGCGCGGGACTCGACGACGTAGAGGATTTTCTCGTCGGGCGAGAAGCAGAGGCCATTTGGCCCTGGCACGATGTCGGTAAGCATTGTGGCTTTGCCAGTCGTGGGGTCGAGACGGTAGACGCACATCGCCAATTCCGCCTCGGCCTTCTCGCCCTCGTAGTTGCCGAGAAGCCCAAACGCAGGGTCGGTAAACCAGATCGTGCCGTCCGACTTCACCACGACGTCGTTGGGCGAGTTGAGGCGTTTGCCTTCGAAGCGGTCCATCAGGACGGTGATCGAGCCATCGTACTCCGTCCGCGTCAGGCGTCGGCCATGCTCGCACGTCACGAGACGCCCTTGGCGATCACGCGTGTTGCCGTTGGCCCAGTTCGATGGCTTCCGGAATACCGATACGGCGCCGGTCTCCTCCTCCCACTTCATGATGCGGTTATTGGGAATATCGCTCCACAGCAGGTAGCGGCCGTCGCCCACCCAGACCGGACCCTCGGCCCAGCGGAAGCCGGTGGCGATGCGCTCCACCGCCGAGAGCTTGATCCAGTATTTTTCGAAGCGCGGATCGAACGCCTGGATCGCCGGATCGGGATAGCGCGGCGCATGGCTGCGCCAGCCATTGGGGAAGAGATCGGACATGCGAACCTCTCGGGCAGATGGGCACGGCCATCAGCCTGCGCCGATAACCGGTAATCTTCAAGTTGCAAGGCGCCCAAAGCATCGATCAGGTGTTAGGTGGCAGCATGCGGGTGCCCTCGCGGCACTTCATGAGCGGTTGGACCCGCCGGCCGAAGGTATCGAGGCCTCCGATGAAATCGTCGAAGGTGAGCATGATCCCTTTGACGCCAGGCATGGTCGCAGCCTCGTCCAGCATGCGCGCACAGTTTTCATAGGAACCGACGATCGTGCCCATGTTGAAATTGATCGGCGAAGCGGCCCGCGAAATGGCAGATGCCGTCGAGGTCTCGGTGAGATTGGGGTCCTCGGCCGCCTTGCCGATGAGGTGGGCGAGCGCCTCGCGGTCCGCACCCCGGTTATAGAGGTCCCATTTGGCGAGGGCGGCCTGGTCGGTCTCCTCGGCGATGACCATGTAGAGCATGTAGGCGCCCACATCGCGCCCTGTCTTTGCGGCGTGTGCCTTCACCCGTGCTGGTACGGCCGCAGCCTTGGTCGGCTCGTTGACGCCTTCGCCGAGACAGAAATTGTACTCGCACCACTCGGCGGCGAACTCCATGCCACGGTCCGACTGTCCGGCCGACACCACCTCGATGCGCCGCTTGGGTCTCGGCGACAGGACGCATTTGTCCATCTGGAAGTACTCGCCCTTGAAATCGGAGACGCCGGTCTCCCAAAGATCGCGGAGTATCCGCACATATTCCGTACTGTAGTCGTAGCGTTTGCCGAAATACTCGTCGCCCGGCCAAAGGCCCATCTGGGTGTATTCGGGCTTGTGCCAGCCGGAGACGATGTTGACGCCGAAGCGGCCGCCCGACACGTCGTCGATGGTTGCGGCCATGCGTGCCACGATCGCGGGGGGCAGCGTGAGCACGGCCGTGGATGCAAAGAGTTTGATCCGGTTCGTCACCGATGCGAGCGACGCCATCAGCGTGAAGCTCTCGAGGCCGTGGTCCCAGAACTCGGTCTTGCCGCCGAAGCCGTGCAGCTTGATCATCGATAGTGCGAAGTCGAAGCCGTAAGCCTCGGCTTTTTGCACCACCGCCTTGTTGAGCGCAAAGCTCGGCATGTACTGAGGTGAGGTGGACGAGATGATCCAGCCGTTGTTGTTGATGGGTATGAAAACGCCGATGTCCATGGGAAGCCTCATCGCTGTGCAGCGACATAGTAATAGGAATTCGAAAGGGGATGCTGTGAGCGAGTGCTGATTGATTCGACAGGATGGCGGATGCCGCGCCACGATAGGTCACGATAGGGAATGCAATTCAGCTTTGTTTCGGAAGGCAGAGAGGGGATAGAAATGCGGTTGCAGGGAAAGATCGCCATCGTCGTCGGAGGCGGGCAACAGCCGGGCGAAACCACCGGCAACGGGCGGGCTGCATGCCTCCGCTTCGCCGAGGAAGGCGCGACGGTACTCGTCGTCGACAGCAATCAGGAGTGGGCCGACGACACCGTCCGCACGATCACAGCGCGTGGCGGTAAGGCCTCGGCCTTTAAGGCCGACATCACGCGCGAGGCCGACTGCAAGGCGATCGCCGACACCTGCCTTACGCGTTACGGGCGGATCGACATCCTGCACAACAACGTCGGTCGGGCGCGGGGCGACAAGGGGACGGTCGAACTCGAAGCCGAGATGTGGGACGAGCTGATGGCGCTCAACATCCGCGGCATGTTCCTGACCATCAAGCACGTGCTGCCGATCATGCGCCACCAACGGTCGGGTGCGATCGTCAATATTTCGTCGACATCATCGATCGCGGCCGGGCCGGCCCTCACGTATCGAGTCTCGAAAACGAGCGTGAACTCCCTCACCCAGCACGTTGCCATGGAGAACGCCCCTCACGGCATCCGGTGCAATGCGATCCTGCCGGGGCTGATGAACACGCCGATGGCGATCGAGCGCCGCGCGCGCGAGCGCAACGTCTCTCGCGATCAGGTGCGCCAGGAGCGCGCATCGCAGGTGCCGCTCGCGGTAACCGAGGCGGGCAACGCCTTCGATGTCGCAAACGCGGCCGTATTCCTCGCCTCCGACGAGGCGAGATACGTCACGGGGGTGCTACTGCCGGTCGATGGCGGCCTGCTCCTGAAGATCGGGTAAGCGAGCACGGGGCGACTTAGTCGAAAGCCGCCTCCACCACACCGAGCGCGCCGAACGTGGCGCGGGCGGTCTCGCCGGCGCGCACTGCATCGAGCCCCGTGCACGTGCCCGTCGAGACGATCTCTCCGGCCTTCAGTCCGCGTCGACGCGCCGATTGCTGATTGGCGAGCCAGACCATCACAGCCAGCGGATCACCGAGCGCGCGTTCACCGGTGCCGTGGCCGCGGGGAGATCCGTCGATCGTCATCGAAACGGGCAGCAGCTTCAAATCGAGGCCGCGCCAATCCGTGGTCCAAGGGCCGACGACAAGCGCGATATTGACCCCGAAATCGGCCGTCGACAGAAAGCGGCCGATGCCGGCGAGGCCACCCGAGATGCGGCTGCCGACGACCTCGATCGCGCCCGCCACCGCGTCGATCGCAGCGCGAAGCTCGTCGTAGGTGTAGGGTGCGGCTCGAGGCGGCAGATCATGTCCCAATCGAAAAGCGATCTCTCCTTCGAGTTCGGCGTTGTGGCCGGGGACGAGCGATACGCGGGCGGGGCTCTGGTAAACGTAGGGCGCGAGAAGCGGTGCCGAGCCGGGTTCAGTCGTCCCAAGCTTCTTCTGCGCCTCGAGGCTCGTCGATCCGACCTTGAACCCGCGCATCGCCAGTCCCGACAGGCGCACCGCCTTGGCTTGCACGGAATAAGCCTCTTCGGCGTTGGCGGGCTCGACGAGAGACGCCCGCGTCAGCACGACGCCATCGCGACGGGCTTCCCACAAACGTTGCGCGAGCGCTTCCATATGAGAGCTGAGCGACATGTCTCGTTCCAGTTCGACGGCTGTGATTGCGCTTCGGCGGTCAGTATTCGATCCGGCACGAGCGCGCCGATCGGTTCTTGGTCTGCTGCATGCGGCAGCGAGAATGCCGGGGGAATGCCGTTCTTTCAGAGCTTCGCCAGAACCGCTTCGAGCTCAGGCAGGAGTACAATTCCGTCCTGATCGTTGCCGGAGGAGTGTACGACGATCCAGGTGCAGGGTGAGCCGCTGCGGTTGAACGGCGCGTGCGGCACGTCCGCGGGAACGAACGCCTGCTCCCCCTTTCGCACAAGGACTGAGTGCTCGAGGGTCTTCCCGTAGTAGACCGTGCACTCCCCTTCCAGCATGTAGGCGATCGTCTCGATACCTTCGTGGTAGTGGGCCCTGGCTCTCGCTCCGTGCGGCATCGGCAGCACGTTCATGCAGATGCTCTTGGCGCCGACCGTCTCCGCGGACGCACCGGAACCGTAGGTGAAGCCTTGCTTGCCCACATACGTTCTCCCGGGAGCCACAACGACGACCCGGTCATCAGCCTCTTTCATGAAATCCTCCCAAGTATGCGTCCGAACTTAGCAAACGGAACCCGAGCAGGAACGAGAAGCCGCATCTCTGGCGCGAACCCGTCAAACCAGCCCCTGCACGTCGCTGTCGATGGAGATCGCCTGACCCGAGAGCGTGCGCGCCCGTGGGCTCGCCAGATAAACCATCATATCGGCGAGGTTTTCCGGTGGCACCAGCGACTTGATCGAGGCATTGGCCAGCGTCGCATCCTGGATGGACTGCATCGACGTGCCGGCAACCTGTGCCTTGGCCTGGAACACGCGGCGGATGCGGTCGCCGTCGACTGGACCAGGTAGGATCGCATTGGCGCGAATGCCGTATTGGCCCAATTCCATGGCCAGTGTCTTCGTGAAGCCGATGACGCCCCACTTGGCGGCGGCGTAGGGAGAGCGGTTCGGGAAGCCGAACTTGCCGGCTGCCGAAGACAGATTGATGATCGAGGCGTTCTTCGATTGCTTCAGGTGCTCGACGGCCAGCCGCGTACAGTTAAACTGGCTGGTCAGCGTCACGTCGATGCAACGGTCCCAGTCCTCGGGGTTGATCTCGTGCACGGGGCCGGTGGGGCCGGCGATACCGGCATTGTTGACGAGACAATCGAGGCCGCCGAGCGAGGACAGCGCGTCCTTGAAGAGCGCCGCCACTTGGGCCCGATCGGCCACATCGCAGACGCTCTGCGTAACCGACGGGTAAGCCTTTTTCAGTGCCGCTAGCGCCTCCTTGTCGACGTCGCAGGTGTGGACCTTGGCGCCTTCGCCGAGGAAGGCCGCGACCGTCTTGAGGCCGATGCCGCTCGCGCCCGCCGTGATCAGCACACGTAGGCCCTTGATGCCGAGATCCATTGCTTAAAGCTCCGAGGCGTTGACGATCGTCGGTAACCTAGCATCTTGCGCGGCCCGTGCTAGTGTTCAGCCTCCCGAGTCACAGCGAGATCTTGATCGTGCGCGCGCTTGAATTTCACGAGACCGGTCAACCGCTTCGCGTCGTGGAGCGGGCCGAGCCGGGCATTGGTCCTGGCGAGGTGCTGCTCAAAGTCGCCTACTGCGGCATTTGCGGTTCGGATGTGCACGCAACAGAAGCGAGCGCGTCTCAGGTGGGACGCGGGACGGTGCTCGGCCATGAGTTTTCGGGCGAGGTCGTGCAGTCGTCCGACGCCGCCTGGCGGCCGGGAGACCGGGTCATTGGCGTGCCATTGAAGCCGTGTGACGAGTGCCGTCCTCTCGGAACCTGCAAGGACGGCCTCGGTATTCTGTGTCCGAGCAATCGTATCGTCGGCATGTCGCCCGAGGCCCCCGGCGGATATGCCGAATACGTTCGCATCAATGGTCGTCAACTCCTCCGTGTTCCAGACTCGATCGCGCTCGATGCGGCGGCGCTGGCCGAGCCGCTGGCGGTCGGTGCGCACGCGGTGAGACTCGCGGGACAGCTTCTGGGGCGTCGGGTGCTGGTGATCGGCGCCGGTCCGATCGGGCTCGCGACGACGGCCTTTGCACGCCGGGCCGGCGCCCGCGACGTGGTCGTCTCCGAGATAGATGGGACGCGACGGGAGCGGGCACTGCAGCTCGGGGCGAGTGCGCTTCTCGATCCGGGCGCCGGACCGCTGGGCGAGCGCTTCAGGCAAGAGACGGGCGGACCCCCCGACGTCGTCTTCGAGTGCGTCGGCGTGCCGGGCGTGTTGGCGCAGGCGATCGATGTGGCCGGCATCCGCGGGCGGATCGTGGTCGTCGGCGTCTGCCGCCACGAGGACCGCATTCTGCCGCGCGCCGCAATCCGCAAGGAACTGCTGCTGCAATTCGTGCTCGGCTACACGCCCGAGGATTTCCAGCTCTCACTCGATCTGCTGGGTTCGTCCGGCTTCGATGCCGGCGCCATGATTACGGGCCGCGTCACGTTCGACGAGCTGCCCGACGTGTTCGAGAGCCTTCGCCATCCGAACGCCCACGGCAAGGTGCTGCTCGAGCCCTTCGCCCGGCGCAACGACATCACGACCTCAATCGGGAGATAAAGTGCAATGCCGACAGTCGGCCTCGTAGGAGTGGGCCTCATCGGCCGCGCGTGGGCAAACGTGTTCAGTCGCGCCGGATGGGACGTCAAGTGCTGGGACGCCAACCCGGATGCGACGGCGAACGCACCGAAACTGGTCGCACAGAGCCTGAAGGATCTTGCCGCGCACGGCCTCGTCGACGATCCCGACGGCGCGGCCGGACGCATCACGCCGGTCGCGACGCTGGCCGAGGCCGTAACGGGCGTCGACTTGGTTCAGGAATCCGGTCCAGAGACGATCGAGGCCAAGATCGCGATATGGAAAGAGCTCGACGCTGCGGCCGCGGCTGAGACCATTCTCGCGTCGTCGTCGTCGGCTATCGTCGCTTCTCGGTTTACCGAAGGTCTGGCCGGTCGTCATCGGTGCCTGATCGCGCACCCCGTCAACCCGCCGCACGTCGTCCCCGTCGTCGAACTTTCGCCGGCGCCCTGGACAGATCCATCGGTGGTGAAGCGGGCCCGCGCCATCTACGAGTCCGTCGGGCAGGTGCCGATGGAGCTGAAGAAAGAGATCGACGGCTTCATCCTGAACCGCATGCAGGCGGTGCTGCTGGCGGAGGCGTTCCGCCTCGTTGCCGAGGGCTACTGCTCGGCGGAGGATCTCGACAAGACCATTGCCCACGGACTCGGACTCCGCTGGAGCTTCATGGGGCCGTTCGAGACGATCGAGATGAACGCGCCGGGCGGCATCCCGGACTATTGCGCGCGGTTCGGTGGCGCGTGGGCCTCGCTCGCGGGCCGTCCGTACGAGCCCGATGTATTGGGCCCGGAGAACGTCGCGCGGGTGATGGAGAGCTGGGGCAAGACGCCCTCGGCCGAAACCATCGCCAGAAAAAGCCGCTGGCGCGACGAGCGACTTGCGGCACTCGCGGCGCATAAGAGGGCACAAAAGCCCTACGGCAAGTGAGACCGACTACCGTTCTGTCCGCGTCCCCTGTCGTGCGCAATGCGTCGCGTTTCCCGCGCGTGTCGAATTCGCGATCCGGCACCGGAACCCGTGATTTTTCGTGGCGTTCCCAAGTCGGGTCGCGATGATGCGACCGTTGCGAACGGAGACTGCGCAATGGCACGAGAGCAAAACAAAAATCAATGGGATGAGGAACGCCGCCGCAGGCAGGGGATGGAGCATAACGAGCAGGATTACGGCCGTGGCCGAGAGGGGTGGGGTCAAGGAGAAGGCCGCGGGTATGGCCAGGACAACCAAAGCTATGGCGAGGATATGGGCGGCATGCGCCGGTCTTCTGACTATGGCCAACAGGGCTCCCGGGGCGGCAGTCGTTTCGGGCAGGCGGGCAGCCGGGACCAGTCGGACTTCGGTTGGGAGAACCAGGACCAGCAGCGTGGCGGCGGCGGCTACGGCAGCGGCTCAGGGCAGCGCGGCTATGGCGGGAGTTCGAGCCAGGGCTGGCAAGGCGGTCAACAGGGCTACGGCGCGATGGGTAGCCAACAGGGCTATGGCGGCATGGCCGGTCAACAGGGCGGCCCGGGCTATGGAGGCATGGGCAATCAACAAGGCTACGGAGGCATGGGCAGTCAACAGGGCTACGGGATGGGTGGCCAGCAAGGCGAGCATCGCGGACGCGGACCGAAGAACTACAACCGGTCGGACGAGCGAATTCGCGAAGACGTATGTGACCGCCTGTGCGATGATTCCAACGTCGATGCCTCCGAGATCGAAATCCAGGTCGCCAATGGCGAAGTGACCCTCAGCGGTTCAGTCTCGAACCGCGACCAGCGTCGTGCGGCCGAGGATTGCGTCGAGAGCGTCAGCGGCGTCAAGCACGTGCAGAACAACTTGCGCGCCCAGGAAAAGACGAGCAGCGGCCAATCTGGAAGCAGCTCAACTTCAGCCCAGAAGATCGGCATGTAACATCTGCCGAAGATCCGCAGCCCGTCTTTACCGTAGACGGGTTGCGGTTTCATCACTGACACCCGTCTCCTGTCACGCGAGGCTATTGATCGCATTCCCCGCAGCGATAGTCCTGATACCGTTCTCGATCTCCATCGACAGTCGGGGGACGGGAATGGCCGATAATGTGGTCACGTTGAGGGGTGGCCGGCGCCTAGAGAATGGCGAGCCCAACGAGAGCTGCGTGCGCGAGCTCGAACGTCTGCTCGACGCGGCACGAGCTGGCGAGATCACTGGGATCGCCGGCACCTATAAGCATCAGAACGGTATCGTCAGCTTCTCGTTTGCAGGCGCGATCGGCGGTTTCGCCATGATCGGGGGTCTCGAAGGACTGAAGCACGAGCTGCTCGAAAGGTCCCTCGGCGGCAAATAGCCCGGTGTCGCTTTGACGACAGCAACGTGCCGTGTTTGTCTCCCTCGAGAACACTCCAGCTCGAGGAATCATTACATGGCTCAGCCTTCCGCCCCAGCCGTCAAGCGCGGCCGACGTAAAGTCATGATCACCTGTGCGGTGACGGGCTCGATCCACACACCCTCGATGTCGCCGCACCTGCCGATTACGCCGGAAGAGATAGCGGACGCCGCCGTCGGCGCGGCCGAAGCGGGCGCGGCGCTGGTCCACGTCCACGCACGCGATCCCAAGAACGGTCTTCCCGATCAGAGCCCCGAGGCGTTCGGAAAATTCCTGAAGGTGATCAAGCAGCGCTCGTCGGCGGTCATCAACATCACCACGGGCGGCGCGCCGACCATGTCGATCGAGGAACGGTTGAAGCCGTGCGCCGTCTTCAAGCCCGAGGTCGCCTCCCTCAACATGGGTTCGATGAACTTCGGCCTCTACCCGATGCTCGAGCGGCAGAAGGAGTTCAAGTACGACTGGGAGAAGCCCTACCTCGAAGGCAGCAGAGACCGCATCTTCAAGAATACTTTCACCGATATCGAAATGATCCTGACGTCGTGCGCCGAGAACGGCACGCGCTTCGAGATCGAGTGCTACGACATCGGTCATCTCTATACGCTGCGCCACTTCGCCGATCGCGGCATTGTCAAGCCGCCGTTCTTCATCCAGTCGGTGTTCGGCATCCTCGGCGGCATCGGGCCTCACCCTGAGGACGTGGCGCACATGAAGCGCACGGCCGACCGCCTGTTCGGCGACCAGTATCAGTGGAGTGTGCTCGGCGCCGGCCGCAACCAGCTGCCCGTGGCCATGCAGGCGATCTCGCTCGGCGGCAACGTCCGCGTCGGCATGGAGGACAGCCTCTGGTCCGGCCCCGGGAAGCTGGCGACGTCGAATGCCGAGCAGGTGAAGCTGGCGCGCCAGATGATCGAGGCGCTGGGGCTCGAAGTGGCGACGCCCGACGACGCGCGCGAATTGCTCGAGCTGAAAGGCGCGGATCGCGTCGAGTTCTGAGCGCTCGCCGCATGGGGCGATTATCGCGCTGCGATGACGCCCCATGTGAAAGCGGCCGATGGCGGCTCGGTAGGTGAAACATCGGCAACGGCCGCCCCAGGGCAGCCAGCCAAGACATGTCGGGTTGGGCGAGGCCTCGGATGTGGTGGCTGAACGTATTCTTTCTGGTGCATGGGCTTTGGGTGCCTGGTCACCAGATGTCGCCCGAAGGCTGGAGTCCGCGCTCCTATGCAACTGAGCAGGAATGCCTGGAGCGGCGAGCCTACGCCGAGCGCCAGTGCAAAGAGCATCCCCTCGACTATCCCACAGCCTGGATCTGTTCACCGGACAATCCGCTGACCGAGCCGCCGGCCCACATGCGCGGGCGCGACTGCTGAGTGCGGATCGCGCCGCTCAGCGCATCACGACGGCGACCTGCTTGAATGAATAAGCGATGTAGTCGTAGGCCTTGCCCGTGCGCGTGACGAACTCGCGGAACGCCTTGTGCTCGTGCGTCTGCCAGGCCGGGTAGTTGAAGTATTCGTCAAACACGATGACGGTGCCGGGCACGATGCGGTCCGCCAGATGCTCGAAGATGCAGGCGGTCGACGAGTAGAGATCGCAGTCGACGTGCAGAAACGCCACGGGCCCTGGATTGGCGGCGACGAACCTCGGCAGGCTGTCCGAGAACCATCCGGCATGCAGTCGCACATTCTTGGGCACCTTCGGCAGCTTGCCGCCGCGATTGAAGTAGCCGGCTTCCATGGTGTTGCCGGACCAGCCCTCGGGCAGTCCCTCGAAGCTGTCGAAGCCGTCGATGGTGCGCTTCGGCAAGCGCTTGGCGATGTAGGTGACCGACCCGCCTTCGTTGACGCCGAACTCCGCGACGATCCCTTCGACGGTCACTTGCTTCAGCGCATAGTCCATCAACTCGCGTGGCGTGTCGAAGGCGAGCGCCGACGGCATCTCGGCGGTGATGAAATCGAGCGTCTCGTTGAGTGCGCGCTGCTGCAGCGCCCGATAGGGATGGAACGTCGAATAGTCGAGCGGCAGCTGGACGAACATCATCGCCTTCTGCACGAGCGACTTCAGCGGATAGTTGGCGATGAACATGGCGGAACCTTCCTGGGCGGCCTCACGCGCGCTCGGGCGCCGGAGCGTTGAAGACGAAGACACGCAGTGCAGTGAACACGGTCACGAACGAGAAGCCGGTCGCAACGAGTTTGGCGAGCAGCGGGTGCAGTCCCATCACGTCGGCGAGGAGGCCGACCGTCGCCACCGTGACGACGAGTCCGGTTCCGCCGGCGACGAAGAATTTGGCGAGAACGGGCACCTCCGCCGCCATGCCGCGGGCGCGAAGCCGGCCGGCGAAGACGATCCGCGACGACAGTGCATAATGAACCAGGACACCGAAGACGTAGCCGCCGGCAGCCGCGACGGCCGCGATGTGAAGCACCTTGAGAAGGGCCCAGTAGATCGCGACGTCGACGATGAGCGCGGTGCCGCTGACGGCGAGGTAGCCGATCAACTGGCGTGCGATCGGACGCAGCCGCTCCGGTACGATGCGCAGGAGCGCATCGAGCGGAGCCAGCAGCGTGTCGAGCGTGAAGGTCATGCCACCTTACCGACCGGACGTGGCACGAGACGCACGCTCTTCAGAGCCTCCTCGGCACCGGAAGCGCCAGCCTCGTGGTACTCGGCGTCTTCGTTCACGTTCCAGATGTCGTACTGATCCTTGCCCGCCAGGATGTTCTTGACCGTCAGCATGGCGGTCATCATGGCGTGGTCCTGGTTGTTGTACTTGTGCATGCCGTTGCGGCCGACGAGGTGGAGCCGTGGATAGTTGGCGGCGATGTCCTCGCGGATCGTGTCGACGTTGAAGCGATAGGCATCGTCGTAGACCGGATAGGCCTTTTTCTGGCGGACGACGCAGCCGTCCTTGATGTCGTTCCAGGTGGCGAGGCCGATCTGCTCGAGCTCCTTCTTGGCGAGGCCGATGAGTTCGCCGTCGCTGGCGCCCCACAACCCGTCACCCTCGAAGCAGAAATATTCGAGGCCGAGGCAGGCGAGCTTCTCGTCCGGCACCATCTCGGGTGACCAGGAGCGGAAGTTCTGGATGCGGCCGACCTTCACCGAGGGCTCGTGAATGTAGATCCAATTGTCGGGGAAGAGGTCGGGCTTGTCGACGATCAGCGCGACCGTGATGAAGTCGCGATAGCGCAGCTTCTCGGCGGACGGCTTCGAAACCGGCGTCGGCGTGACCGACTCCATCAGCTCGCGGATCGGAGCCGACGAGATGACGTCGCGCGCCGTGAACGTGCGGATCGTGCCGTCGGTCGTCTCAGCCGTAATGGTCCAAAGATCGGCAGCGGCGTCGTGGGCGAGGCTCTTCAGTGTGGTGCCCATGTGGATGGTGCCGCCTTGCGCTCGGGTCTTGGCCGCAGCGGCGTCCCACATCATGCCGGGCCCCTTGCGAGGATACTGGAAGCTCTCGATGAGCGTCTTGATGACTTCCCCGTCGTGCGCCTTGGTGCCGTCCTTGAAACCCTTCGGCGCGATCGAGTTCCTGAGCGCGTTGGCCATGGCGCTCCACAGGTCGAGGCCCTTGATGCGCTGGGCGGCCCAATCGGCGGAGATGTCGTCGCAGCTCATGCCCCACACTTTCTCGGTGTAGGTCTTGAAGAAGATCGAGAACAGGCGCTCGCCGAACTGATTGGCCACCCACTCGTGGAATGTCACCGGCTTCTCGTTCGGGAAGGCCTGCTTGTACATGAAGGAGAGGACGCACAGGCCCGACTCGACGACACCGAGGTTGTTCAGGGCCTCGAAGGCCTTGAGCGGATACGAGTAGTACTTGCCGTCGTAGTAGATGCGCGAGAGGCGCGGACGTTCGATGAAGTCCTGGGGCAGGATCTCCTTCCACAGATCGACGACCTCCTTCGACTTCGAAAAGAAGCGATGGCCGCCGATGTCGAACAGGAAACCCTTGTAGCTCGCAGTGCGGCTGATGCCGCCGACGTAGGTCGGGTCGGCCTCGATGACGGTGGTCGACACGCCCTCTTTGGTCAGGAGATAGGCGGCCGTGAGGCCTGCCGGACCGGCGCCGATGACAAAAACGTCGGAATGCGACATGGAACCCCTCGACAAGATACGCGTGGTCGGCAGAGCCGGCCGAGTGCCGGACGCGCCTGCATGTTGGATAGCTTTATGCGGGAAGGCTTAAGGAAGCCCTTTCGAAACAACGACATCGGATTAACACTTTGGACATTAATCGCGGTGCAAGCCCTATCGGACATTCTCGCCGGAGAATGATGCGGGGGGACGACGGACCGATGGCGAATGCACTTCCCTTGGGCGCGCAGTGGCGCGGGGCGACGATCAACGTCCAGGTTTCGCCGGCCCTCGTCTGCATCGCGGCGGTCGTGCTGATCGTTTGCCTGCGCCTCAACTCCCATGGCGCGGCTCTGCTGACGTCGCTCGGCGACACCGACGATGCGACACGGCTGGTGCAACTCGGCGCCTTTCTAGAGCACGGCCGTTGGTGGGACTTGCGGCTCGAACGGATCGGCGCGCCCGATCCCGTGATCTCGCACTGGTCGCGCCTCGTCGATCTCGGGCTGGCGGTGATCTTCAAGGCGGCGAGCCTCGTGCTCGATCCGGCTCGGGCGGAGTTGGCGATGCGCATCGTCTGGCCCAGCCTCGTGCTTCTCGGACTTCTAATTCTGACCGCACGCGATGCCGAGCGCGACGGGGGAGCCCTTGCGTGCGTCTTCGTCGCGGCGATGGTGGTCATGTCTTCGTCGGCCCTCTACCAGTTTCGTCCGGGACGGATAGATCACCACAACGTGCAGATCCTGTGTGGCGTCGGCGGTATCCTGCTTCTCGCGCGCAGCGTCGTGGCGCCAGCCATCGGCTGGTGGGCGGGCGCTTTGATCGGATTGGGTCTAACGGTCGGGCTCGAGGCGGCGACGCTGCTCGGACCGGCGCTCGTGGTCGCGATCCTGATCGGGCTCGGGCGGCGCCGCGGCCTCGAGGGCCAGATGCGGGCTGTCGTGGCGATGGCGGCAGCACTTGCGATCGGTGTTTTTATCTCGATCGCTCCTCATCGGCTCGGCGTGATGGCCTGCGATGCGGTTGCACTCAATCTCGTGGCGCTGGTGGGATTCGGCGCTGCCGGGGTCGTCGGCGCGGCGCTGGCGGCGCAGCGGCTCGAGGGGCCAACGCTCCTTGTCACACAGCTCGCATGGCTCGGCGGATGCGGTGTCGCGGGGCTCGTCGTCTACGGGCTGCTGGAGCCTCGCTGTCTGGCAGGTCCCTTCGGGCAGGTAGCGGCCGAGACGTGGCCCGTATGGTTGTCTCGCGTCACCGAGGGGCAACCGATCGGTTATCTATTCTCGCTGTCGGTCGGCAGCGCACTCGGTTTCGTCCTGCTCGCACTTCTCGGCATCGCTGCTCGCGCATGGCTCGCGTTGCAGGAGCGGGCGACGAGCGGCGAGGGTGATCGGTTGCGGCGCCAGATGTTGTTACTAGCCGTGCAAACCCTGGCATTCGTCGCGGCCTGCTGGCAGGTGAAGATGCTTCCTTATGCGGCCTGGTTGGCGTTGCCGGCACTGGCTGTCGCAATTGCTCGGTTGCCGGGAACGGGCGCGCTGAGCGCCACCGTGGTCCGGCTCGCAGCGCTTCTTCTAGTTCTCGAGACTACACTCGCGACTCTGGCTGGCGGGGCGGCAGCGATGGTCGCCAAGCCGGACAAGTCGGCGGTGCCGCCGGTCAGGACGTCGTGCTCGGAGACGCAGACGATTTCGGCACTCGCTGCTTTGCCGCCAGGTCTCGTCCTGGGCGACATCAATCTTGGTCCCTACGTCGTCGCCCTGACGCCCCACCGGGTGGTGATGGCGCCTTACCACCGCCTCGACCGCAGCATCGTCGAGGGGCATGCGCTGCTTGCTGGTGAGCCTCAGGCAATGGAATCGCGATTGCGCAAGCTGGGCGTCGATTACGTCGTCGCGTGCCGGACGCCGGAGTCTGCGGCACTGCCAGGCGGAGTCTCGGCAGCCGACAAGATGGGGACGCTGAAAAGCGCCGTCGCCACGGGAACGGGAGCGGGCTATCTAGCCCCGGTCCCATTGCCCTCGGCGCCGACGCTCAGCGTCTTCCGCGTCCTGGCCCCAAAGGGGTGAGGCGGTCTCACGCCTTCCCCAGAATCTGCCACAGTGCGCTCGCGTCGCTCGTCTCGGGCAGCGCTCGGATCATGCGCGCGAGATCGGCGGCCTCGCTCGAGCTGTAGCGCGCGGTCGCATTCTCGATGAATTTGGTGCCGATCTCGGACGGCGACAGCGGCTCCTGCGGGTCGCCCTTGGGATAATCACGCTGGCTCGTGAAGGTACGGCCGTCCTTCAGTGTGACCGTGACCCGGGCCGGGAACTTGGTGGGGTATTGAGCCGTCAGCTCCTCGACGGCGACGACCTCGGTATTGGCCAGCAGGCGCTGCACGTCGTCGGCTCGGACGCGGTCTTCGGCGAACTGGGCCTGCCCGACGGCCCGATCGATGGCCGCGACGGCGCAGCAGTAGGGCACCGACACCCGGGCACCCATGTCCGTGGTGACGGTCTTGGCCGAAAAATGCGACTTCACGGTCGAGTAGGTCTCGTTGACGATCGAAGCAATGTCGTCGGCACGGATGTCGTTCTGGGTCACGACGTCGAGCGTTGCCTGGATCGGCGCATGGCTCGCGAGGATCGATGGGAAGAACTTGAACCCGTTCTCCAAAATCTCCCATTTTTGGCCGAGACCGGCAGTCAGCGCAGCGACCTTGGGCTCGAGCGAGAACGCGTTGATGTAACCCTTCTCGTGCTCGAGGATGGTGGGTGGGCTGGTGCCGCCAATCTCGGCCAGTCGCGCGGAAACGATGCCATTGAACGAAGCCTTGCCGGGGTGCAGGCTCTTGGTCAGGTCGCCGTAGGTGAAGAACGTGTTGAGGCCAGCCGCCTGCGTTCCCGCAAAGCCGAGACTCATCAAAGCGCCCTTGGCATCGAGTCCCAAAGCCGACGCGGCGCTGGCGGCGGCGCCAAAGGTGCCGTTGGTCGCGGTCGAGTGCCAGAAGCGATAGTGGGTCGGCATCACCGCCATGCCGACACGGACGGCGACCTCGTAGCCGGCAACGATGGCCGAGATGATCTCGGGTCCGGTGAGGCCGCGCTCCTCGGCAATCGCGAGCACGGGCGGCACGACTACTGAGCCCGTGTGCAGCAGCGCGCGCTTGTGGGTGTCGTCGAAGTCGGCGGCATTGGCGAGGATGCCGTTGGCCATGGCGGCGACGGCGGCGTCCGTGCGCTCGCCACCACCCCAGATGGTGGCCTTCGGCGCCGCATGGAACGAGCGGGCGAGGCCGCGGGCGATCTCAGCCTTGTCGCGGTCGTCGCGCCAGGCGGCGATGCCGCAGCCGACGGTGTCGAGAATGATGTCCGCAGCCATCACGACGACCGGAACCGGGAGATGCTCGAACCGGAGGCCGGCGACGAACGCGGCAAGGGCTTCGGTCGGGGCAGTAGTGGACATGGGATCTCCTCTCGGCACGGCTCGTTGCTGGCGCAGAGAGTGGCGCATGCAGCGAGCCCGGTCGAGCGAGGCCGTCGCGGCTATCGGTCCCGGTAGGAGGTGGTCGCGCGTCAAAAAGCACCGTGGGAAGGGTTGGCTCGAGCATCACGAGGGCGGCGCCACCACAACGGTTCCCCGCTTGCCGCCAGCCTCGACCGCCTCGTGCGCGCGGTAGGTGTCGTCGAGCGGGTATGGCCCCACGGTGCGGTGGAGGCGTGGTGCAGCTTCGAGCCAGGCGAGGATGTCGGCCTGGGCCTGACGGCGCGACGCGTGTGGCGAAGTCGGCAGCAGTACGCCCTGCACGGTCACGTTCTTGCGCATCAGGATCTGGAACGGCACCTGGGGCACCGGATTGCCCTTGGTCGCATAGGCGGCGATGGCTCCGTTCGGCGCGACGGCGTCCTTGGTCCACTCGATGTTGCCGCCGAAGTCGACATCGACGATGCGCTGAGCACCCATCTCCTCGGTTTCGGCCCAGATGCGGGCGGCGAGGTTCTCGTCGCCGCGGTCGAGGACGATGTCAGCGCCGGCCGCAAGGGCATCCTCGCGCTGCCAGGAATGTGCCCGGCCCACGGTGGCGATGATGCGGGCGCCACCCCACTTGGCGAGCTGGATGGCGTAGTTGCCGACGGCCCCGCCACCACCCGTCACGACGATCCATTGGCCGTCGACCGGACCGCCCGAGAACACGCAGCGATGGGCCGTCATGCACGGGATGCCGAGGCACGCGCCGGCCTCGAAGGGAACGTCGGTTGGCAACGGTGTGACCAGATCGGCGTCGAGGGCGATGAACTCGGCGCCGGTGCCGAGGTTCCGGCCGTTGCGCTGGCCATTGTACAGCCAGACGCGATCGCCCTCGCGAAAGCGCGTCACGCCTGGGCCGAGCTTGTCGACGACGCCGGCGCCGTCGCTGTGGGCGATGACGATCGGCGCCTCCATGGTGTAGCCGATGCCGCCGCGACGGTTGCAGTCGGCCGGGTTGACGCCGGAGGCCATCAGCTTGATGCGCACCTCGCCGCGCGCCGGCTCCGGCATCGGCTGCTCACCGACCATCAGGACTTCGGCCGCCGGACCAGTCCGCTCGTACCACACCGCACGCATCGGCTCGTCCCTCGCTTCGAAGCCTCAAGTCCGGACAATTTGACCCTTGTGGCCCGGGTCGACAACGGCATACTGCGGCCAACCCCATCCTAAGCCAGCGCGAGCCCTCCATGCCGCAATTCAGTTTCGAGCCCGTCGTGATGCCGCCCGAGGCGATCCAGCTGCGCCAGGAGGTGCGGGCCTTCCTCGCCGACGAGATCCAGAAAGGCAGCTTCTCGCCCGCCGTCGGCTCCATGGTCGAGGGCGACGAGGCATTCTCGCAGAAGATCGGGGCCAAGGGCTGGCTCGGTATGACGTGGCCGAAAGAGTACGGCGGCGGAGGGCGGTCATCGCTGGAGCGATATGTGGTGGTCGAGGAATTGTTGGCGGCCGGCGCGCCATCGCTCTGCCATTGGATCGCCGAGCGGCAGTCTGGCCCGCAGATCCTGAGGCACGGCAGCGAGCGCGCTAAGCGGATGATCCTGCCGGAGATCGCGGCGGGTCGGTGCTACTTCGCCATCGGCATGAGCGAGCCGGACACGGGATCGGATCTCGCCAGCGTCAAGTCGCGGGCAGTGAAGGCCGAAGGTGGCTGGCGCATCACCGGGCGCAAGGTGTGGACCAGCTTCGCGCACCGGGCCCACTACGTGATCGCCCTGGTGCGGACCTCCGGCACGCCGGACCAGCGTCACTACGGCCTGAGCCAGTTCATCGTCGACATGAAGACGCCCGGCATCACGGTGCGCCCGATCTACAATCTCTATGGCGGCCACGACTTCAACGAGGTGACGTTCGACGACGTGTTCGTGCCGGACGACATGATCATCGGCGGCGAGGGTCGGGGCTGGGAAATGGTGGTCGGCGAGTTGGCCTTCGAGCGGTCGGGACCGGACCGGTTCATGTCGACCTATCCGTTGCTGGCCGAAGCCGTCGACGAACTCGGCCCCGACCCCGAACGGATGCAGGCCGCAGAAGTCGGTCGCGCGATCGCCCATCTCGCCACCCTGCGACGCATGTCGGCCTCGATCGCCGGCATGTTGAACGATGGCAAATCGCCGGTGACGGAAGCCGCGCTGGTCAAGGATCTGGGCACGACCATCGAGCAGGAGATCCCGGAAATCGTCCGTCGTATTCTGCCGGTCGAGCCCCGCGGCGTGTCGAGCGACAACGGCTACGCCGACCTGCAGCAGCTCGCACAGATGCAGTGCGTGTCCTACTCGATCCGCGGTGGCACCCGCGAGATTTTGCGCGGCATGATTGCCCGGGGCCTGGGGCTGCGATGAGACACGCGTCGGTTGCCGAGCAGCGAGAGCAGTTGATGTTCGCAACTTATTCCCAGGCGCCGATTGCGTCCATGCGGAGCATGGCTTCGCCATGACATTGGCATTTGAAGGCGCAAGGAGAGACGCGCCGGTTGCCTGTCGGCGAAGGCAGTAGACCAACGTATCCAATACCCACGCGCCGGTTGTCGTGTGGGCAACCGAAGGCGCCACTGAAATGAGCGATATGCGCGACGAGATGCTGAGAACCCTCGACCGGATCGTCGAGGACACCGTGACGACGGCGCTTCGGGAGGCCGCCGACGAGAAGGCGAGCGGCGGCGGGGCCGGCAAAGGCGATGCGACGGCAGCGTTGTGGGCGGCACTCGAGGCAGCGGGCATCACCGCGATTGGCGGCGGCGGCGAGGACGATGTGGCGTTCTCGGATGCCATGGAGCTGGTTCGACGCGCCGGCTATCACGCACTGCCGGTGCCATTGGCCGAGACGATCATCGCACGGCGACTGCTGGCAAAGGCAGGACTCGCGGCGCCGTCCGGCGCAATCACCCTCGCCGTCCCCGGTGCCGGTGAGCTGCCGCGCGTGTCGGGAGGGACGCTAGCGGGGGTGATTCAGGGTGTTCCGTATGGTAGAGCCGCGGCGCATGCGGTGGTCGCGTCGCAAGGGCAACTGCATCTGGTTGCCATCCACGACGCGCTCATGACGCGCGGCACGAATATGGCGGGCGAGCCTCGGGATGCGCTCGATCTGGCGCGCGCCACGGTCGTCGCGTCGGTGTCTTGGCCGACCGCGGCGGGCGATCTCGAAGCCGAAGGAGCGCTGGTGCGCGCCGTGGCGTTGTCGGGTGCGCTTTCGGCCTGTCTCGATCACTGCCTGACGTGGGTCAACGATCGGGTTCAGTTCGGCAAGCCGATCGGCAAGCATCAGGCGGTACAGCATCTGCTGGCGCAGCTCGCCGAAGAAACCGCTGCAGCCGGTGCTGCCGCAGATCTTGCGATTGAGGCGGCAGCGGTCGGGCCGAAGCGCTTCGAGGTGGCGATTGCCAAGGCGCGCGCGGGCGAGGCTGCGGGTAAGGCGGCGAACATCGCTCACGCCACCTTCGGAGCAATGGGCTTTACGCGAGAGCATATCCTGCACTATACAACTCGACGCCTGTGGGCATGGCGGAACGAGTTCGGATCAGAGATTTACTGGCAGGCGGAGATCGGGCGCGTCGCAGCACAAAATGGCGGCGCGAAACTTTGGCCGTTGCTGGCGGGTGAAGTCGAGACCCGTTGAGGGTCCGCACGCGATCGCGGGGTGCGCGACGGCGACGGCGCGCGCCCGGGCCAGAACACGATCTCGGGTTCGCGCGCTGGAATGCAGCGGCAAACGGGTCGAGCAGGAGGGCGCGCCGATCAGTGCGCGTCCTGCAAGGGCTCAATGGAAGCGCGAGGTTGCCGGTCTGGCTCATGCCTAGGCGCGGGATTGAGCGCCTGCACGCGTGTGTCACTTTCTCGACACGAACATTGTAATTAAGTCGTCGCCACCACATTTGAGATTTAATCCGAACGAGAATCGGCGACCTTCGGTGGAAGGCTCTGTCTCGTCATGATCGGCGGAGGCTGATCGGGGCGAACTCGAGCCCGGGGATCGTATCCCCAATAAACCGATTCGTCGAGATGCGCACCGGTCAGGCGGGCGCCCGAATCCGCAAGCTCGCGTAAGCCGGGCTCATGTGCCGCAGATGGAATCTGTGGTCCGATTCTCTGCCGGAAGCGTTGCGTATGGGCCGATCGGATTTTGCCGATCGAGGCGCCATTCGTAAGCCGATTATTCGAGCAAAGTATCGGAACGAATGCAGGATATGACGCATTTTTTAGCGGTTTCCGCCATCACCGCGACGTTAAGTTGCGATAAGATGTATATGTCGAGATGGAAGTGACGGGAGGAATGGCATTCGGCCATGCAGGGACGGGCGAGCGAGACGAAATGAAACCCTAAAATCCAACCACCGCAGGGCAATGAAATGGCGACGGGCAGCGAGATCTTCGACCTCTACTCTCAGACCTACGACCGCCAGAAGCAGGTCGTGATGTCGATACGGGAGTACCTCGAGGGGTGCAGCAAGGACCCAACGATGTACGCCAGCGCCGCAGAGCGGATGCTGACCGCGATCGGCGAGCCACGCGTGGTCAATACAGCGGACGACCCGCGACTTGGCCGCATCTTCATGAACCGGACAATCAAGGTCTATCCGGCCTTTGCGGACTTCTACGGTCTCGAGGAGACAATCGAGCGCATCGTCGGTTACTTCAGGCACGCGGCGCAGGGACTCGAGGAACGCAAGCAGATCCTCTACCTGCTCGGTCCGGTTGGCGGCGGTAAGTCGTCGCTTGCGGAGCGGCTGAAGGATTTGATGGAGAAGTGCCCGATTTACGTGTTGAAGGCCGGCGACGAGATCAGCCCGATCTTCGAGAGTCCTCTAGGTCTGTTCAATCCCGATACCATGGGACAGATGCTCGAGGAGAAGTACCAGCTGCCCCGCCGGGCGCTGACGGGCTTCATCAGCCCGTGGGCCGTGAAGCGGCTGGACGAATTCGGCGGTGACATCTCGAAGTTCACGGTCGTCAAACTCTACCCCTCCAAGCTCCGGCAGATCGCAATCGCGAAAACCGAGCCAGGCGACGAGAACAACCAGGACATCTCGGCCCTCGTAGGCAAGGTGGATATCCGCAAGCTCGAGCACTACGGCCAGAACGACGCCGACGCTTATTCCTACTCGGGCGGCCTCAATCGGACGACGCAAGGGCTGCTCGAATTCGTCGAGATGTTCAAGGCGCCGCTCAAGATGCTCCATCCGCTGTTGACGGCGACGCAGGACCGGACCTATGTCGGAACCGAGAACGTTGGCGCAATTCCCTACCAGGGCATCATCGTCGCTCACTCCAACGAGAGCGAGTGGCAGTCGTTTCGCGCCAATCGTACCAACGAGGCGTTCCTCGATCGAATCTGCGTGATCAAGGTTCCCTACTGCCTGCGCGTTCAGGAGGAGCGGCAGATCTACGAGAAGCTGATGAAGGCGTCGGAGTTGGCGAACGCGCCGTGTGCGCCGTTCACGCTCGAGATGCTGGCGCAGTTCTCGGTCCTCTCGCGTCTCAAGGAGCACGAGAACTCGCAGCTCTATTCGAAGATGCGCGTCTACGATGGCGACAGCCTCAAGGACACCGATCCTCAAGCGCGCACCATGCAGGAATACCGCGACGCCGCGGGCGTAACGGAGGGCATGGACGGCGCCTCGACGCGCTTTGCCTACAAGATCCTGTCGGAGACGTTCAATTTCGACAGTCACGAGATCGGTGCTGATCCCGTCCACCTGATGTTCGTGCTGGAGCAATCCATTAAGCGCGAGCAGATGCCGGAAGACACGGAAAGTCGCTATCTCGAGTTCATCAAGGAGGAGTTGGCACCGCGCTACGCCGAGTTCGTCGGGAACGAGATCCAGAAAGCCTATCTCGAGAGCTACAACGACTACGGGCAGAACCTTTTCGACCGGTACGTGGCCTATGCCGACTCTTGGATCGAGGATCACGACTTCAAGGATCCCGACACGGGCCAGCTGATGAGCCGCGAATTGCTCGATCAGGAATTGTCCAAGATCGAGAAGCCGGCAGGGATCGCCAATCCCAAGGACTTCCGCTACGAGGTGGTCAAGTTCTCCCTGCGGGCTCGCGCCCGTAACGGGGGCAAGAACCCGGATTGGACGAGCTACGAGAAGATCCGCGATGTCATCGAGCGTCGCATGTTCAGTCAGGTCGAGGATCTGCTGCCGGTGATTTCGTTCGGTGCCAAACGCGACTCCGACTCCGAGAGAAAGCATCACGATTTCGTCGAGCGGATGGTGTCTCGCGGCTACACGCAGCGCCAGGTGCGCCGTCTCGTCGAGTGGTACATGCGGGTGAAGAAGGCTGGTTGATGCGAGGCGATAGGCGGTAGGGCAATTGGCTTAGGCAGCGGGGTGCCGAGGATACGGCAGTCACGTGCTGCTTGCTCGTCCCGCCCGCCTATTGCCTACTGCCGTCTCCCTTGCGAAGCGGAGCTGTGCTCTCCATGAACATCGTTGATCGCCGCCTGAACCCGAAATCCAAGAGCCTCGGCAATCGCCAGCGTTTCGTCCGGCGCGCGAAGGCCGACATCCGCGATGCGGTCAAGGACGCGCTCAAGAAGCGGAAGGTCACGGAGGTCGAGGGCTCGGAGAAGATCACCATTCGTTCCAAGAGCGTGCGCGAGCCGTCATTCAACCACGGTCGCGACGGCGGCGTGCGCGATTACGTGCTGCCCGGCAACCAGGACTACAAGGCCGGCGATCTCATCCCGAAGCCGCAGGGCGGCGGTGGCGGCGGCCGCGGCGGCAAGGCGAGCGCCGACGGATCGGGCGAAGACGATTTCGTCTTCACGCTGTCGAAGGACGAGTTCCTCGAGGTGTTCTTCGAGGATCTGAAGCTCCCGAACCTCGTCAAGAATCGGCTCAAGGACCTGAAGAACCCCTTGCCGCAGCGCGCTGGCTTTACGTCCGACGGTCCACCCGCGAAGCTGGCACGTATCCGGACACTGCGGCGGAGCCTCGCGCGGCGCATTGCGCTGAAGCGGCCGAAAACCGAGGACATGGCGCGACTCGAGGAGGAGATCGCCCGACACGAGGCCGAGACGCCGCCCAACGAGGTGTTGATCGCGGAGCTGAAGGCGCGCCTGGCGCGGATGACACGCATGCGCCAGACCATCGCCTACGTCGATCCGATCGATCTGCAGTACAATCGTTTCGACAAAGTGGCGCGCCCGACGACGCAGGCGGTCATGTTCTGCATGATGGATGCTTCGGCGTCGATGACGGAGAACCTGAAGGAACTTGCCAAGCGCTTCTTCATGCTGCTGCACGTTTTCCTGTCGCGCCACTACAAGGAGGTGCACGTCGTCTTCATTCGGCATACGTCGACGGCCGCCGAGGTGGACGAAGAGACGTTTTTCCGGGGCGTGGAGACCGGCGGGACTGTTATCTCGACGGCGCTCGAGGAGATGGACCGGATCGTCAAGGAGCGGTATTCGCCGGCCGACTGGAACATTTATGCGGCCCAGGCCTCGGACGGCGACAACATCCCGGACGACATGGGCCATTGCATCGAGCTGGTCGAAAATGCCCTGCTACCCGCGAGCCAATACTTCGCCTACATCGAGGTCAGCGAGCATTCGGGACCCGGCGAGACGATAGTTTGGCACGGCTATTCCGAGCTTGCGCAGCGACACAAGCATTTCGCCATGCGTCGGGTGACCAATCCCGGCGAAATCTTCCCCGTCTTTCACGAGCTTTTCTCGAGCTCGGCCAGCGCCTGAGGGCCGAACAAGGAGACCCGAAGCATGGTCGCGCTTGCGAACAAGCCGCTTTTCGATGGGCCCGAATGGAACTTCGAGCTGATCGGACGGACCTACGATGCGATCGAGGAGATCGGCGTCGGTGAGATGGGACTCAGTCTCTACAAGAACCAGATCGAGGTGATCACGGCCGAGCAGATGCTCGATGCCTATTCATCGATCGGCATGCCGCAGATGTACCGTCACTGGTCGTTCGGCAAGCGCTTCGCCCGCGACGAGATGATGTACAAGAAGGGCGCGCGCAGTCTCGCCTTCGAGATCGTCATCAATTCCGATCCCTGCATCAACTACATCATGGAGGAAAACTCCATGACGATGCAGTGCCTCGTGATGGCGCACGCGGCCATGGGGCATAACCACTTCTTCAAGAACAACTACCTGTTCAAGCAGTGGACCCAGGCCGACGCCATTCTCGAATATCTGGCGTTCGCCAAGCGCTTCGTCGCGGAGTGCGAGGAAAAGGTCGGCCTCGGGCCGGTCGAGGCCGTGCTCGATGCGGCACACGCGCTGATGAACCAGGGCGTGAGCCGCACGGCCGGTGCGCGTCGCCGTTTCGATCCGAGGAAGGAGCGCGAGCGCGAGCAAGCGCGGCGCGACTACGAAATCGAGATCTACAACGAGTTGTGGCGAACGCTCCCCAATGCACCCAAGAAGGAGGAGGAGCGGACGGACGAGAACAGGGCCGAGCAGCGCGCACTGCTGCTGCCCGAGGAGAACATTCTCTATTTCCTCGAGAAGAACGCTCCGAAGCTCGATGGCTGGAAGCGTGAGCTGATCCGGATCGTGCGCGTGCTGTCGCAGTATTTCTATCCGCAGCGGCAGACGAAGGTGATGAACGAGGGCTGCGCCACCTTCTGCCACTACGAGATCATGAATCGTATGTACGAGAAGGGCCAGGTGACCGAGGGCTCGATGCTCGAGTTCGCGCACATGCATGCGGCGGTCGTCTATCAGCCCGGCTTCAACGAGAAGCACTACAGCGGTCTCAATCCGTACGCGCTTGGTTATGCCATGATGCGCGATATCAAGCGCATCTGCCTCGAGCCCAGCGATGAGGATATGCGCTGGTTCCCCGATTTCGCGGGCAATCAGGACCCGATGGGAACGCTGCGCGAGGCCTGGGCCAACTACCGCGACGAGAGCTTCATCCTGCAGTTCCTGTCACCAAAGGTGATGCGCGATTTCCGGCTGTTCCACCTGAAGAACGACGCCGACAACCCGGCGATGCGAGTGGAGGCGATTCACGACGAACAGGGCTACCGCAAAGTCAGGCGTATGCTCGCCCGCCAGTACGACGTGTCGACACAAGACCCTGATATTCAGGTGACGGATGCGGACCTCGCGGGAAGCCGCCGACTGGTACTCACGCATTTCGTGCGCGACGGCATTCTCCTCGACAAGGAAGAATGCGATCGCACGCTGATGCATGTAGCGCGGTTATGGGGCTACCGGGTTCGTCTCGTGGAGCAGGATGCCGCAACTGGGCGGAAGATCCGCGAGCACGAGACGTTGCCGCTGCCATGAAGCAACTCGCGCGAGTTCTGTGAGGGGTGGGTAAAACCTCTTTCTTCAATCTTCGAGCTTTGCCTTCAGGAAGCTCGTCATGGCACGGAACGCGTTGCCACAGATGCGCCCGTGGATGCGACGCCGGATAAAGCCGTGGATCATGCGATCGGCGCGATAGAAGCCGGTCTCGACGCCGGCCGCGATCAGCTTCTGGGCGTAGGCAACGCCGTCGTCGATAAGGGGATCGTACTCGGCGACGAGAATGTAGGCGGGCGGCAAATTCGAAAGGTCATCCGCGACGAGCGGTGTCGCCAGCGGGTCCGTGGAGCGTCCCGCGTTCTCCTCGCCAAGATAGTCTCGCCAGTAGCCGCGCATGCTCGCGGTGGTCAGGCCCGGTGCGTCGGCATTGCGCGCGTAGGCGTCGGCGATGAGCCGGTCGACGAGGCACGGGTAGATCAGGCCTTGGCAACGCAACGAGGGTTGGCCGCTCTGCCGGGCCCAGAGTGCGGTCGCCGCCGCCAGATTTCCCCCCGCGCTGTCGCCGACCACGCCGAGACGGTCGGAGTCGACGCCGTAGGCATTTGGGTTGTCGTGCATGTCCATCAAGACATCGGCGCAGTCATTGAGCGCGGTCGGATACTTGTGCTCCGGGGCGAGGCGATAGTCGACGCTGACCGTGACGGCGCCGGTCTCGTCGGCGAGCCCCCAGCCGGTGGTGTCGCTGGACTCCGGGTCGCCTTTCACGAAGCCGCCACCATGGAAATAGGCGAGACCAGCCCCCGTGCCCCCGCCGGCGGGCGTGTAGACGCGAACGGGAATGGCGTGACCGTCACGCGCCGGGACTGTGCGGTCCTCGACCTCCATGCCTGCGGGTGGTGGGACCCAACTCGCCTTGGCGTAGAGCGACCAGTTGCGCCGGATATCCGCCAACTCGGTCGCGGGAGGCAGCTTCTCTCGCTCGGCGATGAGCGGGAGCATTTCGGGGTGCAGGTCGAAAGCCATGGTTGCGTTGCCTCGTGCCAAATGGCGCGTTGCGCGAACGATGCGGCTCGAACAGTTGGCGCCGACGGAATTCCTGTCCTACGCTCATCATCCTGGCATACCAGCACAGAACGGCAAGCCGGAGGAAACGTCATGGCAGACAGGCATGATCTCGTCATACGCGGTGGCACGGTGGTCGACGGGACCGGGGCAGAGCCCTACGCGGCTGACGTCGCGATCGATGACGGCCGCATCAGCGCTGTGGGCGCGGTGGCCGGCCAAGGCCGCGAGGAGATCGACGCCAAAGGCAAGCTCGTCACGCCGGGTTTCGTCGACCTGCACACGCACTACGATGCGCAAGTGACTTGGTCGAGCCAGATCACGCCGTCGTCGTGGAACGGTGTGACGACGGCGGTGATCGGCAACTGCGGCGTCGGTTTTGCGCCATGCAAGCCCGATCAGCGCGACATGCTGGTGAAGCTGATGGAAGGCGTCGAGGACATCCCCGAGGTGGTGCTGACCGAAGGGCTGCCGTGGAACTGGCAGAGCTTCGAGGACTATCTCGATGCCATCGAGGCCCGCCGCTACGACCTCGACGTGGTGACCCAGGTGCCGCACGCGGCGTTGCGCGTCTACGTGATGGGCCAGCGCGGCGCCGATCGTGAGCCGGCGACGGCTGAGGATCGCGCAAGGATGGCGGCTCTTGCGGCAGCGGGTGTTCGGGCAGGCGCTCTGGGTTTCTCGACATCGCGGACGCTGAACCACAAGACCAAGGCCGGCATCCCGATCCCGACGCTGAAGGCGGACGAGGCGGAGCTGAGCGAGATCGCGCTTGCGTTGAAAAAGGAAGGCGCCGGCTGGCTGCAGGTGATCTCGGACTTCGATGAGCCGGAGGAGGAGATGGCGTTGCTGCGCCGGCTGGCCGAACGGTCCGGACGGCCGATGTCGATCACGGTGCTGCAGCGCGACAACAAGCCGGAGGAATGGCGCTCGCTGATGCAGCGCATGGAGGAGGCGCAGAAGGCCGGGGTCCAGATCATGGGCCAGGTACTGACGCGGCCGACCGGCATCATGCTCGGCTTCGAGATCTCGCAGAACCCGTTCGTCGGCCGGCCGAGCTGGAAAGAGGTCGAGGATCTCCCCTTCGCCGAAAGGATGAAGCGGCTGGTGCATCCGGAGTTCCGCGCCCGGCTGATCGCGGAGGCCGACGAGGATGCCTCGCTGATGCGGCGCGTCACCAAGTGGGACCGTATCTTCCCGCTCGGCGACCCGCCCGACTACGAGCCGGCGGCCGAGACCAGCGTCGCGGCGCGGGCGGCACGCGAAGGCCGCAATCCGGCCGAGGTCGCCTACGACATGCTGCTCGAGAAGGGCGGCAAGGCGATCCTCTATCGGCCGCTCTCGAACTATACCTACGGAACGCTGGACACCGTTCGCGACATGATGTGCCATCCGAACGCACTGATCGGTCTTGGCGACGGCGGCGCGCATGTCGGCATCCTGTCGGACGCGAGCGCCATCACCTATCTGCTGACGCACTGGACGCGCGACCGGACACGAGGGCCGAAGCTGCCGCTCGCCTGGGCGATCAAGCGGCTAACCAGCGACAATGCCCGCGCCATCGGCCTCAACGACCGTGGCGTGATCCGGCGGGGCGCGAAGGCGGACATCAATGTCATCGATTTCGACCGATTGAGATTGCACGCGCCCGAGGTCGTCTACGACCTGCCGAGCGGCGGGCGGCGCCTGATCCAGAAGGTTGACGGCTACGAGGCGACCATTGTCTCCGGCGAGGTCGTCAACCGCGAAGGCAAGGCCACCGGCAAGCTGCCGGGCCGGCTGGTGCGCGGGGCCAAGGCCGGGGTGATGGCCGAGGCGGCGGAGTAGGCGGGCCGAGGACGCGTTCGGCTGGTCTTAAGTGACACGTGGCCGAGGGCGTTGTCGTTCGCGCCGAACAGCCGTAATCTCTCAATCTTGCGATCTCAATCACGAGGCACACATGACCGCTCCATCCACTGCCGCGGACGGCAAGGTTCGCGTCTACTGGCACCCTGGCTGAACCAGCTGCCTCCGCACCAAGGAGTTCCTTGGCAGACACAATATCGATTTCGTGTCCCGCAACGTGGTCGAAGACCCGACCGGCTGGGACGAGATGAAGCCGTTCGGCGTGCGCATGCTGCCGCTCGTGACGCGTGGCGAGCGCTACGCGAACGGACAATCGCTGCGTGATGTGGCGGAACTGGTCGGCGTCGACATCGGCGAGCAGACAATCCTGCCGCCGGAGGAGCTGGCGCGCCGGATCGAGACCATCCTGGTCGCCGAACAGCGGTTCTTCGGGCAGATGCCCGAGGATCAGATGCAACGCGAGGTGCCAGGGCGGCCACGGTCGTTCGCGAACTTGGCGTGGCATACCTTCAACGTGGTCGACGCCTGGCTCGAGCACGAAGTCGAGGGAATCCCGCTGGTCGTGGCGTCCTACGGTCGGAATGCGCCGGAGGACGCGTGCACCAAGGCGGACATCCTCGCTTACGGCGCCGACGTCGAGCGGCGCTTCAAGCAGTGGTGGGAAACCCAGGGCCAGCACACCGACTTCGAGGACGAGGCCGACACCTACTACGCCAAGCAGTCGAAGCACGATTTTCTCGAGCGCACGACATGGCACGCCGGACAGCACGTTCGGCAGATGATGATGATCCTCGACGACTTCGTCGGGGTGAAACCGATCGATCCGCTGCCGGATTCGATGTGGGCCGGATTGCCCATGCCCGAAAAGGTCTGGGACGACGAGAAGCCGATCAAGTAGCGATCTGCCCACGACAAGATCGACGAGACGAGAACGGGGTGGCCACGAGCCGCCCCGTTTTCGTTCGTGCGCTTGCACCACGGAGGCTCGGTCGAACGCCAAACTAGCCGCGGCGCATCTGCGGCTCCCTGTCATTGACGTGTCATTTATTTCGATTATTCCATAGTTATGGAAATAAAAGATGCCGTCGAAGGATTCACCGTTCTGGCGCAGGAGACGCGCCTGCAGCTCCTCCGCCAGCTGGCGGCGCGTGGCGCCAGCGGAATGGCGGCCGGCGAGATCGCTGAAGCGTTGCGCGTCGCGCCGTCGACGCTGTCGTTTCACCTGGGCGCGCTCGAGCAGGCTGGGCTCGTGCAATCGACCCGCCAGGGCCGCCGCATTATCTACGCCGTCCGCTTCTTCCGTCTGCGCCAGCTCATCGTCTTCCTGACGGACACCTGTTGCGGCGGGCGGCCGGAGCTCTGCGGCGATCTTGTCCGCCTTTTGCCAGACGTCGTCGACGAGAGAAAAGCCATGCAGCCTGCGTTCAATGTCCTGTTTGTGTGCACACGTAATTCCGCACGCTCAATCCTTGCGGAAGCGATCCTGGAGAGGGTCGGCCGTGGCCGCTTCAATGCCTACTCGGCCGGTACGGCGCCTGCGGCGGAGCCGATCCCGGAGGTGCTCGAACGTCTGCGGGCGTTGGGCCACGACACCTCGCGGCTGCGATCCAAATCGTGGACCGAACTCACTGGCCCCGATGCGCCCCGGATGGATTTCGTGCTGACGCTCTGTGATGTGCCCGAGGGGGAAGTCTGTCCCGATCTCGGACCGCGTCCCATCACGGCGGCGTGGCCGTTCCCGGATCCGGCGAAGTTCATGGGCTCCCCCGTGGAGCGGACGGCATTGCTGAACGAGCTCTACGGCATGATCCGGCGGCGGCTCGAGGCATTCACCAGTCTGCCCTTCGATACGCTCGACGGCATGGCGATCAAGGCGCGGCTCGACGAACTGGGTGACAGCGCCCGCATGGCGCGTTGAAGGAGGCGGGATGAAAGTCGGCATCAATGGCATGGGCCGCATGGGGCGCCTTGCGCTCCGGGCCGCGCTGGGCGGTATCGAGCGGGTCGATGGCGACCCCCGTGCCGCGAACCGGCTCGACGTGGTGCACGTCAACGAGATCAAGGGTGGCGTGGAGGCGACCGCGCATCTGATCGAGTTCGATTCGATCCATGGTCGCTGGCGGACGCCGATCACTGTGGAGGGGCGCGACGCAATCATGGTCGGGCAGCGGCGGATCGGGTTCACCGAGGACAAGATGCCTGGTGACGTCGCGTGGGGCGACCTCGGCTGCGATATCGTGCTCGAATGTACGGGCAAGTTCCTGAAGCCCGCCGAGCTGGACGCCTATTTCAAGCGTGGCGTGAAGCGGGTGATCGTTGCCGCGCCGGTAAAGGATGAGATGGCGCTGAATGTGGTCGTGGGTATCAATGACCACCTTTACGATCCGGATCGGCACCGGTTGCTGACCGCTGCATCGTGCACCACGAACTGCCTGGCGCCGGTGGTGAAGGTCGTGCACGAGGCGCTGGGAATCCGCCACGGCCAGATCACGACGATCCACGATCCGACCAACACCAACGTGGTGGTCGATGCGCCGCACAAGGATTTGAGGCGGGCGCGTTCGGCGATGCTGTCGTTGCAGCCGACGACGACGGGGAGTGCCACGGCGATCGCGCTGATCTATCCGGAGCTGAAGGGGAAGCTGAACGGCCACGCCGTGCGAGCGCCGGTGCTCAACGCGAGCCTCACGGACTGCGTCTTCGAGCTGAAGCGCGAGACGACGGCCGAGGAGGTGAACGCTCTGTTTGCCGCCGCCGCCAAGGGGCCGCTCGCGGGTATTCTCGGCTATGAGATGCGGCCCCTAGTTTCGGTCGACTACGTCAACGACAGCCGCTCGTCGATCGTGGATGCGCCGTCGACGCTGGTCACCGACGGCACGATGCTCAAGGTCTATGCTTGGTACGACAACGAGATCGGCTACGTCTGCCGGATGGTCGATCTGGCCAACATCGTGATGGCCAAGGGAGTCTGAAGCCATGACGGCTGGAGCGCGCAACTACCTCGTCGTCACGGCCTCCTATTGGGGCTTTACGCTGACGGATGGCGCGCTGCGGATGCTGGTGCTGCTGCACTTTTTCAAGCTCGGCTACTCGCCGTTCACGCTGGCCTTCCTCTTCTTGCTCTACGAGTTCGCAGGGATCGTTGCGAACTTGTGGGGTGGTTGGCTCGCCGTTCGCTTCGGCATTCCGCGCATGCTGATGGCCGGGCAGCTGCTGCAGGTGGCAGGGCTGACGATGCTGTCTGCCGTCGAGCCGGGTTGGCCGGCGGCGATGGCCGTGGCGTGGGTGGTCGCGGCACAGGGCATCGCGGGGCTCGCCAAGGATTTCACCAAGACGGCGTCGAAATCGGCGATCAAGGCGACGAGTGGCGAAGGCGCAGGTCAGCTGTTCAAGCTGGTCGCGTGGTTCACTGGCTCCAAGAACGCGATGAAGGGGATTGGATTCTTCGTCGGCGGTCTGTTGCTTGAGACATTGGGCTTCCGGGGAGCGCTCTGGCTACTCGCCGCACTGATCGCAGCCATTCTGGTGATCGGGGCGCTGTCCTTGCCCGTTGAACTCGGCAAGGCCAAGGCGTCGCGGACGATGAAGGAGCTGTTCGCGAAATCGTCCGGAGTCAACCTCTTGGCGGCGGCGAGGATTTTCCTGTTCGGAGCGCGCGACGTCTGGTTCGTCGTCGGGCTGCCGGTATTTCTCTATGCGAACGGCTGGACGTTCGCGCAGGTGGGTGCGTTTCTCGCTGCATGGACCATCGTCTACGGTTTCGTCCAGGCAATCGCCCCGCGACTGGTCAAGCGCAGCCTTGACGGCTTGTCGCGGGAGGTGCCGGAGGCTCGGACATGGTCATTCGCTCTGGTGGCAATTCCTGCCGCTTTGGCTGCGCTGCTCGCGGTTGACGACCTGCCATACCCCGATCTCGTGGTCTGCGCTGGCCTCGTGTTGTTCGGCCTCCCGTTTGCAGTCAACTCGTCCCTGCACTCGTACCTTATCCTCGCTTACGCCGGCTCTGAGAAAGCCGCGGAAGACGTGGGCTTTTATTACGCGGCCAATGCGGCGGGCCGCCTGGCGGGCACGCTACTCTCCGGGCTGCTCTATCAGGGCGGCGGCATGACCGGGTGTCTCGCCGGCTCAGCGGCGATGCTGGCAGTGTGTTGGGCGATTACACTGATGCTTCCGACAAATCGGCCGCTCGCCGCCACGGCGAACCAGAAGGTCTAGTGTGCCGCTCCAGGCTGAGCAGCATGGATGGGAGAGCTCCGGCTGTGACTTGGTCGTGGAGTGTTGGGATAGGGGACGGCGGCAAGGCCGCCATCCCCCGACCGATAGGCCCGTTACACGGTGCCGTCCCGTAGAGCCTTCGCCGCCTTCTCATAGGCCGCGATGGTCTTGGTGACGTCCGCCTCCGTATGGGCGAGCGAGATATAGGTCTTGCCCTCGCTCTTCAGGATACCCTCGGCCAGCATCACGGTGTTGAAGCGCCGCGCCATACCCTGGTCGCCTTTGAAGAAGCCTCGATAGTCTTGCACAGCAGCGTCCGTGAAGCAGATATCGAACATCGGCGCCTCGCCGATCACCTGTGCCTTGAGCCCCGCCCCCTTCAACACGCGGCCGAGCGCGTCCTTGAGCTTGTTGCCCGTGCCCCAAAGCTGCTCGTAGGCGCCGGGCCGCCTGAGGATTTCCATCGTTTTCAGGCCAGCCACCGAAGCCACAGGATTTCCGGAGAGCGTGCCGATCTGCACGAGGGCCTGGTCCTCGGGCACCGCCGCCTTGTCGAAGTGCTTCATGATGTCGGCGCGGCCGGCGATCGCGGCGAGCGGGAAGCCGCCACCGATGATCTTGCCGAGCGTGCACAGGTCCGGCGTCACGCCGTAATACTCCTGGCCGCCGCCGTAGGCCCAGCGGAAGCCGGTCACGACCTCGTCGAAGATCAGCACGATGCCGGTCTCGTCGCAGATCTTTCGCACACCTTCCAGGAACCCCGGTTTGGGTCCGATAAGCCGCTGGAACGGCTCGATGATGATCGCAGCCAGGTCGTCCTTGTGCTGCGAAACGAGGCTGCGTACCGCCTCGAGATCATTGAACGGCGCGACCACCACCTCGTCGCGTACGGATTTAGGTATGCCCGCCGAATCCGGCACCGCCTCGGGGAAGTTGGCGAGGCGCTTCGGCGCGAGGCTCATGAGCCCGTAGTCGCTCATGCCGTGGTAGCCGCCCTCGAACTTCAGGATCTTGTCGCGTCCGCGATAGGCGCGCGCGACACGCATGGCATAGAGGTCGGCCTCCGACCCCGTGCACACGAAGCGCACCTGCTCGGCGCAGGCCATCGCCTGCACGATCTCCGATGCGAGCTGGATGCCGGGCGGGTTGTTGACGAAGAACGTGGTGCCGTTGACCACCTGCTCGACAACCGCCGCCGTCACTTCCGGATGGGCATGGCCGACCAGCATCGGCCCGGAGCCGATGAGATAATCGATGTACTCGTTGCCGGAGGCATCCCAGACGTGGCCGGCCTTGCCGCGCGCGATGACGATATCGAGCGCCGTGTTGCCGAACGTACCGGCGGGAAGCACGGCCTTGGCGGTTGAGACGAGGCTGGCCTCGCTCGCATTGACGACACGTTGTTGCATGATTGGCCTCTCGAGGATGGCTGGCATGGATGGCACGAAAGTGGCCGGCAGCAAAAACCCCTTGCCGCCCTCCCTGTCGATGCCGGATGCTCAACCCACTTGTCCAGACACGTCAAGCTCGGCTTTTCAGCGCGAGCTGCAAACCGGAGGAGCACTATGCCCGTCGTCGTCAAGGCCGATAAGCTGACATCCATCGTGACCGAGCTGCTGGTCGGCGCCAAGGCGTCCCGTGCCGAGGCCGAATGCGTGGCCAAGGGCGTCGTGCTCGCCAACCTGACCGGCCATGACAGCCACGGCGTCATCGCCATCCCGACTTACATCGACCGGGTCGATAAGGGCCACATCGTCCCCGGCGCGCCGTTCACGATTGTCCAGGAGAGCCCGACCACCACCGTCGTCGACGGCAACTGGGGCTTCGGCTTCGTCGTCGCCGAACGCGCCATGAAGATGACGATCGAGAAGGCGAAGAAATCCAACGTCGCCGCCTGCACCATCCTGCGCCAGAGCCACGTCGGCCGCGTCGGCGCCTACCCGATCATGGCCGCCGAGGCAGGCATGATCGCCATCATGACGGCCGACAGTGGCCGCTCGCCGAAGGCCGTCGCCCCCTTCGGCGGTGCCGAGGCCCGCGTCGGCACCAACCCGCTCTCGATCGCCATCCCCTCCACCTTGCCGGGCACCTTCTGTCTCGACATGGCGACCTCGTCGGTCGCCGCTGGAAAGATCAACCTGGCGATCGCCAAGGGCACGTCGATCCCCACGGGCTGGATCGTCGACAAGGACGGCAACCCGACCACGGACCCGACCGAGTTCAAGAAGGGCGGCGTGCTCCTGCCCCTCGGCGGCGAGGAAGGCCACAAGGGCTACGGCCTCTCGGCAATGATCGAGATCCTGTCGGCAATCCTTCCCGGCCTCGGCTTCGGAGTCGATCCGACCGGCCGGCACAACGACGGCTGCTTCATCGCCTGCTTCAAGGTCGAGGCGTTCCGCTCGCTCGACACCTTCAAGCAGGAGGTCACTGATTTCGCACAGTATCTGAAGGCGACCAAGAAGCAGAAGGGCGTCAAGGAAATCTACTATCCGGGCGAGGTCGAGTACCTGAAGGAGCAGGATCGCCTGAAGAACGGCATCGAGGTCGACGACAAGACCTGGGCGCAGTTCAAGGAGCTCGGAGCCAAGTACGGCATCGCCGACAAGATCGTGGCTTGAGAGCAGTCTTCCCGGGCCTTTGTGCCCGGGACCCCATCGGGCCAACGACCCGCAGAAGCACCGGAAACACCGCCGACCCGACCGAGCTGCGGGTCACGGCTCACCGCGTTACGAAATCCCACACCGCGAAGGTCAGCGTCGTCAGCCCGATCACGGCCAGCATAGCCAGCGCGGCCTTTCGATAGTGCTGGCTGCCGCCGGCCGAGAAGTAGCGGCTGCCGACCCAGGTTGCCACGAAGTAGAGCGGCAGGAGAGCAAGCCCGATGACGATCGCCTCCCTCGTCAGGAGGCCGTAGGCGTAGAGTGGCAGTATCGAAGCGATCACGATCGCGGTCATCACGGCAAGCACGTTGCCGCGCTGGCGCTCCGGTGGACCGGCTCGCGCCAGGGCAACCGCGACCACCGGCGGTCCACCGATTCCGGCCACGCCCTGAACGAGCCCGCCGGCCGCGCCCGCAAACAAGAGCACGCCCGTTCCGACCTTGTCGCCGAGCTTCCAGCCCATCGAGAGGAAGCCGACGAGCACGACCACCGCTCCCGAGATGACCATCTTCATGATGGCCGGGTCGACGGAGACGAGGATCCAGGTGCCGATCGGCGTCGCCACGAAGATCGCCAGCGCCATGGGCAGGATGATACTGCGCTCGCTGTGGCGCACCGCGTCAGGCAGCAGCTGGACGATCGATGGGAGCCCCATGATCGTGACCACCGCTACCGCGATGCGAGGGCCGACGACGAGGCTGATCACGGGCACGCTGACGAGTGCCGCCCCGAAGCCGACGAAGCCGCGCAGAAAACCGCCGAGAAGGACGGACGCGGCAACGAGGGCCAGGCGCCAGTCGAAGGTGAGAACCGCAAGCAGATCGGTCGTGGTCGCCGTCGTCATCGCGCGAACGACCTAAACGCTAGCGAGCGGTTCATGCTGCGGTCTCCCCCGAATGCCCCTCGGACTGACCACGTCGGGCAGCCGGTCGCGCGATCGCGTCGTTGACCGCGGTGACACGCGAGGCGAACATTACCGATGGCGGCCGATGTCGTCCACGTAGCTTCTCGAAGGAAAGAGTTCGCGCATGAATTTGTCCCGCGTCCTGCAATCCGTGGCGCTGGCGATGCCGATGCGGCCGGCCATCTCGGCACCGGGCGTGTCGCTCACGTATGCCGATTTCGAGGCACAGGTGGCATCGATTGCGGGTGCCCTCCTCCAGCGGCACGGGCTGCGCAAGGGCGATCGCGTCGGCATCTGGATGGAGAACTGCGCGGAGCTGTTCCCGGTGCTCTTTGGTGTCTGGAGGGCGGGGCTGGCCGCGGTGCCGATCAACAACAAGCTGCACGCGAAGGAGCTGCAGTGGATTCTCGCCAACTCGTCGGCGAAGTTGTGCGTGGTGACGCCCGACCTTGCAGAGAAGCTGGCGGAGCTGTCGCCGGGCACCGAGATGCCGCCTGTTATCGCGACCGGGAGCCGGGATTATGCGGCGCTTCTGGAAGCGGCGCCGGTCCGCGATGCCCCGGCCGAGCCGACGGACGAGGCATGGCTGTTCTACACCAGCGGCACGACGGGCCGGCCGAAGGGGGCGGTGCTCACACACCGCAATCTCCTGTTCATGGTGCACGCCTACTACGCTGACATCGACCACCTCGGCCCCGAGGACACGATGCTGCATGCCGCGCCGATGACTCACGGCTCGGGCCTTTACGGGCTCGCCTGCATCCTCAAGGGCGGGCTCAACGTCGTCGTGCCGGGCTCGTTCGACCCCGAACAGATCTTCGCGGCGCTGGCGCTGCACCGGAACGTCTCGTTCTTCGCCGCCCCGACCATGGTCTCGCGCCTGATCAATCATCCACTCGCCGCATCGGCCGACAAGCGCAACTTGAAGACCATTACCTACGGCGGTGCGCCGATGTACTTCTCCGACCTGAAGCGCGCCCTCGAAATCTTCGGCCCGCGCCTGATGCACCTCTACGGTCAGGGCGAGAGCCCGATGACGATCACCGGTCTGCCGAAATTCATGCACATCGACGATGGCCGCCCCGGTTTCGAGGCGCGGCTGGCGAGCACTGGTCTTCCCCGTACGGGCTGTGCCGTGCGCGTCGTCGACGAGGCGGGGCGCGACTTGCCCGTGGGCGAGATCGGCGAGGTGATCACCAGGAGCGACTGCGTCATGGTCGGCTACCTCAACAATGCCGAGGCCAACGCCAAGTCCCTGCGCGACGGCTGGCTGTGGACCGGTGACATGGGGAGCCTCGACGCTGACGGCTTTCTCACCCTGAAGGACCGCTCCAAGGACATGATCATCTCGGGCGGCTCCAACATCTATCCGCGCGAGATCGAGGAACTGCTGCTCACCCACACCGGCGTCCTGGAATGCGCCGTCGTCTCGCGACCGCATGCGGACTGGGGTGAGGAAGTGGTCGCATTCGTCGTCCCCCGCTCGCCGGGTAGCGTCGATGCGTCCGGGCTCGACCGGCTCTGCCTCGACAACATTGCCCGTTACAAGCGCCCTAAAGGCTACCGCATCGTCGACAGCCTGCCGAAGAACAACTACGGCAAGATCCTGAAAACCGAACTGAGGGAGCGGCTGAAGGGCGAGGCGTGAGCGGCTTTGCGCGGGCCTGCCGTCACGGACGGAGCAAGGGCCCGACGTCGAGGTGCTGCTCGGCGAGGAGTGCGGGCCAGGCGTCGCTCATGAGGTAGGCGTACTCCTGCTCCCGGGCGCGCGTCATCGGATCGCGGCCGATGAGTGATGCATCGACGTAGCCGGGATGGCACATGACGAGGCCATTGGCCGAGAGCCCCGTGACGAAGCGGCGGAACAGTTCGGCGGTCGAGCGGGTCTCGCCGGCAAAGTCGTAGGCGCCGGAAAAACCGCGATTGAACGGCACTCCCGTAGCTCGAGCACGGCGCTCGATGCCCGGACCTAGGGCGCCGATGATCAGAGCCTTGGGCGTCCCGACACCGCGACGGACGATGGCGCCGGGTGGTTCGGCACAAGAGCGCACCCAGGTGCGGCCCTTACCAACGCGCGCGGCGATGCGCACCACGATGTCTCGCACGCCGGGAAGCTGGTGCATGTGGTGATGGCCATCGATGTGCGCGGGTGGTGCGCCGTAGTGCGTGACGAAGGCCGCGACCTGACGCTCGATCTCGGCTTCGATCTCGGCAAGCGGCAGGCGACGCATCAGGCCGTTGCGAAACACAGCCGCGAGCGGCGGAAAACGACCATTTGGTGCGAACGTCGGCATGGATCCCAGGGGGGCCTGATCGGTCAACGTGACATGCAACCCGATGTCGGCGTCGCCGGCCACCACCTTGAGCGCCGAGGCCTCCGCAGGCCAGAACTCGGAGCCGGTCATGACGCTCGTCGCCGAGATGCGGCGGGCCGCGATCAGCTCACGAATGGCGCGGCTGACGCCCGGCGTGAAGGCGTAGTCGTCGGCGCAGACGACGATGCGGGTGGTACTGGCGGCTGCATTCCTGTCCGCAATCGCTTGGGGTGTTGCCGTCAAGCCGGTCTCCGTCAGAGCTCGATCATTGATGATGGTTAGGAGCACAGGCGCGAGGCGGCCGCAAGGCGCGGCAGGCGTTGACTCTGCCGCCAATGTCTCTCACGGTTTTGCAGCGCGTTTCTGGCTTCGGAACACATTCATCATGAGCTTGTCGACTGCTCAGTGGCAGAAACTGATCTCCGAGCTGCATGGCTCGGGGCGCAAGGCCGCCCTGGCGATCACCGGGGGCGGCAGCGGAGCCATTAGTGAGCTGCTGCGGGTCCCTGGCGGATCGCGGCTGTTGCTCGAGGCGCAAGTGCCCTACGACGAGCAGGCGTTGGCGGGTTTGCTCGGCTTCGCTCCGGCCCAGGCCAGCAGTGCGGATACCGCGATCGCCATGGCCAAGAGCGCGCGAGCACGCGCCGCCCGGCTCGTGTCAGGGGACGCCGATCTCATCGGCCTCGGAGCGACGGCGGCGCTGGTCAGCGACCGGCCGAGGCGTGGCGAGCATCGGTTCCACATTGCCTGTGCCGGCGCAACGAGAGTGGCGCACTGCACGGGCGTGCTCGCCAAGGGGCACCGGGACCGTGGTGGCGAGGAGGATCTCGTCGCGCGTGCGATCGTACTCTGGCTCGCGCGATTCTGTGGTGTCGACGCTCCATCACCGCGCAGCCTGATGAACGCCGATGAGCATTTCGCGGAGACGGTCACATCGGCGGTCGATGGCATCGAGCAGCTTGTCGCCGGCGATGTCGCACGCGTCACGGCGCAGCCGGATGGCCAGCTGATGCTGTCGGCGCCGGTGCCGTCCATCCTGATGCCTGGGTCGTTCAACCCCGTGCACGACGGGCACATGCAACTGGCGCGGGTCGCCGAGGATGTCCGCCAGGAGCCGGTTGCGTTCGAGATCTCGGTGACCAACGTCGATAAGCCGCCCCTGGAGAGCCACGCGGTCAGACAACGCGTCACGCAATTCGCGTGGGAATCGCCCGTCGAGCTGACGCGCGCGCCGACATTCCTCGAAAAGGTGCGACTGTTCCCCAAGGCGACATTCGTGATCGGGGCGGATACGGCCGAGCGGCTGGTGGCGCCGAAATACTACGGCCACGACGAGGAGCGCATGCACGGTGCGCTCGAGGAGATCGGCAGTGCCGGTGGCAGCTTCCTCGTCGCCGTTCGCATCGATGGCCAAGGCCGTCTGGTTGCGCTGAGGGACGTGCCCGTGCCGCATCGCTACGTGGATCTTTTCACGGAGATACCCGAGCACCGGTTCCGGGTGGATACCTCGTCCTCGGCGATCCGGGCGCGGGGAGGGTGAGCAGAGCTATTTGGGTCGGCGAACGGATGCACGAGCGGCGCTAGGTCCGCAGTCGCGGCATAGGCGGGATCGGCGGTGGTGTCGGCGTAGAACGTCGGTGATCCCCGAGCAGACTTCGCGCGATGCCGCCACTTTTCATCCTCGGGCTTGCTCGCGCTCGGCGTATGCCGAGGGTCCCGAGGAACCATCGTGCCTCAGTCGCCGATGGTAGAGCAGGGCCAATAAGAGCCATCCCGATCCGTGTTCCAGCGAGATCTTCGCAACGGCTCGTCAGGACATAAGTGGACCAAGCAGATCGGTGGCGCTCAGCTAGTTGCTGGCTGTCCGGGCGGTCGCGAGGCCCGCACCGATCAGCAATGTGCCACCTGCGCGATTGAACCAAGAAACTGCCCTCGGGTTTTCGGCGACTCGGCGCGCGCGAGAAGCGATCACGGCGTAACCGAGTGCATTGACGAAGGCGAGAACTAGGGTGGACTCGAACACCAGCATCTGCGTCACGAAGCTGATCTCCGGGTTCAAGAACTGGGGAAGGAACGCGACGAAGAACGTGATGCTCTTCGGGTTCAAGGCAGTCACCAGCCAAGCATGCCCCATCATCTTGAGCGCCGACGAGCGATCGGTACGTGGCTCCGCTTCAAGCGTCCCGCCGGCACGCCAGAGCTTGACGCCCAACCAAATCAGATAGGCAGCGCCGAGCCACTTCAGCGCTGTGAAAAGCCCGGCTGAAGCCGCCAGCAGGGCACCGACACCGAGCATCGAAAGTGTCATTGCGGCAAAATCGCCAAGCGCGACACCGACTGCCATCGGCAACGCAGCTCTCCAACCTTGGCCAAGCGCGTACGAGACAACCAACAGCACTGTTGGTCCGGGAATGATCAGCAGAACCGTTGATGCCGCGACGAAGGCCAACCACACTTCAATGCTCATTGATCGCTCCCTGTGCTCTGAGGTGCCAGCCATCCATGGGTGTCACTGAGCGTCAAGCGTGGATCGTCCGCTTCTGAAGATTGCGACCGTAGAAGGCAGACACGGGAACAAAGGCGCTCTGGATCAAAACCGACCCTCCGAACCTGCCGCGCGATGGGTCCTCGCGACGAGCGCGAGGATGACGAACGATTGGGCGCCGCGCGTGACCGCTCGTCGCCCATCCCGCTGGTCGCAGCGCCGGAGAACGAGGCGCATGCGCGACGCGCTGGGGGCATTACAACCGTGTCTGACGCGATGCCGAGCCTTGGTTTGGCGCTCACCTCCCGAGCACCGGCACTCCACGCTCCATCTGGCGCACGGGTCCCCGGGCGGCGTAAGGTCGGGGCATCCAGAACAAGCCAGACCAACAGGGAAGGAGCACGCCCATGCAATTCTCCATGCAAGGCCGTAAGGCGCTGATCACCGGCGGCAGCCTCGGCATCGGCCTCGCCATCGGCGAGACGTTCGCGCGGGCCGGCGCAAGCGTTGCTGTGGTGGCGCGGAGGAAGGACGTGCTGGAGGAAGCGCGGGCGAGGATCTCGGCGGCAGGTGCTCCCAAGGCCGTTGCGATCTCGGCAGATGTCGGCACAGCGGCCGACTGCGAGCGGGCCTACAAGGAGGCCGTCGCCGGCATGGGTGGCGTGGATGTGCTGGTCAACAACGCCGGAACGTCGCAGCGCGGGCCGTTCGAGAGCGTGACCGACGAACTGTGGCAGCACGACCTCGACCTGAAGCTGTTCGCGGCGATCCGGCTCGCGCGGCTGGCGCTGCCTTCGATGAAAGCCAATCGCTTCGGCCGGATCATCAACGTGCTCAACACGGGCGCCAAGGCGCCACCGGCCGAAGGTGCACCGACGGCGGTGACACGCGCGGCCGGAATGGCGCTGACTAAAGTGCTCGCGGGTGAGGGCGCCAAGCACAACGTGTTGGTCAACGGGCTGCTCGTCGGGCGCATCGAGAGCGACCAGTGGGTGCGGCGGCATGAGGCCGAAAAGGCCAAGGGCGCAAACGTGTCGATGGAGGAGTATTACGCCAACATGGGCAAGTCGCTGCCAATGGGCCGGTTGGGCACCTCTCAGGAGTTCGCGAACGCAGCGCTGTTCCTCGCATCGGACGCGGGATCCTACATCACGGGAACTGCGATCAACGTCGATGGCGGGCTCTGTCCGGTGGTGTGACGATCGACGCAGGCGACTGCCGTCGGAGAAGGCCCCCGACGGCAATTTGCCGATCCAAAAGCCGCCCCGTCTGTGTCATAAGGTTCGCGGGTAGGAATCGGCTGGTACAAGCCAGCCGATGCGGTGGACTGCGGGCTGGCCGGGACGGTCGGCCGCAAGACGTGGACGGCGCATGAACCGGGTCTTGCTTGCCATCGGTGGTCTCCTGGTCGGGCTGCTCGCGACGCTCTTCGCCGCGCCCGCCATGGTCGACTGGAATCGCTACCGCGGCATCTTCGAGGAGGAGGCGACGCGCTTCCTCGGTCGCGAGGTGCGCGTCGGCGGCGAGGTCAATCTGCGGCTGCTGCCGGTGCCCTACGTGCGCTTCGAGCGAGTCCGCGTTGCGGATACGACGGCCTCCGTCGGGCGTCCCCTGTTCATGGCCGACGATTTCACGGTCTGGCTGTCGATCGGCGCGCTGCTTTCGGGCGGCATCGAGGCGAGCGACATCGAGTTGAGACGCCCGACGGTCACGCTGGTGCTCGACGGCAAGGGCGGCGGCAACTGGTCGAGCCTGTCGCCTGAGCATTTCCGCGGCAGCTTCATCCCGGCGCGAGTGGTGTTCGACGCGGTTCGGATCAACAACGGCACACTCGATATCCTGGCGCCGGACGGCACCCACAAGACATCGTTCCAGAACATCAACGGTGAACTCTCGGCGCAAGCGCTCGAAGGGCCGTATCGCGTGGGGGCAGCGTTCTCGATCGGCGGCGCTGCCCGCGAAATCCGGCTGTCGACTGCCAAGCCGGCTGCGGATGGCAGCGTCCGGTTCAAGGGCACCGTGCGCGCTCCCGAAAGCGGCGTCAGCTACAGCCTGGAAGGCGACGCGACCGACGTGCTCAGCAGCATCAAGGTCGCGGGTGAGCTGACGGCGCGCCTGCCGTTGCCGGCTTCACTGGCGGCCCAGCCGAAGTCCGGAAGTCTTCAGGCCGGCAGTGCCGGCAGTGCGTCGAAGCCCGGCGGCGAGTTCGACCTCAGGGCCGCGCTCAAGGGCGATACCAAGGGGTTCACACTGACCGATCTGGCGCTCTCCTTTGAGCAGGAGGGGCGTCCGCAGCTCGCCACCGGCGGGGCCGTCGTGAAGTGGGCCGAGCAGACCGACGTCACGGTCAACATCAAGTCGCACTGGCTCGATCTCGACAAGATCGCCGGCGCGGATACGGGCGGCTCGCCGTTGGAGCTGGCGCAGGGGGTGGCGGTGGCGGTCTCCCGCATCCTCGAGACCAAAGGCCGGACCGAGGCCGCCCTGACGATCGATCAGGCGACGCTCGGCGGCGATGTGGTGAGCAATCTCGCAGCCACGCTTGAGCATGCGCAGGGACGCCTGACGATTAAGAGCCTCACCGCGGGGCTTCCCGGCGGCGCTCGTCTGGTCACGTCCGGTACCTTCGAGGGAACCTCGCCCGAACTGCAATACGGCGGCCGGATGAATTTGCGGGGCGCCAGCGTGACACGCTTCGCCGGCTGGCTGGCCCGCGACAGTAAGATGGCGCTACCGGCTCGCGACGGTCCATTCACGCTCGTCGGCGATCTGGTCATCGGTTCTCGTGAGGTGGCGGGCCGCAATCTGACCCTCGAGTTTGGTCGCAACATGCTGACCGGCGATGCGCGCTGGAAAGGGGGCAAACCGCAGCAGATCGGTCTCGATCTCGAGGGATCGGAGCTGGATCTGACACCTCTCGTCCCTGCGGCAGCCGACCCGGCCCAGTCCCTGCGCGACTTGATCGTCAGCTTGACCGGCGTCAAGTCCGGGAGCCATGGGGCAGTCGAAGCCGCGGATGCCGACATCAGGCTACGGCTCGGCCGGCTCGTCGTGGCCGGTGCTGTATTCCGCGATACCTTGGCCGAGCTGCGGCTCGCGGGCGGCAACCTGTCGATGCCGCAGTTGCGCCTCGCCTCGGCGGATGGGTACGCGGTCGAGTTGCGGGGCGATATCGCGGATTTGGCGCGGCCGGCCGCGAAAGGCGCGCTGACGGGTCTCGTGACCGCCGATACAGCCGCCGGACTGACAGCGGTGGCGCGCCTCGCAGGCATGCCGGCGGATCTCTTGCCGGCGGGCGAAGATGCGGCCTTCATGGTTCCTGCACGCCTTGCCGGGCGGCTGCAAGTCGGCCTGAAAGGCCCCGACTCGCACGAACTCTCGCTGGATGGGGTGCTGGCGCAGAGCCGGATCGCGGGCACTTTACGGCTCGGCAGGTCGCAGGTGGGGTGGCGGGATCGGCCGACCGACGTCGCCATGACACTCGAAGGGGAGGCCGTTCGGCGGCTCGTGGCGAAGGCGATCGGCAAGGCGCTGGGCACGGTCAAGGCCGGCGCGGCTGACCCCGTGACGAAGCTTACCCTGCGTGGCATCGGCAGTCCGCAGACCGGTATGGTGATGCTCGCTGCCGCCGATGGAGCTGGGCTGAGTGCCGGCTACCGCGGACGGGTCGTCCTCGACGATCAGGCCGCCTTCGGACTGAACGGCGAGATCCATCTCGATATTGCCGATCTGGCGCGCGGTCTCGCACTGGGCGGTCTGTCTCCGCGACCGGGGCTTGATGGGCCGGTCAGCGGCATCTTGCAGGTCGAGCGGACCGGCGGCCGCACGAAGCTGGCGTCGACGGTGCTGCGGGTCGCCGGCGTGCAGGCGAGCGGCGAGCTGATCGTCGAGGCGACGGACGGGTCTCGTCGCGTGACCGGCGACGTCAAGCTGGATCGAGGCTCGTTGCAGGGATTGTTCGCGGCGCTGACCTCGGGCGCCTCTGCCGAGCCTAATGCAGCGGACCGCCGGTCGCCATGGACCGAGGCTCCGCTCGATCTGTCCCTCGTCGATCAGAGCGCCGGCAGCCGGATCCAGCTCCAGGTTGGACGGCTTGCGCTGGCGCCCGGGCTCGAGATCGGCGACGCCCAAGTCGAGCTTGCGGCACGGCCCGGCGGGCTCGACGTCCGGCTCGCGGATGGCAAGGTGCACGGTGGGCAGGTCACCGGCGTCATCTCCATGGAAAAGGCGTCGGCTGGCGTCAAAGCCGTCGTCGAAGGTATGATCACGGGGCTTCGGCTCGAGAAGCTGGCCCAGGGGCCGCCTGCGGCGACCGGTGGTCTGTCGGCTAACCTCAAGCTGCAGAGCACGGCCCTGTCTCCTCGCGGTCTGGTGGTCGCCCTGGCCGGTGGCGGTGAGATCCGTTTGTCGCAGGTACGGCTGAACAAGTGGACGCCGACGGCAGTGGCCAATGCGGCCGACGCGATACTGGCGCTCAAGGGCGAAATCCCGCCCGGCGCCCTTCGCGCGCAGCTCGAGCTGGCGATGCGCTCCGAAGGCGTCAGCATTGGCTCGACACGAGTTCCAATCACCGTAGCGGACGGCGCGCTCAGATCGCAGCCCTTGGTCGTGGCGGCCCCGTCCGGGCGGTTGACCGGACGCGGCGCCATCGATCTCGACCATATGCTGGTCGACGGCGAATGGCGCATGGAGCCGCGCACGTCCTCGCAGCCCTCGGGCGTGGTGGCGAAGCCGGAGCTGCCGGCGGTGACGGTCAGCTATACCGGTCCTCTCGCCGCGTTCGCGACGCTGCCGCCCAGGCTCGATATGGAGGCGCTCGAACGGGAGGTTGCCGTCCGCAAGGTCGAGCGCGAGGTGGTCGAGCTGGAGAAGCTGCGCAAGGCCGACGAGGATCGTGCCAGGAACGAGACGCATCGCCAGGAAGCCGAGATTAAAGACGCGGAACGCCAGCAGGCGGAGCGGCTGCGATTGGAAGCCCTTCAGCCGAGATCGTCGGGAGAGCCGCAGGCACCCGCAGCTTCCGCGGCCGAAATTATCGGCCAAGGCGCTCCTGCGTCAGGACAGCCGGGCACCGGCCAACAGGATGCATCGGGAGCCCAGCCCGCAACCTCCCCACCGCTCGCGATCGAGCGGACGCCTGTGCCGCGGCCGGCGCCGGCCAGCGCCCCACCCAAGAGCAAGGGACGTAGCCCCTTCAATCCTTTGCAGGAGAGTAGCCCCTGACGCCTCCGACGGTGGGAACGGGGAGAGGTTAGCAGCGACTGCAGGCCGATCCCGCCGCGGAGCAGCAGTGTGTGCTCAATTCGTCGTGATCGGTCTTTTGCGATCGCAGGTGCGCACTGAGCGGCCTTATAGTCGGCCGAGTAAACCAAATAGGCGCAAGGCCAGTCAGGAGTTCGGGATGACAAACTTCACGCGTCGGCAGGTCCTCTCGGTTGCGGCAGCCGGCGCAGCGCTCGGCATCAGCGGTCCGCTAGAGATCCTCCCGTCGGCGCTGGCGCAGGCCTCGGAGGCTTCGCCGCTAAATCCGAAAGGGCAGAAGTTCCATAAGTTCAAAGTCGGCGACGCTGAAGTTATCACGATCTTCGACGGCTCGGCCTCTCGTGAACACGCGCCGGGCTTCGTCAAGAATGCGTCAGTCGACGAGATCAAGGCCTCTCTGAAGTCCGCCGGCATGCCGGACGACAAGGTGCCGAATAGCTTCACTGTGACGGTCGTGAGGATGGGCGACCGCACGATCATGTTCGATGCCGGCAACGGCGCTGGCCGCTCTCCTCAGGTGGGATTGCTGCATGAAAACATGAAGGCCGCCGGCCTCGATCCGATGCGCCTCACTGCGATCGTCGTCACGCATTTCCACCCCGACCACATCTTCGGGCTTTACGGCAAGGACGACCAGCCGCTCTATGGTGCAACCGAGATCGTCGTGCCCGAGGCGGAGTACAAGTATTGGACCGATCCGGCCGTCATGGAGACGCTGCCGGAGGCACGCCGCGGTATCGCTCGCCGTGTGCAGGCCTCGTTGCCGCAATGGAAGACCGTCCGACAGGTTGCGGGTGGCGCCGAGGTATTGCCGGGCATCCGTGCCGTCTCGACGTCGGGTCACACCTCCGGACATACGAGCTATCGGGTGACCTCGGGAAGCGGCAGTTTGCTGGTCCTGGGCGACTTGACCAGCATTCCGCCGGTCAATCTCAGGAATCCCGGCTGGCACGTCGCGTTCGATCAGGACGCCAATCTCGCGGAAGCCACGCGCAGAAAAGTGTTCGACGAGGTGGTCACCACCAAGTCCATCTGCACCGGTTACCATTGGGGGATGCCCGGCGCTGGAACGATCGCCAAGGATGGCAACGGCTATGTCCTGGTGCCGGTAGCGTAGAGGCGCTCAACGAGGCCGAGGCTAGGTGGCGGCGCGGCCTGGTTACTCGCGCCGCAGAATGCGATTGGTGATGACATTGGCCCAGCCGCTCGCCACGAACGACTGCTTGACCTCGTCCGCATCGTAGACGCGCTCGACCCAATCGAAGAACTCGATCGGCGATGCGGCGTTGGCCTCGAGGTAGCACTCGAAGAAGTAATCGAGCACGCCCGTATCCGACTGGCGGATGTGGCCGAACTTCAGCGCGAGTTGGTGACGCGCTTCCTCGACGGGCACGTTCTCGACGGCGATGAGATAGAGCGTGCTCATCAGCCCCGCGCGATCGGCTCCGGACTTGCAGTGAAAAAGGATTGGCGCCTCGAGGTCGCGGAGCAGGTCGCGTGCACCGAGGATTTCGGCACGGGTAGGTGCCGCGCGGGATCGCACCTGATAGTCGACGAGACGGACGCCATGGCGGCGGCAGGCCTGTTGCTCGAGCCAGTAGCTGCCGCAGACGCGAGGTCCGCGCAGATTGACGATGGTCCGGACGCCGAGTCGGGCGATGCGCTCGATCTGGTGGGGTGCAGGTTGGGCCGAGCGCCACGCGTGACGGCCGAGGCGGTGCAGATTGAGGTAGGCGAGCCTGAAGAGCCCATGGTCGACGAGGAGCATGTCCGCCCAATTGACGGCAGGACCAAGAGACACCTTCGCCCAGCCGGGAGAATGCTGCGAAATCCCTTGCCGCCAGCTACGGACGACATTGCGCACGGCGCGCCGCTGATGCTTCGCGATTTTTCCCATTCGCGGGAATCGATCCCCTGCCCTTTTGTCAGCGGTTAACATGCGCGATGCCGGCGACAAAAGGCAAGAGGGCCACAGGGTTCTCGGACGCAAAGATCAACAAGGCGGCGATCAAATGTGAATTCGATGAAAGATTGGTCGCGATATGCGGCGGAAAACGCACAGAACCGCTTGGCAAACACCAGTGGGGCTGCCTATAGAGGTTAACGAGCAACTGAATAGTCGCGACCGCTCGTCGCTGCAACCCAAGATTGACATATGGCCGGCCCGATGCTCCATACCGGTCGATCCGACGCTCCGTCGCGGCAAGCGAGCGGGGTGACAGATTGCCTGGAATTGCGGGCCTATCGCATGCTCACGCGCTTGGCGCGACCGGCTGTGCCCTACATTCTTCGTTTTAGGGAAAGCAAGGGCAAGGAGGATCCGCAGCGAAGGGGTGAACGCCTCGGACGCGCGTCGATCTTGCGGCCTGATGGAGCCCTCGTTTGGGTACATGCGGCGAGCGTGGGTGAAACGAGTGCCGTGTTGCCGCTCATGGAGCGCATGACGCAGCTGCGGCCCGGCGTGAACATGCTTCTGACCACAGGCACGGTCACATCGGCTGGCTTCGCGGCCAGCCGTCTCGGGACATCGGCCCTGCATCAATACGTGCCGCTCGACGAACCCTCGTATGTGAACGCCTTCCTCGACTATTGGCAACCTTCGCTCGGCATTTTCACCGAGCAAGAGGTATGGCCCAATCTGGTGCTTTCCGCTGCGCGCCGCGGCATTCCACTGGCTCTCGTCAATGCCCGTATGTCCGATCGCTCGTTCGAGCGCTGGCAGAAGTGCCAGGGTCTGGCGGCGGCGTTGTTCTCCCATTTCGAGATCGTACTGGCGCAGAACGCGGAACTGGCACGGCGCTTCGAGCGGATCGGCGCGTCGCGCGCCCTGGTTGTCGGCAATCTCAAGGTCGATTCTCCCGCGCCGCCTGTCGGACCCGTGGCTTTTGCGCGGCTGCAGCAGGCGCTGGCCAGTCGGCCGCGGTTCGTCGCGGCAAGTACGCACGCCGACGAGGAGATCGCCATCGCCGAGGCATTCAAGGCGATCCGCACTCGCATCGAGGGTTTGATTGCATTAGTCGCGCCTCGTCACCCCGAGCGTGGCGCGGCAGTTGCCGAGGCGATCGCTGGCCTGGGACTGACGGTCCGCCGGCGCGCGCTCGGTCAGCTGCCGGATCGGGACACGGACGTCTACATTGCGGATACCATCGGCGAGCTTGGCACCTTCTATGCCGCGTCGCCTGTTGCATTCATCGGAGGCTCGCTTATTCCCCACGGTGGCCAGAACCCGATCGAGGCGGTGCGTCATAATGCGGTCGTCGTCACCGGTCCGAGCATCCACAATTTTTCGGACGCCTACGGTGCGCTTCTCGCATCTGGTGGCGCGTTGCAGGTGAAGGCGCCGGGCGAGATTGCTCCGGTTCTTGCAGCGCTTCTGTCCGACGCGGCGCGCATCGAGGAAATGCGCGAGAACGCCACACGTGGCCTTGCCGCGCTCTCGGGTGCTCTCGAGCGGAGCGCCGCGGCTCTTCTTCCTTATTTTCCGGCGGAAGAGGACAAGCGCGTCGTCGTGGGTGGGTAGCTTGCCCCTCCCGGAACCCCCGTGGTGGTATCGCTCAGCGCCGTCCTGGTGTGCCCGGGCGATGGCGCCCATCGCCCGCGTCTGGGGAGCCGCAGCAGAGCATCGCTACCGGCGAGGCGAGGCCTATCGGTGCCCGGTGCCGGTCGTATGTGTCGGAAACTTTACGGCAGGCGGCACGGGCAAGACGCCGCTGGCACTTCTGATTGCGAGCCGGCTTGAGGTGCTTGGTTCCCGGCCGGCATTCCTGACGCGAGGCTACGGCGGCCAGACATCCGGCCCGCATTGGGTTGCGCCGGACCACGACACGGCGAGCGAGGTGGGCGACGAACCGTTGCTGCTTGCGCGCACCGCGCCGACACTCGTCTGCCGAAACCGGGCGGCCGGCGCGCGCGTCATCGTTGAAACCGGAGCACGCCACGGCGCAATCGTCATGGACGACGGTCTGCAGAACGGCGCCCTTCAGAAAAACCTCACGATCGCGGTCGTCGATGGCCGTCGCGGCGTCGGCAATGGTCGCGTCATCCCGGCGGGGCCGCTGCGCGCGTCGCTCGAGTTCCAGCTTTCGCTGGCGGATGCGGTCGTCGTCAACGTACCGGAGTCCTCGGGGGAGGCCCGTCCGGAAAGCGATTTCCCGGTTTGGTTGAAGCATCACTTTGGCGGCCCGGTGATGCGGGCCCGGACGCGACCGGTCGGGGATACGGGTTGGATCGTCGGCCAGCCGCTGGTCGCGTTCAGCGGGATCGGCGCGCCGGAGCGGTTTTTCCAGCTGATCGAGCAGTTGGGCGGGCGGATCGTCGAGCGACGAGTCTTCGCTGATCATCATGCGTTCACCGATCGCGAGGCGCGCGATCTCTTGGCGGCGGCTCGCAAACACGGAGCGCGCCTCTGCACCACCGAGAAGGATTGGGTCCGTTTGGCCCCCGTAGGCGACATGGGCGCACTGCGCGCCGAGACGCTCACGCTCCCGATTCGTCTCGAACTCGGCGAGCGCGACGCCCTGCGCCTGGACGGCCTGCTCGAGGCCTCACTCGCCGTCGGTCGGGGACGTGGCGCGTGATCGATTGCGGCCCTTATTGAGCTGGAGATGGCGCTCGAGCGACGCCTCGGGCGAGATGTAGGCTTCCTGCAGGTCGACGCTCCAGTAGCGCAGATCGGCTATGGCGATCGGCTTGCCGGTGACGGCACACAGCACGAAGTCGCCGGGCTGCTCCACGCGAAACTCGCCGTGCATGTACGCGACGCGGGCTTCACCCTTGAGACCGAACAGGCGTTCGAACCGATTCATCAATTAACCTGCCGAGATGCCAGCTGCGAAGGCCGCGGATCGCGGCGAGCGCCAGCACCATACATAATCCGGGGTTGCGTTGCCAGTCGCGGTTCTGTCCCGCGGCTATCTCAGAAGAGAGAACCCTGTCCGCCCTTGTCCCCCCCGGGGGACCGTCGGCGTTGCGTCGGCCGGATGCGCAACTCGGCGGAGGTCCTTTGCGCAGCGTCGGGCGACTCAGTCATGGGCGCCGGACCGGATTCCGCTGTCCCGCTGCCAGTCGTCGGGATAGGCGCCCAAGGCGCCCCATCGACCGTCGCCTGCCGGTGGCCATCGGCGACCTCGATATCGATGCGTGCTCCGTCCGGCAATCCGACCACCGAGCGCACGGCCCGGCCCGAGGCATCGCGCACCAGCGCGAACCCGCGGCCGAGAACACTGTGGTAGCTGAGCGAAGCGAGCATCTGGCCGCGCGCTTCCACTATCTGCCGTCGTCGTGCCAGCAGGGCTTCGAAGGCGCCGCGCTGGCGCCGGTCCAGCCCCTCCAACCGCTCGGAGGCGCGCGACAGGCGAACCGATACGCCGACGGGGCTGAGGCGTCCGGAGATGCGGGTCAGGCTCAGCCGGCGAACGGCAGCGATGCGCGACAAGGCCTCGACGGCTCTCGATCCGCAGCGCTCGAGCCGCGCATGCTCGCGCTCGGTGCGGACGGCGAGCAGTCGCGGCTGCAGGCGTGGCGAGATGCGTGCCAGCCGCTTGGCGTGAGCCTGTGTATTAGCCATCAATGCGCGTGAAAGCCGCTTTTCGGCGGCATCGAACCGCTGGCGCGGCAGCGCAGTCAGCTCCTCCGGACGCGGCAAGCCCCTCACAGCGGCCCGCCAGTGCACGCGCGCCTCGTCGAGGCGCCGGCGCATGCGCTGCATCAGCCGCAATCCGAGTTCACCGGTACGCTCCATCAGCTCGGAATGCTTTGGCACGGCCCACTCCGCCGCCTTTGTCGGCGTCGGCGCGCGGGCGTCGGCTGCGAGATCGATCAGTGTCCAGTCGGTCTCGTGGCCGACGGCGGAGATCAGCGGAATGGCGCTTTCCGCGGCCGCGCGGACCACGATTTCCTCATTGAAGCCCCACAGATCCTCGAGGCTGCCACCGCCCCGCGCGACGATGAGAACGTCGGGGCGGGGCACCGGACCATGGGGAGGCAAGGCATTGAAGCCGCGGATCGCCGCTGCAACCTCGGCAGCAGAGGTCTCGCCCTGCACGCGCACCGGCCAGATCAGCACCCGCGTGGGAAAGCGCTCCGTGAAGCCGGCGAGCATGTCGCGGATCACGGCACCGGTCGGCGATGTCACGATGCCGACGACGCCCGGCAGGAACGGCAGCGGTCGCTTACGGGTCTCCTCGAACAGCCCCTCGGCGCCGAGCTTGCGTTTACGTTCCTCGAGCAGCGCCATCAAGGCGCCGACGCCAGCGGGCTCGAGCGATTCGATGACGATCTGATACTTGGAGGCGCCCGGGAACGACGTCACCTTGCCTTGCGCGATGACCTCGAGGCCTTCCTCGGGCTTGAACCGCAGTCGCGCGAAGTTGCCGCGCCAGATAACGGCCTCGATCTTGGACTTGTCGTCCTTCAATGAGAAATAACAGTGACCGGAGGCGTGCGGCCCGCGATAGCCGGAGATCTCGCCCCGCACGCGCACGAAGCCGAAACCGTCCTCCAGCGAGCGCTTGATCGCTGACGACAGCTCCGTGACGGTCAGCTCGGCGATATTGACTCCGGTTCGGACGGGTCGGGCAGGCTCGGCGACGGTCATCCTGGCTCCTCGATCGATCTTCCGGGCCGTCGTGTGTCGGGTCCAGCACTCCCCTTCAAAGGGTCGCGCAACTTCTGGACCCCATTGCGGCGCTGGTCAATTCATCAGCCGGCGCGTCACCGATCTCACGCTGTCGCGGGCGCAACACAGGTTCCAAGTTCGCCACGTTACGGTTTGTGAGGTCTGTCGCGAATGTTACACCATTCGCGCCGCGCCACAGACCCTGTGCCGGTATAATCCAAAGCATTCATGGGGAGGCTAGGCCGATGAACGTGCTTCTGATTGGCGCTGGCGGCCGTGAGCATGCCCTCGCCTGGTCGCTTTCAGCCAGCCCGCTGCTCGGCAAGCTCTATTGTGCCCCTGGCAACGGCGGCATTGCGCAAGTGGCCGAGTGCGTTGACCTGGATGTCGGGCGACACACGGACATCATCGACTTCTGCCGTGCGAGCAGCATAGACTTCGTCGTCATCGGGCCGGAAGCCCCCCTCGTCGCAGGCTTGGCCGACGATCTTGGCAAGGCGGGCATCAAGCACTTCGGCCCATCGCGGGCAGCAGCGCAACTCGAGGGCTCGAAAGGCTTCACCAAGGATCTTTGCCGGGAGTTGTCCATTCCGACGGCGGCCTATGGCCGGTTTGCGGACCGGGCGTCAGCGCTCGCCTATCTGTCCCGCCAGCCGGTGCCGATCGTCGTCAAGGCGGATGGCCTGGCCGCCGGCAAGGGCGTCGTCGTTGCGATGACGCGCGAAGAAGCGGAGTCGGCGGTCGATGCGTGTTTCTCCGGAGCGTTCGGCGCTGCCGGGTCCGAGGTGGTGATCGAGGAGTTCCTCGAGGGCGAGGAGGCAAGCTTCTTCGCTCTCTCGGACGGGACGGCGGCCTTGGCGCTCGCCACGGCGCAAGACCACAAGCGGGTCGGTGACGGTGACACGGGCCCGAACACAGGCGGCATGGGCGCCTACTCGCCTGCGCCCATTATGACGCCGGATCTCGTCGAGCGCGCCATGGCCGAGATCATCCGGCCCACGATCGCCGGCATGGCCCGGCGCGGCATGCCGTTCAAGGGCGTGCTCTATGCAGGGCTGATGATCACGTCGGACGGACCGAAGCTCATCGAGTACAACGCCCGTTTCGGCGATCCCGAGACGCAGGTCCTGATGGTGCGCCTCAAGTCGGATCTGCTCGCGGCCTTGCTCGCCGTCGCCGATGGCGTGCTGGCCAGCATGGATCTCCGTTGGCACGACGACGCGGCGCTGACAGTCGTAATGGCAACGAATGGCTACCCGGGATCTTATCGTCGAGGCAGCGAGATCCGCGGTCTCGCGCGGGCGGGGGAGGTGGAAGGTGTCGAGGTCTTTCACGCCGGAACACGCCGCGACGGCGACCGCATTCTAGCCGATGGCGGACGCGTGCTCGCCGTGACCGCGCGCGCTCCGACCATAAGCGAGGCACAGGCGCGCGCTTATCGAGCTGTGGATCTGATCGAGTGGCCTGAGGGCTTCTGCCGCCGCGACATCGGCTGGCGCGCGGTCGCCAAGGACCAGATCGCATGAAAGGCGCGCACGATCTCTTCCCGGGCTTCGCGTCTCGCCGGATCGACACGGGCAAGGTCGAATTGCATGTGTGCTTGGGGGGCTCCGGGCCGCCGCTCCTGCTGCTGCACGGCTATCCTCAGACGCACGTTGCGTGGCACAAGGTGGCGGGCCGTCTAGCCGAGAGGTTTACGGTGGTGGCGCCCGATCTCAGGGGATACGGAAAGAGCGCATGCCCTCCGGACGACGTCGACCACAGAGCCTACGCCAAGCGCACCATGGCTGCAGACATGGCCTTGTTGATGAGCCAATTGGGCTTTTCCCGATATCTCGTCATGGGTCACGATCGGGGCGCCCGGGTCGCTTACCGGCTGGCACTGGATAACCCGGAGTGCGTCGCGCGGCTCGTTGTGCTCGATGTCATGACGACCTGGGACCAGTGGCAGCCGGAGCAGCAGATCACCCGCCACCGCATCGTCCATTGGGCGTTCCTCGCACAGCCCGCGCCCATCCCGGAGACGCTGATCGGCAAGGACCCGATCGGCTGGCTGGAGGGCCGCCTGAAGCGCGGGACGCGGTCTCGCACGCTTGAGACCTTCGATCCGCGAGCGCTCGCGGTCTATGTCGAGGGACTTTCGGATCGAGACCGGATCCATGCGACATGTGAGGACTACCGGGCGAGTGCCAGTTGCGATCTCGCTGACGACGAGGCGGACCGGCGCCTCAGGACCCGCATTATGTGCCCGACGCTGGTTCTATGGGGCTCGTCCGGCAGCCTCGCGGGCGTCGCCGACCCAGTTGCGTTGTGGCGCCCGTGGTGCCTCACTGTCTCGGGACGCGCGATCGACAGCGGCCATTTCATTCCCGAGGAGAACCCGGCGGCCCTGCTCGACGCAGTGCTTCCGTTCTTCGACAGCGTGGAGGCAATCACATGACGGCCATGAGCGACCTCTATCCCGGTTTCCGCGAGGTGCACCATGCACTGGGCGACGCCAAGATCTATGCCAGGGTCGGCGGGTCCGGACCTCCCCTTCTGCTGCTGCACGGTTATCCGCAGACGCACGCCTGCTGGCACAAGATCGCGCCGGACCTCGCCCGCAACTTCACGCTGGTGGTGCCGGATCTGAGAGGTTACGGACGCAGCCGTGGACCGGCTGTGTCGGACGAAGCACATCTCGCCTATTCGAAGCGAGCCATGGCTGCCGACATGGTCGCGCTGATGCGTCTGCTGGGACACGAGCGCTTCGCCGTCGTCAGCCACGATCGCGGCGCCCGCGTCGGCTATCGATTGGCACTCGACCATCCGGATCGGGTCACGAGACTGGTCACGCTCGACATTGTGACGACGCTCGACGCCTGGACCGACATGAACATGGCGAACGCCGTCGGCCGCTTCCACTGGCCGTTCCTGGCGCGCCCGGCGCCGTTCCCCGAGACCATGATCGGTCACGACCCCGTCTACTTCCTGGACTATTTGCTGGCCCAGTGGACGGCCACGAAGGATCTGTCGGCGTTCGACCCGCGCGCCCTCGCCGACTACCGGACGTGCTTTTCGAATCCCGAGGTGATCCACGCCAGTTGTGAGGACTACCGGGCGGGAGCCGGCTGTGACCCGGAGCTGGATGCAGCGGATCGCAAGGCCGGTCGCCAGATCGGTTGCCCGATGCTCGCCATCTGGGGTGCCTCCCGCAAGAGCGGTTTCGTGAACAAGCCTCTCGATACGTGGCGGTCGTGGTGCCCTCATGTGATCGGTGGTCCGATCGAATCGGGCCATTTCCTCGTGGAGGAAGCGCCTGCGGAAACTGTTGCCGCAATCATGCCCTTCCTCAAGGAAGAATGAGAGGTCTGAGCGGCAGTCACGCCGCGATGATGAAGCGTGAGAAGGGGCTCCGGACATGAGCTTGGTACCAGCCCGGCAAGCTCCGCCGCCGGCCAGGATTGAGAAGCCGCGCATCGGTCTGGCCCTCGGTGGCGGCGGTGCTCGCGGGCTCGCCCATCTCGTCGTGCTCGAAGCGCTCGAGGAGATGGGCCTCGCGCCTGCGACGGTCTCCGGCACATCCATCGGCGCCATCTTCGGCGCGGGAGTGGCGGCTGGGCTGCCCGCGCGTTACATGCGGGCCCACGTCGAGGAACTTTTGTCCGAGCGCTACGGACTCATTCGCCAGTTGTTGTCGGCGCGACCGCGCCCCGTTGACCACCTGTTCAATCTCTTCCCCATGCGATCTGCCCTGCTTGATGCCGAGGTCATGCTCGACCTTTTGCTGCCGTCGCGCCTTCCCGCGACCATCGAGCAACTCGCTGTACCGCTGTCGATCGTCGCGACCGACTTCTATGCGCAGGAGGCCGTGGTCATACGCACCGGGCCACTCAAGCGCGCGATTGCCGCGAGCATCGCGTTGCCGGTCATTTTCAGCCCCGTCATGATCGCGGGGCGGGCGCTGCTCGATGGCGGTCTCGTCGACCCTCTGCCGTTCGAGCTGGTTAGGGAGGGCGCCGACATCACCATCGCGGTCGATGTCTCCGGCGCCGCGGGGCAACCGAGTGACGATTCTGGTCCGAGGGCGCTCGAGGCCCTCTTCTCGGCATCGCAGATTCTGCAACGCTCGATCGTCCGCGAGCAGCTCAGGTCTAACCGGCCGGATATCCTCGTCGACACCGCCAGCGAAGGCGTCGGCGTGCTCGATTTTCATCGGTTCCGCGAGATTTTGGCGGCAGCGGAGCCGGCCAAGGAGGCGCTGAAGCGACAGCTCGAGCGCGTGCTCGCCGCAGACACGGTTGTTGCTTCCGACAAGACGTAACGATCGGCCGTCCGCACCTCGGGCCGTTCACCAGCGTCAGCGCTGGCTGGTCTTGACCTGACGTGGCGCGAGTTGGAACTCACCGGGAGCCGGCGCCGCGGCGCGCATCGGATCGACGTTGACGGCGGAGCCGCTGAACTGCTGCGCCCAAAGGCTCTTGGCAGCCATCATGGTCGGACGGAAGCGCAGCATGGCCCCAAGCTCCGGCTGGTCCAGCATATCGAGCGTGCGAGCGAGGTCATGCGCGATCAGTTCGCTCATCAGGGGTTGGCTCGCCGTCTCGGTCAGGTAGGGCGTGATCGGAAACGGCCGATACGACAGCTCCTCAGGATGCTCCTCGTCGTAGGCCGGCGCCGTGCTCCAGCCTCCCCATCCCGTCCGCTCCGCATCGGACATCGGAGCCTCCGGCAAAGCCGTCAGCCCGAGCGACGCCACCTGGCGCCCCTCGGGGTTGGCCTTGTCCGCCGCAATCGCGTCCGGCGGTACCGGCAGACTGCTCCCGGTCAGGCTCGGCAGAGACGCTCGCTCCGGGCGTCGAGCTGGCGCCGGTCCGACGACGAGTTGCGGCATCGCGGACGCTAGGCTCGCCAACTCGGCCAGTCGGGCTCGGTCGCTTGCCGAAGGCACGATCGAATGACGCAGGTTCGTCGGCGCGACCGCAGGCGTCAGGCGGCTGAGCAATTGTGGCCGCTCGACCAGCGTCGGAGCAGCCGGCTCGAGTCCGCTCGGCAAGGCTGCGATCCGTCCCGGCGCCGGGCTTTTGCCGGCATCAGCGACGGCAAACCGCGGCGTGCCGGTGGCCCGTTGTTGGTGGAACATGGCGACCTGCTGGGCCAATTCTCCGTGCCGCGCCTGGGCGGCCCGCACGTCGTCCTTCGTGATCGATCCGCCATCTGCCGCCGCGTGCCGCGTCGTGCCCGACGGGAACAGCAGCGCCAGCTCGTGACGTGGGAGGCGTGGCCAGCTACGCACGCGGTCGGTGTCGAGGTGAACGAACGGCAAGGCCGAGGTCGGATAGTAGCCGACGCCGCCCCGCTCCTGGATCAGGGCCGAGTAACGCAGCAGTTTCACCGGAACGTCGGGGAAATGCACGTCGGCGGCCTTGCCGAGAATGTGGCGGCTTTCGCTTGCCTGCCCACCGGCTGTCCTGCGCAGCATATTGTTGGTGGCGCGCGAGCGATAGCCGGAGATCAGGTGGATCGGCTCTTTCGAGCCGAGTTCCGTGTGAACTTGCCAGAGCAGGTCGAAAAGGGCCGGATCCATCTGTGTGGATTCGTCCCGGCGATGATCCCGCATGGCGTGGTTGAGCTTGGCGACGCCGTCCTCGACGAACTTGCCATGGCGCTTGTAGACGGCTGTGACGGTCTCTTTGGTGTGGATGCTGTAGATCGTGAGCGATCGCTCGCCGCCGGGCGCCGCCACGGGAGCCGGGTTGCCATAGCAGATCAGCAGCGCGGCTATAGTAAGCGCTGCGAGAAGCCCCCGATGACGCACAACCAAGGTTGACCCCCGACAATCCGGATCGCAATACCGGCGCGACCCTCCTTCCCCCATCCCCTGCCGCGCCGCCTCTTCCGGGCAGGGCTGCGGCGCGATCGAGCCGGAGCAAACCCCAACATGGTAAACTCGGCATCGTTAACGCTTGGTAAGCATCGATTGCGGATGCTTCTTGTCCCGCCTGTGGCAGGAAAGGGGCAGGCGCTGATCTAAGCAAACGGGTGGTTGTGTGAGTCCCCGGTTGCGCACCCACTTCGTCTCGGCACACAGTCAGCCAGGATGCGGTGCCCGCGTTCCGGTGAAAAATCAGAGATGGCTTGTCCCCCATGGCCCAGACCGAGACGGCCGTCCTCCAGCGGCCCGGCGCTGCACTCGCCGCGGCCACCGTCCTCAGTTTGCCGCTCGGATCGATCTACGCCTTCAGCGTGTTCCTGGCGCCGCTCGAGGAACTGCTGGGTGCCAGTCGGTCGGACCTCGCCTCGGTGTTCGGCATCTCGGTTATTTTCTTCACCATCGGGTTGAACCTCGCGCCGCGCCTGTTCGGCCTCATCCCCGTGACGGCGCTCGTCGCGCTGTCGGCCGCGATGTCGTCTGCGGGTATCGCGCTGGCGGCGGCGGCGCCGAGCTTCACCCTCCTCGCCGTCGGCTATGGTGTCCTTTTCGCGCTCGGCGGGGGTCTCGCCTACGTCGGTGCGCAGCAGTGCGTCAACGCCACGCCGATCACCCGTCCCGGGCTCGTCAACGGCTACCTCGTCAGCTTGTTTCCGCTGGGTGCGATGCTGTCGGCCCCGGCGTTCGGTTGGGGAATAGACCGCTACGGGGTGCGGGCGACACTTGCCGGGCTGGCGGTAGTCGTGGCCGTGAGCGGCGTCGTCGCGACATGGCTGATGGCACGCTCCGGCGTTCGCTTGTCGCGTCCGAGCCGCGTCGCGGCGGCTACAACGGATGCTGAAGCGGCACGCCAGCTCTCTTTGGTGTTCTGGAAGCTGTTCCTCGTCTTCACGTTCGCGGCGACCGCCGGCCTCATGGTGTTGAGCCAGGCGGCGGCCATTCTCGCGGCCTACGGCGTCGGCAAGGCTACGGCGCTGGCCGCCACGACCGGCATTACGGCGGCCATCGCGGCGGCCCGCCTCGGCGGCGGCTTGATGGTCGATCGCCTGCCGGTTCCCGTCGTCGCGGCGTCGGCGCAAGCCATCGCGCTCGCGGGTGCGATCCTGCTGACGCTGGTGCCGACGCCGGAGATGGCGATCCCTACGCTCGGTCTGATCGGCATCGGCTACGGGCTGATCTCGGGCGTGACGGCGGCGGCCGTCGCCTTCTACTGGCCGAAGGCACTCTTCGGACAGACCGCAAGCCGCATCTACATCGCCTGGTGTGTGGCCGCACTGACCTTACCGGTGGTCGCGGCGCGCCTGTTCGACCTCACCGGCGGCTATCACACGGCCATCATGCTGGCGGGCGCAGCCAACCTGTGCGGCGTGATCGTCGGCCTGACGCTGCCCCGGCAACGCTCGAAGGCTTGAACCGAGGCCGGACTTATCCCCGGGCTCTCCAGATCACCTATTCTCCCTGTCGAAGGTCGTCGGCGGCGCGATTGTCTTGGCGTTGCCGGCGGGGCTCTTTGACATCGTGAGTACGACCGGGGTTGCCAATCGCAGCGGCTGGGGCAACCGTAAGCCCTATCCAACACGCCTGCAGTCCCGGAGGAACCGCCCCATGAGCCTCATCTATGGCGAGATCAAGCAGCTCGGCTACGTCGTCCACGACATCGAGGCTGCCATGCGCCACTGGGCCGAGGTTCTCGGCGTTGGCCCCTGGTTCTACGTCGAGCGCCTTCCCGTGAAGAACTTCCTCTACCGCGGGGAGCCGTCCGACGTGCACGCGTCGATCGCCATCTCAAACTCGTTCGGCACGCAGATCGAGCTGATCCAGCAGCGCAACAGCGCGCCTTCGATGTACCGCGACTTCCTGGCGAACGGTCCGGAAGGGCTGCAGCACGTCAGCACCTGGCCGGTCGACTACGACGCCACCGTTCAGCGCGCGTTGGCGAAAGGGCACCGCATCGGTCAGCAGGGCGAGTCGAACCGCGGCCCGTTTGCCTACTTCGAGACCGATCGCGGCCATCGCGGCACCTGCATGGAGATCGCCGCCTACACCGATGTCAGGAAGCGGCAGTTCGACGCCATCGAGGCCGCCGCACGCAGCTGGGACGGCAAAGATACGATCCGAACCAAATGGCCGGAGTGAGCATCGACTGGCGAACGACCGTCCTTGATGTGCCGCAAGTAGTCGAGCCCCGAACTCGGGCAGGTGTCGTGGGGCTGGCTCGGTGAGCCGCGGAAGATCGGGGGATTGGCGCCGTGTGCTTCTCGGCTACAGCAAGCTTCACGATCGCAGCGATACTGGCGCCGGTAGCGGCTTATTCTCTCGTCACGGCAAGGCTGGAGCCGCGTTGGCTGCCACTCGCAGCATATCCACTTGCGTTCGGACTGCAGCAGGCGATCGAGGGCATCGTCTGGCTGTCGTTGGCGGCGGCAGATCCTCGGGTGGTCGCTCTCGCAGGACGGGGCTTCCTTTTCTTCTCACATTTTTTCTGGCCGGCCTGGGTGCCGTTTTCTGTCTATTGGCTCGAACGGGCGGCAGAGCCCTGGCGGAGGCGATGGCTGCTGGCCCTGGCGATCGTTGGTGCGCTCTTTGGGTTGTCCATCAGCTTGCCGTCGCTGCTTTTCGACGACTGGCTTTCCGTCGAGGTCGTGGAGGGGTCCATCGAGTACAACACGGTTCTTCTCTACGACGACCTCGTCACGCGCTCGGTTTTGAAGGTGGTGTATGCGGCAGTCGTGGTCGGCGCCCTCATGCTGTCCACCGAACGGCCCGTACAGATCTTCGCGGGCATCGTCTTGATTTCCCTGCTGGTGGCCGAACACTTCTTCGCCCACGCCTTCATCTCCGTCTGGTGCTTCTTCGCCGCTGTGCTGTCCATTTACGTGGGCGTCATGCTGGCTATCCGGGTAGCCCCGCGAGAGCGCGTTGCCTGATGCGATCTGGCCGTGATGCGCTCTCCATCTCTCTCGGCCGAGGCCGGCTAGGCCTTGACGACCGCCCGTATCCCGTCGGCAATTTTGTTGCGGTCTGGGAACACGTGGTCCTCGAGTCCGGGGCTGTAGGGGATAGGCACGAACAGCGCGCACACCCGCTTCACCGGAGCTTTCAGCGCCTTGAACGTCGCCGGGTCCTCGGTGACGAGCGTCGCGATCTCGGCTGACGCGCCGCACACCGGGCCCGCCTCGTCGGCAATGACCAGACGGCCCGTCTTCCTGACGCTCGTCCGGATCGTCTCGGCATCGAGCGGAGCGATCGTACGCGGGTCGACGACCTCGACCGAGATGCCCTCCTTGGCAAGCGTCTCGGCCGCGGCCAACGTCTCGTGCACCGCCCAAGCCAGCGCCACCACCGTCACGTCCTTGCCCTGCCGCTTCACCTCGGCTTTGCCGATCGGGATCGTCTCGTCGGCGTCTGCATCCGGCACCTCGCCTTTCATCGCGAGCAGGCGGTTGCCTTCGAACGAGATGACTGGATTGTTGTCGCGGATCGCCGACTTCAACAGGCCTTTCAGGTCACGCGGCGTCGACGGCAGGATGATCTTCAGCCCGCTCATGTTCATGAACATGGAGTAGGGGCTCTGCGAGTGCTGCGCGGCGAGCCGCCCGCCCCCGCCGACGGCCGCACGATAGACGATCGGGAATTTCTGCTGGCCGCCGAACATGTACGTGATCTTGGCGGCTTGGTTGACGATCTGGTCCATGGCCACGAAGCAGAACGTCACCTGCCGCCAGTCGCAAATCGGACGGAAGCCCGAGCCCGCTGCTCCGATCGACATGCCGGTCATGGTGCTTTCCGCGATCGGGGTCGCGCGCATGCGCTCCTCGCCGAACTCCTTGACGAGCGGCAGGATGGCATCGGTCGACATGTAGAAGACCTTGCCGTCGCGCCGCATTTCTTCCTGGACGGCCTCGAGCCCGGCCTGGGCGTATGTGATCTCGCGCATGGGTGGCGGCTCCACTGAAAGGAAAGTGAGACTAGGCCGTGGGGAGCGGGAGAGCGTCCCACTCCGGACGCGCCTCAGACATGCCAGCGGCCACGCTGGAGGAAGCGATCGAGGGTGTCGGGATCGGCCTTGTCGAAGGCCGTCACCTTGGCGCGCTCCTCGTCCTGCTTCGCGTTGGCACGCTGCACGGCCGGGCGCGCGGCCATCGCGTCCATCCAGCGCGCCACGTTCGCGAGCTTGGCCTTCTCCTCGCCGAGGAAACCGAGCATGTCGGCGGTCCGCGACCACGGGTAGAACGCGACATCAACCAGACCGAACTCGGGCCCGGTAAGCCACGGCGACGACGAAAGACGCGCTTCCATGGCCTTGTAGACATTGCGAACCTGCGTTTGGTAGCGGGCACGGGAATAGTCGTTGCCCGAGGGCGCGAACCGCACGAAGTGCACGAGTTGCCCGGACATCGGCCCTTGCCCCGTCAGCTGCACCATCAGCCATTGCAGGGCCTCGTAGCGCGCCGCGCCCTCTTTCGGCAGCAGCTTCCCCGTCTTCTCGGCCAGGTAGATGAGGATCGCCCCCGACTCGAACACCGTGATCGGCTTGCCGCCAGGACCGTCCGGATCGACGAGCACCGGCACCTTGGCGTTCGGGTTGAGTTTCAGGAACTCGGGATCGAACTGCTTGCCAGCAAACACATCGACGAGCTTCAGCTCCCAAGGCAGCCCGAGCTCCTCCAGGGTCAGGAAGATCTTAACGACGTTCGGGCTCGCCATTCCGTAGAGGGTGATCATGAGTCTATCTCCCCGCCTCAAGCCGCGAACACATCGTCGAGGGCCTCTTCCGGTGCCGGGAACGGGCTCTTCTCGGCGAACCGGCAGGATTGCTCGATACGGTCGAGGATCTGTCGGTCCATTTCCTGCCACTCGGCGTCGGTGAAGCCGTGCTTCGCCTTGAGATGGTCGACGAGCCGCGCGATCGGGTCCTTGCCGGCCGCCTTCCAGGCCGCGATCTCCTCGAGCGGACGATAGTCGGGCTGGCCCTTTCGCTCGGTGTGCGCCCGCCAGCGATAGGTGCGGCACTCGATCAGCGTTGGACCTTCGCCGGCTCGCGCACGGGCCACGGCCTTCTCGGCGGCCTCGTGGATGGCGAAAATGTCGTTGCCGTCGACGACGACGCCTGGAATGCCGTAGGCGGCTGCACGCACCGCGACCTCACCGCCGCGGGCCAGCGTGGTCGACGCCGGGGTCTGTGCCGCGTAGCCGTTGTTCTCGCAAACGTAGAGGATCGGCAACTTCCACGCCGCCGCGATGTTCATGCACTCGTGGAACGGTCCGGCCGCCGAGGCGCCGTCGCCGAAGAACGACACCGCGACGCCGCCCTTGCCTTCCATCTTCGCGGCGAGGGCCGCCCCCGTCACGATCGAGATGCCGCCCGCCACGATGCCGTTGGCGCCGAGCATTCCCTTCTCGAAATCGGCGATGTGCATCGAGCCGCCCTTGCCCTTGCAGTAGCCGTCGCGGCGGCCGTAGAGCTCGGCCATCATCCGGTCGAGGTCGGCGCCTTTGGCGATGCAGTGGCCGTGGCCGCGATGCGTTGAGATGATCTGGTCGCCATCGCGCAACGCGCCGCACACGCCCGTCGCGATCGCCTCCTCGCCGATGTAGCAATGGACGACGCCATAGATCTTTCCGGCGTGATAGTCGTCGGACGCCCGCTCCTCGAAGCGGCGTATGGTCTGCATCGTGTGCAGCATCTCGCGCAGCGTATTGGGACCGAGGGCCATGAGCGCGTCTCCTCCATTGCCTTTTGCGAGAGTGTTGCGCGGGCCGCGCGCGACCTCAACCGGTTTCCCACCGGAGACGACGCGGCAGATTGCGGCGATGCGGCTGACCCCGAGCAAAAAACTGCGCCGCCGGTGTCGGATCGGCCGCGGCTGGCGCGTCATCTGGAGAGACGCGCGGTGAGATCGGCGAACCAGGGAGTGACGCGATGTCGACGTCAGAACAAACCGCCTCTGCCGAGACCGCCAACACGGTGCGCCTGCACCGCGTGCTTGCCGCCAAGCCCGAGCGCGTCTATCGCGCCTTTCTCGACGCCGAGGCCATGGCAAAATGGCTGCCGCCCTTCGGCTTCACCTGCAAGGTCCACCATATGGAGGCGAGGGAGGGCGGCACGTTCCGGATGTCGTTCACGAATTTCACGACCGGTCACGGCCACGCCTTCGGCGGCGAGTATCTCGAACTCGTCCCGAACCAGCGCATTCGCTACACGGATCGCTTCAACGATCCGAACCTGCCCGGCACGATGCACGTGACTATCGAGCTGAAGTCCGTCTTCTGCGGGACCGACCTCCGGATCGAACAGTCGGGAATTCCGTCTCTCATCCCCGTCGAAGCCTGCTATCTCGGCTGGCAGCAGTCGCTGCGCCAACTCGCCGATTTGGTCGAGCCCGAAATCACGGGCTAGACCACGCAACCAGTCAGGGTGGTGTCTGGCGAGGGCCAGACGTTCCGCCCCGCACCATCACCGCACCCCGATCGCCGTCTCGATCGCCTTCGCGATGCCGAGCATGCGCCGGTCGGCCATCGGGGCACACGACACCATCAGGCTCGTCGGCGGCGCACCCACGGCGCTCATCGGCAGCGCGATCGAGCAACCGTCGAAAATGTTGATCATCAGCGGATTGCGCAGCGAAAGCATGTTGAGCCGCGTGTAGTCCTCGTCCTTGACCAGATCGCTCTCCTTCGGCGGCAGGATGGGGCACGTCGGCGAGACAATGGCATCGAAATCCGAGAGGCCATCCCTGTAGGCCGCCATCGCAACCCCACGCTTCTGCAGCAGCTCGATGTAGTCGGCCGCCGTCTGCCCCTCCCCCATCGCGATGCGCATGGCGACGCGCGGATCGTACTGGTTGCGCTTCGACGCAAACAGCTCCTTGTGCCACGCATAGCTTTCCGCCCCCGAGAGCCCGCCCTTGTTCAAAATCGGACGGATCTGATCGAACGGCGCGAACGCCTGCTTGACGATCACCGCACCGGCCTTGGCGAGCGCGGCGAGCGCCTTCTCGAAATCGGCGGCCACGCTTGCATCCATGCCGTCGAGCACGATGTTGGTCGGCACCAGCAGACGCAGGCCCTTCAGCGCCACCGGTTTGGCCGCCGCGATCGTCTCGCCCGCGAAAGCGCCGTCGAGCAGCGCGCAACAATCGACCGTCCGCGCGATAGGACCGATCGAATCGAGGCTCGTCGACAACGGCACGACGTTCTCCGTCGGCACGCGCCGCGCGGTCGGTTTCAGGCCGACGACACCACAATAGGCCGCCGGAATCCGGCACGAGCCGCCCGTGTCCGTGCCGAGCGCGCCGTGCGCCATCCCATCCGCGACCGCCACCGCCGAGCCCGACGACGATCCGCCCGGAACGTGCCGGTTGGCGCGATCCCACGGAGCTGCCGGTGTGCCGTAGTGTGGGTTGGTGCCGATGCCGCCATAGGCGAACTCGACCATGTTGGCGCGCCCCACGATCACGAGCCCCGCCGCCCTCAGCCGCGCCACCACCGGAGCATCGGTCTTGGCGGCCGCCCGGTCGGCGAGCGCCGTCGATCCGGCTGTCGTCACCTGCCCCGCGATGTCGGCCAGATCCTTGATCGCGAACGGAATACCCGCCAGCGGCGACGGCGCGGCTCCGGCCTTCCGCAGCATGTCCTGCGCGTCCGCCGCCTTGCGCGCGCCCTCCGCATCCACCGACACGAACGCCCGCGCGCCCTCTCCCTTCGGATCGGCAATCTTCGCGAGACAATCCTCGACGAGCCTCCGCGAGGTCGTCTTCCCCGACGCAAGGTCACTGACGAGCGAAGCGATGGTCGGCGTTGCAGCAGATGACATGACAGCAGCTCCCCGGGTGTGGATTTCCGGAGAGTGTAGGCGGGGATGGGGGAGGGTGCCAGACCGATGCTCAGGCAAGCCGATGCTTAGGCAGGCGATGCTCAGGCGACCAGATTGCGCGGTCCCTGTATTTCCACCGGGTGATACGTCGCACAGCACCGCCACTTGTCATCCTCGGGCTTGTCCCGAGGATCCATCGTGCCTCAGTCTCCGGCCGTCGAGATGGGCCAGGAGAAGATCTCTACAACGTCAGCGATCCCTCATTCCATCGTTGCAAAAAGTTGCCAATGGTCGGCGAGATTGCGACATACTCATCTGTGATTGGATAGTAAGCAAAAACGCCCTCGAGTCCTTGGCGAAAGCAGAAATAAATGCCGTTAACTCCGGCATGACCGAACACCAAGTCTCCACGATCGGCATCAATCCGACTGTCTTCCAAGCGAAGAATGAGTTGCAAAGAGTTTGGTTGGTCATAGAAGCCTTCTTGGTAGTTCGTGAAGTACTCCTCACACGAGGGTTCCCAAGGCTTGGCTATTTCTCGTGTGATCAAGTCGATGCCTCGTTGCAAACTCAATTGGCCCATCGGCGTCCGCTGCGAGTCAAAAATCGACACCCGGAGTAGAGGGCACGCTGTACCCTCCCGCCAACCGCGAGCATGAACGCACGCGCCCCCCTACCCCCTCTTTTCCAACCCGAACTCCCCCGCCAACCTCTCGAACGTCCTCACCCGGATTTCGTAGCTCGGCGCCACGGCGACCAGGATCACCTCGTCGGCGCCGAACTGCTCGGCCTTCTTGCGGATCTCGGCGGCAACCGTCTTCGCGGTCCCGAGCGTCAGCCGCGGCCGGTCGTTGGCGGCAATCTGCTGCTCCCTCGGGGAGAACTGGTAGGCCGCCGCCTCCTCGATGGTCGGCACCGTCCGATTGGCCCCCATGGCCGTCAGCGCCCACCGCATCAGCACGGCCTTCTCGATGCCTTTCGCCTCCGCCTCGTCCTCGGCGACGATGGCGAGCATGGCCAGCGCCACACGCGGCGTTTCCTCGTGCCACCCTTTGAAGTGCGCGCGATAGGCCTTCGCCACGTCGGCCCCCGAGTAGGCGTTGATGAAGTGCGCGAACGCGAACCGCATGCCGAGGCTCGCAGCGAACGAGGCACCACCGGAGGACGAGCCGAGCACCCACATCTCCGGTGACGTCGGCACGTTCGGGCTCACCATCTGGCCGTGCAGCGGGTGCCCATCCGGCACGACATCCCGGAACAAGGCTGAAATCTCGGCCAGCTGATTGGCGAAGCCCTCTTCGGTGTCGATGGGGCGGCCGTCGAACAGCACACGGGCCGTGCGCGGATGCCCACCGGGAGCGCGGCCCATCCCCAGGTCGATCCGACCCGGATACATCGCCTCCAGCATCTTGAACTGCTCGGCGATTTTAAAGGGCGCGTAGTAGGGCAGCATGATGCCCCCGGTCCCCAGCCGGATGTGCTTCGTCTCCGCGCCGAGCCGCGCCAGCAAAATCTCCGGCGACGCATCGGCCAGCCCGTTCAAGGCGTGATGCTCCGCGCACCAGTATCGATGGTAGCCCAGCCGGTCGGCGAGTTTGGCCAGCTCGATGGTGTGTTGGATGGCCTCGGCCGGCGACGTGGTGCCGATGATGGGCGACTGGTCGAGGATCGAGAGGGGGAGCGTCATTCGGTGGGGAACCTTTCCGGCGATGTGGCGTCACCATGCCATGCCCGCGCGCCCATCTCCACCCGTTGCCCCGTCGCGCGCTGCCGTCCCCCTACTTGACCGGCGTCAAGGCCGTGGTCCGGGGAAGGGTCTCTGCTGATGCAAATAGTCGATCTGGAGAGATACGTCATGAAGGCCTCGGAAGTCATGGCACGGGACGTCGTAACGGTCAGTCCGCAGACGACGGTGAAGGAAATCGCACAGCTGATGGCCGAGCGTCGCATCAGCGGCGTTCCGGTCGTCGATGCGAGCGGCAAGCTCGCCGGCATCATCAGCGAAAGCGACTTGTTGCATCGGGCAGAGACGGGCACCGAGCGCCGCCGCAAGTGGTGGCTCGGCGCGTTCGTCGATTCCGACCAGCTCGCGAGGGAGTATGCTGCCTCGCATGCCCGCAAGGCCTCCGACATCATGTCGACGAGGGTGACCACGGTCGACGCGAACATGGACCTCGGCGAGGTGGCGGATCTGCTCGATCGCCGCAAGCTCAAGCGTGTTCCCGTTGTCGAGGGCGGCAAGCTCGTCGGTATCATCACGCGCGGTGATCTCGTCCGGGCGCTGGTTGCGCGGCAGGGTCAGGCGTCGGTTGCCCCCGGGGACGATGTCACGGTGGTGCGCTCCATCAAGGAACGTATGCAGCGCGAATCGTGGCTCGACAGCTCCCTCATCACGGTCAATGTCGCGAATGGCGTTGCCGAGCTGACCGGTCTGGCAGCATCGAACGACCAGCGGCGTGCTCTTCGGCTCCTCGTCGAGGACACGCCAGGGGTCACTCGGGTCGAGGACAAGATGGGTCTGCGTCCGTCGGGCGGCGCGATGGTCTAGGCCTCGTCCGTCGGCACCGACCCGCACGGCATCGGCAAAAGCCGCTGGACCGTTCTCGTCTTCATCTCCATTCTCCCGGCCGAAATCAGTCATTCGGCCGGATCGGGAGAAGACAGGTCATGAGCAGCGCGTTGCGAGGTGCTGATATTGTCGCGCGGAGCCTGGAGAAGCTGGGGCACCAGACGGTGTTCACACTCTCCGGCAATCATATTATGTCGATCTTCGACGCCGCGATCGAAGCCAAACTCGAACTCATTCACACACGCCACGAGGCGGCCGCCGTACACATGGCGGACGCGTGGGGCCGCCTGACCGGCGAGCCCGGCATCGCCATGGTCACCGGTGGCCCCGGCCATGCCAACGCCGTCGGCGCCCTGTTCACGGCGCTCTCCGCGGAAAGCCCGATGGTGCTTCTCTCCGGCCACGCGGCCACGTGGGAGCTCGGACGCGGCGGCTTCCAGGAAATCCGTCAGGCCGAGATGGCGGCGCCCGTCGCCAAGGCCTCTTGGACCGCCAAATCCGCCGCGACCCTCGGCGAGGAGCTGGGCGAGGCGCTCAGGATTGCGAAATCCGGGCGTCCAGGACCCGTCCACCTGTCCCTGCCGTCCGACCTGCTCGACGAAACGGTCGAGGCCAATGCCATTCGCTGGCCTGACGCCGGCAAGGTCGCCAATCCCCAGCAGATCGCCATGACCCCCGGGGCCGCGGACGCGGTGCTCGCCGCCATGGCTGGCGCCAAGCGTCCCGTGATCCTGGCGGGGCCTCATCTTTCCTCGCGCAAGGGCCGCGAGTTGCTCGCGCGTTTAGAGAAGGCGACGGGCGCTCCGGCCGCGGTGATCGAGAGCCCCCGTGGGGCCAATGACGCGACCCTCGGAGCGTTCGGCGACGTCGTGAAAGCGTCCGACCTGATCGTGCTTCTGGGCAAGGCACTGGACTTCACCATCAAGTGGGCGACGGGGCCGGCCTTCGCGGCCGACGTCAAGGTCATCTCGATCGACCCGGACGGCGAACTCGTGGCGCGTGCCGCCCGCGAAAAGGGCGCCAACCTCGCCTTCGGCTGCGTCGCCGATACCTTCCCCGCGGGCGAGGCGCTGCTGGCGCGTGTCGCGGCCTCTGGCCGGAAGGCCGACCTCGGCTGGCTGCGCGAGGCGCGGTCGATGATGGACGGCCGGCCCGAGGGGTGGGCCAAGCTCAAGGGTGCCACGGCCGGCCGGCTGCACGCGGCCGAGGTGTTCCGCGCTTTGCGGCCCATCGTCGAGCGTGACCCGGAAACGCTGTTGATCTGCGACGGCGGCGAGTTCGCCCAGTGGGGCCAGAGCCTTCTTCCCGTCAACAAGCGGCTGATCAACTCGGTGGCCGGCTCGATCGGAGCCTCCCTGCCGTTCGCCATCGCGGGCCGGGTGCATGATAAGAAGGCACCGGTCATCGCCGTGCTCGGCGACGGCACCTTCGGCTTCCACATGTCCGAGTTTGAGAGCGCCGTGCGCCACCGCACGCCGTTCGTCGCGATTGTCGGCAACGATGCCTGCTGGAATGCGGAGAGCCAGATCCAGAAGCGCGACTACGGCGCCGACCGGATGCATGGCTGCGAGCTGCTCCCGGCGCGCTACGACCAGGTCGTCGCAGCCCTGGGCGGGCACGGTGAGTTGGTCGAGCGTATCGAGGATCTGGTGCCCGCGGTCGAACGTGCGCTGGCATCCGGCAAGCCCGCCTGCGTCAACGTTCAGGTCGAGAGCATCGCCGCGCCGATCATTCGCAAATCCGCCTGACATCGTGCGCCGGTGGAATTAGTATGTTGCGCGTGCATCTCGAGCTTCGCCACGCTCTTGTCGCGAAGTCGGATGAGGCTTTCAGGAGTACCTCGTTGATGGAGTTGGCCATGACGGAAGCGCAAAAGATCGCCCGTGCCGAGCGCAAGGTCCAGGCGATGACAGGTTTTTACATTCATCTCGCCACGTTCGGCGTCGTGATGCTGCTGCTGCTCGCGTTGAACTTCACCGATCCGGTGTGGTGGGTGCAGTGGCCGCTGGTCGGTTGGGGTGCGGGCGTTGCGGCGCACTGGTACGCGGTGTTCGGGCGAGGCGCCGAGATGTTGCAGCGCTGGCAGCTCAAGAAGATCTACGAGCTCAAGAGCCAGATGTAGGCCAGTCGGACCTCTACCGTCGTCCGTCTCGTGATGCCGAGGGGACGATGGCCACTTGACGTCTGCCCGAGATCGAATCGAGACTTCGGGCAGGCGCGAACGCGGGGGTGCAGGTGGCCGAGGAGAGCGTTGCGGCGGCGTCGGCTGTCGGTCGCCCTGCGCTGGATCAGCCGCGGACCCTCGCCGCCATCGGAGCCATGGTGCTGTCCACCGTGGCCTTCACCATCGGCGACGCCGCCATGCGGTTGGCCTCCGGGACGGTTCCGACCGGGCAATCCGTTTTCCTGCGCAGTTTGACATCCGTGGTGCTGGTCGCAATCGCCGCGCACTGGACGGGCGTTCTGTCCTCGCTCCGTCGTGCCCTGGTGCCATGGATGCGGTGGCGCTGCCTGGGCGACGCTGGCAACTCGCTGCTGTTTCAGGCCGCCCTGGCCCGAATGCCGTTCGCCGACATTATGGCCGTGCTGCAGTTGACGCCGCTGTCGCTGACCGCCGCGTCGGCCATTTTCCTTCAGGCCACGGTTGGTTGGCGGCGCTGGGCAGCGGTCGCGGCGGGCCTGGTTGGAACACTCCTGGTGATCAAGCCGGGCACGACCGCATTCAACGTCTTCGCGATCCTGGCCGTCGGCTCGGTTCTGTGCGGCACCTTGCGTGACGTGGCCACCCGCCGGCTCGACAGCGGTATTCCAACTCTGCTCATCCTGTTGGTCTCACAGGCAGCCGTCGCGGCGGCCGGTCTCGGCCTTGCCGTCTTCCAGGGCTGGGTCTGGCCGTCGCCGCGCGCATGGATGCTGGTCGTGTTCGCGGGCGCAATGACAGCGCTGGGCCACCTCTGGATGATCATCGCGCTTCGCATTGGCGACGTCGCGGCCGTGGCCCCGTTCCGCTATGCCAGCGTCGTCTGGGCCATCCTGATCGGCCTCATGCTGTTCGGCGAGGTGCCCGACGGCTGGTCGCTGCTCGGCATGGCTATCCTCGTCCTCGCCGGCCTCTACGCCTTCCACCGGGAACGCGTACTGCTCCGTGGGGCCATCTCGGGGCAGAGGCCCGCAAACTGATGCTGCTCCGCTCTCACGCCCCCGCGGCCGGCATGTGCCGCACCCGCCATGTGAACGACGCGTCGCCGAGGTCCATGCGCTCCACGGTCTCCAGCACGAGGAACCGGTTGTGCACCGACAAAAACCCCTCCAGCAGCCCATTCCACGCCTCGAACACCGCTGACGATTGCTGCGGCAGCCCGCGTGTCAGCCGCCACGACGTACGTCGGGCGAGCGCCGCGCCACCGGCCATGTAGCAGGTGGCGGTATCGCCTTCTCCCTCGGCAAGGGAGCCGCGCAGGAACGCCCGTGACACCTCGCTCGGAATGCCGCAGATGGCGGCGCCGGGATAGATCCAGCGCGGCGGCACGAAATGCACCCACGCTTTTGTATCACTCTCGCGCATGAACTCGACGCGAACGCCGCCGACGCTGTTCGAGAGATAATGATACGCCGCGCACGCCACTGCATCGGGCATGCCTTTCAGGCCGAGCTTCTCGAAGCTCGACAGGAACTTCTCGTGATGCTGGTGCCGGAACACCCGGAACACCCACTCCACCGCCACGTCGCCCGAGCGGCGCGAGACGAGCGTCAGCATCAGTCCGGTGAAGTAGGTGTGATAGATCCGGGCCACCGCCTGCATCGCGGCATGTGCAGTCGATGTCGTGTCAGTGGCGGCCATGGGCTCAGCGCAGCTCGGCAGCGGTGATCAAGGCAGAGAACGGGATGCCCGCCTTGGCGAAAGCCTCCGCTGCGCCCTCCTGCCGGTCGACCATGGTCAGGACTTTGATCACTTGTCCGCCTTCACTGCGCACCGCCTCGATCGCCTTCATCGACGAGCCGCCCGTTGTCGTCACATCCTCGAGGATGACGACGCGTTTCCCCTTGAGGCTGTCGCCGCGTTGCAGACCTTCGACAAGGCTCTTCGTGCCGTGCTCCTTGGTCTGCTTACGGACCACGAAGGCCTGCATCGGGTGTCCGGCAGCGTGGCTCATCGCAGCGGCGGCCGCCGCGAGAGGAACGGCGCCGAGCTCGAGCCCGCCGACGAGATCCGGATTGTCGCCTTTCAAGGCCTCCACGATCAGAGCGCCGAGCAGATAGGCGCCCTCGGGATCGAGCATGGTCGGCTTCAGATTGCAGTAGAAATCACTCGTCCGGCCCGAGGCCAGCGTGAACGTGCGGCCGGTCTCGACGGAGCGTGCCTTGACGATGGCGATCAGTCGTTCGCGGCTGGCAGGGAGCAAGGGAGTAGTCATGCGGATCGTCTCTCGGGCTGGTAGCCGCAGGGTCACGTTATGACGCGCGCCCCGCGACGAGAACACATCAGCACAGCTACCACCGCCCGCGATCCGCGTCTTCGGCTTTCGCTGCGCTTCAAGCGGCACAGCACGCCGAAGCCTCCGTCTTCGCGGGCGCGCCGCAGCAGCCACCGGCGTCCTCGACGGGAGAGCGGCTGCAGACGCCCGTTTCCGGCAGTTCCAGTTCGACGCGGGTAGCCGCGGCCTTGTCACCGGCAATGTCGGCGACGATAGAGCGGACTTGCTCGTAGCCGGTCAGGGTCAGGAAGGTCGGCGCGCGCCCGTAGGCCTTCATCCCGGCGATGAAGAAGCCGGGCTCGGGGTGCGCGAGTTCGCGCGCGCCGTGAGGCCGCACCGTTCCGCAGCTGTGCTCGTTTGGGTCGATCAATGTCGCCAATGCCGTCGGGCAGTCGAGCGAAGGATCGAGACCGAGCCGCAACTCCGAGAGCATGGACAGATCCGGACGGAAGCCCGTCGCAACAATGAGTTCATGAGCCAGCACATGACGCCCGCAGCACGCCGATCCGGCAGCGATAAGAAGGCAGCCCTCCTTCTCCGTGACGTGGGTGACGCCGAAGTTCGTCTCCACCTGGATCTTGCCGTCGCGCACTAGGGCCGCGAAAGTCGAGCCGAGTTCGCCACGCGCCGCCAGCTTGTCGTTGGCGCCACCGCCAAAGGCCTTTTCGGGCCGATCCCCTCGCAGCAGCCAGATGACGCGCGTCCCCGCCGCCTCGCCGGCCAGTCGCACCAGTTCGATCAGCGTTCCGATAGCCGAATGGCCAGCTCCGAGAACGGCAACGGTCTTGCCGGCGTACCGGTTGCGCTCGCGTTCCATGACGTCCGGCATGCCGTAGGCGATCCGTCCAGACAATTCCCGCTCGCCGCTCGCCGGCAGTCCGTTCGCGCCGGCCGGATTCGGCGCAAACCACGTGCCTGACGCATCGATCACCGCGTCGGCTTTCAAACGCTCCGGACCTCTCCCGTTCTGATAGCGAACTTCGAACGGCGCTGTCTCGCGCCCCTTGGTCTTGACCTTGTCGAAGCCGACCCGGCTGATTGCCGTGACCCGCGATGATGTCTTGATGCGCGCCTTGAGTGGAGTGCGCGTTGCAAGCGGCTCAATATAATGCGCCAGGAAGTCGCCGCCTGTCGGGTACGTGGTCGGGTCCGGGGCGTTCCAACCCGTTTCGACCAGCAAGCGCTCCGCAGCCTTGTCGATGTTGTACGCCCAAGGGGAGAACATCTGCACATGGCTCCACTGGCGAATGGAACTCCCGGCCTCTGGTCCAGCCTCCAGCACCACCGGCTCGAGGCCCCTTTCGAGCGCATGAGCTGCTGCTGCGAGACCCACGGGTCCGGCACCGATGATGGCGATTGTCTTGGTTTGGTTTTCCATCGTACTGCGATCCTTCTGGAATGTTCGAAATTTCGATCAAATCGCTTAAGCCGCATTCACCTTGGACACGGCCGGCGGGCACACGTCGTCCGCGCAGCACTCTTCGACGAGAAAGCCGACCAGATGGCGCATCACATCGTAGTTCGCGCGACAGATCAGCGTTGTGGACTGCCGCTCTTGAGAGATCAGTCCGACGATCAACATCGTCTTGAGATGATGCGAGAGCGTCGATGCGGCGATGTCGAGCATCGTTTGCAGTTTTCCGACTGACAGCCCGCCATCCCCGGCCTTCACGAGGGCACGATAAACCCTCAACCGGGTCGGGTTGCCGAGGGCTTCCAGGCGCGCTGCTGCATCGTCGAGTTTCATGGCCTGTTCTCTAGCACGGCTCTTGACTTTGAGAAATGGTATTTCTAGAAGTTTAGAAATTAGAGATGCTCGCCTTCCGCGCCGTTCAACGACAACGTTCGATGACAAGGGAGCCCCGCTTGTCCTTCTTTGAGCGCTATCTCACACTCTGGGTGGCCCTGTGCATCGTCCTGGGGATTTCCCTCGGCTGGATCATGCCGGGGGCCTTTCAGATCATCGGCGCGGCTGAAATCGCCAAGGTGAACCTGCCCGTCGCTGTGCTGGTCTGGCTCATGATCATTCCCATGCTGGTCCGCATCGATCTTGGTGCGCTGGGCGGCGTCGCTCGACATTGGCGCGGCATCAGCGTCACGCTCATCGCCAACTGGCTCGTCAAGCCGTTCACGATGGCAATCCTGGGATGGGTGTTCATTGGTTGGCTGTTTCGCCCTTTTCTTCCGGCGGGCCAGATCGACAGTTACATCGCTGGGCTGATCCTGCTAGGTGCGGCACCCTGCACCGCCATGGTGTTCGTGTGGTCCAATCTGACTAATGGTGAGCCGCATTTCACGTTGAGCCAGGTCGCGCTCAACGATCTCATCATGGTCTTCGCGTTCGCGCCGATCGTGGGCCTTCTTCTTGGGCTGTCCGCCATCGTCGTGCCGTGGGCCACGCTGTTGCTCTCGGTCATCCTCTACATCGTCGTGCCTGTGATCATCGCTCAAGCAATCCGGTCGCAGAAATTGCGAAACGGCGGGCAAACCGCATTGGACGCCCTCCTCGCACGGCTCCAACCTTTGTCGATCATGGCCTTGCTCGCGACGCTGGTCCTGCTGTTCGCGTTTCAGGGTGAGCAGATTCTGCAGCAACCGCTCATCATTCTGATGCTCGCCGTGCCGATCATCATTCAAACCTACTTCATCTTCGGTTTCAGCTATCTCCTGAACCGTGTCAGCGGCGAAATCCACTGCATCGCAGGCCCCTCGGCCCTGATCGGGGCAAGCAATTTCTTCGAGTTGGCCGTGGCCGCCGCGATCAGTCTGTTTGGATTTTCGTCGGGCGCCGCACTCGCCACCGTGGTCGGCGTACTGATCGAGGTGCCAGTCATGCTCTCTCTCGTAAAATTCGTTAATACAAGCAAGGGTTGGTACGAAGCAGGCATTGCCGGCAAGCGAGCAACGGAGCCTTGAACACCGCCTTGCCGGTGTGCATCCCGAACCGCATCTGGCGACCGCGTCGGAGTGCCACGCTCGATCGCTCCGAATGCCACCCTTGACGCCGCCTGCCTCTGGCCCCTTAGTCCCGCGGTCAGTCGGCTGGACGGCCGCTGGTGGTGCGTCTCGCCGCAAGGCCTCGCGCATCGCTGGAGGAAAGTCCGGGCTCCATGGATGAACGGTGGCGGCTAACGGCCGCCGGGGGCGACCCCAGGGAAAGTGCCACAGAGACGATACCGCCGAGGATGCGGCGCAAGTCGCATCCGGTAAGGGTGAAAAGGTGCGGTAAGAGCGCACCGCGGCGGCAGTGATGTCGCCGGCAGGGTAAACCCCACCGGGAGCAAGACCAAATAGGGGCGGCACGCGCGTCGGGGGCAACTCCGGCGCCGGGGCTCATCCAGCCTGCTGCCCGGGTTGGTTGCTCGAGGCGTCCGGCAACGGACGTCCCAGACGAATGGCCGTCGCGGGAAGGCCCAGCAATGGGCTTGCCCAGACAGAACCCGGCTTACAGGCCGACTGACACTCTCTGTTTGCGCCCTCGGGTGCCGACACAGCACTTAGCGGGTGCCCCTCGATCGCCGACACGACACGCTCTCGTCAAAGCCTCAAAACGCGCAGCCAGCGCATGACATCCAGCAGGCTCATGGCGGCGGCGGCGACGTAGGTGAACGCCGCAGCCCCTAGGATCTGCCGGGCCGCGGCCATGTCGCGGTCGCCGATGTAGCGGCCGGCCTTCAACACGGGCAGCGCACGCCGGAAGCTCGCATCGAACTCCACCGGCAGCGTCACGGCATGCATGACGATCGTTGAGCCGAGGATGAGCACCCCGAGCAAAAGCTCGATGAAGATGACGTACGGCGATTTGAAAATCAGCACCGCCAGCGGCGTTGCCAGCATCACCGCCATGCCGACGCGCTCGATCGATTGCGCCTGCTTGGCGATGCGCGTGCGGGCGTGCAGCGGCCCGTAGTTCGTAGCATCCTGCATGGCATGGCCGACCTCGTGCGCCGCCACCACGACGGCCGATAGTGAGCGGCCATCGAAATGCTGCGGCGTCAGGCGGACGACCTTCGCCTCGGGATCGTAATGGTCGCCGAGTTGCGTTTCTTCGACTTTGACGTGCAGCAGATTCATCTCGTCGAGCAGGTGGCGCGCGAATTCGCCTCCGGTGCCCGGGAAATCAGACCGCTGCACCGCATGACGCCGCAGCACGCTCTTGACCCACATCTGCGGGAGAAGCGCCAGCCCGAAGGCGACGACCAGGACGACGAGCAGTGCTGCCAATGGGGGCCTCCAATGGTAGGTTCGAACAGCACGATGTATGGCGGGCGCTGACCGTGCCGCCTAGCAGACCCCGCCATCCAGATCGGCCACATAACTGTTTCTACACGAGTGTGGCGGTTTGGAAGTCCGCTTCATTCTCTCGGCAGTCGCTGACAGCGGACTTCCAAACACGACGCCCCACTAAGTTCATGATCTGGCTAGTGTCCTTTCGGCCGCGAAGTTCGTCCCGACCCGGCAGCACGATGAAACGAACTTCGCGGCCGAAAGGACACTAGCCGCGGCACCGGTGCTCTTGTCATCCTAGCCGCTGCCGTGCGAGGTCGGACCACATACGATCTGCATCGGATTCGCCCCGCTCGCAGCCAGTGCCCGCCGTCCGCGTCGGCACTGTCGTCGGGGCCACAAAAAAGCGGACCGAAACGCATGGCATCATCACGCGACCTCTTCGGCAATGCCGCCCAGGACATGACGGACAAGGCCGCGCGCCGTACGCGAGCCGGAGATGCCTCGGACGCCTACACGGCGGCCGACATCGAGGTGCTCGAAGGTCTTGAGCCCGTTCGGCGCCGTCCTGGCATGTACATTGGCGGCACCGACGAAAAGGCGATGCACCACCTCTTTGCTGAGGTGATCGACAATGCGATGGACGAAGCCGTTGCCGGGCATGCCAGCTGGATCGAGGTCAAGTTCACGGCCGACGGCTATCTGTCGGTGGTCGACAACGGTCGCGGCATTCCCGTCGACCCGCATCCGAAGTTCCCGAAGAAATCGGCGCTCGAAGTCATCATGTGCACGCTGCATGCGGGCGGCAAATTCGACGGCAAGGCCTACAACACGTCGGGCGGCCTGCACGGCGTCGGCGTATCGGTCGTCAACGCATTGTCCGAGACCTGCGAGGTGGAGGTGGCGCGCGGCCAGCAGCTCTACCGGATGGTGTTCTCTCGCGGCATCCCGCAGACCAAGCTCGAGAAGCTCGGCTCGATCATGAACCGACGCGGGACGACCGTACGGTTCAAGCCGGACGAGCAGATCTTCGGCAAAGGCTGCGCCTTCAAGCCCGCGACGTTGCTCAAGATGGCGCGCTCGAAGGCTTATCTGTTCGGCGGCGTCGAGATTCGCTGGAACTGCGCGCCGGAGTTGATCACCGACGAAACGCCAACAGAGGCCGTGTTCCATTTTCCCGGTGGCCTCAAGGACTACCTTACGCGCGAGAAGATCGGCGGCAAGACACTCGTCACCAAGGATATTTTCTCAGGCCGCGTGGACAAGGACGGCGGTCACGGCTCCGTCGAATGGGCGCTGTGCTGGCTGGCCGACGCGGATGGCGAGACGCAGTCCTATTGCAACACGATTCCCACCCCCGAGGGCGGTACCCATGAGACGGGCCTGCGCAATGCGCTGATGAAGGGTCTCAGGGCCTATGGTGAGCTGACCAACAACAAGAAGGCCGCCCAGATCCTCGCCGAGGACGTCATGGGCACGTCGATGGCGATGCTGTCGGTGTTCATCCGCGAGCCCGAGTTCCAAGGGCAGACCAAGAACAGGCTTTCCACCGTAGAGGCGACGCGGATCGTCGAGAATACGGTTCGCGATGCCTTCGACCATTGGCTGGCCGACAGTCCCCAGCAGGCAACGCGATTGCTCGAGTGGACCATCGAGCAGGCCGAGGATCGTCAGCGGCGACGTAAGGAGAAAGAAGTTTCCCGGCAATCGGCGACCCGCAAGCTGCGGCTGCCGGGCAAGCTCACCGATTGCTCCTCGACGTCAGGGGATACGGAGATCTTCCTGGTCGAAGGCGATTCGGCCGGTGGCTCCGCCAAGCAGGCCCGTGATCCGAGGACACAAGCCATCCTGCCCCTGCGCGGCAAGATCCTGAACGTGGCCAGTGCCACCTCGACCAAGCTCTCTCAGAACCAGCTCCTGTCCGACCTGATCCAGGCGCTGGGCACGGGAACGGGGACCAAGTATCGCGACGAGGAACTGCGCTACGACCGCGTCATCATCATGACCGACGCCGACGTCGATGGCGCGCACATCGCCTCGCTGCTCATGACATTCTTCTATCAGGAGATGCGCCCGCTGATCGAGAACGGGCACCTCTATCTGGCCGTGGCGCCGTTCTACAAGCTGACCCATGGCGCCAAGACGGTCTATGCCCTCAACGATCGCCACCGGGAAGAACTCGTGAAGAAGGAATTCCCAGCAAATGCCAAGGTGACGATCGGGCGGTTCAAGGGCTTGGGCGAGATGAACCCAGGCGAGCTCAAGGCCACGACCATGGATCCCAAAGCCCGCACTCTGCTGAAAGTGGAGATTGCCGAGGCCGATCGCGAGGCCGTTTCGGAGACGGTGAATACGCTGATGGGAACCAAGCCCGAACTGCGGTTTCGCTTTATCCAGGATCGCGCCGCGTTTGCGAAGGATTTGGACCTCTGAACCCTGGCCGCCACCCGGCCTCGCCGCCTGTCTATTCGCTAACCAAGACAGGCGCCGGGGCCGCGCGCACTCTCGGTACACGTTGTTCCGTTACGGTGGCTTCGATAGGGTCGTCCTCGGCCCGGCGCCGGCATCGCGGCCGTCGCCCGGTCAGCTGATGATGCGTCCGCAAGCCGAGTTCCAATGCCGATCGCCATCGTAACAGGTAGCCTGACCCCCTATACGCTTCGTGCCTACGATGCGTACGCCGAGCGCTATCGTGAAGACCTGCACGTCTTTACCTGTGCCAGGATCGAGCCGCACAGGGCGTGGCAGGTGGCGAGCCCCAGACATTTCCAGCACTCGGTCTTGCCGGGCCTGCGTTGGCATCGCCACGACGCGAGCCACGTCTATGCCAACCCGTCCATCGTCACGCGACTGGCGCGTCTCAAGCCCGAGACGTTCGCTGTCGCAGCGTTCTCTCCGACAATGGCGCTTGCGGTCGCCTACGCACGCGCAACCGGCTTGCCCTACGGCGTCGCAACGGACGGCACACTCGACACCGATCCGGGAGAAAGCTCCACGCCGCACCGCTTGATGCGCCGAATGATGGTCCCGGCCGCGCGCTACGGGATCTGCGCCAGCGAGGCCAGTGTCGCCTTGCTGGAACACTGGGGATTGGTGAGCGGTCGAGGCGTCGTAGTGCCCATCGTCTCGGCCTGGGATGCACCCCCGCGGATCAACACTTACGACGAGCGGCCTTATGACGTGATCCTGGCCGGCGGCATCAACGAGCGATTCAAAGGTGTGCTGTTCTTTGCGGGAGTCGTGGAGCGGTTAGCCGCTCGAGGCCGACGGCTGCGGGTGCGCGTGACCGGCAAAGGTCCCCAGCAGGAAGAATTGGTGGCACGCTTGGCTGCTGCAGGTGCTGAGGCGCACTTCGATGGCGCCTTGCAGCCCGACGAGATGCCCGGCGCGCTCGGATCGGCCAAGGTGCTGGTGTTTCCCTCCCGTCACGATCCGTGGGGCCTCGTCGCCAACGAGGCTGTGCTGTGCGGAACTCCCGTGCTCGGATCGCCCCACGCCACGTCCTCACCCTGTTTCGTCGATCGGTTCGGCGTCGGCCTCGTTCGGCCGCTGGAGGTCGACGCTTGGTGCGACGCGTTGCTCGATATGCTCGATGGTCCCGTGCGCTGGGCGAGCTTCATGGACCGGCGCGATGCCGCAATCGCGTGGTTCAGCGTTGACTCGGCAGTGGCAGGCCTCAAGGCCGCCTTCGATCTTGGACGCGGAGCCCCGCATGCCATATCCGTGTAGGACAAAGCCGCACACGAGGCGAGCGGTGGTTGATTCGTTAAGAGATTTGCGCCTATAGTCGCGCATGAGCCTCGTTCTCGCACATGCCATTCGAATTAAGGCCCCGGTTGCCTGAGGGCACCGGGAAGATTCGCCTTTTTCGTTTGGATACCGTTGCGATGGAACAGCCCCATGTCCGCCAAATCGTCATCTGATCTCGGCCTCGATACCGCGTGCGTGTCTTCGAGCGTCTCCGCTCGTTATCTCGTGCAAGGGCCGAGCGACCCCGGTCTCTTGTCGCGCCTCGTTGAGCCCTTCGCCAAACTCGGGACGGTGCCGAGCCGGGTTCACGCCACCTGCGAATCGGGAGACGGCTCGCAGATGACCGTCGATCTCCGCTTGGGCGCGGTCGCGCCGCGCACGGCGGAGCTGATCGAGCATTCTCTTCGCCGCGTCATCGGCGTAAGTCAGCTGATTGCAGTCGTCGAACCTGCCTGACCGCATATCGCAGCCGGTTGCCCGTCGTCCGCCACTGGTCAATTCCTCCCAGGCACGCTAAGCGATGACGCTCGTGTGACAGGGGAGGCCAGATGCGCGGCGGTCGGGAATGGCAGAACGCGACGGCGCCTAGCCTCGCGGACATTGAGGGCTTGGCCGCGGACGCATGGAATCGGCTGCCGTCGGAGTTCCGCAAACTGTGCCGTGACCTCGTGTTCCGGGTCGAGGACTTCGCTACGGACGACATTCTCGACGAGATGGGAATCGAAAGCCCGTTCGATCTGATGGGGCTCTACAAGGGCGTCAGCCTGGATCGGAAAAGTGTTCTGGATCAATCGCCCGAGCCGGATATGGTCTTCTTGTACCGTCGGGCGATCCTCGACTACTGGGCGGAAAGTGACGAGGCTCTCGGCCATCTTGTCACCCATGTTCTCGTTCACGAGATCGGCCATCATTTTGGCCTCTCGGATGCGGATATGGAGGCGATCGAGGCGGATGCCGACACAGGGTCAGCTTAGCTTTGGCGTCAGGTTCTCGGCTGCACGCTGAGGCTGCTGTGAGAGGTCACCGCGCCCTGGGGAAATGTGACAGAAGAGACGCGGTCGCCGGTTCAGCAGTATCTCCTAGCGTGCTTGGGGTTGCAGTGGTCGAGCGGCGAGGCGACAGTGCCGTTTGAACGGACGTCGTGACTGAAAGGAGGATGCAGTGGCAAACGACGGACGGTGGGCACACACGGCTTCCGTGGTCGCAGTCGCGCTCTGGATCGTGATGGGTGCCACGGCGCCTCCTGTCATCGCAGGCCCGACACCCGAGGAGTACGTTGCGCACGTCGGCGGCGATGCCAAGATCGTGGAGCCAGGCGAAGTGAAGCTCGATGGCTTTCGCATGACGTGCGGACAGCGCCCGACCGTTATGGACAACCAGCTCGACGACTACGGCGCGGCGTATCCGGGATTCCTGATTCTCAATCCACGCCTGATGAGCAAGGTGCCGACGGTGGTCAAGAAGTGGATCTTTGCCCACGAATGCGGCCACCAGTTCCGCGGCCCCGATGAAGAGACCGCCGACTGCTTTGCGGTCCAGCGGGGGCGGCGCCAAGGCTGGCTCGACGAGGCTGGACTGGACGAGATTTGCAAGTTCATCAGCCCTGCCAAGGGCGACAGCATGCATTTTTCAGGTTCGCACCGCTGCCAGATCATGCGTCAGTGCTATGCCGATCCTACGATCAGGTGATGGCTCGTTCGACTGCTGAGGCGGCCAAGTCGAACGTCGTGCAAGCCGATCATCCCACGAAGCATGGCTCGACGGATCAGGTGCGAGGTGGCGCGGCCTCTATGGGCGGGCTTCGTTCAGCCGAGCCATAGTAGTATGCACCAATCGCCAGTCCGGCAAAGATGGCCAACAACGTGCCGATCACCAGGACGCGCACGGTCATGGGCCGTCTCGCGGCCTGTCGTGCCTCGGTCGCGGTGAGTTCCGCCGGATGGGCATCAGTGTGCTTGTGCCGATCGGTCTCGTCCATGTTTGGTTCCTTTCAGAGACGCCGGTCGCCGCGGTGCCCTTACATTCGGAGGTGGCAGTCTTGGCGTCGCACCGCTGACCGCAGTGCGGCACCCGCCTTATCAACGCGAAGCGCGACGATAGGTTGCTCGCGCGATGCCGCTCTCGCTCTCCCCGATCACGCGTCTCGCGGTTCTCTGCGCGCCCTGCAGCCTTCATCGCTTCGGAGCGAACAAGGGAAGCCGCTCAATGGCGTTGGCGCGTTCGAGTTCGAGAAGGCGCTGTTTGGTCGTCCTGCCCCCGGGCGCAGAGAAACCGCCTAGGCCATTGCCGCTTGCGAGCACCCTATGGCACGGCACGATCACCGGCACGGGATTGCGACCCATCGCTTGGCCAACCGCGCGGGCCCCACCCGGCACGGCGAGCTCGCGAGCCAGCGCGCCGTAGGTCGTCGTTTCACCCCACGGAATCAGCCGCAATCTAGCGTAGAGCGCGAGCTGGAGGGGCGGCTTGTCCCCGAGATCGACGCTGACAGCAGCAAAGTCGGTGGCTTTGCCGCTGAAGTATTTTTCGAGTTCGGCCATTGCTTCGTCGATCGCCGCCGGAAGCTGGCCTTCCCAGGCCCGTCGGCCCGGGCCCGCCAGCCGCCGATGCGTCACATCCGGCGTCGCCTCGGGGAGTTGCAAGCGGGTCAGACCGATCGGACTCCACGCGATTCCACACGGGCCGAAAGCCGTTTCAAAAAGCACGAAATGCTCCTCGGACTTGTCCTGCTCGGTCATCACCCCCTCAGGTTCATGCTCTGCCGCAATAGGCCTCGATCCGGTAGCCGTCCGGGTCGATGGCGAACGCCGCATAGTAGGGCGGACTGTACTCCGGACGAAGGCCGGGTTTTCCGTTGTCCGCCCCCCCTGCGGCGAGTGCTTCCGCATGGAAGGCGTCGACCGACTGACGCGACGGCGCATCGAAGCAGATGTGCAGACCGGACGCGGCATTGGGTGGCACCGGAGCGGTAACGACCATAATCCAGAATGCAGCCGTTCCGTTCGATCCATAGCCGATGCCGTCGGCGCTGTCGCTCAGCCGAGTGTAGCCCAGAGGCTGCAGGGCGGCATCGTAGAAGCGCCCGGAGCGACCGAGATCGGCGACACCGATCGATATGTGGTTGATCATGAGAGCCTCCAGCGTTCAGATGTGTGCCGTATCGCGATAACGATCGCTTATCCAAGACGTTGCGGCGACCGAAGGAATCTCCGATCGGTCGATGCCAATATCGTCCAGCGTGCGGTCGTCCAGGCTCTCGAGCATGCGGCGGGTGGCGCGGATGCGCCGGCGACGGTTGAGCCGCACGTGGAACTCGGCCAATTGCGCCGTGGTCCGGTTCGCCAGTCGTAGTGTGGCTCGCGCGGCGCAATCCGCGAGGGTAGGTGAAGCGATGTGGGATGGCATTTCGGCTCCGTTTTTCTAGGGCCTCGAGACGAGGGTCCCGATGGATCGCCGCACCATGGCAAAGAGCCGCTGACAGCGTTGAGTCAGCAGAGCCGAAAGCCTCCTGACAGCGTGTTGTCAGGAGCCAGGTCGTAGACTGCGTCGGCGTGCTTCGAGCGAACCGTGGAGGTGCCTATGCGTCGCGCGGATCGTCTGTTCGAGATCATCCAGCTCCTGCGGCGCAAGCCGACCGTGAAGGCGCGCGAGCTGGCGGAAGCGCTCGAGGTGTCGGAGCGGACCATCTACCGAGACGTTCGCGACCTGATGGCGTCCGGAGTCCCGATCGAAGGTGAGGCGGGCGTCGGATACGTCCTCAGGGCGGGCTACGACCTGCCGCCGTTGATGTTCAAGGAGCAGGAGATCGAGGCGCTGGTTCTGGGGGCACGGATCGTCGAATCCTGGACCGACAAGGAACTTGCCACCGCGGCCACGGACGCCATCGCCAAGATCGAGGCGGTGATTCCGGATCAACTCAGGAGCTACATGGCACAGACGGCGCTGCTTGCGCCTGCGACGCACCATATGGAACCGCTGACGTTCGATCTGGCAGAGCTCAGGCGTGCCATCCGGGGCCAGACCCGGGTGCATTTCCTCTATCGGGACGTGCTCGAGAAGTGCAGCGAGAGAACGGTGCGGCCGCTCTCCCTGGCTTACTTCGGACCCGTATGGGTGCTCGCCGCGTGGTGCGAGTTGCGCGACGATTTTCGGACTTTTCGCCTCGATCGCATCTCGGGTTTCTCGACCACCGGCGAACGGTTCCCGGCCGAGCGGGGCAAGTCGCTGCACGACTTCCTCAAGCGCTCACAAACCTGGACCCGCAGCGCTCTCAGCGGCAACGACGACCGGGATGCCTGAGCCCGGGGCGCCGTTTTGCGACCTGTCGTGTATAGCCCCGCCCCCGTGGAGCATAGCGTAGCGGTTGCAAGCCAGCGAGGCGCCGCGTATGAGTGCGCTCTGAAGAGCTTGCCCTAGGGCCGGTAACGGTCCGGACTCGGCGTATCATAAGCCGACCCGGCCGGCTGGGCATTGCGTTCGTCCGATCAGCGATGATCGGGATCTCGAGGGCGCTTTCGCGAGACGGCCCATGGCAACCCTGGTGATGAAATTCGGCGGCACGTCCGTCGCCAACGTCGAGCGAATCCGCAACGTTGCGGCCCACGTCAAACGTGAGGTCGACGCTGGCAACAAGGTCGCCGTCGTCGTCTCCGCTATGTCGGGCGCCACCAACCAGCTCGTCGCCTGGGTGCGCGAGGCCTCGTTGCTGCATGATGCGCGCGAGTACGATGCCGTCGTGGCGTCGGGCGAATGCGTCACGGCCGGACTGCTGGCCATCGTGCTGCAGTCGATCGGCATTCCGGCACGATCCTGGCAAGGCTGGCAGATTCCCGTGATCACCGATCAGGCCCACGGTGCCGCTCGTATCGTCGACATCAACGGTGGGCCGTTGATCGAGCGGCTCAATGCCGGTGAAGTCGCCGTCGTCACGGGCTTCCAGGGCCTGGAGCCCACCAGAAACCGGATCGCGACACTGGGGCGAGGCGGCTCGGATACCAGTGCGGTCGCACTCGCCGTGGCGCTCAAGGCCGATCTTTGCGATATCTACACCGACGTCGATGGCGTCTACACGACCGATCCCCGCATCGTGGCCAAGGCCCGGCGGCTACCCAAGATTTCCTACGAGGAAATGCTGGAGATGGCCTCGCTTGGGTCCAAGGTGCTGCAGACTCGGTCGGTCGAGCTCGCCATGGTCTACCGCATGCGCACGCGCGTGCTCTCGAGCTTCGTGCCGCCCGAGGAGATGAAGGCGGCCCGTCCCGAGACGTGGGACGAGATTGGAACCATTGTTTGCGACGAGGATGAGATCGTGGAGACCCAGGTCGTCAGCGGCATCGCCTACTCCAAGGACGAGGCCAAGATCACGCTGCGTGGGATCGCCGACCGTCCGGGCATCGCCGCCGCTATTTTCGGCCCCCTCGCGGATGCCAATATCAATGTCGACATGATCGTGCAGAACGTGTCGTCGGACGAGCGTTCGACCGACATGACGTTCACGGTGCTGCAAACCGACTTGCCACGCGCGCTCGATGTCTTGAAGACGGCCCAATCGGCCATCGGGGAGTGCCAACTCGTCAGCTCTTCGGACGTCGTGAAGGTGTCGGTCATCGGCATCGGCATGCGAAGCCACGCAGGCGTCGCTGCGCAGATGTTCAAGGCGCTGGCCGGCAAGGGCATCAACATTCTGGCGATCACCACGTCCGAGATTAAGATCAGCGTTTTGATCGATGCCGCCTACTCCGAGCTCGCAGTGCGAACGCTGCACTCGCTTTATGGCCTCGACGCCGACTGAGGCGATGCACCGCAAGCGGCGCGGGTCCGGTCGACTCCGACGGATGCGCGGCCGAGCGTCGCCAATCAGCCTCGTGGCCAAGATGTTTTGACGGCCCGGCATTGGGATGCTGATGCCGAGGTCCAGCGGGATTACTTGACTGCTGTTTGTTGAACGGGCTCATTCCTGACATGCCAAAAAGACTAGTCGAGGAGCCGCATATCGCCTCGGCGGAGCCGACGCTCAGACTGATTCTGCGCCGGCTGCGCGAGATGATGGCCGAAACGGACGATGGCCAGCGCCGGCTGGACAAGATTGTGCGCCTCGTGTCGGGGCTCATGGTGGCCGAGGTGTGCTCGATCTACTTGAAGCGCCAAGATCATTCGCTCGAATTGTTCGCTACGGAAGGTCTTAATCCCGCCGCCGTCCACAATCTTTTCATGAAGCGAGGCGAAGGTCTGGTCGGTCGATGCGCTGAACTCGCGGTCCCCGTCAACGAGCCGGACGCGCAGGCGCACCCAGCCTTCTCATTCAGGCCTGAGACGGGCGAGGAAGTCTACCACTCGTTCCTGGCTGTCCCGATCCTGAGAAGCGGCGAGGTGCTGGGCGTCCTGACCGTCCAGAACAAAACGCTGAGGCACTACTCGGACGACGACGTCGAGGCGCTCCAGACGACGGCTATGGTACTGGCCGAACACTTGGTCACCGGTTCGGTCGCCAGTGCGACGGGAGCAGCGACGCGAGCCATCGACGATCTTGTTCGTGGGCAGGCCATCGCCGAGGGGATTGCTCTCGGTCACGTCGTGCTCCACGCGCCGCGTGTCGCGGTGACGGAGCTGGTCGCAACCGATGTCGCGCACGAGGTCGAGCGCCTCGAGGCGGCCATTGGCGAGCTGAAGGCCACGCTCGATGCATTGATGAGCCAGAGCCATCTGGCGCGCGCTGGCGAGCACCGCGACGTACTGGAAGCCTACCGCATGTTCGCGAACGATCGCGGCTGGCAACGCCGCCTGGTCGAGGCCGTCAGGTCGGGTTTGACCGCCGAGGGTGCGGTCGAACAGGTGCAGAACCGCACACGGGCCCGCATGTTGCGGCTGCAGGATCCGTTCTGGCGGGATCGGCTGCGGGATCTCGACGATCTGTCGGACCGTTTGCTGCGTGTGCTCGCCAGTGCGGCGGGCAACGACGCGCCCAAGCCGGACATGCCCCTCGATACGGTGATCGTGGCGCGCAGCATGGGGGCGGCCGACCTGCTCGACTACGATCGGGAGCGCCTGAAGGGCCTGGTGATCGAGGAAAGCTCGAGCCACAGTCACGTCGCGATCGTCGCGCGGGCGCTGGGTATCGCCGCGGTAGGAGGCGCGCGCGGCATCATGGAGCGCGTCGAGCCGGGCAGCGCCATCATCGTCGACGCGGAGGCGGGCGAGATCTACATCCGGCCGTCGAGCCAGGTCGTGTCGGTTTATGCCGACAAGGCCAGGTTTCGCGCCCGCCGCCAGCGTCAATACGATGCCTTGCGCGATCGGCCTGCGGTGACGCGGGACGGCGTGCGGGTCGAGCTGCACATCAATGCCGGCTTGCCCGTTGATCTGGCCCACATCGGAGAATCGGGCGCCGACGGGATCGGCCTCTATCGCACCGAGCTGCAGTTCATGATCGCGCCCTCCCTGCCGCGGCTCGAGCGACAGATCGCAACCTACCGCGCTGTCCTTGATGCGGCAGGCGAGCGACCGGTGATCTTCCGCACCCTGGATATCGGCGGCGATAAGGTGCTGCCCTACCTCCGGAGCACCCTTGAGGAGAACCCGGCGCTCGGCTGGCGCGGGGTGCGGCTGGCCCTCGATCGCCCAGCCCTGCTCCAGACCCAGATCCGCGCCATGATCCGGGCTGCCGACGGCCGGCCGCTCACGGTGATGGCACCGATGGTCTCCGAACGGGCCGAGATCGAAGCGGTCAGAAGTTTGATCGAAGGCGAGCTTCAACGCGCCGAACGGCGCGGACTTCGCCTGCCGTCCCGGCTGAAGATCGGGATCATGATCGAGGTGCCGTCGCTCCTGTTCGCCCTCGACGAGGTCATGGAGGTCGTCGATTTCGTCTCGATTGGGAGCAACGATCTGCTGCAGTACCTTTACGCGGCGGATCGGGGTAACGATCGGGTTGGCTCGCGCTTCGACACATTGAGCGCGCCATTTCTGAGGGCCTTGCGCTCTGTCGTAAGGGCGGGACAACGCCACTCGCGACCCGTCTCGCTGTGTGGGGAATTGGGAGGACGGCCACTCGAGGCGGTGGCCCTCGTCGCAATCGGGTTGCGGTCGCTGTCAATGGCGCCAGCCTCGATCGGACCCGTCAAGGCCATGCTGTTGTCGCTGGACGTCAGCCGCGCAGCGGCTCACGTGGAAGCTTTGATCGATACGACATCGTCAAGTCTGCGCGACGAACTCGTGCGATTTGCTGAGAACGAAGGCCTCGAGATCTGACCGCCCTGCCGCCGCCGATGGCGGCCAGCTAGCATCCCGTCGCACTGTCGGAGCCGAAAGAAACGCGATCAATTCTTCGAGTGCAACTTTTGCATCTCACACGAGGCGAGGCTAGCCGTCGCCAGCGTGCCAAATACCCTTTTGCGCTCAATATCAGGTAAGACCGGATCGCAGCGCAGCACCCGATGCCGTTGCACGCCTGCGGCTGCCACCCCGGCGCAGGCCTACAGAGCGCGAAAGCTCGGCAACGAGCCAACGCCGCTCCTCTGCGGATTGCGCGCCATGGAAAACGTGCACCTCGTTCGCACCTAGTCGAGCCCCTGCACGACGTATGCGCGCAAGATTGAGACTGGGTATGTCCGAACGGGTTCGCCGCACCGCTAGCACTTCACGCATGCCATCCGGACAGTTGCGAACGAGTATATAAGTCGCGGCAAGAACACCGGGACATCCGATCAGGCTATAAACCGCATGTCTGAGCCGCTGACCGGTCGCCGTATGCCACGTCTCGGTGCCGAGGCCGCGCAAAGGCAACGGTACGACGGCCGGCGCCGGTAATCTGACCTGGTCGACTTCGCAGTCTACGCTGCACTCCATACGACTACCCGGCACTTATAGGTTGATGTGGCTGCAATTCCGAACAGCTGAATTGGTTCCCATCGCGTCGACGTCGACTGAACTCCGCTGTTGCTGCCGAAGCAGCGACTCATCGAGCAAGATCAGGTCGAGGACGCACAACGTCGCACCTGATACCCTCCCTTACAATCGCAATCGGAAAAACGGTTACCGTTTTGAATGGGACGTGTTCCGGCGGCAACGGTTCTGGCGGCGCCGACAAGTTTCTCGAGCCCATCATGTGAGTTCTAGCCACACCGCCCTTGGGGCCATAACCGATGTCACCCGCACTTCGCATAGCCGCAATCCCTGCAGATCCAGCAACCCGACTGCACGACGAGCACTCCAGTTTCACACCGCGGACATCGCCGTCCCCGGCTTTGGACCGAGTTGCGGGCGGGCCACTCGTCGCTCTGCTTGCGCCCGTTCGGATCAGGCACGACTCCTTCCGCGGCGGGTGGGGCATGCTGCAGAAAGCCGATCTGGATCAGATGTCTTTCGATGACTTCTCCGATCGCGGCGAGCAGGCTCGGGACATAACGGCCGTCCATCCACTGGCCACCCTGGGGATCGAAAACCGCCTTCAACTCCTCGACTACGAACGACACATCACCACCGCGCCGAAACACCGCGCTGATCATGCGGGTCAATGCGACCGTCCAGGCGTAGTGCTCGAGATTCTTGGTGTTGATGAAGATTTCGAACGGCCTGCGGCGTCCATCTCGCTCGATGTCATTGATGGTCACGTAGATCGCGTGGTCGCTGCCAACCCATTTCAGCTTGTAGGTATAGCCCGCGAGTACCGGCTCGCGCTCCAGCGGGGGAGACATGTAGACGACGCCCGTTGCCTCGGACGATACCGTCTGGAGTGAGGGGTGCGAGGCGAGCCTGCCATCCCGCGGTGTCGGCTCGAGGGCGGCGCTCGGTGGCCCTGTGGTGCTTCCGGCTGATGCAGCAGCAGTCGTCGATGGACTGCCGCTTGTGGCTGCGGACGTTGACCCAGCGACGGAGGGTGCGGCGCTCTGGGTGGCCGCCGCAGCACTGGAAGCCGTAAGCACGGCACCGGTTGTCGGGTTCGGCCGAAACGTGGTGCAGCCCTTCAAGCCGAGATCATAGGCTTCGCCATAGATGCTCTTGAAGGTCTCGAAGTCGATGTCCTCCGAACAATTGATCGTCTTCGAGATCGAACTGTCGACGTGAGCCTGGACGGCCGCCTGCATGAGCAGGTGCTCGGTCGGCGTCAGTTGGCTCGCGGTGACGAAAGCGGAGGGCAGCGGCTGGGTTGCCTCGGATCTCGACCGATGGACCCGATAGGCGTAGTCCTCGATCGTCTCCTCGCGGGCCTGATCACCCGCCTCACGCACACGGCGCTGATAGTGCGTGTCGAAGATCGGCTCGATGCCGCTCGAGACGTTGCCCGCGAGGAGTGAGATGGTCCCGGTCGGAGCGATGGATGTCAGGCAGCCGTTGCGCACGCCATGGCGCATGACTGCCTCACGAACGTCCGAGTCGAGCCGCCGCACGTTCGGGCTCCCGAGAAACGGCTCCGGCTCGAACAACGGGAATGCGCCCTTTTCGCCGGCGAGCCGGGCGCTGGCCAAATAAGCGTTGCGCTCGACGACCGCCATCCACCGACCGGCAAGATGGCGTGCGTCGGGGCTGCCGTAGTGAAGGCCACACATCGCGAGCGCGTCCGCCAACCCCGTAATTCCGAGACCGATCCGGCGTTTGGCTTTGGCCTCCGCGTGTTGGGCGGCAAGCGGATAGGCCGAAACATCGATGACATTGTCGAGGAAGCGCACGCCCAGCCCCGCCAGTTCTCCGAGACGGCTCTCGTCCAGTCGGGCGTCGGGCTCGAAAGGGCGATCGACGAGCCGGGCGAGATTGATCGAGCCGAGAAGACAGGCGCCGTAGGGCGGCAAGGGCTGCTCGCCACACGGATTCGTGGCCTGGATCGTCTCACAATAGGCGAGGTTGTTGCGCGCATTGATGCGGTCGATGAAAATGACACCGGGCTCGGCATACTCGTACGTCGCCCGCATGATCCGGTCCCAGAGCCCGCGAGCCTTTACAGTGCGCGCAACGGTGCCTTCGAACGACAAAGCCCAATCGCGGTCCGCACGGACCGCTTCTACGAAAGCATCGGTAACAAGCACAGAAAGATTGAAATTGCGCAGGCGGCCCTGATCCGCCTTTGCGTCGATGAAGGCCTCGATGTCCGGGTGATCGCACCGGAGCGTCCCCATCATGGCTCCCCGCCGCTGTCCAGCGGACATGATGGTGCGACACATGGAGTCCCACACGTCCATGAAGCTGACGGGGCCGGATGCGCCCGCAGCGACGCTGCGGACGAGCGCTCCGCTCGGCCGCAACGTGGAAAAATCGTGGCCGATGCCACCGCCCCGCTGCATGGTCAGCGCGGCCTCCTTCACATTGTCGAAGATCGAGCCGAGGTCGTCCTCGATCCGGCCCATGACGAAGCAGTTGAAGAGCGTTACGTTTCGGCCGGTGCCCGCTCCGGCAATGATCCGGCCAGCAGGAAGAAACGCCAAGTCGCTCATGGCGTTGAAAAACCGCTCCTGCCAATGATCACGCCGGTCCACTGCCTCCGGTGACGCGGCTGCTCTGGCGACGCGGCGCCAGGTATCATCGAGCGTCTCGTCCAGCGGTGTTCCGTCGGAGGCCTTGAGGCGGTACTTGCTGTCCCAGATATGTTCCGAGATTGGCGGAAGCGGCAAATGCGCTGAGACTCGATGGATCATGACGTTGCCGTATCGCTCGGGCTGCAGTCCTGAAGGCTAAGCGCGTTGGCCTAGCGCTATCCTCATTAATATGGTCGCCGACCAGATCGTCGTCAATCAAAAGTTCTTATAATGTTCTATTTTTGATCTAGCATGGCTTCGTCGCAGTGAGGAACATGGCGAAATTCGATAACAACGGGCCAGCGCCACGTTAGGGTCGGCGAAAGTCCACGATGCGACGGGGAGTGCGACGTATGACTGCCGAATTCAAGCCGCTCGAGGGTGTGCGTGTCATCGAGTTGAGCCACATGATCATGGGGCCATCGTGCGGCATGTTCCTCGGGTTTCTCGGTGCCGAAGTGATCAAGGTTGAGCCGCCGGAGGGCGACAAGACGCGCTATCTGAGCGGCATGGGCGTGCCGTTTTTCCCGCTTTTCAACCGCGGCAAGAAGTCGGTGCAACTCGATCTCAAGTCTGACAGTGGCCGCAAGGCGCTGGACAGGCTGCTGGAGACGGCGGACGTGCTCGTCGAGAACTTCCGCGACAGCGCACTGGCCAAGATGGGCGCGGACCCTGAGGATCTGCGGCGGCGGTTTCCGCGGCTGATCGTGGCATCCCACAAAGGTTTTCTGAGCGGGCCCTATCAGGAGCGCACAGCGCTCGATGAGGTCGTGCAGATGATGACCGGCCTTGCTTATATGACCGGTCCGAGTGGTCGCCCTCTACGTGTCGGATCGTCGGCGAACGATGTCATGGCCGGATTGTTCGGCGCGGCGACCGTCTTGGGCGCGATCATGGAGCGGCGCGAGACCGGCAAGGGCCGCGACGTGCGCATCGGGCTTTTCGAGAACAGCCTGCTTCTGGTGGCTCAGCACATGGTGCAGTTCGAGTTGGAGGGCGTTAGTCCGCCACCGATGCCCGAGCGGGATTTCTCCTGGCCGGTCTACGACATCTTCACCACGAGTGATGGCAGGCAACTCTTCGTTGGTGCCGTGACGGAAGGACAATGGGCGACGCTCTGCGATATTCTCGATCTTGCTGAGTTGAAGGCCGATCCGCGCTTGCAGACGCGGATGGACTGCATCAACGCGCGCAGTTGGGTCATCCCGATCGTGACAGCAGCCATGACGAAGCGGCCGGCGGCGGAACTCACGGCGGCATTCGAACCTGCAGGGATACCGTTCGCGCCGATCGCGAAGCCGAGCGACATGTTTCAGGATCCTCATGTCATGCGGCCGGGTGGCTTGGCAGTTTCGCGGTTGGCGGACGGCCGGCAATTCCGGGCCCCGTCGTTGCCCGTGGAGGTGGACGGCGCGATGGTCCGCGGCGGAGGTGACGTGGCCGCCGTCGGCCAGGACACAGATGCGGTGCTCGGCGAGTTGGGTCTCGATCGCGATGCCATCGCGGCGGCACGGGGCAAACGCGCATGATGGAAGGCACCAGCGGCTGACCTGATGGTCGAGACACCGTCGGCGATGGCCTAGCCGCGTCCGGCGGCGATTGCGTGTTGGCCTGTTCGCCTGGCGCAGAGCCAGGTGGCGCAGACGGCGATCAGACCAGAAGCACCTTGCCAATCACCTTGCGCTCCACGACGAGGCGTAGCGCCTCGCTCGCCTGGGCCAGCGGCAGCGCGTGGGAATGATGGGGACTGATCCGGCCAGCGCCGAGCCAGCCGACGAGAACGTCGAGGTTGCGGCGGGCGCGATCGGGGTCGAGACGATTGAGGGCGCCGATAGTGAAACCGACGACCTCGGCATCCTTGACGAGAAGATGGTTGGTCTTGGCGACGGCAGGGCGACCGCTGGTAAAGCCCACGATCAGGATGCGGCCGAACGGTGCTATCGAGCGCATCGACTCATCGAAGACGTCACCGCCAACGGGATCGAAGATCACGTCGGCCCCGCGCCCTCCCGTGAGCGACAGGACCTGATCACGGAAACCGGAACTGTAGTCGATGACGTGGTCGGCTCCGAGGCGCTTGCAGATCTCGAGGCGCTCTGGATTGCGCGCAGTGGCGATGACACGGGCGCCCATCAGTTTGCCGACGTCGACCGTCGCCAAGCCGACACCGCCTGCAGCGCCGTGTACGAGTAGGGTTTCCCCGGGCTGCAGCCGGCCGCGTTGCAGGGCATAGAGTGCCGTCGTGTAGTTGGACCGGAACGCGGCGGCAGCTTCGAAGCTCACTGTCTCCGGAAGCTTGATGACGGACGCCGCCGGCTGAACCGTTTCTTCTGCGAAACCGCCGCCGCAGAGAACACGATCCCCCACGGCCACTCCGGTGACCCCGGCGCCCAGCTCGATGATCTCACCCGCGGCCTCCCCGCCGGGAATGAACGGCGGCGCCGTCTTGACGTGATACTGGCCGGCGATACGAAGCACGTCCGTGAAGCTGACGCCGCGAGCGCGCAGCCGGATCTTGACGTCTCCTTCGCCCGGCGTAGGCGACGGCACGGATTTCACGACGAGGCTCTCGGGCCCGCCATACGCCTCGCACATCACGACCTGCATTTTCGCCGGACCCTTCCTGACAGACGAGCGACGCCCTTCAGGCGACCCCTGCACGGAGCAGATCGTGGACGTGGACGATGCCGACAGGAATGCCGTCCTCGACCACGAACATCTGCGTTCGCTTCAATGAGTTTATCTTATCGAGTGCGGCCGGCGCCAGCATGCCGGGCGAGAGCGTGTTCGGTTGCCTCGTCATGATGTCGCTGGCGATACGGGTGAGCAGCCCGGCGCCCATGTGACGGCGCAAGTCGCCGTCGGTGATCATGCCCGCAAGATGGCCCTCGGCGTCGACGACACCGACGCAACCGAAGCTCTTGGTCGTCATGGTGACGATCACCTCGCTCATCGGCATGGCGAGTGGAACCAGGGGAAGCGCATCGCCCTTGTGCATCAGATCACCGACATGCTTGAGCTGTGCGCCGAGTGAGCCTCCGGGATGGAAGATCCGGAAGTCGTGGGCTGAGAACCCCTTCTGCTCGAGTAGAGCAATGGCGAGGCAGTCTCCGAGCGCCAGCTGCATGGTGGTGGAAGTCGTCGGCGCGAGGCCGTGCGGACACGCTTCCTTCGCCCGCGGAAGCTCGAGCACGACATCGGCGGCCTTGCCGAGAGCCGAGGCCTGTTTGGACGTAATGGCGATGAGGCCGACGTTGAAGCGGCGCGAGTAGGTGATGATGCCGGTCAGCTCGACGGTCTCGCCAGACCAGGAGAGCGCGAGAATGACGTCGTCGCGGGCAATCATGCCGAGATCACCGTGCGCGGCCTCCGACGGATGCACGAAGAACGCGGGCGTGCCTGTCGAGGCGAACGTCGCAGCGACCTTCTGGCCGATGTGACCGGATTTGCCGATGCCGGTGACAATGACGCGACCGCGAGCCGCAGCGAGCATGCCGACCGCCTTCTCGAACGCGGGCCCGAGGCCGTCGTTGAGCATGGCGCGAAGAGCCGCGAGGCCTTGCTCCTCGATCTCCAGCGTGCGCATCGCGCTGGCCCGCGCGATCGGGGGTTCGGCAGCCGCTGCGCTCACCCGCTTCTCGGTTACGGCAATCGCACGCGCCGACGACGAGCTTTGCATGTGTGGCTCCCCCAATGACTGAGCGTCGGAGGTGGTCCGACAACCCGCGAATCGTGTCCCATACGCTGCATACAACCCGAGATTCGTTCCGGAGACGAGCCGGCGCGCCGCGGCAAATGCACTTGAACGTGGGAAACTCACTCTCGACAAAGCAGACATGCGGCGATGGCAATGGTGAGGCCCGCCACAAGTTGCAATCCGCCGGGTGGCATCCAGATTGAATTACCCGTGGATCGCCAGGAAGGCGTCGAGTTCGTCCGAACTCGGGAGTCCGGCGCGGCTCCCGAGTCGGCCGCACTTGATGGCGGCGACCGCAGAGGCACGTCGAGCGCAATCCGCCGTATCGCGGCCTTCCGCAAGACCGAGCGCGAACGCGCCATGAAAGGCGTCTCCCGCTCCCGTCGTGTCGACCGCGTCGACGGTAAAGCCCGGCTGCGCTCCACTGCTGCCGTCGGCCTCGCGCCAGATGTAGCCTTGAGCGCCGAGCGTGACACCCGCATGCTTTGGGCCCCGTGCCAGCACGCGCATCAGACGGGCGTCGTCGTCGCCATCGCGAAAGAGTTCGCGCAGCGCCGCCGAGGAAAAGATGGCGTAGTCGGACAGCTCCAAGATTTCGGGCAGCGCCTCGCGTGCACCGACGTCGGCATCGATGATGGTGACCACGCCGTGTTTACGCGCGTGTTCGAAAGCCGTCCGCGTCGCCTCAAGCCACCGTAAATCGGCCAGTATCGCATCGGCCTGGGAAATCCGTTCCAGCGGCAGCCAGCTTGTGCTCGTCGGCATCGAGGTATCGCGCATACCCACGATCATTCGCTCGGCATGGTCGTCGACGATGATGGCGGATGTCGATGACCGGGCATCCTCGAAACTCTCGACGGCTCGGATGTCCACCCGCTCGGCCTTCAGTCCAGCTTTGATGATGGCGCCTGCATTGTCGTCCCCGACGCGGCTCCACAACTCGACTTTGGCTCCGAGCCTGGCGGCAGTCACCGCAGCATTCGCGGCCATACCGCCGCCGACCTCGATGGCCTCGATCGCACGAACCTTGGTCGGCACGCGCGGGAATGCCTCGACGCGATAGACACGGTCGAGCGCTGCGTGACCGATCATGATCAGGTGCTTTGCCGGCATCCACTCTCCGTTGCTGTCGATTAGGCGGTTGGAGCTTGAGACGGACTTCGAGCGCGACCAGCGACCCGATCGAACTGTCGTGGTTTAACGCGATACGAGCAAGCATTTTTCGGCAAGGCGGATAGGCTCGTTGGTCTATCTGGCCCCAGGTCTCAGGCGAGCGAGCGCCGCCCGGCTCGTTTCCTGTGTGGCGTCGATGGCGATGGCGCGCTCATAGTCGCGGATGGCGTCTTCGCGGCGACCCAGCGACTCGAAAATCTGGCCTCGTGTATCGTAGGCATACCCGTTGGCCGGATTGGCAGCGATCGACCGGTTGGCATCCGCGAGCGCATCGCTCGCGCGGCCTGTTTGAAATAGGCTCCAGGCGCGATTGTTGAGGGCCTCGGCGTGATTGGGATCGATGCGGATGGCGGCATCGTAGTCACGCATCGCGGTTTCGCGCCCGGCCGGGTTGCCTTTCAGGAAATGGGCGATGCCACGGTCGGTGAGCACCTGCGCGTCGCTCGGAGCGACATCGAGGGCGCGGGTCAACTCCGCGACCGCTTTGTCGTAGTTGCCGAGACGCCGCTCGGCGAGGCCTTGTTGATGCAGGGCAGCGGCGCGCCGGGAGGGAATGTCGTCGCTATTGGCCACCACGGAGCAGCGGGCCGCCTTTTCGCCGTCACCGGCGGTTTGGCAAGCCGACCAGTTGGCATCTCGCGTGCGCTGGCGGGCGGCCTCCTCGATGACTGCTTTGGACTGGGCCGATGCCGCCGCGTCACGCGCTTGATCCTCGCGAAGCGCGGCGAGCCGGGTTCTGGCGGTTGCCCCAACTCGTGCGGTGCCGTGCTCGGCGATGAAGCGCTCGATCGCAGCGGTATCGGTCGATGCGGAGAGCGACCTCCACGCCGCCTCGGCGACCTGCTCTGGGTCGGGTGGGGGCCGGGAGGGAGCATTCGGAGCAGAGGGTCCAACGGGTATCGCATCTGTCGCTTTAGCCGCCACGGTACCCCCTGGCGAGCCGGGCGCTGACAGTTGCCCGACCGCCGACTTCGACACCGCGGCCGTGGTCGTGGACTGGGGAGCTGATGCCGACCGCCAGTAGGCGAAGGCACCGGCCGTGGTAAGTGCGACGACAGCGATACCGGCGACGAGGGTTCCACGGAGAAACGGCGCAATGGGGCTGGTCGAATCGGGGCGGCCTTCGGCTGAGCCAACGAGCGCCGAGGTCTGATCACTAGCGCGCGGCGGCGGACCCGGCGCTCTGGTAGTACCGCTGGCGGCCGCGGCACGATGCGGTGTGTCTGAGGTTCGGTCGGCGGATAGCTTCGGCAACCCTGAACCGCCCGCTGACTCGTGGCCCGTCAGCATCGCCCGCCAGTCAGAGACGGATTGGGGTCGCTCATCGGGCTTCAAGCGCAAAGCCATGTCGATGGCTGCCATGAAGCCCGGTCGATAGTCGGTCGTCGTCATCTCCGTGACGGGCTTCAACTCGTCGCCGAGCGCGCCGCGGCGGCTCGAATCCATCGGCGGGCGTCCGGAAATCGAGCGATACAGCGTGGCGCCTACGGCATAGATGTCGGTCCACGGGCCCTGCAGCTCGGCGATCCCGTGATACTGCTCCGGCGGGGAGTAGCCATGCTTGACGATGGCCGAAAGTTTTTGCGAACGCTCGCGGATATCTTCGCGGCAGGCGCCGAAATCGATCAGGCACGGGCTGCCGTCACGCCGGATGAGGATGTTGTCCGGCGCGATGTCGCGATGAAGTAGGTTGGCGCCGTGGACCGTCTCGAGAGCATCGAGGAGCGGCATCAGGATGCGGTCGAGTTCGGCCTGGGTCGGAGGCCGGCCGAGGCCGTCGAGCCATTGTCCCATCTGCTGGCCTTCGACATAGCCGAGGACCGCGTAAGCTGTGCCGTTCTCCTCGAAATAGTCGACGACGTCGACGATGCCCCGATGCTCGCATTTGGCTAGCGCTTCGGCCTCCTTCAGGAAGCGGTCGAGCCCCCATCGAAACAGGCCACCTCCATCGGCGGTGCTGACGACATGCGTGCCATGGCGGGTCGCGAATTGCCGTGGGAAGAATTCCTTGAGCGCGAAAACTTTGGACTTCAGGCGGTCGTGACGGGCTCGGTACGTGATGCCGAAGCCACCCGCGCCGATGACCTCCTCGATGATGTAGTGGCGGATGGTCAGGCCGGACCGCAGGGCAACGAAGCCGCCGGACTGGGCGCTGTCTACCGGACCGTCGGATGCAGCGCTGGCCCCGTCGTGGGCGGACCCGGATTCGTCTGGCATCGCGCGTCCTCCGTCTGGGTCACTCGTGGCTTCGAGACGTCTTGAGGTGACGACTGTCGGCTAACGGGTAATTTAGATCCGGTAAGCTGGACGCTTGGCCGGTGAGACCTTAAATGCCACCTTGGCTATGGGTATTCTCAGCCTTCATATCCTCGACCGGGTCTCGATGTCATGATGTCTCGTTTGTCTTGCCTGATGGTTTCGGCCGTACTGGTCGCCTGTGCTGCAGGCGCCGGCCATGCGCAAGCTCCCCCCACGGCCGAACAGATCATCGAAAGGCTGAAATCGGGTCAAGGGGAGGGCACGGACCCGCCTCGCCGCACGAGGGGGCTTTCCGCGCCGGCCGGCAATCCCGGAACCCCGCCAAGCTCCGTCAACCCGGCCTCGGCCAGCGAAGCTCCGGTCGGGGCCCCCATCGAGCCTCGGCTCGACAACCTCTTCGTCGCGCCGCCGGGGCAGATCTCCCCGACGCAGCGCAACGAGGTCGCGGCCATCGCGCAATCGCGTCCAACGATCGATCTCACCATTTATTTCGATTTCAACTCGTCCGAGATCAGCCCGCAGGCTATCCCGACCCTGGTCGAACTCGGCAAAGCCCTGTCGTCCGATGCACTGAAGGGGACGCGCTTCCTCCTAGCGGGCCATACGGATGCCAAGGGAAGCAACGCCTACAATCTGCGGCTTTCGCAACGGCGAGCCGAAACGATCCGGCGTTTTCTCGCGGCTCAATTCAAGGTCGAGGAGCAACGGCTGCTCGCGATCGGCTACGGCGAGGAGCAGCCGAAAAACACTGCCAATCCCAACGCCGACGAGAATCGTAGAGTGCAAGTGGTCAACTTTGGCGGCTAGGATCTTGCTTCGTCGTGGCCGGCACGGCAGCGCGCAAGTCACGGCTCTCCTTCGGCACCTCAGGAGCTTCGCCCCATGACCTCGATCGACCGGATTATCACGACGCACGTCGGCAGCCTTCCGCGATCAGAGATGGTCAGTGACGTCGTCGAGGCGGAGGAGGCCGGCTCCCCGGTCTCCGCCGAGCTTTTCGATGCCGTGATCGCCGAGGCGATCGACGTCGAGGTGGAGCGCCAGAAGCGCATCGGCATCGACATCGTCTCGGACGGCGAGTTCTCGAAGCTCACCTACGCCAGCTACATCCAGCATCGTTTGACGGGCTTCTCAGGCGACAGCCCGCTCGTGACACCGGCCGATCTCGACGACTTCCCCGGAGCTGCATCGGCAGCCGAGTCGCGACGGCGCCGGCCGCACAAGTTTCAGAGGCCGACCTGTACCGGTCCCGTCACGATCCGGACGCGCGAGCCGCTCGAGGCCGACATCCGTCGCATGAAAGCCGCAGTCGGAAAGCACCGGCCGGCCGGCGCCTTCTTGACGGCGGCATCGCCGGGCTTGATCGCAATCTTCCATCCGAACCGCTTCTATCCAACGCATGCAGCCTACCTCGAGGCGCTCGCGAAGGCGATGCGGGTCGAGTACGAGGCGATCGCCGGGGCCGGCCTCGACCTGCAGATCGATTGCCCTGACCTCGCGATGGGGCGCCATACGATTTTCAAGCATGCCAGCGATGCCGCGTTCCTCAATCACGCCGAGGAGCAGATCGAGGCGCTGAACCACGCACTGGCCGGGCTGCCGCCCGAACGCCTCAGGATGTACGTCTCATGGGGCAACTACGAAGGCCCGCACACGCACGACATCGCACTCGAGAAGATCCTGCCGGTCATTCTGAAGGGCAGGCCAAAGTCGATCCTGCTCGAGGCCGCGACACCGACGCATCAGCACGATTGGCGCGTGTTCGAGCGCATCCGGCTGCCGGACGACAAGGTTCTGGTGCCGGGGGTGATCGACGTGACCAACAACTACGTTGAGCACCCCGAGGTCGTAGCCGACCGTCTCGAGCGCTACGCCAACGTCGTCGGTCGAGAGCGGGTGATTGCGTCGACGGATTCCGGCTTTGCCGCATTCGCCGGCGATCGGATGGTCGACCCGCGCGTCGCATTCGCCAAGCTCGAAAGCCTCGTGCGCGGCGCGGAGCGTGCTTCTCGACGACTGTGGAACCATTGACCGATCATCACTCGCGCCACGGACTAGCAATGACGCCACCGGCGGCAAGGTAGACATATTGGTTCACCTGTCAGTGGTTTCGGGGGCGATCGAGCGCAACCGACCCGTGGTCGCTGTTCATTTGAGGGATCGTGACGAGCTTGGGGAAGGACCGCCCGCCGCAGACGGGAGAAGAGCTCGGCTGCCTTTTCGTTGGCCGCGGTGAGAAATCGGAAAAACCACCGCGTTCTCTGTACCGTCGCGTCCGATTGACATGCGACCGGGCGGTCCCTGGCCCGTTGGCCGCCGACATATCCCACTTGAGATATTCGGACAGCCGGTAATTCTTGTGCTTCGAGAAACGTGTCGGCTGAATCAAGGTTCCGCTGCCGGGGCGGGGATTTCGCTGCTGCAGGACGATTTAGGCAGGGACGATGGCGGACATAGGAATGCGGTTCGAGACTGGAACCGGATCAGGCAGCCCAACGTTGATACTCCCGTTGGCGGCGTCTGCCGCACAACGGAATATCAGGAGTAATATCATGAACCGGGTCGTTCCATTCGCCATTGCCATGCTGTTCGCCGGCTCGTCGGCGATCGCACAGACGCAGCCGCAGACGACGACGCCTACCCCTGCAACGCCATCTGTGGTGACACCAGCGCCGTCCGTCACAACGACGACTCCGAGCACAACCGCTGGACAGGTGACTCTGACCGACGAGCAGGCGAACTCGTGGGTCGATAAAGTTGTCTACAGCAGCGACGGGAAGAACGTCGGCGAGGTCGCGGCGATCCAGCGCGATACGAGCGGCAAAGTGACAGAGATGCACGCCGATATCGGCGGGTTCCTCGGATTGGGCGAGACGAGGGTGCGATTGATGCCGAACCAGTTCAAGCTTGAGAACGATCGCATCATACTCAACCTCGATTCCGAGCAAGTCCGAGCCCTGCCGAAGATCGCAAAATAAATCATCGATCTGCAGCAGTGCTCTCGACACGAGGACGGCCTGGTGGGAGACCACCAGGCCGCTTTTTTCTATTGAACACGATACTGTCAGACAGATCCCGTTCCCCAATAGTACGGGACGCCGTAGTGATCGTACGTGCGGCGCTCCCAGTCCCGGTCCGTCCAGCTCGACTCGCTGTACTCCGGCGCCGCACGAAGCTGATCCTCCGTAACGTCCGTACGGTAGCCACCGAGCGAGGTGTCATACTTGAGTGCGTTCCATGGCAAGGCGTGATGGCTCTCACCCATTCCCAGGAAACCTCCAAAGCTCATGACGGCGTAGGCAACCCGGCCCGACTGCTTGTCGATCATGACGTGATCGATGCTCCCGATTTCATCGCCATTGGGAGAATAGACCGTTGTTCCTTGAACGCGTTCGCTCGAAATGAGGCTTTGCTGAGTGCCGGTGCTTTGCATGTCGAGACCTCCTGCTAGGCTCCTGCAACGAAAACGCAGAGAAGTTCGGGGGCGTTCCTGGCCGGCGCGATGGAAGTCAGCGGTATGTCTTACTTTAAGGACCCTCATGCCTTGCGGTGGTATGGAGTGATGCGTGACCTCGTGCGGGACGCGTTTGCGCACTGACGTCTTCAGCGTAAAATGACCGCGGTCCGAACTTCCGGCGGAGTTATTCGCGTGGGATGGGTATCGGACTGCGCTGAGATTGCCAATGGGCCATCGGCGGCGGGGCGTTATGGCGAGGCGAGCGTCTCATGCGATTGCTGGAAGCAGAGACTAGTGCGCAGAGTATTCGCGCCTATGCGCCAACCATCGTTGTTCTGGCAATCTCTCTTTCGCTAGCGTCGTTTTTCGCCTGGATGGCGCGCGGCGACGCTCTCGCACGTGCCGAGGCCGCGTTCAAGCTCGAGGTCCGAATGGCTCGGGCTGCGATCGTCGATGCCATGCGGACTTATGAGCAATCGTTGCGAGCCGGGGCCGGTTTGGCCGAAGCGACTGGACCGCTCACGCGGCGTGACTGGTCCATTTTCGTGCGCTCGCTGGCGTTGCCCGAGAATTTTCCAGGCAGCCAGGGGCTCGGCTATGTCAGGATCGTCGCCGCCGATCAGATCGACGCTCTTGTCGCAGAGCAGAGGAAGGACGGTATCAGCGGCTACTCGTTCCGTCCGCTCGGCCATCGACCGCTCTACACGGCAATCATGTATCTGGAGCCACTCGACTGGAGGAACGAGCAGGCACTTGGCTTCGACATGTTCTCGGAGCCTGTCCGGCGCGCAGCCATGGAGCGCGCACGCGATACAGGCGAGCCATCACTGTCTCAGCGGGTAACGCTCGTGCAGGAAACGGAGGATGACCAGCAACCCGGCACACTTCTCTATATGCCGTTCTACACCGGCGGTGGTCGCCCCGACTCCGTCGAAGCGCGGCGCGCACATATTGGCGGATGGGTCTACGGTGCGTTTCGAATGCGCGATTTCTTCAGCTTGTCCCTGCAGCGGCATGCCCCAGGAGTGCTCGCACGGCTGAGGCTCGAGATTTTCGACGGTGAGACCGCCGATAGCAGTGCGCTCTTGTTCGATAGTCTTGTGTCCGGCGGCCAGCAGCCGGGCTCTGCGGTGGCGCCGCGAGCGAAATTTGTCGAGAACTATGCGCTGACGATCGCTCAATCGCGATGGACGCTGCGCGCGTCTACGTTACCGGGAGCCGACGGTCTTGTGGAATGGCGGCGTCCATTGTCGGTGTTCTTGGTCGGCCTGCTGTGTAGCGGCCTCCTTGCTGCGATCTCCGGTGTGCTCGATTACTCGCGGCATCGGTATGCCTTGGCTGAGCGTCAACTCAAGGACGAGGTCGTGGAGAGGAAGCGCGCCGAGGAGGCAGCGCAGCTCGCCAACCAGGAACTCATTCATCGCGTGAAGAACACTCTCGCGGTCGTGACGGCGATTGCCTCGCAAACGGGACGGCACACGGCCTCGATCGAGGAGTTCAATCGAGCGTTTCGGTCGCGGCTCGCGGGCCTCGCGCGGGTTCAGGACCTTCTCAATCCGAATACGGCGCATGAGGCGGATCTCGAGTCGTTCTCACGTGGGCTGCTCGACCCGTACATCGGAACAAGACCCGATGCGCTGACGACAGATGGGCCTTTGGTGAAGCTCAACCACAATGAGGCGACCCTTCTCAGTCTGGTGCTCAACGAGCTAGCCACCAACGCGACGAAGTATGGAGCATGGTCGATGCCCACGGGGCGGGTTGAGCTTGGATGGCGGTTGTCGGCTGACGCGGATCGCCGGATGATCGTCGAGTGGCAGGAGCGAGGCGGCCCTCCTGTCACCCCTCCTCGAACTCAGGGTTTCGGCTCGAGCGTCATGCGTGTCGCTATCGAGCGGGGACTGCGGGGCAGTCTGACCACCGACTACGACTCCAACGGTATCCGGCATACTATGAGCGTGCCGCGATCGGCCGTCGATGGCGTAATCGAAGAGCCGTTCACCCATACGGCGTGATCCATCGCATAGGCAGCCAAGTTCCGTTCTCGATTTCCCGTGGGAGATCAATCCTGGTCCCGGCGATCGCGTTACGCCAACTTGAGCCGCGATAATCGACGTCTTTTTTGCGTCTGCGGAACAAAATCGCAGTTGGCAGGTTTAGTTGACCACTTCAACCGGCGGGAAATAAGCGATTAAGGAGAGTCGAAATGGGTAATCTTCTGCACTACGCCATTGTGTTTCTGGTCGTGGCGCTTGTCGCTGCGTTCTTTGGGTTCGGAGGCGTCGCAGGAACGGCAATGGAAGGCGCACGAATTCTTTTCTGGGTGGCCATCGTTCTTTTCGTCGTCTCCGTGGTCGTGGGCTTCATACGCCGCGCTTAGACATGCGATGTCCGGTCAGACAGGTTTGAATCGAGAATGTCGGTCGAGAGCGTCACGCTCTCGGCCGTTTTTTGTTTGTGCCTCGATCAAACGTAGAGACGGCTCCGCCGGGAACTGAAATCGATCCCTTGCGTTGTTGTGGCATCGGCGCGGGTGTGTGCGCCGGCACCTAACGCCAGAGTGGAGATCGAGCATGGCAACGACCAGTGGTAGCTACGCTAATCAGACGCGAGACGTCGAGGATCGCGCACGCAGGGCGGGAAGTCAGCTCGGCGACACGACGTCCGATCTGGCATCCAAAGCTGGCGAGCAAATCGAAGGTGCGATGCACAGCGCTGAGCAGGCGGCACGGCAAGTTGCCGAGCAGGGTCGCGTCGCTGGCGAGCGGGTTCAGGAGGTTGCCGGGAATTTCCGTACCGCTGTCGATAAATCCGTGCGCGATCAGCCGATGGCGACACTTGCGGTTGCGGCTGCGCTCGGTTTCGTCATCGGCGCTCTCTGGAAATCGTAAGGCTCGTTCGGCGCAAGCGATCAGGAGGGACCAGCATGCTACAGTCGTTGTTCAGGCGTGCCGAAGCGTCGGTCGACAATGCGATCGCCGTTGTGCTGGCGCGAGCACTGGTGGCGCTGCCCTTCCTGATCGCTGCCGGATTCGCGACGGCCGCGCTTGCCACGTATCTCTATCGAGAGTTCGGGAGCGAGACCGGCAATATTGTAATGGCTGGAGTGTTCATAGTAATTGGCGCGATCACGGCGGGGATCGTGGCGTCACGATCGAAGACGCCGGACGCGGCGAATACATCGCAAGCCGATACCGCAGAGCGCAAGATTGAAAACGGAGCCTCGGACGCACCTTTGCTGGATCCGATGGACCGCGAGGTTGTTGCCGCAACTTTAACGGCTCTGGGACCGATGGCAATCCCGTTCGTGGTTCGCGCCGTAGTGCGCAATCTCCCGCTTGTGGCGGCACTTGCCGCAGCTGGATTCATCCTCAGCCGCCAGGGCGGAGACGGCTCTGAGAGCCCGATGCAACCGGCCGAGTGAATGTTCTGCTTTTGTTGACGCTGGTTTGGATCGCGGCGAACGAGCCCGGGTCTGACGGAACTTCTGGTCAGATAGAGCGTTCGGACGCACACTTGGGGGCGCGTTTCTGCCAAGTTGGAAATGGTTTGGGGACGTTTGGACAATGGACGTAAGGACAATGAATGATAGCGGGCGCGCAGGAATAGCGGTCAATCGAACGGGGCGGCATGAGGCTATGCACCAAAACGACGACAACGAACCGAAGGCAAACGGGAACTCGCAAGGATCGTCGAACGACGATCATGTCGTCTTGCCGGTCGAGGCTCAGGGGCGCATCGGCCAGCACCTCAGGCGCGTCTACGGTGAAATTCTTGCCGAGCCGCTACCGGACAAATTCTCGAAGCTACTCAGTGAGCTTGCTAAATCGGAGCGTAAGGAATGAGCAGCCCGACCGACTCCTCCGACTTGCAGAAGGAGTTGGCGCAGCTCGTGCCGAATTTGCGCGCGTTCGCCAGATCCTTGTGCGGCAATGCCGATCAGGCAGACGACCTGGTTCAAGAAACCTTGGTCAAGGCTTGGCGTAGCCGGACGTCGTTCGCTCCCGGCTCCAACCTGAAGGCTTGGTTGTTCACCATTCTGCGCAACACGTTCCTCTCAGAACGGCGTAAGCGAAAGTTCGAAGTCCACGATTCCGATGGCAAGCTTGCCATGCAGTTGAGCGTTAAGGGTAACCAGTCCGGCCATATGGACCTGTTGGATTTCTCGAAGGCCTTCGCGACGTTGCCGGAGGAACAGCGGGAGGCCCTTATATTGGTCGGTGCCGAGGGGTTCGCGTATGAGGATGCGGCCTTGATGTGTGGGTGTGCGGTTGGAACGATCAAGAGTCGGGTCAATCGGGCGAGAGTTAAGCTCGCGGAACTGCTCGGTGTGACCGACGCCGGGGAATTGATCTCTGACAACGGCGAGACTCCGACGCGTCTACACGCCCCCTGACGTTTGAGAAGACTGCGCCCCGGATGCCGCGGATTAGCTACTCCATTCGAGATGCCCGTTGCGCACACTCGACAGTTGAAAGGCAATGCAGTCGTGGCGCGCCCGGCCGCAAAAAAATGTTTCGCTATCGTCGGAACCGACCCAGATCCTGTGCGTTGTCGTTTGCAGCTATGAGCCGCTCGTGGGGAGTTGCACTGAATGACTATCTCGATTGCGGATGTCGTGTCGCCGCAGCTGCCAGCCTTGCGCATGTTCGCGCGAGCATTGACCGGGTCACAAGAGCGGGGCGACGCTTATGTCGTTGCGACGCTGGAGGCTCTGGTCGCGGATAAGGGATTATTGCGGCGCGATCTGCCGCCCAAAACGGCAATGTATCGGGCCTTCTTGAAGGTCTGGGATGCCATGCCGATGAACCACACCGCCGACACGCCGGATGACGGTGCCAGTGCGGTGGCGGATCGGCGGATTGAGACGCTGACGCCGCGGCCGAGGCAGGCGTTTCTGCTGGCAGCGCTGGAGGAATTCCCGACAGCCGATATCGGGTCGATACTCGATATTGAGGAGAGCGAAGTGCGCGCGCTCGTCGATACGGCGGGCCGCGAGATCGCCGATCAGATCGCTGCGCGGGTGCTGATCATCGAAGACGAGCCGCTGATCGGTCTCGATCTGGAGTCCATTGTCACGGAGATAGGCCACGAGGTTGTTGGCATTGCGGTGACTCGCGGCGAAGCGGTGGCAGTGGCACGTAAGACCAACCCCGGTCTTGTGCTCGCCGACGTTCAGTTGGCCGATGGCAGCTCAGGCATCGACGCTGTGAACGACATCCTAGGCGAGATCGACGTGCCCGTCATTTTCATCACGGCCTATCCAGAACGCTTGCTGACGGGCGAGCGGGCAGAGCCGACGTTCCTCATCACAAAGCCTTTTCGGCCCGAGATGGTCAAGGCCGTCATGAGCCAGGCTCTGTTCTTCGATATTCGTGCGGGGCGCCCGCGTGGTGACGCTGCCGCTTAGGCACCTCGAGACTCAGATTGGAGGGCGCTTCCACGCACGTTGCTAAAATAGGAATGAAGCGTTTCCAATCTGCCTACGAGCGAAGGGCATGCGGAGGCCATCGCGGAAGTATCGCTGGAGTGCGTGCGTAACAGCCGACAAGTCGAATCGTTGATGGAGCACAAACCGCCACCGGCCGGGGCTGCGGACCTCGAAGGCAAACCGCATTCTGGCAATGGCTCGTGGGTCGAGGCACTGCTCGGTGGGGCGATGCTGGCGTCGAGCGTCGATTGCGTGAAGCTTGTTGATGTTGGCGGTCTGCTCGAGTTCGTCAACGATCGGGGCAGGCTCCTGCTCGAGCTGGAACCCGACACCAATCTCATCGGACAGAGCTGGGCGGGGCTCTGGCCGGAAGAGATGCGTTCGAAGGTCCATGACGCCCTATCGAAATCCCGTGACGGGGAAATAGTGCGTTTCACTGGACTTTGTCCGACATTCAAGGGCGTTCCGAAGTGGTGGGACGTCGCCGTCAGTCCGGTGCGCGGCGATAACGGCGAAATACGCCATCACCTCATTGTCTCTCGTGATGTGACCCAACAGAAGGCGATCGAGCAATCGTTGCAGGCGAGTGAGCAGCGGTTTCGCGCCCTCGCCGACAACATGGCGCAACTCGCCTGGATGGCCGATGCGCATGGCGACGTGTTCTGGTTCAACAGACGGTGGACCGAGTACACGGGTACGACGCTGACCGACATGGGCGGCAAAGGCTGGCGCTCGGTACACCACCCGGATTTCGTCGAGAATGTCGTTGCGAATGTGAACGAGGCCTTCAAGGACCGCGTAATGTGGGAGGATGTACTACCTCTGCGCGGCCTGGACGGCAGCTACCGGTGGTTTCTATCGCGTGCCGTGCCGGTGACGGATGAGGCGGGCCGGGTCGTTCTGTGGTGCGCAACCCATACCGATATCACCGAGCAGCGCATTCTGGGGCAACGCCTCCGCCAACTCGCCCGCGTCATCGAACTATCGCACGAAGCCATGCTGGTGTGGGATATCGAGGATGGCATCATCCTTTGGAACAAGGGCTGCGAGGAACTGTACGGTTATCGTCGCAGCGAGGCCCTTGGAGCGGTCACCAGGGAACTGCTGGGCGTCGTCAACCCTGATGGTGGCGAGAGCCTGGAGCAGCGGTTGCTCCGCGAAGGGGAGTGGAGTGGCGAGATCATGCACCGGGCCAGAGATGGCTCGGAGATCTGGGTGGATAGCCGCCTGGAGTTGATCCGCGCCGGTGGGCGAAACCTCGTTCTTGAAACCAATCGCGACATTACAGAGCGGCGTAAGGCCGACGCGATCCGCAATCTGCTGGTGGCCGAGCTTAATCACCGGGTGAAGAACACGCTTGCGATTGTGCAATCGCTCGCCGCTCAGACGGCGCGAACGCAGTCCGACATGCCTGGTTTCGTCGCCAGTTTCACGGGGCGCATCCAGTCTCTGGCGGCGGCGCAAGCACTTCTTGCCGACGCCCATTGGTCGGGTGCGCTATTGCGCGATCTCGTAGCTTCGCAATTCGCCATCACGATCGGTTCGAGCGAAAAGACGACGATGAACGGAGAGGACGTGTTTCTGCCGCCACAGACCGCGTTGCAGTTGACGCTCATCCTCCATGAACTCGCAACCAACGCCAAGCGGTACGGAGCGCTGTCTTCGGAACGCGGCCGCGTCGATATCGCGTGGCACGTCGCAACGGGAGAGCCGCGTCGTGTCGTGATTGATTGGACGGAACGGGGCGGTCCTGCGGTCGATGCACCGAAGGATGGCGGCCTCGGGCGACAATTGATCGAGCGCATCGGGCGGCTGCCGCATCTGCGGTCGAAGCTCGAATTCCTGCCGGAGGGAGTTCGGTGTCGGATCTGGGCCGACTTACCCGATTCGGAGTTGACCGGCCTTTGGTACTTCGATCCGGGCGACGGCCCGCCGAAAGCCGGCGGCCGCCCTCAAATGCCCCGTCAGGGAAAGCGGCGCGCATGGCGGCGCATTCTCGTTGTCGAGGACGATCCGCTCGACGTACTGCGTATCGAGGCAGCGCTCGCAGATGCAGGATATCTGGTCGTCGGATCGGCGCGGTCTGCGGAGGAGTTCAATCATGCACTCAAGGAGCTGTCGTTCGATGCGGCCGTGATCGATAGCGAAGCGGCGTCCATGGATGCAGCAAAAGTGCTTGACGAACTGGAGACCATGCATCTGCCCGTCATTGTGATTGGCGGGGAACGAGAGCCGCAAACGGACCGTCAAGACTGGATCAGAATATCGCACCCACTGAACCTCTCCGAACTTCTCGACGGGTTGTGCCGGCTGCTGGCACGACGGTGAGGAGGCCGAAGCGGATCGGGGTTCAGCCCTCGTCGCCCTCGGTGGCCGTCATGACCCGCGTCTTCGAGTCGGGCGGTCGGTTCATCGCAGCACGCACGCGTCTGTGCCGCTGGCGAACGACGGAGAGATCCGCCTCCGAGGCGATCGCCCGTTCGGCGTCGGTGAGGGCCAGATCGGCATGACGCGTCAGCGTCCGCCAGCGGCTGGGATTGCTCTCGGTGCTCGCGACTTCGGCCAAGACTTCCAAAAAACGGATGATAACGGGTGCGTTGGCCGCGCCACTCTGCCGGATCGCGTGCAGCATGGCATCGCAAAGCCCATCGTAATCGACGGTGGGTGCGACAACGACTGGGCGTCCATCACGCTCAGTCACGCCTGTCGGAAGATGCAAGGTCGCGACTTGGCACAAGGCCGCCCCGAGTTGATCGAGGACGGCGATGGCGGTGAACGGATCATTGATGCCCGGCGATAAGGCGCGCAGTGCGACTTCGACGAGTTGCCGGACTGCGAGTTCGAGGTCGGCGGAAGTCGTGCGCTGCTGACCGATCGCCGTCGCATCGCGGATCGCATCGTCGATGCACTCGACGGGAGGAAGGGCCAAGGCGATCGGAGCACCGGGAAATACAAAATCTCCAGGTCTCTTGAGGAGCCTGATAGCGGTACCATTCTCGGCGGCCCAGTCCGCCAAGACAGCGTCATCCAATTGCACCAGGTATCCGCGCCGGCCGTCGCAGATCGGTTGCGCAGATCGCCAGAAGGCCTCGGGCGGAGGCGCGGGCGGTGCCGTGTCATGCGCCAGGCGCCGGATCGTTCGCTTCAAATCATCGCTGACGAGGGCGATGACGGTATCGACGCTGATCCGCCCGGCCATGTGGTCGACGAACCAGACGAGCGCCGCCACGCAGACCATGGCGAGGCCGATTGCGGTCGAGACGGCCAATTGCGGAACGAACCCGCCCTCGTCCTCGGATCGCACGCTACGCAGTACGAGCAAAGCGTAGACGAACGTGGCAAGGAAAATGCCGAGAGTCAGTTGATTGCCGCGGTCGCGGGTAAAATTGCGAAGCAGGCGTGGGCCCATCTGGCCTGCGGCGAGTGTCAGCGCGGCAATCGTGATCGAGAACACCGTGCCAGCGACGGTAATGGTCGATGAGGCGACCGCCCCAAGGAGAGAACGGGCGCCCGTGGCGCCCCCTCCGTAGATCCAAGTGGCGTGGCTCGATGCCGTTTCACTGATGCGGCTGCGATCCAACTCGACGAGGACGAAGGCCAGGACCGCCGCAGCGGCCACTACGGCTCCAGGCACGAGCCAGAACGTGTCTGCCAAGTCGTCCAGAAACTTACGTAGTGCGGCTGTCACAGAAGTTGGCTCGCCTCTCGCATCGCCGTGAACAAGTCAGGAGGCGGTCTTTTGGTTCCGTACGGGCGACGGCCTCGTCCCAAGGACCGCCTTCGCATCTGTCAGTTGACGCTCGGAGCCCGGGATGCTCACTTCTGCTGGCGAAACGAACGGCCGCCGGAGCGCCAACCATGACCGTGATTGCCAACAGCCTTCATGCTCTCGACGTGCAGAGCCTCATTCATCCCCAGTCGAACTTGCGGCAGCACCAGGAGCAAGGTCCGAGCATCATCACGCGAGGCAAGGGGATCTACGTCTACGACGATGACGGGAGGGAGTATCTCGAGGCAGCGGCCGGCCTGTGGTGCGCCTCGTTGGGCTTCGGCGTCGAGCGGCTCGCCAAGGTCGCCTACGACGAGATGTGCAAGGTCGGCTACTATCACATCTATCGCAGCGCATCGAACGAGAACGCCATCAAGCTTGCCGCCAAGCTGCTCGAGATGTCGCCGGTGCCGATGTCGAAGGTGTTCTTCCAGTGCTCCGGCTCGGAGGCGAACGACACCGCCGTCAAGCTGGTGTGGTACTTCTGGCACGCCCACGGCAAGCCCTGGAAGCGCAAGATCATCGGCCGCAAGATGGGCTATCACGGCTCGACCTGTGCCTCGGCGAGCATTTCCGGCAAGCCCGACATGCACCAGGAATCAGGCCTTCCGTTCGATGCGTTCCGGCATACCGAGTTCCCGAATTATTATCGCAACCAGCTGCCCGGCGAGACGGAGGAGCAGTTCTCCACCCGTATGGCTGCAGCCCTCGAAAAGTTGATCCTGGAGGAGGGACCGGAGACGGTCGCGGCGTTCTGGGCCGAACCCGTGATGGGTGCCGGTGGTGCCGTTCTGCCGCCGGCTGGGTACTTCGAGAAGATCCAGGCTGTGCTGAAGAAGTACGATATCCTGTTCGTCGCGGACGAGGTGATCTGTGGCTTTGGGCGCACCGGCCAGATGTGGGGCAGCCAGACCTTCAACCTGAAGCCCGACATGATCTCGTGCGCGAAGGCGCTCTCGGCCGGTCTGCAGCCGATCTCGGCACTGTTGCTCAACGAGCGCGTGTTCCAGGCGCTGATGATTGAGACCGACAAGGTCGGACATTTGGCGCACGGCTACACCTATGCCGGGCATCCGGTGACGACGGCGGTCGCGCTCGAGACGATCAAAATCTACGAGGAGATGGACCTGATCGGCCATGTCGGTCGCGTGTCGGAGCCGTTCATTGGCGGGCTCAAGGCCCTCGAGGCACATCCGCTGATCGGCGACTTCCGCGGAGTCGGTCTGATCGGGGCGCTCGAGGTGGTCAAGGACAAGGCGACCCGAGAGATGTATCCGGGATCTGCCGGCGTGATGGATATCCTCGCCAAGAATGCGAAGAAGCACGGGCTCATCCTGCGGCTCGTCGGGAACCGCATCGCGTTCTCGCCGCCACTCATCATCACCGAGGATGAGGTCGGCGAGATGATCAAGAGGCTGACGTCGGCGCTCGACGATACGTGGTCTGCGGTGCGTGCAAACTGACGCCGCACAGGCTTGAAGCCTGGCGACGCGTGGTCCCCCTCATCTGGCTGGGTGAGGGGGGCACACGTGAACTCAAGTCGCCGGTCAAGCGCCCGGCACGGCTCCGGCGGGAAGCGCTTGGATATGTGAAGCGATCGCGCCGGGCTGGGTGAGCCAGATTCGATCGCGGTGCTTCAAGATATGCTGCATGGCTCTGCGTAGCTGGCGAATGCGGAACGGCTGGCCGAGCAGGAACGTATGCAGCACGAACGGACAGACGAGCGCCGGCCCACGCTCGGACTGTTCCAGCATCTCGTCGAACTGGTCGATCCACATGTCCATCAGCTCGATGGCGGTGTGCTGGCGCATGACCAGCGTCGGGGAATCGTTGATCTCGATCGGATAAGGCATGTTGAGGATGCGGCCATTCCGGGTCCGCATCCAGATCGGCTGGTCGTCGAGGGGCCAATCGCACTGGTAGAGGTAGCCGGCCTCCTGCAGTAGATCGAGCGTCACTCGGCTCTGCGAGAGCCAGGGGCTCATCCAACCGACGGGCTGCTTGCCGGTGAACTTTCGGATGGTCTCCGTCGTCTCGGCGATGAGGCGAGTCTCGTCCTCCTCCCACATCTCCCCCTGCCGCTCGGCGTTGGTGCGCCCGTGTGCCACGAACTCGTCCCCGCGCTTCAGCATCCGCTCGCCGATGTCGGGATGGTGGTCGAGGATCATCGAGTTGAGATTGTGGGCGAGCGGACACTGCAGCTCATCGAACAGGTCGAACATGCGCCAGATGCCGACCCGGTTGCCGTAGTCGCGCCACGCGTAGTTGCGTTGCGACTGGGGTGCAGGAACGCCGGTGCTGTCGGAGCCGAGCCCTGTCCCGAAGGCGAAATACTCGATGTTGTTGCAGAAGTAGACGGCGAGCCGCTTGCCGCCGGGCCATGTGTAGTCGGGCCGCCTAGTGATCGGGATATAATCGTAGCGATTGTGAGCGGGAAGTTTCATCGGCGCATCTCCTGTGTCGGTCGAGGGGTGAGCGTCAGGCCATGTAGAGGCCGCCATTGGCGTGGACCACCTCGCCGGTGATGAAGCGAGAGCGATCGGACGCCAGGAATACGATGATGTCGGCGATATCGCCCGGCTGTGCCATGGCGCCGAGCGGCACGAGGCGGGACTGCTCGGCCATTTCGGTTTCGCTGAACTGGTATCGGGGTTGCGCCGTGTCGGTGATGCCTGGCGCAATGGCGTTGACGCGTATGTCATGCGGCGCGAGGGCAAGGGCCATCGAGCGCGTGAGGCCGATGATGCCGGCCTTGCTGGCCGAGTAGTGGACACCGAGGACGTGGCCGCGCACGGACGACGAGGACAGGTTGACGATCGCACCTCTCTGGCCCGCCGCGACCATGCTCCGGGCGACGGCTTGCGCGACGAGAAAGCTGCCCTTGAGATTGACAGTGTGAACGAGATCCCATTCGGCCTCCTCGAGCTCGAGGAAGGGCGAGCGCGGAAAAACACCGGCGTTGTTGACGAGAATGTCGATGCCGCCGAGTGCGTCGCTGGCCTCAGCGACAATGCGGGCAGCTTCGGCGCTTGATGCGACGCTGCCTTGAACGAGCACGGCCTTGCGTCCAAGAGCGACGATGTCGGCGGCGACGGCCTCGGCTTGCTCGTGGTTGTCGAGCCAGTTGATGGCCACATCGGCGCCGGCGTGGGCCAACGCCACAGCGGTTGCCCGGCCGATGCCCTGCTGGGCACCCGTGACCAAAGCGCGCCGCCCTTCGAGGTCCGATTGCATCGTGCTCACTCCCGGGGTCATTGTGTCCACGGGATGGTAGCGCCCTCTTCCAAACCGTCCATTCGCAAATCAAGGAGCCTGCATCGTGCTTCCCTCTAGCGCCGAGATCCGTCGAGCCGTGCTTGCCCAGGAGCGTGACGTTGCCGCCCTCTTCGACGAGCTGCGCGCGGGAAGCCCCGATCCGGTCGGTCCGGGCGTGACGCGGGATACTTTCGGCAAGGGCGAGCAGTTCGGGTATCGCGTCATTGAGCGCGTTGCGGAGGGGCTCGGCCTTGAACAGCGCTACGATCACGCGGCGAACCTGTTCATGACCTTGCCCGGCAAGGATCAGAACCGACCGCGCATCATGATGGGATCGCACATCGATTCGGTGGCGAACGGTGGAAATTACGATGGTGCGGCCGGCGTGATCGCCGGGCTCGTGGCAATGCGGGCACTGAAGACGCTCGGTGTCACCCCGGCCTGCGACGTGACCACGATGGCGATCCGGGCCGAGGAGAGCGTCTGGTTCGAGGTCTCCTATATCGGCTCGCGGTCAGCCTTCGGCGTGCTGCCGGACGGTGCGCTCGAGGCAAAGCGAACGGATACCGGCCGGCCGCTCGCCGAGCACATGGCGGAGTGCGGCGCCGACGTCGATGCCGTGCGCCGGAAGGTAGCGTCACTGGATGCAAAAGACATCGCAGCGTGGGTCGAGGTCCATATCGAGCAGGCGCCGCAACTGATCGAGGCGGGACTGTCGGTTGCCATCGGCACGGGTGTGCCTGGGAACTTTCGCTACCCCGAGATCAAGATCCACGGCGAGTGGGCGCACGTGGGATTGCCACGGCGCTTCCGTCACGACGCTGTGCTCGCAGCAAGCGATTTTGCGCTGGGCCTCGACGAGATCTGGAAAGCGGCCGACGCCGCGAAACGCCCCATGGCCTTCACGATTGGTCGCTTCTATTCGGATGCGCGCGAGCACGCGCTGACCAAGGTGGCGGGGTTGATGACGCTGAGCCTCGATGTGCGTGCCTACGACAAGGCGCATCTCGCATCACTCGAGGCGGAGGTGCTGGCGCTTGCCCGAAACATCGAGACGAAACGCGGCGTCCGGGTGGATCTCGGCAAGCGGGCCTCGGCAGATGTGGCACCTTCAAACCCGAGGCTGATGCAGGCTTTGACCGAGGCTGCGGGAGCGATCGCTATTCCCACCATGCCCCTGGCAAGCCCCGCGTCGCACGACACGGCAACATTCACGGTAGCCGGCGTGCCGTCGTGCATGCTGTTCGTGCGCAACGCCAATGGCAGCCACAATCCGCACGAAGCGATGGAGATCAGCGACTTTCTCGATACGGCATCAGTGCTGACGCAGTGGCTTGCTGGTGCCGTGGAGGCGTGAGCGACGAAGGATTGCGGGGAGCAACGCCATGAAGGGTCAGATCGACGAGCCCTTTCGCGAGGTCGCGGCGGCGATTGTCGTCGGGGCGTGCGGTCGCCTTCTGTTCCAGCAGCGCGACGACATTCCCGGGCTGCTCTATGCGGGGCTTGTTGGGCTCTTCGGGGGGCACAAGGAAGGCGACGAGACGCCGATCGAGACGGTAAGGCGAGAGATCGAGGAGGAAACGGGGCTCGCCTTTTCTGCAGAGCGCTTCCAGCCGCTCGTTGATTTCTCCGTCGCCTATCCGGCCGGCGGCGGTGTCAAGGGTGTCTACTACGTGCTGCAGGATGTCCCGATCGCGGACGTGGTAGTGACGGAGGGCTCGGCACTCGTCGCGACGCGCGATGAGTTGCCGGCACTGTTGCCCCGGATGACGCCGTCGGCCTGCTACGTGACCCGGCTGTTTATGATGCTGCCGGAGTGAGTGCCGCGGCGCAGTCGAGCACTTGTGTCACGCCAGCTCCGGCACAAGGATCGGATCCAGGGCGGGTTTGCCGAGGATCATGTCGGCACCCTTCTCGGCGATCATCATCGTTGCAGCGTTGAGGTTGGCAGAGATCATGGCAGGCATGATCGAGGCGTCGATCACGCGCAGTCCCTCGATACCGCGCACGCGCAACTGATCGTCGACGACCGAAGTCGGATCGTTGGCGGGGCCCATGCGGCAAGTGCCCATCAGGTGGTAGGTGCTCGAGCCCCATTGACGGGCGGCGGCGAGTAGCTCGTCATCGGACCGCACGTTCTCACCCGGATACTCCTCGCCCGCCAGATAGGGCTTTATCGGCGACGTGTTGATGAGCCGTCTTGCGAACTTCATCGCCGCGACAGTCACGCGCCGGTCGGTCTCCTCAGCGAGATAGTTGGGCTGGATCGACGGTTTGTCGAACGGATCGGACGAGCGGGCACGCACATAACCGCGGCTGACGGGGCGGTGCTGCCAGGCGGCGACGGTGAGGCCAGGGAAATCGTCGAGCAGACCGTGGCGGCCCTGCTTGTAGCTCGCCGGCGTGAACAGGAATTGCAGGTCGTTCGGCCGCGTCGCCTCGTCGGAGTGCCAGAAACCATAGACCATCGACGGGCTGAGCGCGAGAATGCTTTCACGACCGGTGAAGTATTTGACGATCTCCCCGGCGAGTCGGAGGCCCTTCGAGCGTTCGTTCAAGGTCTCGATACCCTTCACGCGGACGCCGAAGCGGGGCGCGTAGTGATCGGCCAGGTTCTCGCCGATGCCGGCAAGCTCGTGGCGAACCTCGACGCCGAGCGAGCGAAGAAGGGGCCCGGGGCCGATACCGGACACTTGCAGGAGCTGTGGGGAATTGACGGAGCCGCCCGAGACGATGACTTCGCGACGCGCCCGGACCTCGGTGAGGGCGCCGCCCCGGCCGCCCTTGGCATAGGTGACACCGACGGCGCGCTTGCCGTCGAGAATGAGGCGCGCGGCGTGCGCGCTGGTGCGAATGGTGAGGTTCGAGCGTGAGCGTGCGGGATTCAAGAAGGCGCGGGCGGTCGACATGCGGCGCCCCTTGTTGGCCGTGCGCTGCACGTAGGAGATGCCCTCCTGGCGCTCGCCATTGTAGTCGCGATTGCGTGGAATCCCGAGTTCTGCGGCGCCCTTGAGGAAGGCCTCGCAAAGCGGATGCGTGGCCCCGAGATCGGTCACGGTGAGATTGCCCTGGCGCCCCCGGAACGTATCGTCGGCATCGCCGATCCGTTGCTCGGTCCTACGAAAGTAGGGCAGCACGTCGTTGTAGCCCCAGCCGCGATTGCCCTTCTGAGCCCAACCATCGAAATCCATGCGCTGGCCGCGATTGTAGATATGGCCGTTGATAGACGATGAGCCGCCGAGCGTCTTGCCACGGGGCACAGCGATGACGCGGCCGTTGGTCCATTCGCTGGTTTCGGCCTCATAGAGCCAGTTCACGCTTTTCATCGTGAGCGTATGGATGAAGCCGGCGGGGATATGGATGAAAGGGTGCCAGTCGCGTGGTCCCGCCTCGAGAACACAGACGCTGTGGCGGCCGTCTTCCGATAGCCGATTGGCCAGGATGCAACCGGCCGAGCCTGCGCCCACGATGACATAGTCGAAGGTGTCTGCCATTTGCGTCTCCCCGGGTATCGTTCCGATCGGCGCGGCGAGCGCCGTTGGCTCGATACTGACGTGTGGAAAGCGGCCCGACAATCCTCAGGGCGATCGGAGAGCGTTTGACTTCGCTCAAAGGTGTGCAACGCTTAAGGGGCGTCCGGAGCCGACCGTGCATAAGGTGTCGTAGCCAGGACGCGTCCCATCGCGCGTCCGAGGACGATTGCCATGCCCCAGACAGCAGCTTCCACCCAGACTATTCCAACCGAGGCCCGCCGCCTCTACGACAAGCTCGAGGAGCGCATCCTCGATCGCGATCAGGTGGGCGCCAGCCAAGCCTACTATGGCCTCGTCAAGGCCGGCCGGCCGCTTCCGGAATTGGTCAACGAGGGGGTTCGTATTCACGCCCCGCTGACGCACGTGCCATGTCACGAGCGCATCGACAAAGGCTTCGTGAATTTCGTCAACAATGACCACTGCCTGCTTTCAGCGCGCGCGACAACGCATCTGGCTAAGTTGATGCCGAAGGAATTGGCCGGGCTGCCGATGGCCCAGACGATCTGGTACATCCCGACCGGACTCGACATCTGGAACCAGAAGATCAACAAGGCGCCGGGGCACTATTCGCGCGGCATGGAGCCGATAAAAGGGCAACCGGTGAAGCCAGTCGTGCACTGGCCGGACCAGACCGCCGAGCACATCGAGGGCTCTCTCGACGAGAAGCTCGACCAGTGGCTCGATCTCGTGCATCGCGGGCATGTGCTGGACGCTTACCGGGTGTTCCTCGGGATCATGGAGGAGCCCGGCAATCGCAAGGAGGCACTGGCGCAACTTTGCTTCGCCGGCCTGATCGACCTTCAGGATCGCGTGTACCTCAATCGATCCTACACCACAGGGCATAAATCATTCCGGGCGCGGGCGACGGTCGAACTCGGCAATTTCGTCGGCTGGGACAACGCGCATCACGTGCTCTACGCGGGCGCACTCGACATCGGGGTCGGGCCGCGCTGGTACTCAACGTACGAGATGGCCTGCAACTGCATCACGCACTACATCGAGAAGCAGAAGATCTCGGCTATCCCCTATGGTGGAGCGACCGCGAAGGAGGCCGAGATTCTGCGCCAGACGGCACCCTTGTCGAAAGATGAAGCCGAGGCGTTTCTCGACGTGGTCCTTCATGGGCAAGAGCCGGGTATCCAGGAAGCGTTGAGCCGATTGCTGCTGGCGGGCAAGGGACCGCGGCAGATCCTCGACGTGCTGCAGGTCGGCGGTGCCCAGGTCCTGCTCGAGACGCAGGACACGCTCAATTTCTCCATTCCCCAGCATTGCTACGAGTATCTCAACACGCTCGGCTGGTTCTACGACACCTTCGAGCATCCGCAGCGCCTCAAGCTGCTGTATGTCGCGACGACCTATCTCAATCGCAATGCCTGGCACAATCGTCAGGTCGGCGACGGCCGCGAGGTGCGCGCTGAGCTGCCATCAGGCACGAATGCGAAGAGCACGGGCCAGATGCTCGAGCACGTCGTCGCCTCGACCGTCGCTCTCGACGGCCCGCAGGCGATCGCGTGGACGCGGGCCTATCTCGCAGGCGGTGGCGATCCGGCAGCCCTCGCGCAGCAGCTTGCGCTGTGTGCGACGCGCATCGGCAACGATCCGCACAACCAGGAACTCGGGCAACTCCTCGTCGAGGACTACTTCAAGAACCGCAGCTTCGACCGTAACCGGTTGCTGCTCGCCTGCGTGCAGCACACCGCTGTGCACCGCAAGTACGGCGACTTTCTCGAGGCGAGCCGGCGTTATGGCGACGCGATGGGCATCGGCGGGCTGGCGGCCTGAAGAGACGCTGTCAAGAACTTGAAGCAGGAGTGAGCGCATGCTGCTCAAGGACAAAATTGCGATCGTCACCGGAGCCGGGCAAGGCATTGGCTCCGCGACCGCGACGGCGCTGGCTGAAGCCGGTGCCACCGTCATTACAGCCGACATCGACGGCAAGCTCGCCGAGGCGGCGGCAAACTCGATCCAGGCGCATCAACGCAAAGCGCTCGCCTTGACGGTGGATGTCGGGGACGTCGAAAGCATCCAGAGCATGGTCGACCGCACAATGGCGGCCTACGGGCGGATCGACATTCTCGTCAACAATGCCGGCGTGACGCGGCGCGCTGACATCATGGACATCACCGAGGCGGATTGGGACCGCATCCATCGGGTCAATGCGAAAGGCGTTTTCTTCTGCCTGCAAAGCGTTGCGCGGGTGATGATCCAGCAGCGTGGCGGGCGGATCATCAACATCGCGTCGATCGCAGGCAAGGGCTATGCCGGCACCTCGAACGCGGCCTACGCGGCGAGCAAGGGCGCGGTGATCAGCCTGACTAAGACCGCGGCCCAGCAACTCGGCAAATACGACATCAACGTCAACTCGGTCTGCCCAGGCGTCACTCGGACGGCGCTGGGTGAGGCCAATCTCCGCGTCAGGGCCCAGCAGGAGGGGCTCAGCATCGAGGCGATGGACGCCAAGCGTCTCGAGATCATTCCCATCCGGCGCGCCAACGATCCGGCGGATATCGCTGCGATGGTCGTGTTCCTGGCGTCTCCGGGCGCGCGCAACATCACGGGCCAGTCCTACAATGTCGACGGCGGCATCGTCCCGGACTGAGTACAATTCTGCCGACTGCGCTGGAACCGAGGATCCAATCGAGCCCGCTGCGGGTTCGGCGAGTGGAACCAATTTGCGTGCAGGGAATCTCGCATGTCCGGAGCGATCAGGATCGGTGTCGGCGGGTGGACCTTCGCACCCTGGCGCGGCACGTTTTATCCCGAAGGCTTGGCGCACAAACAGGAGCTGAGCTTCGCGTCGCGCCAGCTGACGTCGATCGAGATCAATGGGACCTACTATTCCAGGTTCAAACCGGACAGTTGGCGAAAATGGCGAGACGAGACGCCAGATGACTTCGTCTTTGCGGTCAAGGGATCTCGCTTCTGCACCAATCGCAGAGACTTGCGCACGGCTGCTGCGGCGATCGAGAACTTTCTTTCCCAGGGGCTCGTCGAACTCGGTGCAAAGCTCGGCCCCATTAACTGGCAGCTCGCGAAAACGAAGAAGTTCGATGCGGACGAGATGACGGGTTTTCTCGATCTGCTCAAGTCCGAGCAACACGGCTTGCCGCTCAGGCACGCGGTGGAGGTGCGCCACCCGAGCTTCGTCAACGACACGTTTTTCGCGATGGCTCGGAAGAGAAGTGTGGCCATCGTTGTCGCCTTGGACGAGGAATTCCCCGAGATCGAGGTCCAAACCACAGACTTCACATACGCCCGACTGATGGAGAGCCGCGAGGACGAGCCGGACGGCCTCTCTCCAAAGGAACTCGCAGCGCTGGGCCAGCGGCTCAGATCGTGGGCGCGCCGGGGAGACGTCTTTGCGTACTTCATATCGGGGGCGAAAGTGCGCAATCCCGCCGCAGCGCAAGCCCTGATCGGGGCCATCGGGGACAGGCGACGCAACCGCTGACGCGCCCTATCTCTTCCGGGCGACGCAGTCGCTGCCGTTCCAGCGCTGACGCTTGCCGCAACCGGGCATCGGCTCGGCCCAAGCGGTCTCGTCGGGCAGTTTGGTGGCCTCAGCGAGGCGGGGCTTCTGCTCGGGCAGAAGGACGCTTTGTTCCGAGCCCGTGTCGCGGGCTTGCCACTCTGCGCCGGCCTGGGTGACGGCAGCCTCCAGCAAAAGACCATCCCGCAACGGCGGCGACCAGCCGTGGCCAGCCTCGTAGAACCGGTAGAACCGCGTCAAGAATCTGATTGTCAAGGCATTGCCGTCGCCGCGGTTGGCCATGCAGATCGGCGCCCGTGCTTGAACGAAACCGTCACGCGGTCCCGAGTCGGGCGTCGGCGGCGAGAGATCGAACGGATTGCGCTTTTCGCCAGGCATGGTGTAGGCGGCGAAAAGGCCCCTGTCGTGGACGAGCCAAAGCCGCTCGAGCAAGCCCTGCGCAGACTGAACCGCGGGCAACTCATCTGGCCGCAGTGCGGCACATGGCTCCCCCCTCGCCTTGTCGGCAACGAGGGCTGTCGGCGTCACGGATTGACCGCGGCCCTGGCTGTTGGCTGGCTGCGGCGAGAAGGCCGAGACCAGGCCGAGCAGCGCCCAAGCGCAAGCACTATCGAATCGTCTCTGCAGTTTCCGCATTCCAAGTTCACCGCCGCCACCTGACGCGGCCACTCAACCCCGACCGCAGCGATGGTCAACGGCGATGTCTCGTCATGGCAAACGGAGCCTTGCTTCAGGTCAGCCCAGCCTCTGCGCGAAGACGGAAAATGGGGTCCGTCTTGTCTCGCCGGTGCGTGGCCCAGCTTGGTTTGATCGGCGGCACTTCGCCGAGCGAGAGCCGCGTCGTCTCGAAGATCACGATGCGGTGCGCGATGCGCCAGACGCCGGCGCGTCGCTCGACCCGGTCGGCGTAGCGGCCGTAGTGGGAAAGCTGGACCGGGCCACCGTTCGCGGCTGCGCCGTACTGGCGTTGCGCCTCCGGGCCGAGCGTGTGCGCAGTGAAGAAATACGTCTCCGCGATGGCGATGTCAGGGTTGGCGAACTCGATGAGGCATTCGCCGAGGAAGTGCATCACCTGGGTCGCGCCGCCCGTGCGGGATCTTGCGAACTCGATGAAGTCATCAAGTCCACCCTTGTAGTCACCATGATCGTCGTAGGCGTCCTCGTGATAGGTGGCACGCACGGCGTCCCAGTCGGCCCGGTCGACGCCGCGCGCGTAGCGGCTCATCAGATCGCGGATCTCGTCCTTGTCGATCAGGCGTTGAAGAGCATCGCTCATGGGCTGACCTCTAGTATGCCGGCGCCGACATTTGCTTCCCTTCGCGGCTAGGTCGAGAGCAAATGTCGGCGCCATTAGGAACACTGGCTACTCAATGTTTCCAGTGTAGCTTTTGCCCCTGACGTTTGGTGATGAGCCTAGCCGCAATCGCGTACCAAACGTCAGGGGCGCTACACTAGCGCGGGAACGGCTCTAGGCCCGGCTTAGCGCCCTCGGGCAGCGCGGTGCGGGCGACATTGAGCACCATGGCGATCAACGTGTAGTAGCCGTTGACCGCGGTGAGATCCACGACGCCCTTTTCGCCGAACAGCGCGAGCGCGCGTGCGTAGGTGGCATCCGAAACGCACTTGTTCTGATGCAGCTCGGTCGCGAAGTCGTAGACGCACTCCTCGTCGATCGACATCTCACGCGGCCGCCGGCCGTCCGCGATGGCGTCGGCGATCGCCGGCCGCAGGCCGCCCTTCTCGGCCAAGGGGCGGTGTGCGTGCCACTCATAGCTCTGCCCCCACTGGCGCGCCGTGATGCAGATCGCCAACTCGTTCAGGCGCGGCGGCAGCGTGCTCTTGAAGCGCAGGTAGTCGCCCATCGCCTTGGCGCGGAGCATCACCTCGGGGCTACGCAGCATGGCCGCGAAGGGCCCACGAACGGCATAGCCCCGCCCTTCCGCAAACGTCTTGGCGGCGGCCTTCTGCTCGTCCGTCATCTTGTCGTCCGGAATGACCGGCATGCGCTCGCGGGACATCGTGGCTTGGCTCCATCGCTTGGGCGTTATCGGTACTCAGGCTTGCGCTTTTCGAGGAACGCCGCAACGCCTTCCTTGAAGTCGGGGCTGGCGCGCACCTGGTCGCCGAGGGTCTGGTCGAGCGGCTCGCGAGCCTGGGCGTGCTCGGCGATGGTGGCCGAGATCTGTGTTTTCACGGCTTGTACGGCGGCTGGGCTGTTGGCGGCGATCGCGCGCGCTTTCGCCAAGGCCCAGTCGAGGAGGTCGGTCGCGGGGACCACCTCGTTCACGAGGCCGAGGCGGGCGGCGGTGGCGGCGTCGACGAGACGCCCGGTCAGGATCAGGTCCATGGCGTGGACGTATCCGATCTGCTGGACGAGCTTTACCGTGGCGCCACCGAATGGATAGATGGCGAAGCGAACCTCGGGCAACCCGAAGCGAGCGTGAGGAGCGGCGGCTCGGATGTCGGTTGCGAGCAGAAGCTCGACGCCGCCGCCGGCACAGTCACCGTTGACGGCGGCAATGATCGGCTTCGGGTAAACGCTGGTCTTGAGCAGCGACCGGTTGACGATGGCCGCCGTCTCGGGGCTGGCGGTCAGATCGCCCCCGATATCGGCGCCGGCACAGAAGCCTTTCTCACCGGCCCCAGTGATGACGATTGCACGGCAGGAAGTATCAGCGGCAAGCCGGTCCCAGAGATCGGCCAGCTCGGCCAGCATGGCGCGAGACATGGCGTTGCGCTTGGCCTGGTTGTCGATGGTGATCAGGACGACGTGAGGCTCGGCCTGGCGGACGAGAAGCGGCATGGAAAACTCCCTGGACGGGGCGGCGACGCGGCCGATGATGGGGCAGGGTAGACACGGGGCGGTCGCAGTCGGTATCTACTCGGCCTCACGTTAATCGCAGAGCCCGCAGCTGGACAGTCGGCTTATCGCCCCGCAGCGAGTGCCGCCCCGGAACCGACGATCTGGACCCCCCGGACATGCAAGCCCCATTCAGCCGAACCTTCTTCGACCTGCTGGCCGAGCAGGCGGCGCGATCCCCCGATGCCCCGGCGGTGATCGCCAGAGAGGGCACGGTGTCGTTCGCCGGCTTGCAGGATGCCGCGTGCCGGGTCGCCGGGGGCCTTCGCGCACGCGGCATCGGACGCGGCGATGCGGTCGGTATCCTGATCAATAATCGGACGGAATGGCTGGAGATCTTCTTCGGCGCGGCGGCACTTGGCGCCACCATTATTCCGCTCAGCACATGGTCGAAGGGACCTGAGCTGGACTTCCTCCTTGAGGACAGCGGCATCAAGTGCCTGTTCCTGATCGAGCGGCTGGGCGCTCAAGCGTTCGCGGACGACATCGTCGCATTGAAGGCCTCCGGGCGGCATCCGGGGCTCGAGCGGCTCGTTCTGGTGGATGGCGCACCGCGCGACGGGTTCGAGGCCTACGAAAGTTACCGCGCCAGTGCGCCGATCGCTGCCTTGCCTCCCGGCGAAGGAGCGAGCGCGGGCGATACTCTCGTGGTGCTCTACACGTCGGGATCGAGCAACCGGCCGAAAGCCGTGCCGCTGCAACACTTCGCGGCGATCGAGAACGGCTTCAACATCGGCGAGCGACAAGGCCTGGTCCCGGGCGATCGCGTCTTGATCTCGATCCCGCTGTTCTGGTCGTACGGTGCCGTCAACGCGCTGCCGGCCACGCTGACGCACGGCGCGACACTTGTGCTGCAGAGCCGCTTCGAGCCGGGCGAAGCGCTCGACCTGATCGAGCAGCACGGCTGCACGGCGCTCTATACCCTGCCGGCCATGACCAATGCGCTGGTGGCGCATCCGGCATTCAGACGGGAGAGGACGCTGTCGCTCCGGACGGGCGTGACCATCGGAGCGCCGCAAGATGTCCTGAAGGCGGCCGAGGTGCTGGGTGCGTCACGCATCTGCAATATCTACGGTTCGACGGAAACGTACGGTAATTGCTGCGTCACGCCGAATGGGTGGTCGCTCGATGAGCGGACACACTGTCAAGGCCCGCCGCTGCCGGGCGTGTCGCTGCGCATCAGGCATGCGGAGAGCGGCGCGCTATTGGGGCCTGGCGAGACTGGCGCCGTCGAGGTCAAGGGATACCTGATGCCCGGCTATCTCGGAGACAGCTCCAGGCACAACGTCGAGGTGATGACCCATGACGGTTGGTTCCGCACAGGCGATCTCGGACAACTGGATGACAGTGGGCATTTCCATTTCGCCGGGCGCTCGTCCGAGATGATCAAGCGGTCGGGTATCAACGTCTCGCCAGCCGAGGTGGAGGAGGCTCTTCAGCAGCATCCATCGGTGGGTATCGCCGGCGTGACGGGGCTTGCCGACCCGCATATGGGTGAGGCCATCGTGGCGTTCGTCGTGGCGAAGCCGGGGGTGCAGGTCGACGCCACTGAGCTCGTCGCCCATTGCCGCGAGCGACTTTCCGGCTACAAGGTTCCGGACGTCGTCCGTCTGACGGAGGCCTTGCCGCTGACGCCGACCGGGAAGTTGATGCGGCGCGAGCTGAAGGCGTTGGCCGAGGCGGGGCGCGATTAGAATGGGCGCCTGCCAAACGACTGGCCTCGGCGACGAGCGCTCGATTGAGACTGGAAGAGAACGGAGTCCTGCCCATGCGTGCCTTGCGCTGCCACACTCTCGGTGACCTCGGCTCGCTCCGCGTCGACGAGGTCGAGAGCCCGATCCTGGGCCCCGGGCAGGTTCGCATCGGTGTAAAGGCGGCGGGCGTCAACTTCCCTGACATCCTGATGTGTGAGGGCAAGTATCAGGTGAAGCCGCCGATGCCCTTCATTCCGGGTCTCGAGGTCGCGGGCGTGGTGATGGAGGTGGGCGACGGCGTCTCCCACGTGAAGACCGGTGATCGGGTGCTGGCGTTCGCGCGACTGGCCGGTGGTTTCGCCAGCGAGATCGTGCTGCCCGGCGGTATCGTGACCCCGATCCCCGACAAGATGGACTTCGAGACGGCAGCGGCATTTCCCGTAGCCTACGGCACGGCGCAATTCGCCCTCGACTACCGCGGACACTTGAAGGCCGGTGAGACGCTCGTCGTCCTGGGCGCGACCGGTGGGGTCGGGCTGGCGGCCATCGAATGCGGGAAGCTGCTGGGTGCTCGCGTCATCGCGGCGGCAGGCGGAGCAGAGAAGCTGGCTCTGGCAAAGGAGTACGGCGCCGACGAGGTCGTCGACTACCGGGCCGAGAATCTGCGCGACCGGCTTCGCGAGTTGACGGGCGGCAACGGAGTGGACGTGGTGTTCGATCCCGTGGGCGGGCCCTATTTCGATGCCTGCGTCCGGGCAATCGGCTGGGAAGGACGCATGTTGGTGGTCGGCTTCGCCTCGGGCGAGGTGCCGAAGCCCGCGGCCAACCTTATTCTCGTCAAGAATTTTTCAGTGATTGGTGTCGTGTTCGGAGAGCACAGTCATCGTTATCCGGACCAGTCGAGGACCATGTTGACGGGCTTGCTTGCGGCTTGGCAGGAGGGCAAGCTTCGGCCGCGCATCTACAAGTCGTTCCCGCTGGAACGCGCCATCGACGCATTTGCGGAGATCACGGCGCGGCGGGTTCAGGGCAAAATGGTGCTGACCATTTAGCCCGGCGTGCCGGCTTGCCAGCAGCTCGGAAGGCCTTTCGAAAGGGCGTCGCAGGGCGCCACGGCAAAAAAGCAAATAAAAAGCCCGCGGCCGGGGGACAGGCCGCGGGCTAAAAGCGTGACGCCACTATGGGGGGATAGGTGGGACGGCGCCACGTTTCGGACACCCCTATGAAAGCCCATCTGTGGCATTTGTGCAAGGGGGATCAGCAAAAATAGTTGATGAATCTCAAACGAATGAGTTTGCACTTGACGAATCATAGTTAATTATTTCGCCGTCCGCCACGCTGCCGAACCATTCGTAAGCCAGAATAAGCTCATGCGACTGAGAGGGTTATTTCGGTCTACGACGACAGATGATCCGGCTCAGCGCAGCAAGTTTGGTCCGCCGCGCTGACTCACGAGATAGCGTTACGCGGGCGCAAACCCACGAGAATTGCCAGATGGACTTGAGCTTTCGCGGAGCATGGGCGGCCGCTTCGCCGTTGGGTCAGCACATTGGACCGGCGCCCACGCAGATCGAGGAACTGCGGAAAGTTCCAGACCGGGGCACTATATGGGGCGTACCCGCAGCGGCTCTGGGCGCAGCCTGCACGTCAGCTCGCAGCCTTGGCCGGAGACGAGGTGGCGGGCTGTCCAGGGTTGCGCTTGAAGCTGAGCGTCAGGTTGCCATCGGTCAGCTCCGAGCATTCGACGTGCGCGACAAACGGGTCGGACGCCTCGATGGCAGCAGCCTCCGTGCAGGCGGCGGCAGAGTCGAAAGGCTTGACGTGAACGCCGTTATCGCCGTTCGGGAGAGCGAGCAGCGTGATCATGACGATGATGATGGGATCCATGGCGCGGTTCTCCGGCGCATGAGTGGCGTTGAGGAACGGCTTGACCGCTCCCGCTGCACGCAGAACACGATGGAAAGCCCCCGCTTCCCGCCGCCCGTACGACGAGGCTATCGGCGTCTCGTACGATCCGGCTGCCTTCGACTCGACTCAACTGACGACGGCCAATCAGCCTTAAGAAAATGGCAACATTTCGAGCAGGTTAGGCTCGGTCCGAGTCTATGCGTGCGCGGCATCCGCTGATGCGACGCGACCTACCTCGGCGGAGTGAGGCCCGGCTCCTCCGAGGCCAGCAATTGAGCGAACAGAGCCTCGACCATGCCGTCGGTGACGTCCTCGATGCGGGACGGACGCCATTTTGGGGCTTTGTCCTTGTCGACGAGCAGTGCGCGCACGCCCTCGGGAAATTCACCCGCCTCGAACAGGTGCGTGCAGAGGCGGAACTCCACGTTGAGAGCGGCCTCGAGAGAGCCGAGGCTTGGGGCACGTCGCATGGCCGCCAGGGAAGCCTTGAGCGCCAGCGGCGACTTCTGGAGAAGATCCGCGCGGGTCTTCATCGCCCAATCGGCGGTCGTCGTCTGCAACTCCGCAAGAATGGCCTCGACGGAAGGCTGGGCGAAGTATCGGTCGATCTCCGGCTTCAGTGCCATCAGCGGCGAGTCGGGAACTGGCGCCGCATCGGCCACCTCGTCGAGGATGTCGGAGACCGCTTCGCCGTTGGCGTCGGTAAGAGCCGCAACGAGGGAGGCGCGCCGCTGGTGCGGCATGTGGACATCGGCGAATCCTGCCTGAATGGCGTCCGAGCCGTTCATACGCGCCCCGGTGAGGCCCAGGTAGATGCCGAGCTCGCCAATCGCACGGCCGAGGAGCCAGGTGCCGCCGACATCCGGGATGAGACCGATGCCGGTCTCGGGCATGGCCAGCATTGAGCGATCGGTGACGATGCGCCCACCGCCCTGCGCGTGGGCGGAGAGACCGATGCCGCCTCCCATGACGATGCCGTCCATGATGGCAACGAACGGCTTCGGATAGCGGTGAATAAGGGCATTCAGGCGATATTCCTCGCGCCAGAAGGTGCGGGCGAGGCCCGAGCCCTCCGTGCGACTTTCATAGAGCGATAGCACGTCTCCCCCCGCACAAAGAGCGCGGTCGCCGGTGCCGTCGAGAATGACGAGGGCGACCGCCGGATCGTCCTTCCAGGCGAGAAGCGTCGACCAGATCTCGCGGACCATGCCGAGGGTCAGGGCGTTGAGGGCCTTAGGCCTGTTGAGCGTCAGACGGCCTGCGCGGCCCTCGATTCGGATCAGGACCTCGGGCTCGGACGTCGGCTGAGACATGGCGATGGTGCTCTGCTGATTGGCGCTTTTCGTTCGGCCGATAGTTTAAGGCGTCCCGCGCGCCCGCCAAGGCCGGATTGCAGAGCCGCGTTGCATCGGAACGAGAAAGGGCGGCCCATTGGCCGCCCTCCGCAGTGGATAAGCTGTATCGCGTGGCTCAGTGGGCACCAGCAGGATTGGCACCGGCTCCGACCACGTAGATGGCGATGAAGAGGAACAGCCAGACCACGTCGACGAAGTGCCAGTACCAGGCAGCAGCCTCGAAGCCGAAATGCTGCTTGGGCGTGAAATGGCCCTTCATCGCGCGGACCAGACAGACTGCAAGAAAAATGGTTCCGATGATGACGTGGAAGCCGTGGAAGCCGGTCGCCATATAGAACGTGGCGCCGTAGATGTGGCCCGAGAAATTGAACGCGGCATGCCCGTATTCGTATGCCTGCAGCAGCGTGAAGATGAAGCCGAGAACCACCGTTGCAAGCAATCCCTGGATCAGTCCCTTGCGGTTGTTCTCGAGCAGCGCGTGATGCGCCCATGTCACCGTCGTGCCTGACAGCAGCAGAACGAGGGTGTTGACGAGCGGCAGTCCCCACGGATTGAAAGTCGCGGTGAAGTTTTCGCTCGGCTTCGGCGGCCACGTGCCACCGGTCAAGGCGTTTCGCTCGACGAGGCCGATAAGATCCCGACCTTCGACCACGGAACCGTCGGGTTGAGTGATCGGCAGCGGATGCACGCCAGCGGGGAACAGCGAGACGTCGAAATAGGCCCAGAACCAGGCGACGAAGAACATCACCTCGGAGGCGATGAACATGATCATGCCGTAGCGCAGATGCAAGCGCACGACAGGGGTGTGGTCGCCGCGGTGCGCCTCTTTGATGACATCGCGCCACCAGCCGTACATGGTGTACAGCACGCCGAACGTGCCTATGGCGAACAACCAGGGGCCGCGCATTCCGAGCAGCGTGGTTGTGGGGCTGCCGTGCGTCTTCATCCAAACGATGGCGCCAACGGCCATCACGAATGCGAACAGCGAGCCGACCGCGGGCCAGGGGCTCGGGTCGACGAGATGGTAGTCGTGGTTCTTGGCGTGGGTGTCGGCCATCTCGGTTCTCCTGGTCCCCTCATCCTCTGGCGGCTGTCGGTGGCTGGACCACCCTGCCGTTCATCACTTCGAGCGTCTTGTGCGGAAAGCGGGCAACGGGTTGGCCCGCGGTCTTGCCACCGATGCAACTATCCCGGTGGTAGCGATTGTTGGGCGCTCTCCTTTGAGCCCGCGTCCCGGTCCTGGGAGGGGAGGCGCGCCTCTGCGCTGGTCTTGGGCTTCACCACCGGGTGGAACGTGTAAGACAGTGCGATCGTGCGAACCATCGCGCCATCGGTATCTTTGACGATCGCCGGATCGACGAAGAAGCTCACCGGCATCTCCATTGACTCGCCCGGCTCCAGCCGCTGCTCGGTGAAGCAGAAGCACTCAACCTTGTTGAAGAAGGCGCCGACCTGCTCGGGCGTCACGTTGAAGGTGGCCGTTCCCACGAGTGGGACCGACGAGCGGTTGGTCGCGCGGTAGAAAGCCAGGTTGTTCTCGCCGATGCGCACCTCGGACGTCGTCACCAGCGGTGCGAAGTCCCACTCGAGCCCAGGAGCGACGTTCGAATCGAAGCGCACGGTGATTGTCCGGTCGAGCACCTCGGTGGATGGAGCGATGGCGCGCTGCGTCGTACCGGCGAACCCCGTGATCTGGCAGAACAACCGATAGAGCGGCACGGAGGCGTAGGCGAGGCCAACCATACCGATCGCGATGCTGGCGCAGATAACGGCGACTTTGGCATCCGATCTGGCATGCCCGTGACTGTTCGTCATTTGGGGACCTGCTTGGTTGCGTCTTGGGTAACTGGGGGACGTGACGTGAAGCCGCTATCCTTCTTATTCAGCGCGTTCGGCCCCAGTCGGACGATGGTCGCGACATAGAACAGAACGACCAGTGCCGCGAGCGCGAGCCCAATGGCGAGCGAGCGCATGCGCTGCCGCCGTTTGTGCTCGTCCTCTGCGGAAGTCGCCACGCTCATTCCTTTCGCGCCTCAGCCAACGAGATGCCGGAACGAGTGCTCGGCCAGCAGTACGGCGAACAGCAGGAAAAGATACAGGATCGAGAATGCAAACAGACGTTTGGCAGCCTTGTCCCCCGCCGCGCCATCGGTCTTGCGCCAGACGTCGACAGCGAGCGCCACGAACGCGATACCGAGGACGACCGAGACGATTGCATAGACGACGCCACCGAGACCAGTGACGGCAGGCGCGCAAGCCAGCGGAGCCAGCAGCGCGCTGTAAAGCAGGATCTGGCGCCGCGTCTCACCTGGCCCGGAGACGACCGGCAGCATCGGTACGCCAGCCGCTTCGTAGTCGCGCGCGCGGTAAAGGGCCAGGGCCCAGAAATGCGGCGGCGTCCACATGAAGATGATCAGGAAGAGAAGGAAGCTGTCGAGGCTGACGTCGCCGGTCACGGCCGCCCAGCCGATCATGGGCGGAAAGGCACCAGCGGCACCGCCGATGACGATGTTCTGCGGCGTGCTCCGCTTCAGCCACATCGTGTAGACGAGCACGTAGAAGGCGATCGTGAACGCCAGCAGCGCGGCCGCGAACCAGCTGACGGTGATGCCGAGAGTAAGCACGGACAACACGGAAAGGACGAGACCGAAGGCCAGAGCCTCGTCGGCGGTGACGCGGCCTTGCGGAACGGGGCGCGACCGCGTTCGGTGCATGATGGCGTCGATATCGGCGTCCCACCACATATTAAGCGCACCGGATGCCCCGGCTCCGACGGCGATGGCCAGGAGTGCAATGAGACCGAGCGCGGGATGCAGGGCGCCAGGGGCCGCAACCATTCCGGTGAGCGCGGTGAAGACGACCAGCGACATGACGCGCGGCTTCAGGAGGGCGACGTAATCCTCGATGTCTCCTCCGAGCGTCGGGTTGCTCGTCTCGTCTGATGTGACCCCGATCTCGGCCATGGCGGACAGAAAACTCCTGGTCTCGAGTTCAACGACGGGAAGCGCACGCCCCCCGTCTCGATCGTGGTGCTGCGGGATGAGAAATCACCCGGCAGATTAGTGGTGCTCTTTGGCGTCGATGCGCGGCAGCGTCTCGAAGCAGTGGAACGGAGGCGGCGAAGACAGTGTCCACTCGAGCGTCGTCGCACCCTCGCCCCACGGATTGTCGGCCGCTTTCTGCTTCTTGGAGAAGGCCATGAACACGCCGAAGAAGAACACCAGGGTCGCGAAGGCGGTCAGGTAGGAGCCATAGGACGATATCTGGTTCCACTGCGCGAAGGCGTCGGGATAGTCGACATAGCGCCGCGGCATGCCAGCCAGCCCGAGGAAGTGCTGCGGGAAGAACAGGATGTTGGCGCCGATGAAGGTCAACCAGAAGTGAATGACGCCGATCGTCTCGTTGTACATGTAGCCGGACATCTTCGGGAACCAGTAGTACCAGCCGGCGAAGATGGCGAAGACGGCTCCGAGCGACAAAACATAGTGGAAGTGAGCGACCACGTAGTAGGTGTCGTGCAGCGCGCGGTCGACGCCGGCGTTTGCGAGCATCACGCCCGTCACGCCGCCGACGGTGAACAGGAAGATGAAGCCGAACGCCCAGAGCATCGGCACCGTGAAGCGGATCGATCCGCCCCACATGGTCGCGATCCACGAAAAGACCTTCACGCCGGTCGGCACCGCGATCACCATGGTGGCGAACACGAAGTAGGCTTGCGTGTTCACCCCCATGCCGGACGTGTACATGTGGTGGGCCCACACGACGAAGCCGACGAGGCCGATGGCGACCATGGCATAGGCCATGCCGAGATAGCCGAAGATCGGCTTCCGCGAGAAGGTCGAGACAATGTGGCTGATCATGCCGAAGCCGGGCAGGATCAGGATGTAGACTTCTGGATGGCCGAAGAACCAGAACAGGTGCTGGTAGAGGACGGGATCGCCACCACCGGACGCCGTGAAGAACGTTGTGCCGAAATTGCGATCCGTCAGCAGCATGGTGATGGCGCCGGCCAGAACGGGCAGCGACAGCAGCAGCAGGAAGGCCGTGATAAGCACCGACCAGACGAACAGCGGCATCTTGTGCAGGGTCATGCCCGGCGCGCGCATGTTGAAGATCGTGGTGATGAAGTTGATGGCGCCTAGAATCGACGAGGCACCGGCGACGTGCAGCGACAGGATCGCGAAGTCCATCGCAGGGCCTGGATGGCCCGTCGTAGAAAGTGGTGCATAGACCGTCCAACCGGCACCGACACCGCAGCCCGACATGTCGCCCGGCGGTGCGCACGTACCGGCACCTTCGACGAACATCGAGATGAGGAGCAGCGTAAACGAAGCCGGCAGCAGCCAGAACGAAATATTGTTCATACGCGGGAAGGCCATGTCCGGCGCGCCGATCATCAGCGGCACGAACCAATTGCCGAATCCGCCGATCATGGCCGGCATGACCATGAAGAACACCATGATGAGGCCGTGACCCGTCACGTACACGTTGTACATGTGGGCGCTACCGAAGTACTGCATGCCCGGCTCGGCCAGCTCGAGACGCATCATAACGGACAGAAAGCCACCGATCACCCCCGCCACCATGGCGAAGATCAGGTACATCGTGCCGATGTCCTTGTGATTGGTGGAGAACAGCCAGCGACCCATGCCGTAAGGCGTGTGCTCATGATCGTCGTGTGATGCGTGCGCGCTGCCGGCCATTTCTTATCGCCTCGGTTTGCGGAGCTTAGACGGTCTTCGATTTTATGTTGCGGCTTGCGACGCGCGGACGTCGCAATGCCGAGGCCATGTCACTTGGTTGTGGCGGCCACTTTGCTGCCTGATTGCTCGATCGCAGCCTTCTCAATCAACTCGCGCGCCGGTCCGCGTTTGCGGTCCTTCATCAGCGCTGCCCACTGATCGAAAATCTCGGGCTTCACGACCCGGACGGCGATCGGCATGAAGGCGTGGTCTTTGCCGCACAACTCGGAGCACTGCCCGTAGTAGACGCCTTCGGCTTTGGGCTTGAACCATGTTGCGGTGGTCCGGCCGGGCACGGCATCGACCTTCGAGCCGAACGACGGCACCGTCCAGTTGTGGATCACGTCGCTGGCGGTAACGAGGACATGCACGACCTTGCCGACCGGCACGATAACCTCATTGTCGACGGCAAGCAGGCGAGGAGCCTTGATGCCCTTCTTGATCCGCTCGTCGCGTTCGGCATCGGTGAGCATGATGGAGGTGAAGTTGAAGCCGCCCTGATCGGGGTACTGGTAGGTCCAGTTCCACTGATTGCCCGTCGCCTTCAAAGTAACATCGGCCTTCGGGTAGCTGTACTGGGCGAACAGCAGCTTGAAAGACGGAATGGCGATGAGCACCAGGATGAAGACGGGGATGATCGTCCAGGCGACCTCGAGCCCCGTGTGATGCGTCGTCTTTGACGGGACCGGGTTGGCGTTCTCGTTGAAGCGGAACACGACGATCGCGAGCAGGATCAGCACGAAGATCGCGATGGCAATGATGATGACGTTGACGAGATCATGGAACGAGTGGATGGCTTCCGCGATGTCGGTGACGGCACCTTGCATGCCCATTTGCCACGGAGAGGGTTCTCCGGTTCCCGCCAATGCCGACGTCGCCGAGAATGCGATGGCCGCCGCTGCGCCGATCACCGTGCTCTGCAACGCGTTCCTGAGCCGTCTCATCATCCGTCGTCCTCGACCTGCCGCCTGTCTCGCGTCGGGCGCCGGATGCCGGCGCGCCGCAGTAACCGAATGCCTGGGCCACGCCAGTCGGCATGCCATGCCATCCGGCCAGCCGCAAGTGCGCTACGTGTTGAAAAGGCGATCTCTCCGCGCTGCCGACGTCGCATCGGCATTCGAAGATACCTGACGCCCGCCGCCGTCAGCGGAGCTAAAAAGCACCTGTTCAACCGGCTCTTGCCCAGGCGACGCCTTTACGCGCACCCTGCCAGAGAAGTGAGCACGACGCGCGCAGGCGACTCAAGCGCGCTGCGCTGCGGCATATTGCTCGATCGCGCCTCATCCGGCCCCCCTCAGGGGCGCTGTTGGGCAGGCTTTTGATACCGGAGGTCCGCAATGAATTCACCGGTCGTGCGGCATCGGGGCGTGGTCTCCTCGCCTCGTGCGTGTTATCGGCGTGCTGTCACTGCCGCGGCCGGACAATGAATGTCGTCAGCCGTCGGCAGTGCGGAATGGGATACCGGGTCCGGATTGCGCGCCGCGATCACAGCGGCTGCTGTTGCCGTCACGGTCAGGAGCAGAATGTGGACGCAATGGGCATGATGCGGCGTTTCGGTTTGCGGTGCCTGGGGCGCGGATTTTGCCGAGCCACGCGTATCGCCGCGCTGTCTACGATTGTCGTGCTCGCTGGCCTTCTAACCAGACCCGATCTGGCGGCGGCTCAGTCCGGCACGGTCAAGGCCCAGCACGGGGACTGGCAGGTAGTGTGCAAGCCGCCGCCGCCTGGCGCCAGGAACGAGATCTGCGCGCTGGTCCAGAGTGTGACGGCCGAGGATCGCAACAATGTCGGCTTGACGGTCTATTTCCAGGTTTTTTCTAACGGTACGAGGGTTTTGCGTGTCTTTGCCCCACTCGGGGTCTTGCTGCCGCCGGGCCTCGGCTTGAAAATCGACGACCGAGACGTCGGCAACGCGCCGTTCCTCCGGTGCCAGAACTTCGCCTGCTACGCGCAGGTTGTGGTCGAGGATAAGCTCATCGAACAGTTGAAGTCAGGCAAGACGGCGGTTTTCATCATCTTCCAGACCGAAGAGGCCGGCATCGGCATCCCCATTTCGCTGGGCGGCTTTTCGCAGGCGCTCGCAGCGCTTCGGTGAGTGGGCGCGACCGTCCCATCAAATTTTGCGCGAGAGCGAGCACAACCGGCGCTTCCCGTGGTTGTATATGAATAGATGGCGGGCGGGTCCGATTTTGGACCTACGCCGTGAACGCTTTCGCGCGCCCGCGCTTTTGCCATCATGTCCCGCTAGCCTCGAACAGGTTGGTGGGAGCCGAGAACGTTGGGAGTACGGCATGGGACCGGGAGCACCTCGTCCAGTCGAGCGGCTGACCGAAACAGTCACGGAGCGGCGCATGCGGCGGCTCAACGGATTCCCACAGCCTTACAGGAAGTACATTGCCGGCCTGACCTCTTGCGCGCCTGCGGTCGAGGATCTGGCGGATTCCTACCCGGCTCTGCTGTTCGCGCTCGCCACCGGCTACAGCAATGTCAGACGCCGACAGGCGGCCTTCGAGGCAGTCGTTGCCGGTCACCCGCTCAAGCTCGCGGCGGGATGTCTGGAACTGCCGCTGTGGTTGCGTCGCCTGCCGGCACAGGCCTTCGCCCAGCCGCTTCCCGTGCTTCCGGCCGACGAGGAGTTCACCGCCGCAGCCGTCAATCGCATGCCCGACCAGCCGCGCGACGCCGCGGTCTGGTTCGAACGCACACTAGTAGGTCATCGGCTTGCCGGGCGTGATCTGGCGCTCTGGTGCCTTCGCGAGCCACGACTTCTCCCGCCGCACACCAGCGACGAGGACATGCAGTGGCTGCTGGCCTGGGCATGGGCGAGCCTCAATCCGGGCTTCGCAGGTCATCGCCTGTTGCGCGGGGCGTGGTCGCCGGCCATCGGCTGGAAGCGCGCCCGTGACGAGGTCTCGATATGGCGCAAGAGGATCGATCTCGTGGGTGCCCTGGCGGATGGTCCGCGCGGGACTTGGCTCGACGACGCCACCGTGTCTGGCCACGCGATCGTGTCGCTACGCACGGTCGAGGATTTCGTAGCCGAGAGCGTGGCGATGGAGAATTGCCTCGACCAGTACGCCGCGCACCTCGCCTACGGGCGGGTGAGAATTTTCAGCGTCCGCAAAGAGGGCCGCTCGATTGCCGACGTCGAGGTGACGCTGAAGCCGGACGACAGTAATGCGCCGTGCATCTCTCAGATCCGCGGGCCCCGTAACCGTCGGGCGCCGCCCGCTGTCTGGCAGGCCGTCCACGCCTGGCTCGCGGGGCAATCGTTCCGGCCGGCAGATACGCAACCGACGTCGGCCCAGGCCACGCGCGAGGCGTTCCGGAAGTTTTGGCAACCCTACGTGAACGCCGCCGAGAGCGCTGGCCTGCCGCCGCACGTTCTGGCACGCGTGCTCGGGCGGGACGCTCGCCGCGTCAAGCCGCACGATGCCGTCGTCGAACCGATTCCGCTCGAGACGGCGGTTGCCCCAACGCCGAGACCGGCAAACCTCAATCGCGCCCGCATGCCGGCCGACGGTCGAGCGGATTCGCCGTTGGCCCTGGTCGCCCTGAGACGCGCCCGCGCGAGTGAGTGAACGGCACGGACACGTCCCGCCCAAAGGAGGGGTCAAGCCTTTCGGAACCCCTGATCGATCTCCTTAGTAAAGGCGAGCCCGAGGCCAGGGGGCGTGGGCACCGTCATCTCGCTGTTGACCGGAATCGGCGGGTTCTCGAACAGGTTCCGGCACCAGGGCATGTACTCGACGATCTCGCCGTTCGGGATGGCAGCGATGAGATGGACGTGCACCTCGGGGATCAAATGCGAGACGACGGGGATGTTGTGCGCCTCGGCCATGCCGGCGACCTTCATCCATTGCGTGATGCCGCCCACGCGGACGAGGTCGATCATGGCGATGTCGACGGAGCGCCGCTCGAGCATCTGGCGGAACGGCTCGATACCCCAGACGTATTCGCCGCCCGCGATGGGTGTTTTCAAAGCGGCCGTGACAGTGGCGAGACCTTGGAAGTCGTCGGCGCGGGTGACGTCTTCGAGCCAGTGCAGATGGTAGGGCTCGACGCGCTTTCCGATGTCGACGGCCTGGTAGGTGGTCCAGCGCTGGTTGATGTCGCACATCAGCTGGATGTCGGGACCGATGATCTCGCGCAACACCTTGATACGGTTGACCTCGATCTCCGGCGTGGTGTGACCGGGCAACGCGAGCTGGGTCTTCATCGCCTTCCAGCCGCGATCGACGAGTTTGCGGCCGGCGGTTTCGACCTCTTTCAGCGTGAACTGGCGCATGAGCGCACCCGAGGCGTAGGCCGGCACCTTGTCGCGATGGCCACCGAGCAGTTTGGCAACCGGCTGGCCGAGGTGCTTTCCCTTGATGTCCCAGAGCGCGGTGTCGAGGGCCGAGAGCGCGAGGGTGAAGACGCCCTGAGGGCCAGCGCTCGAGCAGGCATCGCGCAGCTTTTGGGCGATGCGCTCGGTAGCGAGGGCATCCATGCCGATCATAAGCGCGCCGAGGTCGTCCACGGCCTGTTTCAGCGTCCGGTTCATGGCGGCGCCGAAGAAGGTGACGCCGATGCCTTCGGTGCCGTCGGCGGTGGCGATCTTGACCAGTACGAAGGGGCGCGTGGCGCCTGCAACCTGAGGGCCATCGGCGAGCGGCTCGTCGGCCGGCAGCTCGACGATCTGCGAGAGAACGTGCGTGATCTTCATGGGAGCCTCATCGGGAGCCGCTGGCGTGAGAAAGGGTTCATGGTCGGGCGGCGAAGGCCCGGAAGTCAACCGATCGTACGGCCGACCGCAGCTCGGCGTCGGCTGGGTTCGTGACCCAACACTTAATCCGATGATCAAAATTTGAGGAAGAGTCGAGGGGGCTCGGTAAGGCCTCGGGGAGCATAGTCTCCCTTCGGCGTTGCACTGCCCCTCAAACGCATCGGTGACGTGACGTCATCGGTGGAAAGGTTGCCGCCATGAACGCTCGTACCATCGGATTCATTGTCGCGTGCGTCGCGATCACGATGTTCGCAGCCGGGATCAACCCCTTCGCGCCTGGCGACCCTTATCAGCGGCACATTTTGACGAGTCGCTAGCCCGTGGGCGCATCGCGCTCGGCATTAGCGCGAACCGTGGCGGTGGCGGCGAGACGTTTCGCCAGTCCGGCTCAAAACTCCTCCAGCAACCTGCCAAAGCCCGGCACCTTGTCGGTGATGCCGTTCGCCCTCAGGGCGTGCCAGTAGGTGGCTGTGTTGATCGCGATCACTGGCTTGCCGAGCCAGAGTTCGGCGGCCGCCGCGAGCCGCACCATGGAGAGGTTGGTGCCGACCTGAACCAGGGCGTCGACGTCGTCCCCGTCGAGGCGCCGCAGCGCGTCGCGGCACTGGGCCGAGGTGGTATGCGCGATGCCGACCCAGGATTTGCACTCGAGCGCGGTGTCGCGGACGGTGGTGTAACCCATGTCGGCGAAGTAGCGCTTCACCTCGTCGTTCATGACGGGCCAGTAGGGCGTGAGCAGTGCGATGCGGCGTACGTTGCCGTAGGCCTTCAGCGCGGCGGTCATGGCGTGGCTGCCGACGGTGACCGTCAGCCCCGAGCGCTGCTCGATTCCGGCGATGAAGGTGTCGGCACCCTTGGCCCCACCGAAGAATGAGAGCGCCGAAATCCCCATGACGAGGTAGCCGGGCTCGGCGGTCATGACGCTGTCGACGGCGGCCATGACGTTGTCGCCGATGACACCGATGCCGGCGCGGAAGGTGTCGTTCGAGAGCGCGGCGGCGTTGGGCGTGTAGATGCGGCTGTAGTGGTTGGTCACGCCATAGGGGCGCATATCGTCCATGTCGGGCTGGACGATGGTGTTGGTCGAGGGCGCCATGACGCCGAGTTTCAGGCGAGGAGCGAGAGCGTCGGGCATGTTCAGCGTCCTGTCGGGCAAAGTCGGGATTACGCCAGATCCTTCACCGCCGCGATGTAGTCGCGCATGGCGGTGATATGGTCGGCGAGCGTGCGGCCGGGGATGCGGGTGTGGGGACCGCGGCCATACGTCGTGTTGAGCGTCACGTGGGTGACGCCGGCGGCCTTCCAGCCCTCGAGCGCGCGGCGCCAGTCCTCGGGGCCTTTGCCTTCGGCGGTGGAAACCCAGACCTCGAGACCGACCGAGGCCGGGTCGCGACCGGCCTCGCGAACGTAGTCCTTCAACTTCTGGAACTGGGCCGTCGCCTCGGGACCCTGCGGGTGGGCGAGCATGATCCAGCCGTCTCCCCATTTCGCGATCCGCCGGAGCGTGACGTCTTCGTGGCCGCCGAACCACAGCGGGATGGCGCGCTTCGTCGGCAGCGGGTTGATGCCGGCATCGTCGATGGTGTGCCACTCGCCCGAGAACTTGACGTGTCGCTCGGCCCACAGCGCCTTCATCACCTGGACTTGCTCCTCGGAGCGGCGCCCGCGCGTCTTGAAGTCGACATTGAGGGCCTGGAACTCGACCGGATTCCAGCCGATGCCGACGCCGAGGCGGAAGCGACCGCCGGAGAGCACGTCGAGCGAGGCCGCCTGCTTGGCGACGAGAGCAGCCTGGCGTTGGGCGAGGATCAGCACCTGGGTGGAGAAGCCGATTGACTTGGTGAGACCCGAGAGGTAGCCGAACAGCACGAACGGGTCGTGGAAGAGGTCGGCGGATGTGTTTCGTTGCCCCCAGTCGGGACGGTTGGCGACATTGGCGCCGAGGACGTGGTCCGGTGCCCCGAGATGATCATAGCCGAGGCCTTCGGCCGCCTGGGCGAAGTCGCGGACGGTGACGGGATCGCCGCCGATATCGATGAGCGGCAACGTGATACCGATCTGCATGGGGTGTCTCCATCCGCGGGGGCGTTCGAGAGGGTGCTCCCGGAGGTCGCCATCTGGCAAGCCCTACGTCCTGGCGAGTGCGAGGATGAGCAGTTGCAACTCTGGAGACTGCCGCAGAGTGTGCCACGGAGAGGCACGCTCGGGCATAAGTTTCGTGCGTCCGCGTTTGACCTCGCTCAAGCAGCGACGACCGAGCGGCTTGCTCCACGCGCGCCACGGGCTAGTCTCGCCCCAACCCAAGTCGGAAAGAGGAACGGAGCCGTTATGGATTTCGAGATCGACAAGCCGTTGGCCGAGCTGCGTGACAAGGTCGCCGCCTTCGTGCGTGAAAAGATCATTCCGTTCGAGAAGGATCCGCGCTGGGCGCATGGCATTCCGGAGGATATGCGCCGCGACCTGAACCAGACAGCCAAGGAGGCGGGGCTGTTAGGCATCAACTCGCCCGAGGAGTTCGGCGGCAAAGGCTTCTCGCATTTCGAGCAGGCCGTGGTCTTCGAGGCGGCGGGGTATTCGATCCTGGGGCCGATCGCCCTGCACTTCCACGCCCCGGACGAGGGCAACATCCACCTCCTCGACGTGGTGGCGACACCGGCGCAGAGGAAGAAGTACCTGGCCAGACTGGCGACGGGCGAGGTGCGTTCGTGCTTCGCCATGACGGAGCCGGACGGCGGCGCCGGGGCCGATCCGCTGCTGCTGAAGACCACGGCAAAGCCCGACGGCAACGGCTTCGTGATCAACGGGCGGAAGACGTTGATCACGGGAGCCGAGGGGGCGGCGTTCGCCATCATCATGGCGCGCACCGGCGACGGCCCGGGCGACTGCACCATGTTCATGACCGACCTGCCGAACCCGGCGTTCAGGATCAGCCGCGTGCTCGGCACCATGGACTCGAGCTTTATGGGCGGGCATGCGGTGATCGACATCGAGAACCTGCGCGTCTCGGGCGAGGATATCCTCGGCGAGATCGGCAAGGGCTTCCAATACGCCCAGGTCCGCCTCGCGCCGGCCCGCCTCACACACTGCATGCGCTGGCTCGGATCGGCGGTGCGCGCCCACGACATAGCGACCGAGTATGCCCGCCACCGCATGTCGTTCGGCAAGACGCTCGGCGAGCATCAGGGCGTGTCATTCATGCTGGCCGACAACGAGATGGACATCCACGTCTCGCGGCTGGCGATCTGGCACTGCGCGTGGCTGCTCGATCAGGGCGACAAGGCCTCGACGATGAGTTCGATGGCCAAGGTGATCTGCTCGGAGGCGATCTTCCGCGTGGTGGACCGGTCGATGCAGATTCTGGGCGGCATGGGTGTCACGGATGACACCATGGTCGAGAAGATCTTCCGCGACGTCCGCGCCTTCCGCATCTACGACGGCCCAAGCGAGGTGCACCGCCATTCGCTCGGACGGCGCGTCGTTCGCGGGAACACGAAGACGCCGAAGGCGCACTGAAACTCGATGATGCGAGGCCGCCCTCGTTGGCGGTCTCGATTTGCGGGGGGCGTAGATCAGCGCTTGTTTCGTTCGAGGAGCCTCACCCGCCTTCCATCTCCTTTCGGCGTGCCTCGGCTCGCAGCTTGGCCTCGCGGCGGGCGATGTAGACGGCCGAGGCGAAGATGATCGCGGCGCCGACCCAGGTCCACGTATCGATCAGCTCGCCGAACAGGATGAACCCGAGCGCCACTGCGAACGGCAGGCGCGAAAACTCCAGGGTCAGCACCAGCGACGCGTCGGCGGCACGGAAGGCGCGCGCGAGGCACATGTGACCAAGCACACCCGTGAGCCCGACCACGGTGATGATCGGCAAAAGCTCCAAGGTCGGCGTGCGCCAGACGAAGAGTGCGGGGATCAACGCCAGCGGTGTCATGATCAGCGTCGTCAGGAAGACGATCTTGTCGGGGTCGTCGCGGCCAGCGAGCTGCTTGAGGAGAACAGCCATCACGCCGCCCGTGAAGGCGGAGAAGAGCGCGAGGTATTGTCCGAGACCAATCGGCGAGGCACCCGGTCGCAGCATGATCATGGCGCCGATGAAACCGACGAGAATCGCCGTCCAGCGTCGCGCGCGCACTTTCTCACCGAGGATGACGATGGCCGCCAGCGTGCCGAAAACCGGCGACAGGAAGCCGATGGCTGTCAGCTCCCCGAGCGGAATGAGGGCGATCGCCCAGAACCAGGCCGTCATCGAGAACAGGCTGATGCTGGCGCGGATGGCATAGAGCTCGGGCGCGTTCGACTTGATCAGCGAGAACCCCCGCCACGCGAGCAGCGGCAGCATCAGGACCAGGGCCGAAAGGAAGCGAAAGAACGCAATCTGGAGCGGGTGATAGCCGTAGGACATCGCGAGGCGCGAGGAAGCTGCGAGGCCAGCGAACAGCGCCATCGCCAGCGTTACCCAGAGAATGCCGGCCGCAACGTCGTTGCGTGGCGCTGCGACCATCTTCCCCACGGCGTTCCCTCCCGGTCCGCCTTCGCTGGAGCTGACGGCGGCCCCACGGCGATTCTCGACTGAAGACACCTATGCCCCTCCGATCGTTCAGCGTCGATCCCGAATCGCTGGTTGATGCAACGCAAGCGCTATCGGCGGCATTGGTGACCGTGAAAAGGCAGGAGCCAGCCGCTCCGTGCATGCGAGGCATGCGCCAACGGGCCAAGGCGGGACATGCCCAGGCAAAGGGCTTTCACTGCAGCGGCGAAGATGGTCGAATACGGGCGCGGTCGGGATCGACTGCCGGGTTCGGTGACTGGAGACACGAGGCGATGGCGAGGAACGAGACGACGGGCACGCGAGCCGGGGCCATCAACCGCATGGAGGCCTACGTCGACCGGGGCGGCTTCGAGTCCGATCTCGCGCGGCGTGTCGCAATCCGCACGGAAAGCCAGAAGTTTCCCGACGCGAGTGCCATCGCCGAGTGCCACCGCTATCTCGATGGTGAAATGGCTCCCGCGTTCGCCGCAATGGGGTTCACATCAAAAGTCTACGAGAACCCGATCGCGGGTCAGGGGCCCGTCCTGCTGGCGACGCGCATCGAAGATCCGCGCCTCCCGACGGTGCTTGGCTACGGCCACGGTGATGTTGTGCGTGGCATGGACGAGCAGTGGACGAAGGGCAAGGGCCCGTGGGTGACGGCGCGCGACGGAGATCGCCTCTACGGACGCGGCACGGCCGACAACAAGGGACAGCACACGATCAACATGGCTGCGCTGAAAGCCGTCATGGACGAGCGCGGCGGCAGGCTCGGTTTCAATGCCAAGTTCATGATCGAGACGGGTGAGGAAGCCGGCTCCAAGGGCCTGAAGGAGCTGGTCAGGGCCAACGCCGCTGATTTCGCCGCCGACGTGCTCGTCGCCTCCGATGGGCCGCGCGTGAAGCAGGATCGGCCGACGCTCTCGCTCGGCTGCCGCGGCGCCATGAATTTCGACCTCGTCTGCGATTTGCGCGAGGGCGGCCACCATTCCGGCAATTGGGGTGGATTGATCGCCAATCCGGGATTTCTCCTGGTCCATGCACTCGCCTCCATTGTCGGGCCGAAAGGCGAGTTGCTGGTCCAGGCGCTGAAGGCGCCGCCGGCATCTGCCGCTGTGAAAGAGGTGCTCGCCGATGTCGAGATCGACGGCGGCTCCGACGGCCCGCAGGTGGACGACTGGTGGGGCGAGCCCGGCATGCGGCCGGCCGAACGCGTCTATGCGGCAAACACGTTCAACATCCTCGCGTTCACGACCGGCACCCCGGGCCGACCCGTCAACGCCATCCCGCCGAAGGCCGTCGCCAACTGTCAGCTTCGCTTCGTTGCGGGCACGGACACATCGCGCATCATCCCTGCAATCGAGAAACACCTCGCCGACACGGGCCACGACCTCGTCAAGGTGCTCCCGCCACCCGCCATCAACGACGGCACGTTCGGGGCCTCGCGCATCGAGCCGGATCATCCCTGGGCCATGTTCGTTCGTGGTTCGATCCAGCGCTCGTCCAACACGAAGCCGGCGGTGATCCCATCGACCGGCGGCTCGATCTGCAACGACATCTTCACCGACGATCTCGGCATGCCGGCGATCTGGATCCCGCATTCGTATGCATCGTGCTCGCAGCACTGGCCCGACGAGCACGTGCTGATGCCTGTGATCCGCAGCGCCGCCGGCCTCATGGCGGGCGTCTATTGGGACATTGCCGAAGGTCGGGGCGTACCCGGTCGCTAGTGTGGCGCTTGTACTGCAATTGCCGAGAGAGGTTGCCGCAGTGTAGTCGGCAATTGCGAGGCGGGACACAAGGCCTGAGACGAGGACGACGACAAAAATGGCAAAGCAAGCGACCGAACCCTGCGAACTCTCCGCAGTCGAGGCCCGACGATTGATCGGCGCGAAAAAGCTGTCGCCGGTCGAACTGCTGGAAAGCTGCCTGAAGCGGACGGCCGAGACCAATGGCGCGGTCAATGCAGTCGTGGCGCAGGACGAGGCGCTGGCCCGTAGAACCGCCAAGGAGCAGGAGGCCGATGTCATGGCCGGCCGCCAGCTCGGCCTTCTCCATGGCCTCCCGGTCGGCATCAAGGATCTCGAGCCGGTCCAGGGACTGCGCACGACCTGGGGCTCGCTGATCTTCAAGGACCACGTGCCCGATGAAGATGGCGCCAACGTCGCCAACGTGCGCATGGCCGGCGCCAACATCTTCGCCAAGACCAACACGCCGGAGTTCGGGGCTGGTGCCAACACGCGCAACCGCGTCTATGGCGCGACCGGCAACCCGTTCGATCCGGTGCTGACGGCTGCCGGTTCGTCTGGTGGCTCGGCTGTGGCTCTCGCCGTCGGGCAGATGCCGCTCGCCACCGGCTCGGACTACGGTGGTTCTCTGCGCACGCCGGCCGCCTTCAGCGGCATCGTCGGCTTCCGTCCCTCGGTCGGCGTGGTGCCGTCGCCGGACCGGTCAGCGGGGCTGATCCCGTGGGGCGTGCTCGGGCCGATGGGACGATCGGTGGAGGACGCCTATCTGCTGTTTCGCGCGCAGGTCGACGACAACGTCAACGACCCCTACTCCACCGGCACGCTCGATCTGCCCGAGGTTCTCATGCCGGCCGATCTGGCGAGTCTCCGCGTGGCGATGACACCGGATTTCGGGCAGGCGCCGGTGGCGAAAGCGATACGGGGCGTGTTCGCGGATCGGATGAAGCGCTTGGCTCCGTCGCTGGGCGTCGCCGAGGAGACCCATCCGGACTATTCGGGTTTGCACGAGATCTTCGAGATCCACCGCGGGCTGGCCTTCTCCACCCAGCACCAGGAAAAACTCGCGGCCCATCGCGATCTTCTCGATCGTAACGTGATCGACAACACGGAGCGCGGCCTCAAGCTCACAATGGCCGAGATCGGCCGCGGCATGGTCGAGCAGCACAAGCTGATGCAGCGCGTCAACGCGTTCTTCGAAAACTGGGACGTGCTGATCGCGCCGACCGCGTCGGTGTCGCCGTTTCCGCATGCACAGCTCTTCGTCGAGGAGATCGACGGCGAGCGAATGCCGACCTACATGCGCTGGCTGGCCCTCGCCTATGCGCCGACGATGGCGCTTTGCTGCGCGTGCTCGATCCCGTGCGGGCGAGACGACAAGGGACTGCCGTTCGGCATCCAGGTAATTGGGCCGCGCGGTTCGGATTTGCACGTCTTACAGGTCGCAGCCGCGATCGAGGCGGCGTTCGCGAGCGATGCATCGACGGCGCGGCCGGTGCCGGACCTCGCGAAACTTGCAGGGCAGGCCAAGCGGGCGTAACGCCAGGATCATGAAGCCGGACATCTCAGGCATCGGGCTCGTCATTCAGGCGGCCCACTTCGCAGCCGACAAGCACCGCGACCAGCGGCGCAAGGGCGTGCGCAATACGCCCTACATCAACCATCCGCTGGAAGTCGCCGAGCGCCTCAATCGCATCGCTGGTAGCGATGATCCCGTCACTCTCGCGGCGGCGATCCTGCATGATACGATTGAGGATACCGAGACCACCCGAGCCGAACTGGCGCGTATCTTTGGCAACGAGATCGCGGCGCTGGTGGCCGAGCTCACCGACGAGCCGGGCGTGACGTGGCAGCAGCGCAAACGCCACGAGATCGACCACGCGGTACATCTCTCTGAGCGGGCCAAGATGATCAAGCTCGCCGACAAGACCTGCAACGTGGCCGATACGATCAGCAACCCGCCGGGAGAGTGGACACTCTCCCGGCGGCGCGACTATCTGGAGTTCGCGCGTCTCGTGGCGGACGGTTGCCGGGGCGCCAGTACGGCGCTCGACGCCGAGTTCGAGCGCGTCATGGCCGAGGCAAGGGCGAAGCTCGGGTAGTCGCACCGCAGTCATGGAGGAGGAGGCAATGGCACCTCAGGACGGGACGGCGCCACGAGGCGCAACCAGCGGCGAAACGGTAAAGGTCCCGCGCCTGCAGGAAGGGATTCGCACGGGCGCCGAGGCCCGACAGCTCTTTCGCCGGGGCACGTACAATGGCTTCACCCACGGTTTCGCGCCCGGGTTCGTTCAGGCCAACCTCGCCGTGCTGCCGAAGGATCTCGCTGCCGATTTCCTGCGCTTCTGCCAGCTCAATCCCAAACCCTGTCCCTTGATCGGCATGTCGCCCGCACCCGGCGATCCATCCATGGCTGAACTCGGCCAGGATCTCGACATCCGGACCGACGTCCCGATGTACCGCGTCTGGCGGAAGGGGGAACTGGTCGCCGAGGTGGCCGACATCCGCGAGTTCTGGCGGGATGATCTCGTCGCCTTCGCGCTCGGCTGCTCGTTCTCGTTCGAAGAGGCCTTGGTCGAGGATGGCCTCGAACTCCGCCATCAGACCTGCGGTGTCAACGTGCCGATGTTCCGGACGAACATGGCTTGCCACCCGTCCGGCCCGTTCCATGGACCGATGGTCGTCTCGATGCGGCCGTTCAAGCCGGCGGACGCGATCCGGGCGATCCAGATCACGTCGCGGTTCCCGGCCGTCCATGGAGCGCCGGTGCACATCGGCCTGCCGCAGGCGATCGGGATCGCCGACATCGCCCGCCCGGACTACGGCGACGCCGTCGAGGTTCGCCCCGACGAGCTGCCCGTCTTCTGGGCCTGCGGTGTCACCCCGCAAGCCGTGATCGCGGCCATCGCACCCGAACTCGCCATCACGCATGCGCCCGGGGCGATGCTGGTAACGGACGTCCGCAACAGCCGGCTCGCCGCGCTCTGAAGCTCCGGCGATCGGCTTTTCGGGCCGCGATCAGTCCTTGTCCGCCTCGTCGTCGACCTCTTCGTTCGGACGCGTCAGCTCCTTCAGCTTGGCGAACACGCGCGCATCCTCGTCCGAGTTGGCGGCGCGTTCGTCCTCCGCCGACGCTGGGAAATCCTCGATGCCCGGCTGGTCGCCGAGACCCGGGATGGTCTGGCTGGTGGGGAGAAGCGTACCAGCGCGGTCAGGCTCGTCCATGGTGGGTGCCGCGACGCCGGCCGGCACGCGCTTCGAGCTCTTCTTCACCTCGGCATCGAGGTCGATCTGCGAGCACAGGCCCAGCGTCACCGGGTCCTGCGGCTGCAGGTTCGGCGAATTCCAGTGCGTGCGCTCGCGGATCGCGGCGATCGTCGGCTTGGTGGTGCCGACGAGGCGCATGATCTGGCTGTCCTTCAACTCCGGGTGACTGCGCAGCAGCCAGAGCACCGCGTTCGGCCGGTCATGGCGGCGCGAAACGGGCGTGTAGCGCGGCCCCTTCTTGGTCTTGACGACCGGCATCTCGTATTTCGGCTCGGCGAGGCGCAGGCGGTAATTGGGGTTCGCCTCGGCGCGGGCGATTTCCTCGCGCGTCAGCTGGCCCGACGAGATCGGGTCCTGGCCCTTGATGCCTTGTGCAACGTCGCCGTCCGCGATGCCCCTCACCTCGAGGTTGTGCAATCCGCACAGCTCGGCGATCTGATCGAAGCTCAGCGATGTGTTCTCGACCAGCCATACGGCTGTCGCCTTGGGCATCAATGGTTTACGATCGCTCATTGGCATATCCTTCGACGACCGCCGTCCGCTTACGGCTCGCCCGACGGTCACTCATGCATTGGGGGAGACCTGTCATATAGCGACCGGCCGGGACGTCGGCAACCTCTCCGATCCGCCGCGCGTTCACTCTTGGTGGCTGCCACGGCCCGAGGTTTGCATTGCGCATGCCACTCAAAGGCCTCCAGCGACATTCGACCACGCTTGTTGCACTGCGGAATATCCCTCTAACTGAGCGCCTTGCCATGAATTCGGGCACTGAGCGCAGCAACGACGCTCAGGTCCGTGGACGGGAGCCCGAGGCCTCTATGACCTTCCACCAGCGCACGACCTATTACTTCGAGGACCTCGAACTCGGCATGGAGGCGAGCTTCGCCAAGACCGTGACCGAGGCCGACATCATGGCCTTTGCCGAGGTCACCGGGGACAAGAATCCAGTCCACATCGACGAGGACTACGCCGCCAAGACCATGTTCAAGGGCCGCATCGCCCACGGCATGCTCACCGCCGGCTACATCTCGGCCGTGTTCGGCATGGAGTTGCCCGGCCCCGGCGCCATCTACGTTTCCCAGACGCTGAATTTCCGCGCCCCCGTCCGGATCGGCGACCACGCCATCGCCAAGGTGAAGGTCGTCGAACTGATCCCCGCCAAGCGCCGCGCCCGCTTCGACTGCGTCTGCACCGTCGCCGACAAACCCGTCCTCGAAGGCGAAGCCATCCTCATGGTGCCCAAGCGGCCTTGAGGCGGATGGCGCAATCTTTAGCGGAGCCGAGGTGATCGGCCAGCCGCGCCAATCCCAACGATGTCATCCCGGTGCTTGTCACCGGGACCCATCGCGCCGCAAGCTCCATGCGTAGAAGGGGCCGTGTATTGGCAGCCGAGTCCTCGCCTTTCAGCGCCGCGTCCTACCCTAACGCACCGAGCAAGCTGAGAATTGGGTCCCGTGGACAAGCCACGGGATGACAGAGGTCCAGCCGCGAACGCTCCGGGGTGGCGCTGATTTGTGGAGATTCCAGACATTCACCGACGGCTGAGCCCGGTTCTCTCGCTCGTTCAGTGGAACGGCAAAGGAACCCCCGAGAGCGGAAAACGCCTGCTCGACGTCAAGGGCCAAGTCTGGAATATGACCAACCCAGATAGTCAGTTGGGGCGTGCTTTTTTTGAGCACGAAAGCGCATCGGAATTGAAGGTAAAATAGTTGCGCCGCACACGAATTCTGGATTGACGACCGCTTTCTGGGCTGGACCGATCCAAGTTGGCATGACAGCCTGACGGGGAGTTATCGCCATCATGCATCGCCACTCGGACGAGCCCGAACCTGCTAAAGTCTATCCTACTCTTTCGAAAGAGAAGTGCGGCCGTTCCCCCGACACGACCAGCCAAACACAGAGGTTCCCATGGGCGACTATGTCTTCGAATGCTCAAGCACATTCGACCGCGCCACCGGCGATCGCGACTGGCACGCCAATATTCTTGCGCCACACACCGCGCAATTTATTGACATGGAGTTGCGCATTACGGAGCGCGGCAAGAATACGACGCGTTTCTTCCCCTACTCCATTAAGTCAGGCATCCTCGGCACCAAGCGACAGTATTCATTCACGCTCAAAGACGGAGGCGAAATCCCATTCGACGGCACCGGCAACGAACTCACCCTCTTCTGCACTCTGACTTTCGCCGTCGAAAAATAGACTATCTGTGCCAAGGCACCGCTGTCAGTGGTCTGAGACCCCTATCCCATCCAGTCAGAGGGTGAGTCCTGGGCTCAATTTCTCAGTCTCACGCCGATGCGGCCCACGTGTATCCGAAAACGCTAACACGAAATCGCAAGCGCTCATGCCAAGCTGCACCGAATCTAATGAAAACCTTTCCATTATCAGGAACAACATTTTTGATTTGGATTAATGCGTTACCCATAAATGGCGGCCAAATTGCACAGACCGAAGCCATAATTACGCATCCACCTGGGGTCGACTGGGCGAGCGTTAGTGTCGCCACGACGTCTCTTTTTCCTTCCAAATTGTGATAGTAAAAGAACATACCTTCATCGCGGAGCTTATTTTTCATTTGATTCGATAGGGATGGTGTTGATTTCCAGAACCGGACTCTTTGAGGTCGCGTCGTTCGTCATGGCAGAACTCCCCGAAAATGTGTATTACAATTTCTCCGCTTACCGCGTGCTAAAATCAAGAGAGGCGTTTGTTGGACATCGCGGCGCGTCCAAAGAATTGCACAGCAGTAGAATTGCGTTCAAATCACGTTAGAGATAGTGCTTGCAGCCATGGCCACTACCGACATCATCGTTACGCTGTTCGGCGAGGACAATGAAATCGGGCCTGTGGTAAGGCTGTCCAAGGGCTGTCGTCGCGTCTAAAAGCTCAATCGTAGCCGGTTCTGGCCCGACGCGAAAATGAGAATGGAAGCGGTCTCGGGCGATAAGCTGCCTTCATCCTCGAGACGTGTCAAAAGCGAGGCTGTTGCGGCGCACACATCGCTTGCCCTGGTGCTCTGCACTTTTGCAACACGAGTGTTGAGCGCCGGCACTCCGTCTGGTCCGGGTCACTTGCACGTATCCGGCGCACTCCAGCTTCGGCAAAACAATCCCCAGCAACGGACATGCTCGGCGGCCACACCGTCGCAGTCAACCTCGAACCGCCCGAAGTCGGCTCGTGTATAAGAACGAAAGCTCGGTCGCTTCATGCAGGTGGTACGCAACGCGAGCGCATGTAGGTAGCTGCCTCCGCGGGATGACGTCACCCCTACAAACCGCAGCCCCACCCGTCCGCAATCGCACCGCCGCCTCCCTTTGCCCCTCTCCCCACATGCGCTACCCTTGCCCCTCGCAATGCCAGCCTGAACAGGCAGCCACCGGAGACCGATCATGAGCGCAGACGGCTATACGCCACCGAAGGTTTGGACGTGGGACAAGGCGAGTGGCGGGCGGTTCGCCAACATCAACCGGCCGATCGCCGGCGCGACGCATGAGAAAGAGCTGCCCGTCGGCAAGCATCCGATGCAGCTCTACTCGCAGGGCACGCCCAACGGCGTCAAAGTCACGGTGATGCTCGAGGAACTGCTGGCGCTCGGCCACAAGGGCGCCGAATACGACGCCTGGCTGATCCGCATCGGCAACGGCGACCAGTTCGGCAGCGGCTTCGTCGGCGTGAACCCCAACTCGAAGATCCCGGCGTTGCTCGATCGCACGAACCCGGCGAAGCCCCAGCGCGTGTTCGAGTCCGGCGCCATCCTGCTCTATCTCGCTGAGAAGTTCGGCGCTTTCCTGCCGAAGGACCCGGGCGCCCGCACGGAAGCGCTCAACTGGCTGTTCTGGCAGATGGGCAGCGCACCCTATCTCGGCGGCGGCTTCGGGCACTTCTACGCCTACGCGCCGGAGAAGTGGGAATACCCGATCAACCGCTTCGCCATGGAAACCAAGCGCCAGCTCGACGTGCTCGACCGGCATCTGGCCGATAACAAGTTCATGGCGGGCAGCGATTACTCCATCGCCGACATGGCCATCTGGCCCTGGTACGGCGCGCTGGCCAAGGGGCTGCTCTACGGCGGCGGCGAATTCCTCGCCGTACAGGACTACAAGCATGTCCAGCGCTGGACCGACGAGATCGCCGCGCGGCCGGCCGTGAAGCGGGGGCGGATGGTCAACCGCATCCAGGGCGAACCGTCGAGCCAGCTCCACGAGCGCCACGAGGCGAGCGACTTCGACACCAAGACGCAGGACAAGCTCGAGAAATGACGTCGGTGGCGAAGTCCGCCTCAGGAGCCGCCAACGCGGATGTACATCAGGACGCGGGCATGCTGTAGGCTTGCCCGCGAACCCTGTCCTCAGCATCCGAAAAGCGCCCCATGCACGTCTTCCACGGCTACCAGGATCTCCCGGCCTCGCTTCGCGGCGCCGCGCTCGCCATCGGCAATTTCGATGGCGTCCATCGCGGGCATCAGGCGCTGATCGCGCGGGCACGCAGCGAGGCGGCGGCTTCGGCGCGCGAGGGCGGATCGAAGCTCGCGGGCGCCATGGTCTTCGAGCCGCATCCGCGCGAGTATTTCCATCCGGAGCGGCCGCATTTCCGCATCACGTCGCTGGAGCGCAAGCTCAAGCTGTTCGAGCGCTACGGCCTCGATCTCGCGGTCGTCGTACCGTTCGGCGAGACGGTCGCGAGCCTCGAGCCGACGGCCTTCGCCGAGCGCGTGCTGGTGAAGGGCCTGGGCGTGCGCCACGTCGTGGTCGGCTACGATTTCTTCTTCGGCAAGGGCCGCGGCGGCAGCGCCGAGGACCTCCAGCGCCTCGGCGGCAAGCTCGGTTTCGGCGTCAGTGTCGTGCCGCCGGTCGCCGAAGGGGGTGAAGTGTTCTCGTCATCCGCGATCCGCGCCGAGATCGCCCAGGGCGACGTCGCGGGCGCGGCGGCGATGATGGGCCACTGGTGGAGCGTCACCGGCGAGGTCGTCGGTGGTGCCAAGCGCGGCACCGGCATGGGCTTTCCGACGGCCAACGTGGTCCTGCCGCGAACGACGCCGCTCGCCTACGGCATCTACGCCGTCTTCGTCGATGGCCCGGACGGACGCCATCAGGGCGCGGCCTATCTCGGCACCCGACCGACGTTCGACAATGGGCCGCCGGTCCTCGAAGTGTTCCTGTTCGACTTCGACGGCAATCTCTACGGCAAGCAGATCGAGGTCTCGTTCGTAGGCTTCATCCGCCCGGATCGTCGCTTCGATGGCATGGAAGCGCTGATGGAGCAGATGGGCAAGGATTGCGAAAAGGCGCGGCAGATGTTGACTGCCGCGCCCTCTCGCTCGTGACAACCGTCAGCGCGTCTGGCTCGCGGGCGCATTCTGCGAGAGGCGCGGGCCGGGCGTGACGGGCGCGCGACGCAGCTCCACGTCGAGGGTTCTATCGGCGAAGGTGCCGTTGAAGTCGTCGTGGATCCGCAGCACGACCTGATAGCGCCCCTCGGCGAAGGTCAGGTGGTTGAGCATGAGATCGCCATAGACCTGGGTCAGCGGCGCGGGGCCCGTCGACGGACGGGTCAGCGGCAGTTGCCAGGCGTTGTCGCGGACGGCGACGGTCTGCCCCTGAGCGTTGCGCACCAGGATATCGACCGACATCGACGCGCTCACATTACCGTTCTCGAAGCGGGTCGCGAGGTTGGTCGGCTCAAAGTAGATGTTGAATGGCGTGCCGGGCGCAATCACGTTCGAGAGGGTCTGGAACTGACCGAAGCCGGTCGCCGCGCCCTGCGAGAGCGCAATGCGCTGGATGGCGATGGCCGAGCCGTTATTGGTCGTGCTCGCAGCAGCGGCCTGCTGGGCTTGCGGGCTCTGCTTGGCGGCCAGATCCAGTCGCACGGCGAAGTTGCCCGTGGCGGCCGCGATGGTGGAGAGGACGAGGAAGCCCACTCCGAGGAAAATGCCGAATTTGCCTTTCATGACGCGTGCTCCCGATGGGCCGTTTCGACGATCGATTTCGTTGAGAGCAGTGTTACATCTTTGTCGAACGACGTTCAATATCAGGCAGCACGAATGGCCATCACAAGTGCGTGAATTTCGGATCTATGCGTATAGTAAATTGACGAGTTCGCCTTCGGACCTTCCGGCTTTTAGCCGTGTCAGGGCTTGGCCGGAGCGAGTTGCCAGACAGCCGTGCGCTTGATCTCGGCGTCTTCCAGTTCGCGCGTGACCGGAACGCGGTGCTCGGCCAGCTGCTCGAACCTCCCGCGCGGGAAATAGCTGCGGCCAGGATCGCCGATCAGAACTCGGGCTCCATTCCGTGCGGCGGTCTCGATGAACGCGAGCACCCGGTCGGCCAGCTCCCGCTCGTAGAAGAGATCGCCGACGAGAACGATCGTGAAGCGCGGGTCCGGCGGCGCGGCGAGGAGATCGTCTGCCGTGACCGCAACGGCGACCGCATTGGCCTCGGCATTGAGCGCCGAGGCCGCCAGCGCAACCGCGTCGATGTCGGCCGCCAGCACCGACCGCGCACCGGCCCGCATGGCGGCGATGGCGGTCAGGCCCGAGCCCGCGCCGAGGTCGAGCACGTCGTGCCCGCCAACGAGTTCCGGATGATCGAGCAGGTGTCGGGCAAGGGCTTGTCCACCGGCCCAGGCGAAGGCCCAGTAGGGCGGCGGCACGTTCATGGCGCCGAGCTCTTCCTCGGTCTTGCGCCAGATCGGCAGCGATTCCTCGGCGAGATGCAGGTGGATCTCGGGCACCAGCGGTGGCGTCATCAGTCGCGTATTGGCGCGAATGAATATTGGCCAGTCGTGAGCCGCAGGAGGCGAGGTCGTCATTGCACAGCTATACCCGGACGGACGCGGCGACGCGACGCCCGCGAGCGAACGCGCCACACACGTCCCTCCTCGGGATCGTCCTCGATCAAAGCGGGCACCAGCGGCGCTGGATAGCGCGCAAGTTCGTCGAGGACGGCGGCGGGGCGGCGTCCGCTCAGTCGGTCGCCCATCAGCAGGGTCATTTCGGCCTCGGCGGCCATCTCGAGAAAGGCGCCGACGCGAAGTGCCAGCTCGGGTTCGTAGACGAGGTCGGAGACAATGATGAGGTCGGCGTCTGGAAGCTCGCTCAGCAGGTCGCGCGTTGTCGTTTCGATCCGACCGGCGAGGCCGTTGGCGGCGGCATTCATGGTGATCGCCATCTCGGCCATGGGGTCGATATCGGCAGCGATCACCTGCACGGCCCCGGACATGATGGCCGCGATGGCACCGACCCCCGATCCCGAGCCGATATCGACGACGCGGCGTCCCACAAAGAGGGCGGGATGATCGAGGATATACCGCGCCATCGCCTGCCCGCCCGGCCATGCGAAGGCCCAATACGGCGGAAAACGCTGGTCTGGAGAGCGCTCGAGGCCTTCGGCGGTCTGGAAGATGCGGTGCGAGTCGCTGGCAAGATGGAGGTCGATCTCCGGCACCAGGGTGGCACGGCCGAGCTCGGTGTTGGCGCGAATGAAGGCGGCTGGATCATGCATGCGGTGTCAGTCGTTCCAATGAAAAAGCGCGTCGAAGATTCGAAGCGGTCCGTCCGCCAGGTTCGACTGGAACCGCCATTCGGTCGGCAGCAGTGGCGCCACGTCGGCTTTCCGCAGCCGCGTTAGTCCATGGGCACCCAGCCGGTCGGCCACACGATCGGCCAAGTCTTCGATCTCGGGCGTAGTGAACCTATCGACGCCGATGAACGACGGCATGTAACGACCGCCGCGTGTCGCCAACCACGACTTGTCGCCCTGGCCCATGACGCAGCAGGGCGCAAGCCGGCACAGCAACACCCAGAGGCCAGTGTACGAGTGATCGGCTCCGTCGTATTTCGGTCGCCGGAAAGCCGGCTTGTCGCGATAGACCCAGATGTCTGAGAAGGACGCGACGCCCGAACCGTAGTCGTTCCACTCGGAGTTGTCTTGCAGCTTCAGTCGCGAAAGCAGTTCGCGCACCGCCCCGCGGTGGCGGTCGACGCCCGGATGACCGAAACGCTGCACGCTCGGCAGACGCGACCAGAGCCACTCGGTGTTCAACAGTTCGATTGGCGGGCCAAGCGTGGTTTCTGCGCCCCGCCGCCTCATCGCCCGGGGAGCTTATCGGGATCGAGACCGCCCATGCGGCAGATCTCGTTCCATTCGGCGCGGGTGACAGGCTGTACGGAGAGGCGCATCGAAGTGACCAGGCTCATCTTGGCGAGCTTCTTGCTGGCCTTGACGTCGGCAAGCGTCACGGGCGTCGGCATGTCGGCAACGGCGATCACGTCCACGCACTCCCAGGTGCCGGTATCGTCGTCTGGGTCGGGATGCGCAAGCGCCGAAACCCGCGCGACGCCCACGATCTCCTTGCCGATGTTGGAGTGGTAGAAGAAGGCGAGATCGCCAAGCTTCATGGCCCGCATGTTGTTGCGGGCGAGATAGTTGCGCACGCCCGTCCAGGGCTCGCCGGCCTGCCCTCGTTCCTTCAGCATCTCCCACGAGAACACATCCGGCTCCGACTTGAGGAGCCAGAAGCCGGTCGAGACGGGTGTGGGGGCGGGTGGCTTTTTAGGCACGTGCCGAAGCTCCCCGAGTGACGAGGGCGGCGACGAGGCGCTCGATGGTGGCGAGCGTCGAGGCATCGAGGCGTCCGTCGACGCGGGCCGGTCGGAAGTGGCGTTGGAAAGCGGCGAGCACAAGCGCTGTGGAGACGTCCAGCTCCCCCGTCGTCTCGACGGCGTAGCCGTAGCGGCGGAGCAGATCTTGGGCCTTGGCGATCGTGTCGTCACGCGCGCCGGGTTCGAAGCCCGCGTCAGCGGGGTCAACGGGCTCGGGCGGAATCCACAGACCGATCCCTGCCCGCGCGAGGCGCCGCCAGTCGAATTTCTCGCCGGGGTCGATTTTGCGGGCAGGAGCAACGTCTGAATGGGCGAGCACGCGCTCGGGCGGGATCGACCAGCGGCGCACCACGTCGAACGCGAGCGCCACGACGGCCGCCATCTGCGCCTCGGGAAAATCGGGATAGCCCTGGTCGTGGCCCGGGTTGTGGATCTCGAAGCCCACCGAGCGCGAGTTGATGTCAGTCTCGCCGCCCCACGCCGAGACGCCCGCGTGCCACGCGCGCTGATCCTCGGCGACCATCTGCGTGATCGTGCCGTCGACGTCGATCACGTAATGGCACGAGACTTTGGCCTCGGGACGCGACAGCCAGTCGATGGCGCGCTCGCACGAGTACATGCCGGTATAGTGCAGAAGCAGGATGTCCGGCCGCGTGACGCCACGGCGCGGCTCGCAGCAGGGCGAGGGGTGAATGGCCGCGGTGAGCAGCGAATCGCGGGCCGAGATCACAAACGCGTCTCCCCGCAGAGTTTGTCAAAAGCGGCGTTGATGGCGGCCAGCTTCCGTTCGGCGATCGTGATGAACTCGGCAGGAACGCCGCGGCCGATCAAGCGGTCCGGATGATTCTCGATGACGAGCGCGCGATGCCGCGCTTTGATCTCGGCCGGCGTCGCCGAGGGGGTTAGTCCGAGTGTCGTATAGGGGTCCGCCTCTGCGGTCACGAACAGCGATCTGATCCATTCGAGCTCGGCCTGGGTGAGACCTAGGAGGCGTGAGACATCGCTCAGATAGCGATCCTCCCGCTCATGCAGCACGCCATCGGCGGCGGCGATCACGAACAGGCCCTCGATCACGTCGCGCCGCAGCTCGGGCTCTTCCGAAAGCATGCGTCCGACCTGACGGGCATAGTGCTCGTAGCCGGCGACGTCCTCCTTGGCGAGATCGAAGACGCGCCGGACGTTGGCGGCTTCGCTTTCCGGGAAGGTGCAGACGCGGCGGAAGGCCTCCACCTCGTCGCACGTCACGATGCCGTCCGACTTTGCCATCTTGGCCGAGAGCGCGATAATGGCGATTGTGAAGGCGACGCTCGATGTGTCGTTGCCAGCGCCAAGACCCACCGCGCGCAGGATTGGCGCGAGGCTGTCAATGCGCGCCGCTGCGACGGCGGCGCTCGAGATCGTCTGCCAAATCGTCATGGTGCAAATCTATCCCGAAAGGCGCGTTCGGTCCACGTGCAGTTGGCAGCATCGACCGCAAAGGCCTAGAGATCGCACTGGCGCTGGAATGCCCCCGCGATCGCGACTGGACATCCGGCACCGGTTCCGTAGAGATCACGCCGCAGATGTCAAATCGCTCTCCGCAACAGTTCTTTTCCAGAGGAAACACTCTTGGCCGAATTTTGCCGCTCGCTCCTCCGATAGCCTGGGCATATCGAGAGTGCCACGCGCCGTACCGCCTCGCGAGGCGGCGCCAGGAGAATGGACCATGATTGCCTTCGCGGCCCGGGCGGCCCAAATCGGACGTAGAGCGGTTTGGCCCGCGTTGGGTGCCGCCCTCCCCCTGTGGCTGGCGATCGGACCCGGCATGGGCAACGCGTTCGCCCAAGCCGCCGAGCAGCCCTACGGGGTTTGGCGCCATCCCGAGAACGGTAGCCGTATTCGAATCTATTCGTGCGGTCACGACCAGCTCTGCGCCCGGATACTGAGCGTCGGCGATGCGCAGCGGTCTGACGACAAGAACCCCGACCCTGGGCTGCGGGAGCGGCAGATCGTCGGACTGGTAATTGTGGAGGGTGCCGGACGAACGGGCGAAGCGACTTGGTCGGGCCGGCTCTACAACCGGACTGACGGCCGCCATTATGACGGTCATCTCAAAGTCGTCGGCCCCGACCGCCTCGAGCTGACCGGTTGCGCCATCGTCATCCTCTGTCGATCGGCAGTCTGGCATCGCGAGCGCTGACGCCACGACCGGTGCGCGGCGCGTCAGGCTGCAGCCTCGGCGGCCTCGAAGGCTTCCGTCGCAGCGAGCCAGGCTTCTTCCGCCTCGGCGAGCGCCTTGGCCTTCTGTCCACGCTCGACGACGAGCCGCTGGGCCTTGGCAGCATCGCGCACGTAAAGATCCGGATCGGCAAGCGCCCCATCGAGCTTCGCGATCTCGCTCGCGAGCGTCTCCATGCGCTTTTCGGCCGTTTGCACCGTCTTGCGCAGCGGAGCGAGTTGCTGGCGGCGCTCGGCGGCATCGCGGCGCTGATCGGCCCGGGATGACTTGGCGTCGGGCTTGTCGTCGGCGGTCCGGACGCGCGTCTTGCCGCCGCGCTCCGCCAGCAACTCGGTGCGGTAGCTCTCCATGTCGCCCTCATAGGGCCGCACCGTGCCCCCTCGAACGATCCAGAGACGGTCCGCCGAGGCATCGATCAGATGGCGATCGTGGCTGATCAGGATGACCGCACCTTCATATTCGTTCAGGGCGTGCACCAGCGCCTCGCGACTGTCGACGTCGAGATGGTTCGTCGGCTCGTCGAGAATGAGGATGTGCGGCGCGTGGAAGGCCGTCATGGCCATCAGCAGGCGAGCCTTCTCGCCACCTGACAGGTTATCCGCCCTGGTATCGGCCTTCGCGGCGCCGAAGCCCCAGGTGCCGAGGCGCGAGCGGCGTTCGGCTTCCGTCGCCGTGGGCATCAGGCGGGTGATCTGGTCGAATGGGCTAAGCCCGGCGGCGAGATCGTCGAGCTGGTGCTGGGCGAAGTAGCCGACCTCGAGCTTCTGCGAGCGGCGCATGGTGCCGTCCAGCGTGGCGAGCCGGCCTGCGATCAGCTTCGCGAACGTCGATTTGCCATTGCCGTTGGCGCCGAGCAGCGCGATGCGGTCGTCCTGATCGATCCGCAAGTCGAGACGCGAAAGCACCGGGGCGTCGGGCGCGTAGCCGACGCTGGCTCGTTCGAGCTGGAGGATTGGGCTTGCGAGGAGCTTCTGCGGCGCCGGGAAGCGGAACGGAACCACACGGTCTTCGATCTCGGCGGCGATCGGCTGCATCCGGGCCAGCGCCTTGACGCGGCTCTGCGCCTGCGCCGCCTTCGAAGCCTTGGCCTTGAAGCGCGTGATGAACGCCTCGAGGTGGCTTCTCTGTTCCTCCTGCTTTTTCTGCAGCTTGAGGTCGAGGCGTTGCTTCTCGCGCCGTGTTTCCTCGAAAGTGTCGTAGCCGCCCGAGTAAAGCGTCAGCTTCCCGCGATCGAGGTGGATGATGCTACCCACCGCACGATTGAGGAGGTCGCGATCGTGACTGACCATGACGACGGTGTGCGGGTAGCTCTTGAGGTAGGTCTCGAGCCAGAGTGTGCCTTCGAGGTCGAGATAATTGGTCGGCTCGTCGAGCAGCAGCACCTCGGGCTCGAGGAACAGCACCGACGCCAGGGCGACGCGCATCCGCCAGCCCCCGGAATACTCGCGGCATGGTCGGCGCTGGGCGTCCTCGTCGAAGCCGAGCCCGGACAGGATCTGGGCGGCGCGCGCCGGCGCGGAGTGGGCGTCGATATCGACCAGTCGCTCGTGGATGGCGGCAATGCGCGTTGCGTCGGTGGCGGTCTCGGAGTCTTCGAGCAGAGCCGCGCGCTCGGTGTCGGCCGCGAGAACCCAGTCAATCAGGCTGTCGTCGCCGCCCGGCGCTTCCTGAGCCACATAACCGATGCGGGCCCCCTTCGCCGTGCTGATCGAGCCGTCGTCGGGCGCGATCTCGCCGACGATCAGGCGCACGAGCGTCGACTTGCCCGCGCCGTTGCGCCCCACGAGACCCACCTTGTGGCCGGTTGGTATGGCGACGGTCGCGCCCTCGAGGATGGGCTTGCCCTCGATGCGATAGGTGAGCTCGTTGATGTGCAGCATGGCGGGCCGGAGATAGCGTCTCGCGGGCCGGATGTCACGCAGGGCAGCTGCGTCACGGGTTCTTAAGGCCGTCTGGGGGGCGCACACCTCCCCCGGGGCGGCGACGGCTGCCGTTGACGTTCGCACCCGACGAGTGTCACCTGCTTCGGTAGACGATGGGGCGAGGCATGGTGCAGCACGGCACGGAACGCAGGGACTATGACGTCGCCGTCGTCGGCGGCGGGCTCGTCGGCGCGGCCGTCGCCTGGGGTCTGGCACGTCAGGGCCAGCGCGTCGCCGTACTCGACGAGGGCGATGACGCCAAGCGCGCCTCGCGCGGCAACTTCGCGCTCGTCTGGGTCCAGTCGAAGGGCCTCGGCATGCCCGAGTATGCCGGCTGGACCGTCCGCGGATCGCGAGGTTGGCCGGCGCTCGCCGACGAGCTGGCCCGCGAAACCGGTATCGACGTGGCGCTCCAGCAGCCGGGCGGTTTCCATCTCGCCCTTTCGGAGAAGGAGCTGGAGACCCGCGCCCAGACCCTGATGCGCCTGCACAATCAGCCGCGCATGGTTGGCTACGAGACGAAAATCCTCGGCGCCGCGGAAGTTCGCAAGATGCTCCCCGACGTCGGCCCGGAGGTGGTCGGCGGCAGCTATTGCCCGCTCGACGGCCACGTCAACTCGCAGAAGCTCCTCCGCGCGCTGCACGCCGGGCTGGCCCGCAACGGCGGTGTCTATCTACCCGGCCGTCGTGTCAACGGCATCGCCAACCGCGACGGGGCCTTCCGCCTCTCGACGCCCAAGGGCGAGCTGACCGCAGGAAAGGTCGTGCTCGCCGCCGGCAACGCGAACATGACGCTGGCCCCCATGGTCGGCCTCAGCGCCCCGATGTTGCCCGAGCGCGGCCAGATCATCGTCACCGAGCGGGTCGCCCCCTTCCTGCATCACCCCGTCGTCACCGTCCGCCAGACGGACGAAGGCAGCGTCATGATCGGCGACAGCAAGGAAGAGGCGACCGATCCCACCGGCATGACGTTGCCGATCAATACCGTCATGGCGGACCGCGCCGTGCGCATGTTTCCTCGGCTCGCGCGGCTCAACGTGGTTCGCACCTGGTCGGCAATCCGCGTCATGACCGCCGACGGGTTCCCGATCTACGAGCAGTCCGCAACAGCGCCCGGCGCGTTCGTGGTCACTTGCCACTCCGGCGTGACGCTTTCCGCCAACCACGCCCTCGAGATCGCGCCGATGATCGCCCGGGGCGCACTTGATCCCTCGCTCGACGCATTCTCGGCCCGGAGGTTCGATGCTCGCCCGCGTTGACGACCGCCATCAGCGGACGGTCCCGATCAGCATCGACGGCCGCGCTGTCGAGGCACGGGTCGGTGATACAGTCGCCGCAGCGCTTCTGACAGCCGATGTCGCCGCCTGCCGCGTCTCCACCGTCTCGGAGAACCCGCGAGGCCCCTACTGTCTGATGGGTGTGTGTTTCGAGTGTCTCGTCACCATCGATGGCGTCGGCAATCGGCAGGGCTGCTTGATCGAAGTCCGTGACGGTATGGCGATCGAGACGCAATCCAGGCGCCGTGAGGCCGGTCGATGAGCCGCCTCACCTCCCTTCCCGAAAACTGGGACGTGCTCGTCGTCGGGGCTGGCCCGGCCGGTATGGCCGCCGCGACGGTGACGGCAAGCGCGGGCCTCTCCACGCTCGTCATCGACGAAGGACCCGGACCGGGCGGGCAGATCTGGCGGGCGATCATGACGACGCCGCTGATGAGCAGACCTGTGCTCGGAAGCGACTACTGGGCCGGCGCCCCCGCCGTCCGCGCATTCTACGAATCTGGCGCCACCTACCTCCCCTCGACCCAGGTCTGGAGCCTCGACGCCGACGGCGTGGCCGGCCTCTCGGCCGACGGCGACGCGCGCTACGTCTCGGCGAAGCGCGTGGTCATTGCGACCGGCGCCATGGAGCGGCCGTTCCCCATACCAGGCTGGACTCTCCCCGGTGTCATGACGGCAGGCGCCGCCCAGGGCCTCCTGAAGACGTCCGGTCTCTACCCGAGCGGCCGCCTCGTGATCGCCGGCACCGGCCCGCTTGTCTGGCTCTATGCCGCCCAGTTACTCGCTGCCGGCGGCCGCATCTCGGCGCTCCTTGACACCACCGATCCCGGCGCGCGCCTCGCCGCCACCCGTAGCTTCCCGGCCTTCGCCGCCTCGCCTTACCTCGCCAAGGGCCTTGCCCTGATGACCAGGGTTCGCGCCCGCGTCCGCGTCCTGCGCAAGGTCACGGCACTCTCCATCGACGGCCGCGAGCGGGCAACGGCCGTCCGCTTTCGTCGCGGCGGTGGCGCGGAGGAGCAGATCCCCGCCGACACCGTCCTGCTGCACCAGGGCGTGGTGCCTCAGGTCAACCTGGCGATGGCCGCTGGCGTCGGCCACCGCTGGGACGATCGCCAGCTCTGCTTCGTCCCCGAGATCGACCCCTTCGGCCAGACGGGCCTCGAGCGTATCGCTATCGCGGGCGACGGCGCCGGTATCGGTGGCTGGGAGATGGCCGTCGAGCGGGGGCGGCTGGCCGGGATTAGCGCTGCCCGCGCCCTCGGCGTCGCCTCGGATCTCGTTCCCTCGCCCAATCCCGCACTCAAGCGCCTGCGTGCCCTCGCCCGTCCGCGCGCCTTCCTCGACACGTTCTACCGACCTGCGGTCGCCTTCCGTCGACCCGGTCCAGAAACCATTGTCTGTCGCTGCGAGGAGGTGACGGCCACCGAGGTCGAGAGGGCTGTCGACATCGGCGCGCTTGGTCCCGCTCAGCTCAAAGCCTATACGCGGTGTGGCATGGGCCCGTGCCAGGGCCGCATGTGCGGCTTGACTGTCACGGAGCTGATGGCGGCTAAGCGAGGCGTGTCGCCGGCCGAGATTGGATACTTCCGCTTGCGCCCCCCCGTGAAGCCCATCACGCTCGCCGAACTCGCCTCGCTCCCCGTCGACGGCGCCAACGTGAAGGCTGTCGTGCGGAGTTGAACTGCCGTTGCCGTAGCTTCCTTAGTCCGGAGCAGCACAATGTCCATCAGCCTCTCCCTGATCACCGACGAGGTCTCTCCCGTTCTGGCTGACGGTCTGCGCATGGCCGCCGAGGAAGGGCTCGGAAAGGTCGACGTCCGCTCGATCGGCGGCGTCAATTTCATGTCGCTCGACGAAGCCACCCAACGAGCCGCCGCGAAAGAGATCCGCGACGCGGGCCTCGCCGTCGGCACGCTCGCGACGCCGCTGTTGAAGTGGCCGGCACCCGGACACGCCACCGCGGATATGGGCGATCAGTTCGGTTTCGACACGAAAGGCCGCACCACCGATCAGCTCTACGAGGATGCGTTCCGCTGCGCCGAAATCCTCGGCGCCCGCAACTTGCGCGTCTTCTCGCTCTTGAAGCACGATGGCTTCACACTGGCCGAGTTGGACGACGACTACGCGAAGCTCCTTCGTCTCGCCGAGCGCCACGACGCCACGCTCCACATAGAGAATGAGCACGTCTGCAACTTGCACACGGTCGCGGACCTCGTCGCCGCCATGCACCGCTGGCGCGACCCGCGTCTGCGAGCGCTCCTCGATATCCCCAATGCCTGGCGCCGCGAGCGGCCGAGTGAAGCCGACATCGAGGCGCTGACGCCGTTCGTCTCTCAGATCCATTTCAAGGACTGGAGTGAGGCCAAGGGGCGCATGGTCGCGCTCGGCGAGGGGGATATCCCGTTCCGAATGCTGCTCGATCCGATTTACGCTGCGGCCCGCGCGCGCGACATCACCTTCGTCGTCGAGACCCACGTACCGAGCGAACCGGCAGCGGCGACACGGAGGTCGGTGCACGCTCTCCGGTCGCTCGCCAATGCAGCCGACGCACGATGAACGCGCTGACGCGACCGGTCGTTTGATCGCACCATTGCGTACCGGTTGTGGCGGTTACCAGAATCGGGTCGAGCCGAGGACGGACGGGACCCGGTTCTCATCGCGGTTCAGGCCGCCCGCGGCCGCTCCTCCTGCCGCCGCGATCAAGCCGGCGAGAGACACCGCCGCAGCGAGAAACGCCGCTAGCACGCCGGATCGCCTCGCCGTGTCGGCGGCCTCGCGAGCCTTTGTGACGGTCTCGTTTTTCGTCGTCTGAGCCGCGGTGAACACCTCGTCGACCCGCCGCGCCGCGTCGTCTTGCGACAACCCGGTCTGCGCCGCGACAACACCGGCGAGATAGGTCCGGTCGTTTTGCTCCAGCCGGTCATTGTAGAGAGCCATCGCCAGAATGCGGCCCGCTTCAGCCGTAGCTACGGCACGATCCTGCGGCGGACTTGCGGGCGCGGCGGCCCCCGGTGCAGCTGTCCCGCGCCGGAACAACTGGTCGGCGTAGTAGGACAGCGCATTCTGTGCGGACGCCCGGTTTTCCGGCGAAAAAGTGGCTTGGCCGGCAGCCGACCCCGCCATTTGCGCGGCAGACTGGCCGACGGTCTGCATGGCCTGACCCGCCGTATCGGCGACCTTCGACGTTATTGCGCTCGCCGTGCTGGCCAGGAAGTAGGCGCCGACAAGTGTTCCAACGGACCAGACCAGGAACCCATGCACGCCGTCACGGAAGTGGCGTTCCTCGGCCGTGATGCTGATGGCTCGGCGCATCCGCCCGGTGACGTAGCCGCCCGCGTAGAAGCTCGCAATATGCACCAGTGCGAACCAAAGCCCAGCGACGATCGCAAATGTGGTGCCGGACACGCCGGCGAAACGATGCGCCGATGTCATGGACAGTCCTAGAGCCGTGCCGAAACCTGCAAACAGCACTGAGATTGCGGCGGCACCCACGGCTCCCGCAAGCACCGCGCCCCAGTCGATGGAACGAGCTTGCGCTTCGATTTCGATCCCTTGCGTGGCCATGGCTCAACGAACTCCAAACAATGAGAGAACAGCCAGTACGACCACGATCAAACCGACAATGTAGATGATTCCATGCATGACACTTCTCCGACACGGCTCTCCCACGCGAACTGAACGGCGATACAGGCCTAGTCGTTCCCGGCTTTTCCCGAAACCGCGCGTCCCGGCGCGGCTGTCGGTATTGGCAGGGGGCGGGTGGACGGGACTTCGTGAGACCTTTAAGGAACTTGCAACGGGGGGCCACGAGCCCCGGCAAGGCACCGGCCCGAGGACATAGTTCAATGGCAGACACGGCGAAGGCGCTCGGCGCCTCCATCAAGGATATGGCGAATGCCATCCGGGCACTGTCCATGGATGCGGTGGAGAAAGCCAAGTCCGGACATCCGGGCATGCCGATGGGCATGGCCGACGTCGCGACCGTGCTCTTCACCGAGGCGTTGAAGTATGACGCCGCACACCCCGACTGGCCGGATCGCGACCGGTTCGTGCTCTCGGCTGGCCACGGCTCGATGCTGATCTATGCGTTGCTGCATCTGACCGGCACGCCGGGCATGACGCTCGACGATATTAAGAGTTTCCGTCAGCTCGGAGCGAAGACCGCAGGCCATCCCGAGTTCGGGCACGCCCCCGGGATCGAGACCACGACGGGACCACTCGGCCAGGGCCTCGCCAACGCCGTCGGCATGGCCATCGCCGAGCGCATCCTGAATGCCCGCCTCGGTGACGACATCGTCGATCACCGCACCTGGGTCATCGCCGGTGACGGCTGTCTGATGGAGGGCATTTCGCAGGAGGCCATCTCGCTCGCCGGCCATCTGCGCCTGGGGCGCCTGATCGTGCTCTTCGACGACAACGGCATCTCGATCGACGGCCCGACCAGCCTGACGACCAGCGAGGACCAGATCGCCCGCTTCAAAGCCTCCGGCTGGGCAACGCTCTCGGTCGACGGGCACGATGCGGCCGCAGTCTCAAAGGCCCTGGCCACTGCCAAGGGCGACACGTCCAAGCCGTGGCTGATCGCCTGCAGGACGCGCATCGGCTACGGCGCCCCGACCAAGGAGGGTAAGGCCTCCTCGCACGGCTCGCCGCTCGGCGCTGACGAGATCAAGGGCGCCCGCGAGAAGATCGGCTGGCCTCACGGGCCATTCGAGATCCCCGCCGAAATTCTCAACGCATGGCGCGCCGCCGGCGCGCGCGGTGCCGAGATACGTAAGGCGTGGGAAGCGCGTTTCGCCAAAGTCGACGCCGCAAAGCGCGAAGCCCTGGCCCATCCGGCTGGCGCCGTCAAAGCTGCGATCGCGGATGCCATCCGTGCCTGTAAGCAGGCCGCCGCTGCCGAGACAGGCCAGAAAGCGACGCGCGTCTGGTCCGAGCTGACTCTGGAGAAGTTGACGGCCGCGTGCCCCGCCCTCATTGGCGGCTCGGCCGACCTCACCGGCTCCAATAATACCAAGGCCAAGTCTCAGGGCGTCATCAAGCCGGGCGATTTCTCCGGCTCCTACATTCACTACGGCGTGCGCGAACATGCCATGGCCGCCGCCATGAATGGCATTGCTTTGCACGGCGGGCTGATCCCCTACGGCGGCACGTTCATGGCCTTCACCGACTACTGCCGTCCGTCGATCCGCCTGTCGGCGCTGATGGGCCAGCGTGTCGTGTACGTCATGACACACGACTCGATCGGCCTCGGCGAGGACGGCCCGACGCACCAGCCCGTCGAGCATCTGGCCGCACTGCGCGCCATCCCGAACCTCCACGTCTTCCGTCCGGCCGACGGCGTCGAGACGGCCGAATGCTGGGCGCTGGCCGTCGCGCCCGGCGAGACGCCCTCGATCCTGGCTCTCACCCGTCAGAACGTGCCGAACCTGCGCACCACGCACACCGACGACAACCTGTCGGCCAAAGGCGGTTACGTACTCCGTGACGTCTCAGGCAAGCGCGACGTGACGCTGATCGCAACCGGCTCCGAGGTCGGCCTCGCTGTCACTGCGGCGGAGGCTCTTGCCAAGGAGGGCATCAACGCCGCCGTCGTTTCGATGCCGAGCTTCGAGCTGTTCCGTAAGCAGCCGGAAGCCTACCGCATGACGGTGCTCGGAGAGGCCCCGCGCATCGGCATCGAGGCCGCCGTCGAGATGGGCTGGCGCGAGTGGTTGCGCTTCTCCGACCGCTTCATCGGCATGTCGGGCTTTGGCGCCTCGGCACCCGCACCGAAGCTCTACGAGCACTTCGGCATCACCGTCGCCAAGACGGTCGAGGCCGCGAAGGGGTTGGTAAAGAGGTAGGTTCAAGCGGGACGCCGAACCATAAGGTGTCATCCCGGGCCTTGTGCCCGGGACCCATCTCTCCGCGCGTTCGAGGCAAGCGGTTTGTGCCGCGAGCCGCGTCACCTGACTCGGCAAAAAAATGGCCGCGTCTGCTGCACCATGGGTCCCGGCGACAAGCGCCGCGATGACACTTGGTCAGACGCGGAGGCAGGCATTACCCTACGCCGGCCCCTTGTTCTCCTTCGCCATCCCGCGTGACTTCAGCGCCTCGGCGATCTCCTCGAGGATCGTCGGATCGTCGATCGTCGCCGGCATTTTCCACGCTTCGCTGTCGGCGATCGCGCGCATGGTGCCGCGCAGGATCTTCCCCGACCGCGTCTTCGGCAGGCGCTTCACCGTCATCACCTGCTTGAACGCGGCGACCGGCCCGATCTCGTCACGGACGAGCTTGATCACCTCGGCCTCGATCTCCTTGGCATCCCGGTTGACGCCCGCATTGAGCACGATGAATCCCGCCGGGAGTTGCCCCTTGAGGTCGTCATGCACCCCCATGACCGCGCACTCGCCGACATCCTTGTGCCGCGCGACGACCTCCTCCATCTGCCCGGTCGATAGACGATGCCCGGCGACGTTGATCACGTCGTCGGTGCGCGCCATCACGAACACGTAGCCATCCTCGTCGATGAAGCCGGCATCCGATGTCGTGTAGTAGCCCTTGAAGTCGGCGAGGTAGCTCTTGCGGAAGCGCTCGTCATTGCCCCACAGCGTCGGCAGCGACGACGGCGGCAGAGGCAGCTTGACGGCAAGCGTACCCGGCTGCCCGCGCGGCACGGGTTCGCCCTTTTCGTCGAGGCACTGCAGGTCGTAGCCGGGCATCGGCACAGACGGCGAGCCGTACTTCACCGGCAGCTGGCCGAGCCCGACCGGATTGCCCGCGATCGGCCAACCCGTCTCCGTCTGCCACCAATGATCGATCACCGGCACCTTCAGGTGCTGCTCGGCCCACTTGATCGTCTCCGGATCAGCGCGTTCGCCCGCAAGGAACAGCGTGCGAAACGCCCGAAGATCGTATTTCTTGATCAACTCGCCCTGGGGGTCGTCCTTCTTGATCGCCCGGAACGCCGTCGGCGCGGTGAACATTGCCGACACCTTGTGCTCTGCGATCACACGCCAGAACGCGCCCGCGTCCGGCGTGCCGACCGGCTTGCCCTCGTAGAGGATGGTCGTCGCCCCGTGCAGCAGCGGCGCATAGACGATGTAGCTGTGGCCCACCACCCAGCCGACGTCGGAAGCGGCCCAGAACACCTCGCCCGGATCGATATTGTAGTGGTTCTTCATCGTCCACTTGAGCGCGACCATGTGCCCGCCATTGTCGCGGATCACACCCTTCGGCGAGCCGGTGGTGCCTGACGTGTAGAGAATGTAGAGCGGGTCTGTGGCCGCAACCGGCACACACGCGGCCTTGCGCCCCTTGGCTTTGGCAGCCGCCACCGCCTTGGCCCAGTCATGATCGCGGCCGGCAATCAGCGTCGCCTCGGCCTGCGGTCGCTGCAGCACCACCGAAATTCCGACCTTGTGGCTGGCCAGCTCGATCGCCTTGTCGAGCAGCGGCTTGTAGGGGACCACCCGCGCCGTCTCGATGCCGCAGCTCGCCGAGACGATGGCAACCGGCTTCGAGTCGTCGAAACGTGTCGCCAGCTCCGACGCTGCGAAACCTCCGAACACGACCGAATGAATCGCCCCGATGCGCGCGCAGGCCAGCATGGCGATCGCCGCCTCAGGCACCATCGGCATATAGATGATGACCCGGTCGCCCTTCTTGACACCGAGATCCTGCAGGACCGCACCGAAGGTCGCGACCTCGTGCGTCAGCTCGGCGTAGGTGTAAGCCTTTATCGTGCCGGTGACCGGGCTGTCGTAGATGAGCGCGTTCTGCCCGCCGCGCCCGCGGAGCACGTGCCGGTCGAGACAGTTGTAGGCCGTGTTGCACTCGGCCCCCGCGAACCACCGCCCATACTCGCCCATATTGGGGTCGAACACCTTGTCCCACAGGTTGATCCAGTCGATCTCGCGGGCCGCCTCGCCCCAGAACCGCTGCGGGTCCTTCTTCCAGCCCTCGTAGACCTCGTGATAGCGGCTCATTCCAATGCTCCTCCCGACAGCGGGTGCCCGCCCGCGTTTCCGGCGGTTTATCAGCATTGTCGCGGCCATGCGAGCAAGAGGCAAGACCGGGCCTGCGCCGTTGATGCGACCAGCGTGTTTCTATAGTGTTCCGGTAAATCTGCCCGGACATCGCGCCCCGGGCTCCGCGATCAGGGCCCCAAACGATGACCAATCCGTTCGAGCAGGATCTCGCTCCGAATCCGGCGAATTATCAGCCGCTGACCCCGTTGTCGTTCCTTGCCCGCGCTGCCCATGTCTGGCCTGAGCACACGGCTGTGATCCACGGAGCCGAGCGCCGGACGTATGGTGAACTATACGCCCGCTGCCGTCGGCTCGCGTCCGCCCTTGCAAAACGTGGGATCGGCATCGGCGATACGGTTTCGGTGATGCTGCCGAACGTGCCGCCGATGCTCGAGGCGCACTACGGCGTACCGATGACCGGCGCTGTGCTGCATTCCATGAACACGCGGCTCGACGCCGCTATTGTCGCCTTCCAGCTCGATCATGCCGATACGAAAATCCTGATCACCGACCGCGAGTTCGCGCCCGTGATGAAGGAGGCGCTGGCGCTCGCCAAGGTAAAGCCTCTCGTGATCGACTACGACGACCTCGCGTTTCCGCAATCCGGGGCTCGCCTCGGCACGCTCGACTATGAGGCCTTCGTCGCGGACGGGGATCCGGAGTTCGCGTGGCGGATGCCCGCGAATGAATGGGAGGCGATTGGCCTCAACTACACCTCCGGTACGACCGGCAACCCGAAGGGTGTCGTTGTCCACCACCGTGGCGCCGCTCTCATGTGCTACGCTAACACAATTGCTGCCGGCCTCGGCCGCCACCCCGTCTACCTATGGACGCTGCCGATGTTCCACTGCAACGGCTGGGCGTTCCCGTGGACGCTGTCGGCCGTCGGAGGCACGCACGTCTGTCTGCGCTGGGTGCGCGCCGGGCTGATCTACGACTTCATCGCCGAGCATGGCGTCACCCACATGTGCGGCGCCCCGATCGTCATGGCGACGATGCTCAACGCCCCGGACGTTGAGAAGCGCACCATTTCGCAAACGGTCCAGTTCGTAACCGCCGGGGCCGCCCCGCCCGAGGCCGTGCTTGCACGCATGGCCGAGGCAGGATTCAACGTCACCCACGTCTACGGCCTGACCGAGGTCTACGGCCCATCCGTTGTCAATGAGTGGAAGTCGGAGTGGGACGCACTGGACGCTGGCCATCGGGCCCAGCTCAAGTCACGGCAGGGCGTCGCGTACACCGCGCTGGATGGCCTCTCCGTGATGAACCCTGCGACAATGACCCCGGTCCCGCGTGACGGCGAGACCATGGGCGAGGTCATGATGCGCGGCAACATCGTGATGAAGGGCTACCTCAAGAACAAGGCCGCGACCGACGACGCCTTCGCCGGTGGCTGGTTCCATACCGGCGACCTCGGCGTCATGCACCCCGACGGCTACATCCAGCTCAAGGACCGCTCGAAGGACATCATCATCTCGGGAGGCGAGAACATCTCCTCGATCGAGGTCGAGGACGTGCTCTACAAGCACCCGGCCGTCGCCCACTGCGCCGTCGTCGCCAAGCCCGACGAGAAGTGGGGCGAGACCCCCTGCGCCTTCATCGAGCTGAAACCTGGTGCCAGCTCCACCGCTGATGAGCTGATCGCCTGGTGCCGCGAGCACCTCGCCCGCTTCAAATGCCCGCGCCATGTCGTCTTCGCCGAAATCCCCAAGACGTCGACGGGAAAAATCCAGAAGTTCCAGCTGCGCGAGATGGCCAAGGCGGTGTGAACGATGGGCGAGACCGGATAGAACGGAGGCGAGCCGGCCCTACCGGGCGTCGCGAGCTACAACGGTGGAGAAAATCAGTTCTACTTCCGAATGATAGTTTGCTGCGTATTTGTCAGCCGCCGTTCATCTGCGAAACCCTATCTACCGCAGCGACGCGCTCGAAGCGCGCCTCTCCTGATCGGAAAGGGCATGACCATGAAATTCGCCACTGCCGCCGCCATCCTGTTCGTCTCGGCCTCGGCCTCGTTGGCCCAGTCCCCCGCCACCCAGCCGGCGCCTGCAACACCGTCCGCACCCGCTGCGACCACGGCTCCGTCGAAGCCGGTCGCGAGCAAGCCGGCCGCACCGACCGCAGTGAAGCAGGCGCAGGCTACGACCACGTGTAAGGCGAGCGCCGCGACCAAGAAGCTGGCCGGGGCTGCCCTCGCGTCGTACATGAAGAAGTGCGAGAGTGATGCAGCAGCAACCTGCAGCAAGTCGGCGTCGGACAAGAAATTGACGGGCGCTGCCAAGGAAAGCCACACCAAGAAATGTGTCACCGAGGCGGTGGGCAGCTGAGTCTCGCCAACGACCTTCGTGGTCGTCGGCAATCGCGGGGCCGTCGGATAAACTCCGGCGGCCCTTTTCGTTTGTGCTGCCAAGGTTTAAGCCGTGTACGTTCGGTGTCCACTTGCCTCGTTGTGTTCCACGTCGTAACTGATGATTAGGCAAGGGTACGTAGTATTGCCGTTGAATCGGTCAACGCCACCTGAGGGAGGAGCGCCCGTGAGATCGAGAACGGCTGCCCGGGAGCGCTCCTTAGCGGGCACCCTCAGCCCCTGGATCGCTGGCGCATCGCTACTCGCGCTGCTCGCGGCCGTCGGCGGCCTCGTTGCACCCGCGCCCGCCTTCGGCCAATCCCTCGATTATCAACCGCCCCGGCCTGATGCTGACGGCGACTACGGCGCAAATCTCGAGCCGTTCGAGGTCGATGGCCCCTTGATGGCGGTGGTCTCGCTCGGCAGCCAGCAGATCCGCGTCTTCGATCGCAATGGCATGGTCGCGAAGTCGAAGGTCTCGACGGGCCGCAAGGGCCACGACACGCCGGAAGGCATTTTCTCGATCATCGAGCGCAAAGTCGAGCACCGGTCGAACCTCTACGACGACGCCGAGATGCCGTTCATGCAGCGCCTCACGTGGTCGGGGATCGCCTTGCATCAGGGGGCTTTGCCCGGATATCGCGCCTCGCATGGCTGCATTCGTCTCCCGGATGGCTTTGCTGAGCAGCTGTTCCGGACGACGCGAATTGCCACCCGCGTCGTGATCGTCCCACACGACGCGACGCCGCAACCCATCGCGCATTCGGTCCTGCCCCAGCCCGGCGACCCGCCCGCGATCCCCGCGCCAAGGCCGGCCGAGCCCGACATCGCGGCACAGTCGGCTCCAACTCAACATGCCGAAACCATCACGGTGGTCGCGACCGCCGAGGATGCGATTGGCGTGCGTGACACCGCGCCGTTCGTCGCGCCAGTCAAGCCGCAGCCGAGCCTGTCCGAGCTGCGCGCCCGGCGCATTGCTGTCGAGAAGCGGCTCGCAGCCGCCACCAAGGCCGTCAACCAGGCGAAGGCTCCGGTCCGCCCGAGGCTCATCGAGCAGGGCCGGACCGAGAAGGCCCTGCGTCAAGCCATTGCCCTCGCCAATCGCGCAGAAGGCCGCGCCGAGGTCATGGCGAAGGCACCGTTCGAAGCGACGACGGATGCGGCTTGGGATGGCGCCGTCACGGACCACATCGAGGCGCTGGTCGAACTGGTCGCGGCTCAGGCTCGCGAAGGCTGGGCGCGCGAGTTGGCGGCGCGCAACGCGGCTGCGGCGATGGCGGCTCAGGATCAGGTCCGCAAGCTCGACGCCGAGCGTCAGGTCATCCTCAACCAGTATCGATCCATCGCCCGCAGGCTGTCGCCGGTCACCATTTTCGTCTCCCGCGATGCCGGTCGGGTCTATGTCCATCAGGCGTTCCACCCTGTCATGGAGCTTCCGATCGAGATCCGTGAGTCCGACCGCCGTATCGGCACGCACATCTTCACCGCCCACCAGATCGACGATCGTGACGACGCACTTCGCTGGGTCGGGTTGACGTTGGAAGCTGCGGACGGTCGCTCGCCGCCGGCTGCCGAGCGCGGCAAGCCGAAGCCGCGCCGCTCCAGTGAATCCGGTGAGGTCCGCTCGAGCGGCGACAGCCTCCGCTCAGCGCGCGCCGCTCTCGATCGAGTGGAGCTTCCCCCCGCCGTTCTTGCGCGTATCATGCCGACGCTGCAACCCGGCTCGACGGTCATCATCTCTGATCTGGGCAAGAGCATCGAGTCGGGCCCCGGAACGGACATTGTTGTGCAGACGCGTGGAGAGGCGGAAGCAGCCCGAAGCATCGCCAATTTCGCCGCGCGCAAGCGAGCAGAGTCGTTCGGCTACAGCGAGACCTCCTACAAGCCACGCCGTCGGGACTGGGAGCGCTGGTAGGCTCAACGGCGGATCGGATCGTTCCGGTCGGCGTGTTACCTCGTGCCGGTAGGCGGCCTCTTGTCCGCACAGGTACCTGCTTGAGCCTGCCCTGCCTCGTCGAGAAGCACGATCTCGACCTCGGCCTCCTCGACCGCCTCGATCAACGGGATGACCTCGCCTGTCTCTCCTTCAGTCGGAGGGTCGACCCTGCTCAAACGATCCGCAAGGCGGGAGATGGGGCGCGGCTCGGCGCGTGCCGGAGAGGGCTCGAGTGCAACGATCTCGACCTCGGCATGCTCACCGTGCAGCACCGACCCGACCGAGCCGGGAGTCGGATAAGGACGTCGGTCTGGCGTAGCGCGTGCTGCAGGTGAAGGGGCAGCGGACGCGTAAGAAGGCACTGACGGCGCGATGGCCTCCTCGTTGTTCCATGTGCCCACGTCGCGCTGCATCATGCGCTCGATCTCGGCCTCGATCGCGGTGAGACGCGCTGGCCCGTCGCCAGCGAGACCGAGGGCTGACGCAATCCGATGGCTTGCAGATGGCGCCCGACGGGACTCGGCGCGTTCCTGCTCGCGCTGCAGCCTGTGCTCACGCGGGAGCGCCGGTGGCTGCGCACGGGGTGGCGGGTTGGCGGGACCGGGCATGTCATCCCGAGGGGAGTGCGGACGGCTCGTCGCCGGTCCATAGCGGGTTCGCGCCGGTGCCTGCGGCGGCTGTTGCGGCCCTGCCGGAAGTGGCGGCGGCGCCACCGCGGACGGCCCGCGGACCGGCAGCGGTGCCGGTCCTGCCCCTGCGTTGCGGTCCTGCCCGGCGGCGGTGTCGAGGGCGGCGATTGCGGCGTCGATTGCCGCAAGCGTACGCCAGTCCGCGACTTTGGCATCGAGCCGCTGCACGAGCCGGGATCTCAACACCTCATAGTCGATGACCGGCGGCGGCTCGCCACGCTCCAGGCGCGCATCGAGTTGCACCAGAGCGGCCCAGGCCGGCTCCGCGGCGAGCTTTGTCTCGAGATCGCCGCGGGCCCGCTCGAGCGCTCGGCGCGCCGAAACGACATCCATGCTCGAGCCGGCCATGCCCTGCCTGCCTCTCCTGTGAGCACCCTGCTATGTCGGCTGGAAGCGACATTCCGGTCACGGGATTTCCCGGGTTGGTGCTTCCGCGGCCACTGCTGGTGGCATAATAGCCTCATTCTCGATAAGTCGGTACCAACAGGGCGGACAATTGCTCACGGCGCAGGGGGCTGAGAGACGGAATGCGCAGAGGTTGGACCGTACTCAAGCTGGCCCTTTACCGCGTCTTCGACGACGGTGGATTCTCGATGGCCGGCTCCGTGGCTTTCTCGTTCCTCTTGTCGCTCTTCCCGTTCTGCATCTTTCTCGCCGCTCTGGCCGCGACGGTCGGTGGACGTGACCTCGCGGATTCGGCCATCGACCAGCTCTTCCAGGCCGTGCCCGATACCGTCGCCAAGGCGCTCGCTCCCGAGGTCGAGAAGGTTATGGGTCGCACCCAGTACGGTGTCCTCACGATCGGCGCGGCCATCTCCCTGTTCTTTGCCACCAGTGCCATCGAAAGCCTGCGCGCCGCTCTCAATGTCGCCTATGGCGTGCGCGAAGGCCGATCTCTGCTGTTCTGCTTCTTCCAGAGCATCTTTTTCGTGTTCGCGACGGCGGCGGGCATGCTGACCGTTGCCTGGGGCGTCGTCGTAGGCCCGGCGCTAGTGACCGCACAGAATTGGCAGCCGATCATCTGGCTGCTCGATCACGGGCTGCTTTCGTCGCCGTCGCGCTACGCCATCGTCGTCGCGATCACGCTCGCCCAGCTGTTCGCCTATCACCTGTGGCTTGCGGCCGGCCGTCGTACCATCTGGGATGTGTGGCCCGGCGCCGTCCTGAGCGTCGCCCTCTGGATCCTCGCGGCCTGGATTTACTCCTGGTGGCTGACCGTCAGCGACTATTCCATCTTCTACGGCGGCCTCACCCAGCTTCTCACCGCGCTGATCTTTTTCCAGTTCTCCGGCGTCATCATGATCTTCGGCGCCGAGTTCAACCGTGCCCTTGCCGAGGTGCGCGCTGACAGGTGAGCATGGACCCACGCCAACGCAGCCAGGGACCACGCCATGAACTACACCGACATCGCCTACTCGATCGAGAATGGCGTCGCGCGCCTTTCCCACAATCGCCCCGAGATGCGCAACGCCGAGAGCAGACAGCTTCTCGACCAGCTTGACGATGCCGTGCGGAAAGCAACCGCCGACCCGGCCGTGCGCGTCCTCGTCTTCGACGGCAAGGGCGAACACTTCTCGGCAGGCCACGACCTGAAGCAAGGGGCGGCCGAGCGCGCCGACTTTACCGTCGAGCAACGCTGGGCCTACGAGGAACTCTATTACCTCGAGTATGCGCTCCGCATTTACGATTGCCCGAAGCCCACCATCGCCTCCGTGCAGGGCGCCTGCATCGCCGGGGGCTTCATGGTGGCGAATATGTGCGACCTGATCGTCGCCGCCGATGACGCGTTCTTCTCCGATCCCGTCTGCCACACCCTCGGTGCCGCGGCGGTGGAAGTGCTGATCCACCCGTGGGTGATGGGCGCGAGGAAGGCCAAGGAGATGCTGTTCATGGGCGGCCGAATGACGGCGGCGGAAGCCTATCGCATCGGCATGGTCAACAAGGTCGTGCTCCGCGCCGATCTCGAGAAGGAGACCATGGCCATGGCGACCCACATCGCCAAGGCCGAGCCGTTCGCCCTCAAGCTCGTCAAGCGCTCGATCAACCGCACGCTAGATGCCCAAGGCTTGCGCACTGCGCTCCACGCCCACTTCGACACCCACCAGCTGAGTCACGTCACCGAAGCCTTCAAAGGCGCCCGCGACCGTGGACTGGCGAACGCGATCAAGAAGGCGAAGGAGTGAGGTGAGGCGGCGCGAACAACAAGGCGAATGAGTGAGGGGAAACGTCGCTTGCCCGGCCGAACGAGCGAGCAGCGAGCGTAGAGCCGAGGCCTTTGCACGGTTCGAACTCGGCTCGTTGGGGGGACGGGGCGTCAATCAATGCGCCGCCTCCCAGTTGTCGGCGGCCTTTGCATCGACATGGATCGGCACCGAGAATTTCACGACCGGCTCGGGCGCTTTTTCCATCACCGAGCGCACGACGCCGAGCGCCGTCTCGACCTCGGCCTCCTTCACCTCGAAGATCAATTCGTCGTGCACCTGCAGCAGCATTGTCGTCGCCTCCAGCTTGGCGTCGCGTAACGCGGCCGGCATGCGGATCATGGCGCGCCGTATGATGTCGGCGGCCGAGCCCTGGATCGGCGCGTTGATGGCGGCGCGCTCTAGGAATCCCCGCATCGACGGATTCTTGGTGTTGATCTCTGGGTAGTGCACGCGGCGCCCGAACACGGTTTCGACGTAGCCGTGGTCGTGGGCGAATTTCTTCGTGCGGTCCATGTAGTCGCGGATGCCGGGGAAACGCTTGAAGTAGGTCGTGATGTACTCGCCCGCCTCCTGCTTCGAGATGCCGAGCTGCGCCGCGAGTCCGAACGCCGAAATGCCGTAGATGATGCCGAAGTTGATCGCCTTGGCGCGGCGGCGCACCTCGCTCGGCATGTCCTTGATGGGCACGCCGAACATTTCCGACGCCGTCATGGCGTGAATGTCGAGCCCGTCCGCGAAGGCCTTCTTGAGCTGCGGAATATCGGCGATGTGCGCGAGCACGCGCAACTCGATCTGCGAGTAGTCGGCCGAGATCAGCCTGGCGCCCTTGTCTGCGATGAAGGCGGTGCGGATCTCGCGCCCTTCCTTGGTGCGCACCGGGATGTTCTGCAGGTTCGGCTCCGCTGAAGCGAGACGGCCCGTCGTCGTGGCGGCGAGCGCATAGCTCGTGTGGATGCGACCGTGGTCGTCGATATAGCCCGGAAGCGAGTCCGTATAGGTGGACTTGAGCTTCGAGAGCTGCCGCCACTCGAGCATCGTGTTAATCAGCCGCCGCGCGTCCTCGGGCAGCTCCTCGTTCGCCGCGAGATCGTCGAGCAGACCCGCCCGCGTCTCCCATTGGCCGCTCTTGGTGCGCTTGCCGCCCGGCAACTTCAACTTGTCGAACAGCAACTCACCGAGCTGCTTGGGGCTACCGAGTTGAAAGCGCTGGCCGCCGGTGTGCAGGGCAACCAGCGCCTGCACCTCCTCGTCGAGCCGGGCGATCGTCTGCGCGAAGCTCGACGACAGCCGCGAGAGAATGGCGCGGTCGACCTTGATGCCGGCCTTCTCCATGTCGACGATGATGTCGACGAGTGGCCGCTCGAGGGTCTCGTAGACCGTCGTCATGCGCTCCGCGACGAGTCGCGGCTTCAGCGCCATCCACAGCCGCATGGTGACGTCGGCGTCCTCGGCGGCATACTCCGTCGCCTTGTCGATCGGCACGCCGGCAAACGTCTTCTCGCCCTTCTTGGCGCCCGGCGCGTGCGCGATCACGTCGTTGAACGTAATGCAGACGTGGCCGAGATGGCGCTCGGCCAGCGCATCCATGCCGTGCGCGCCGCGCCCGCCGTCGAGCGCGTAGGACATGAGCTGAGTATCGTCGATCGGCGCGATGCGGATGCCGTGGCGACGCATGACCAGCGCGTCGTATTTCATGTTCTGCCCGATCTTCAGCGTCGCTGGATCTTCGAGCAGCGTCTTGAGCAGCGCCAGCGCCTCGCGAATGGGGATCTGCCCCTCGAGCAGCCCGCCGCCGCCGAAGAGATCGCCGCTACCACTGGTATGGCCGAGCGGCACATAGCAGGCGCGCCCGTGCGAGGTCGCGAGCGAGAAGCCGACGAGATCGCACCGCATCGGATCGAGGCTGGTGGTCTCGGTGTCGAAGGCGACGCGGCCGAGGTTGATCGCCTCCGTCACCCACGCTTCGAGCCGCACGAGATCGCGTACGGTCTCGTATTGCGCACGGTCGATCTTGGGCTCACGCGCAGCCCCGCGCGCGAACGCGATCACCTCGGCGAAGGCGCCGTTACCGGCCGCCACCCCGGCCTCGCTGGTCTCCGCGCCGTTGCCCGAAGGACGCGGCCCCGAGCGCGCCACCGGAGCTTTTGCCTCCCGTCCGGCAACGCTCGAGCCGACCGACCGCTCCAGCGGTGGCGGCACCGCGACACCGAGGGCTTCCGCGACACGCTTGGTCAGCGTGTTGAACTCCATCTCACGCATGAAATCCAACAGCGGCTCGGCTTTCGGTTCCTGCAACCCGAGCTGGTCGACCCTGACCGTCACCGGCACATCGTCCTTGAGCCGCACGAGTTCGCGGCTGATCCGCGCCTGGTCCGCGAACTCCATCAGTTTCTCGCGTCGCTTCGGCTGCTTGATCTCGCCGGCGCGCGCCAGCAGCGAATCGAGATCGCCGTATTCCTTGATCAGCTCGGCCGCCGTCTTGATGCCGATCCCCGGCACGCCCGGCACGTTGTCGACCGAATCACCGGCGAGCGACTGCACGTCCACCACGAGCGTCGGTTCCACGCCGAACTTCTCGATCACCTCGTCGCGCCCGATGGTCTTGCCCTTCATGGTGTCGAGCATGACGACCCCGGGCTGGACGAGCTGCATCAGGTCCTTGTCGGACGAGACGATCGTCACGTCCCCGCCCCTGGCGATCACGTCCTTGGCGTAGGTGGCGATGAGATCGTCCGCCTCGTAGCCGTCCTGTTCGATGCAGGCGATATTAAAAGCCTTGACCGCGTCGCGAATGAGCGGGAACTGCGGAATGAGTTCCTCGGGCGCAGGGGGGCGGTTGGCCTTGTACTCTTTGTAGATCTCGTTGCGGTAGTTCTCGCGCGACGCGTCGAAGATCACGGCGATGTGCGTCGGTCCCCGGCCGGCTTTGGCATCGGCCATCAACTTCCACAGCATCTGGCAGAAGCCGTGCACGGCGCCGACCGGCAGCCCGTCCGACGGTCGCGTCAATGGGGGAAGCGCATGGAACGCGCGGAAAATGTAGCCGGAGCCGTCTACGAGATAGACATGGCTGCCCTTGGCAACAGGGAGGGGCTCGCCATCGGGCACGGTGATGACGGCGGTGGAGTTGCGCTTCGGTTCGGTGCTCATGGGACCGAGTATAGGCGGCCCCGGCGGCAAGGTCAGCCCGGGAGTCGGTCGGTGACGATGCCTTGGGATAACCTAGGGCCGCGCGCACGAGCGGATCGCGTCCTTGCTGCGGGCATTGATGACGCCCACATAAAAGGCCATGTCCTGCCGCCAAACAATCCCGCGGAGATCGCTATGCGGATGCTCGCCCCGATCCTGGCCGGCCTGATGGCTCTGGCGCTGGCGGTTCCCGTCGACGCCCAGGAGCGCCGTCAGGACCGAAAGTCCTATGACCGCGAGGGTTACGAGGTCCAGCAGCGCCGCTCTTCCACTGTCGATCGCCAGGGCCGTTGCGTCCGCGACACGGGACGCCCCCTCGACAGCCTGAACCTCAGCCACCGGTGCGACCGCGAAGAGTTCTGGGAACGCTTCAATGGCGGCGACAACCGGCGGTGAACTCGATCGGCCGACCACAGGCTGTCATCGCAGCGGCGTCGTTGCGCTTGTTCTTCGCAGTGCCCTAAGCTCGGCACTAATCGCCGGGCGCATCTGACGCTCCACGGCGAAGTCGAGGAGAACGTCCCATGAAGGAAGCGCTGCGACGCGGGCCCCGCTACAAGCACAAGGTCGACGAGACCCGTCCCTACGAGACCATCACGATCGACAAGTTGACACCCGTGATCGGTGCCGAGATCGGTGGTGTGGATCTGGCAAAGCCGCTGTCGAACCAGCAGCAGGACGAGGTGCACCGGGCGCTCGCCGAAAACCTCGTGATCTTCTTCCGTGATCAGGACATCGCGCCGGAGCAGCATCTCGGATTCGGGCGCCTGTTCGGCGAGCTGATGATTCATCCCGCGGCGCCGCACATCGACGGGCATCCGGAGTTGCTGAAGATCTACGCCGACAAGGACAGCCCCCGGGCCAATGGCGAGAGCTGGCATTCGGATGTGAGCTGCGAGCCCGAGCCGCCGATGGGCTCGATCCTGCACATCAAGCAGTGCCCGCCGAAGGGCGGCGATACGCTCTTCGCCAATATGTATGCTGCTTACGAGGCGCTGTCGGACCGAATGAAGGCCTATCTGGAAGGACTAACGGCCCTTCACGACGGCGAGCACGTCTACCGCGGCACCTATTCGAACTTCGGCGTCAAGGACAAGCCGAACTATCCGCGCGCCGAGCACCCTGTCGTTCGCACGCATCCCGTGACGGGCCGGAGGTGCCTGTTCGTCAATCGCGGGTTCACCACGCGCATCCTCGGCGTTCCTCTCGACGAGAGCGATGCGATCCTGGGCTACCTGTTCGACCACATGGCCAATCCCTTGTTCCAGTGCCGCTTCCGCTGGCAGCCCAACTCGATCGCATTCTGGGACAACCGCTGCGTTCAGCACCGCGCCATGTGGGACTACTGGCCACACACCCGGAGCGGCGCCCGCGTGACGGTGAAAGGGGAGCGGCCGGTGTAGGCGCGATGCGTGCGGTCCGCGTTCTGCCGTTCTCTGAGCCGCGTCAGTTTGCGTTCATCCGGCCTATGAGACGAGGCCGCTCCGCGGCGGCGCCGGAGGTCACAGTATATGCGGACGCGTTTCATGAGTGGTTGCCTCGTTGCTCTGGCGCTGGTCACGGCCGGGACTTCGCGGGCGAGCGACATTTCGGGGAGCTGGCGGATCGAGGCGGTCGAAGGCGTTGCCGGGATCGACGTGTCTCGAACGGAGGTGGCCATCGATGGCTCCGGGGCGGCTGCGATGACGGTGGGCTGCAATCGGCTGCGCAGCCGCGCGGCAATCGCCAACCGGGAAATCACCTTCGGACCCGTTGCCTCGACGCGTATGGCGTGTCCGCCGCCACTTCCTGAAATCGAGGGCCGTCTGGTCGCGGTTCTCGCCGACGTGCGCACATTCGATGTGAAGGACGGGCGGCTTCGCCTCCTCGATTCCCGAGGTAACGTCCTGGTGCACCTCCGGCAGGCGCAATGAGTGCGACGGTGACAGCTGTGTCCCGGAAAGGCATTGTCAAAGGCCCGCTCACGGGAAGCGGTCCACTGCAGCGGTACGGGACGGAGTTCGATGGCGATCGAAGGCGCTGATCATTTCGGCTTTACGAACGAGGAGTTGGCGAAACTCGAGACGGTCTACCGGCCTGACCTGTTCAAAGGCCGTGTCGTGGTCGTGACGGGGGCCGGCTCTGGCTTCGGGCTCGCCATCGCGACGCTGTTCGCGCGGCTCGGAGCGAATGTGGCCATCACCGGTCGCAACGAGGAGCGGGTGGGCAAGGCCAAGGCCTTCCTGGAGGGGTTCGGCGGCAAGGTGTCGAGCCATCTCTTCAACATCCGCGATCCCGAGGCTGACGCCGCCTTTGTCGCTGACGTCTGGAGCGCGCATGGCCGCCTCGACGTGCTGATCAACAACGCCGGCGGGCAGTTCCCGCAGGCGGCGATCGACTTCAAGCCGAAAGGCTGGAACGCGGTCATCGACAACAACCTGAACGGCACCTGGTACATGATGCAGGCGGCCGCCCGCGCCTGGATCGAGCACAAGTCTCCGGGCGTGATCGTCAATATCGTCGCCGATTTCTGGCGCGGCATGCCCGGCATAGCACACACGGCTGCCGCGCGGGCGGGCGTGACCTATGCCTCGAAGACGGTGGCGGTTGAGTGGGCGCCGGACAATATCCGCGTCAATTGCGTGGCGCCGGGATGCCTCGAGACGTCCGGTTTCGCACACTACCCGCCCGAGGGGGCCGCGACATACAAGGAGGCGAACCCCATGAAACGGGTCGGCGACGCCTGGGACGTCGCCGAGGCTTGTGTTTATCTGGCAGCACCGTCCGCCAAATTCATCACGGGCGAGGTCCTCACCGTCGACGGCGGCCAGCAGCTTTGGGGTGATCCGTGGCCGACCGGACGCCCGCCATGGTTCAGGCTGTGAGGCGCGGGAGCGGACCAGCACGGATGGTGCAAGAGCTAGATGCATTGAGCGGGGGTTGCGGTTGCGGAACTCCCGGACCATGGTGCGAGACGATTTCGATCAGCCCGCCCTCGGCGGCCTCAGGAGCGACGCATGTCCAGCCCTCGCATCAAATTGTACAAGGGTGATCTCCCGGCAGGGCTGTCGTTCGGAAATTCGGTGGCGATCGACACCGAGACGCTTGGACTCAAGCCCTATCGCGATCGGCTGTGTCTGGTGCAGCTCTCGGGCGGCAACAACGAGGCCCATCTCGTGCAGTTCGATGGCAGCGATTGGTCCGCGCCCCGGCTGAAAGCGCTGCTCACAGATCCGGGCGTGGTCAAGATCTTCCACTACGGTCGCTTCGATATCGCCATTCTGAAGCGTTGGCTCGACGTGTCGGTCGCACCGGTCTGGTGCACGAAGATCGCCTCCAAACTCGCCCGCACCTACACCGACCGGCATGGCCTGAAGGACCTGTGCGCCGAACTGGCCGGAGTAGAGCTGTCGAAGCAGCAGCAGAGTTCGGACTGGGCGTCGGCGAGCTTGTCGCAGCAGCAGCTCGCGTATGCCGCGTCCGATGTTCTCTATCTGCACGGCTTGAAGGCCAAGCTCGAGGCCATGCTGCAGCGCGACGGCCGTATGGCCATGGCCGAAGCTGCATTTCGGTATCTGCCGGAGCGGGCCGAACTCGATCTCGCAGGCTTCGATGACATGGATATATTCGCACATTGAGCACGACAGTCGAACAGGCTGTAGGTAAAGCGGGGGATGCGACGCTGCGGCGTCCCAATGTTTCCCCATTTTCGGTTCATCTGTGGTGGCTTGGCGGGATTCGCGTCCGCAGTCGGGCGCTGGGCCGAGCCGCTGGAACGGGGTATGCGAGGCGATATCAGGAGAGCGTCGAGCCCCCGCGGGGGCGTCATCGACACCGGCGTCAGCGGAGCTGAGCGCGAGCGGGCGTTTCGCCGTGCGCGCCGCCATAGCCTGCTCGTCAAATCACTCAAGATCTTGCTGCCGGTGGCCGCAGTCGGGTGCCTCGGCGTCTACGGGGGCGCGCTCGTCCTCAGTTCGGGTCTGAAGAGTGGAGACATCGCAGCGAGCAAAGTCACCATCGATCCGACCAACCTGACCATGGCCGATCCCCGCTACAGTGGCTTCGGCAAGGATGGCTCCGAGTACAAGGTGCACGCCAAGAGCGCCGTCACCGACCTTCGCATGGCCGCGCCTATACGGCTCGACCTGATAGACGGCGAGATCATCCAGCCGAGCGGCGTCGTCACGCGTCTCACTGCAAACTGGGGCACCTACGACCAGAAGAAGGATCTCCTGGAACTCTACGAGAGCATCAACGTCGATGCCACGAACGGCATGACCGCGCGACTGACCCGCGCAACGGTTCTGGCTAAGGAAAGCCGCATCATCAGCAGCGAACCAGTGCAGGCGCAAACCGAGACCGGGACGATCCGCGCCGACACCATGACGCTCGACACGAAGGCGCGTCAGGCGAAATTCAGGACCGCCGTGCACGTAACTTTGAAGCCATCGAAACCCGCCACGGCGTTACGGGGAGCCGAGACCGCACCCAAGCGCGAGGCGGCCAGCGCTTTCGGAATCGATGCGAACTCCGGCGAGCCCGTGGTCGTGACTTCGGAACAGCTTGACGTGGACGACAACGCCAAGACGGCTCTGTTCCGCGAAAAGGTCCTAGCCCGGCAAGGTGAAGCGACACTCGAAGCGCCGGAACTGGACGTGACCTACGCGGGCCGCGCGAATATCGGCGAAACCGGAGCGACCTCACCGAAGGCCGAGGAGGGTCGGGAGGCGACGAGCCTCAAGTCGATCAAGGCGCGCGGCGGCGTCCGCATGGCGAACAAGGCCGATCGTGCCGAAAGCCAGTCGCTCGACTACGACGCGGAAACGGAGCGCATTCACCTTGTCGGCGACGTGACGATGACGCAGGAGCCGGACCGGACCGTCAAGGCCGAGACCGCATTGCTCGACCAGAAGGCGGACACGGCGTTGTTGACCGGCGACGTCGAGGTGACCCAGGGCCGCAACGTGCTCAAGGGCGGCCGTCTCGCCATCGACAGGAAGGGCGGCACCGCCAAGCTGACCACGCCGGCCTCGGCGGGCCGGGCTGCCGGACGAATCACGACGCTCATCTATCAGAACCAGGCTGCGAAGCCGGGCGCCGCGGCCAAGGCGAGCGCGACTGAAGACGAGCCGGGCCTCGGTCCGCTCGGGGCCAATTTCCGCAGCGATCCGAACGCGCCCATCGATGTCGAGGCCCAGATGCTCGACGTGAACGATCGCAAACATACTGCGGTCTATACGGGAAGCGTCGTCGCCAAGCAGGGCACATTCATCGTCCGGACTGAGGAGATGACGGCCCACTATTCGGGTGACACGGGGCTGGTGTCGGCGTCCCAGCCAGTGGCCAAGGCGAAAGCCAGCGGGGCATCGGGGTCCGAACTCCGACGGATCGAGGCCCGTCGTGGGGTCGTGGTCACCGGCAGCGACAGCCAGCAGGCGACGGGTGAGTGGGCGACCTTCGATGTGAAAGCCAACACCATCGTGATGGGCGGCAACGTCACGGTCACGCAAGGCAAGCAGGTGGTCCGCGCTCCGGCGGGAATGCGCTTGCTCATCGACCTCGGAACCGGGGTGACGCGTTTCGAAGCCGAGCCGGGCGCGGCCGCCAAGGCCGGTCCGAAGGTGAGCGGAGCGTTCGCTACCTCCGTCGTGCCCGGCCCGCAGAACAGCGGCGTTGCGGGGTGCCCTCCCGGAGCCGTGTGCAAGAGCGGGCGCCTCGAGGCGATTTTCTATCCGAACGAGATGCAGGACAAGGCCGGCCGCAAACCCGGGGCCGGCAGTGGCTCGGAGGCAGCGAAAGCGTCCGGCGACGTCGTCAAGCCGCCGTCGGCGGCCGCCCGAAGATCATCGACGCCTCCATCGACCACGCCTTGATCACCTCACTACAATCCTGTTTAACCGCAGGGCCGAGCGTGCCCCGCTGAGCCGCCGCCAAGGTGCGTTCAAGGACTCATCCGACATGGCCTTCACGTTGTTCCCACGAGCCCGTCGCGCAATTGCCGGCAACCCCACGCCGCCCGCGAGTGGCAAGCCGTCGGCGTCGGTTCGATCGGGGAACGCGGGGGTCCATGCGCATGCGGCAGGCGACGGCTGGCTGACCAGCGAGGGCGTGCAGAAGAGCTACGGCAAGCGCAAGGTCGTGAAAGGCGTGAGCGTCGCGGTCGCTCGCGGCGAGGTCGTGGGGCTGCTCGGACCCAACGGTGCTGGCAAGACCACTGTGTTCTACATGATCACGGGCCTCGTGCCGGCCGATTCCGGCCGCATCACGATCGATGGCCGGGACGTGACGCGGCTGCCCATGTACCGGCGGGCGCGGCTCGGCATCGGATATTTGCCTCAAGAGGCCTCGATCTTCCGTGGTCTCACGGTTGAACAGAACATCATGGCCATTCTGGAACTCGTCGAGCCGAGCCGGAAGAAGCGCCTCGAGCAGCTCGACAGCCTCCTCGAAGAATTCAATATTACGCGATTGCGCAAAAGCCCATCGATTGCCCTTTCTGGCGGTGAGCGGCGGCGCTGCGAGATTGCTAGGGCCCTGGCCTCGCGGCCGTCGTATATGCTCCTGGACGAGCCGTTCGCGGGGATCGATCCGATCGCCGTCGGGGACATTCAACAGTTGGTCAGACATCTCAAGCAGCGCGGCCTCGGCGTACTGATCACGGATCATAACGTTCGGGAAACCTTGTCCCTGGTCGACCGGGGCTATGTCATTGCCGAGGGTCAAGTTCTGACACAAGGTAGTCCTTCGGAAATCATCGCCAACGAGGATGTCCGCCGGGTGTATCTCGGAGATATGTTCAGTTAATTCCCGTCGACTATGACTCTCGTCGTGCAGACCGGTGCGGGGAGCGGTGAGGAGCAGCAATGGCGCTTTCGACGAAGCTAGAGCTCAGGCAGAGCCAGCAGCTCGTCATGACGCCGCAGCTGCAGCAGGCGATCCGTCTGCTTCAACTGTCCAACCTCGAACTCAGCGCCTTTGTCGAGACCGAACTCGAGCGCAACCCGCTGCTGGAGCGCGACGCCGAGGCGCCGGCCGAGCGGACGCAGCCGAGTGAGGCCGACGCGATGCCGGTCGTCGTCGCCGGCGACGGCGGACTGGATTTCGCCACCCCTGGTGATGCGCCGACGCGCGAACTCGACAGTGATGTCGCCGATGCCTTCCCGGAAGCGGGATCGAGCGATCTCGGACCGGACCTGCAACCGAGCCTGCGCGGCAATATCGTGGAGCGCAGCCGCTCGGCGGCGTCCGGAGACGATGCCTCGAGCATTGAGGACTACGCCACGGAACGGCTGTCCCTCAGGGATCACCTGGAGAATCAGCTCGGCCTGGCGCTGAGCGATGCCAAGGATCGGCTGATTGGCGCCTATCTTATCGACCAGGTCGACGAAGCCGGTTATCTGCGCGCCGATCTGGCGGAAGTCGCCGAACGGCTGGGCGTTGCCCATTCGCACATCGAGAAGGTTCTCGGCGTTCTGCAGACTTTCGAACCGGCTGGCGTCATGGCGCGTGATCTCAAGGAATGCCTGGCGCTGCAACTTCGCGATCAGGGCCGCCTCGACCCGATGATGATGGCCTTCCTCGACAATCTGCCCATGCTGGCGCAGCGGAACATGACGGCGCTCCGTAGGGCGACCGGGGCTGATGCCGACGACCTGGCGGACATGATTGCCGAGGTGCGCCGCCTCAATCCGAAACCCGGCCTCGGCTTCGGTCAGATCGAGATCGAGCCGGTGGTGCCGGACGTGCACGTACGCATGGGCAGCGACGGAAGCTGGCTGATCGAGCTGAACAGCGACACTCTTCCGCGAGTTCTAGTCAACCGGGTCTATTACACGCGCGTTCACCGCACGGCGCGCAGCACCCAGGACAAGGATTTTCTCCTCGAATGCCTCCAGAACGCCAACTGGTTGGTCAAGAGCCTGGATCAGCGCGCCCGTACCATTCTCCGGGTGGCCGAGGAAATCGTTCGCCAGCAGGATCGCTTTCTCGTCTATGGCGTTCAATATCTGCGGCCGCTCAATCTCAAGACGGTGGCCGACGCCATCAAGATGCATGAGTCGACGGTCAGCCGCGTCACATCGAACAAGTACATCTCGACACCGCGCGGCATTTTCGAGCTCAAGTATTTCTTCACCTCGGCCATCGCCTCGGCTGGTGACGGCGAAGCCCATTCGAGTGAATCGGTGCGCCATCGCATCAAGGTTCTGATCGATGCCGAGAGCCCCGACGACATCCTTTCGGACGACAAACTGGTCGAGGTTTTGGGGCGCGAGGGCATCGAGATTGCCCGTCGGACGGTTGCCAAGTACCGTGAAGGCATGCGCATACCATCGTCTGTGCAGCGCCGCCGCGAGAAACGGTTGCAGTGCCAAGCCGTGGCGTGAATTGCGCCAAAAACAAGGCAGGGAAGTCGGAATTCGTGGTTTGACTCGGCGTAGCACCGCAACTACGTTCCCCGCATGCTTGAACAGTCGATGGCCGGCGTCTCACTTCTGCTGTCGAGGTGAGAATATGTATCGTTAAATGAATGACTTGCGTCTGTTGTGCTTGTCGCGCAAAGCGATCCCACGGGTGGGGGCTCGCGAATCACGACAGGTGCGTGCAGCCGCCGGAAAGGCCAAACCGAATGGATCTCGGCGATCTCCTCAAGCCCGAAGGCGTATTCGCCTCCCTGAGGGTCAAGAACAAGAAGCAGGCGCTCCGTGAACTCGCGGCTCGGGCAGCCCGGGTGACCGGACTGGACGAGCGGCATATCTTCGACGTGCTGCTGCAACGTGAGCGTCTCGGCTCGACCGGCGTCGGGCGTGGCATCGCGATCCCGCACGCCCGCATCGGTGGTTTGGACAGCATCGCCACGGTCTTCATCCAGCTTGATGAGCCCATCGACTTCGAGGCGTCGGATTCTGAGCCCGTCGATCTGATGTTTGGTCTGCTGGCACCAGAGCAGGCGGGCGCCGATCACCTGAAGGCGTTGGCGCGCATCTCTCGTGTTCTGCGCGATCCGCAGACATTGGAAAAGCTCCGGTCGGCGCGCGACAAGGATGCTCTCTATGCCGTGCTGACGGAGCCGCTCGCCTCGCACGCGGCCTGACGGGCGGAAACTTGGTCGGTTCCGGCATACGGGGACCGGGGTCGGACCAAATCATCGCCGGCCGTCACCTGCTGTTGGCGCGGGCGTCGGCAATGGCCGACCAGACCCGCGCTGGCGTGGCCGGCATCTCGATCTCCGTCACGCCGATCGGCCGCAACGCATCGCGAATGGCGTTCATCAGCGCCGGGAGGGGTCCGACGGTGCCGCTTTCGCCCACGCCTTTGACGCCGAGCGGGTTCGACGTCGCGGGGGAAGGCGCGAGGACCGAATTGAAGTGGGGCAGATCGCGCGCACGGGGAAGGGCATAGTCCATCATCGACCCCGCCATCAGCTGGCCACTCGACGGGTCGTAGGCACCGTGCTCCATGAGGACTTGGCCGAAGCCTTGCGCGAGGGCGCCGTGTACCTGGCCCTCGGCCAACTCGTGATGGATGACGCGGCCGCAGTCGTCGACGGCGACGAAGGACGCCACGGTCACCTCGCCGGTCTCTGGGTCGATCTCGACTTCTGCTATGTGACAGCCGGACGGGAACGTGGCCTCGCCCTCGATCCGGACCTCGGCCTCGAGGGGAGGGGCGTCACCGTGCGCCAGCTCTTCGATCCCGATCGCGAGGTTGGTCGCCGGCACCTCCAGTCGGCCCGCAGCATAGACGACGGTCTCCGGCGGAACGCCGAAGCGCTCCCCGGCTCGCGCCTTGGCGACATCGATCAGCTTCAGGGCGGTGGCGCGGATGGCGGAGCCCGCCATGATCGTGGAGCGCGACGCGGAAGACGATCCGCCGTCCTCGAAGCCAGTGCTGTCGCCTTGCGCAACGCTGATGCGGCCTTTGCCGAGCGCCAGATGCTCGTCGGCGAGCATGGCGAACACGGTCTCGTGGCCCTGGCCGGTGGCGCCGATCGGTGTGCTCAGATGCACGACGCCATCGCCGGCGAGACGCATGCGGGCGCGCTCAGTCGGCATGCCGCCGGAGATCTCGACGAACATGCCGATGCCGGCGCCGCGCAGGAGGCCTTTCGCCTTGGATTTCGCCTTGCGCGCGGCGATCCCCGGCCAGTCGGCAGCGGCGAGCGCCTGATCCAGCAGGTCGGGGAAGTCGCCGGAGCAGTAGGTCATGCCGACCGCGGTTTTGTGCGGCATCGCCTCGGGACCGAGCATGTTGCGCCGCCGGATATCGACGGGATCGAGGCCGAGCTTCGCCGCGGCTGCCTCGATCAGGCTCTCCATGATGTAGGCGGCCTCGGGACGGCCGGCGCCGCGATAGGGAGCAGTCGGCACGGTGTTCGTCAGCACACAAGTGACGGCCGAATGCACGGCCGGAATGCGATAGGGACCGGTCAGGCATCGCGAGAAGTTGGCGGTCGCGATGAAGTAGCCGACGTGGTGCATGTAGGCACCCATCGCGGCCTTGGCCTCGACGTCGAGGGCAAGGATGCGGCCGTCACCATCGAGCGCGAGGCGGCCGTGCATCAGCGAGTCCCGCGCCTGCGCGTCGGAAACGAAAGCCTCGGAGCGCGTCGCAGTCCAGCGCACGGGCGCGCCGGTCAGGCGGGCGGCATGCAGCAGCGCCGGGTACTCGGGATAGGTGCCGTTGCGAATGCCGAAGGCGCCGCCGACGTCGCGCGAGGTGACGACGATGCTGTGCTTGTCGACGCCGAGGATCGTGGCGATCTGGTCGCGGACGATGGTCATGCCCTGATTGCCTGTATGCAGGCGATAGATGCCCGTCGCCGCCTCGAACAAGGCGACCGCGGCGCGCGTCTCCATCGGGCAGATTACGACACGCTGGCTCGTGCGACGGGCCTCGACGACATGGGCTGCCGCTGCGAAGCCCGCATTCACCGCCGCTCGATTGCCGAGTGTCCAGCGGAAGGCGACATTGCCCGGTGCCGATGCCCATAGTTCGGGAGCGCCGCCGGCCAAGGCGTCGTCGATCAACGCAGCGGCGGCCATCGGCGTGTAATCGACGGAGAGGGCCGCGACCATCTCGTCGGCTGCCGCGCGGCTGTCGGCGACGCACAGCGCGACGGGCTCGCCGACGTGGCGTACCTTGTCCTGGGACAGCACCGGCCACGGTGCCGCGCGTGGCGGGCGACCGTCGGCATCGGTCAAACGCTGCTGCACCGGAACGGAGCCGAAGCCGGCAGCGCGCCAATCGTCGCCGGTCAGAACCAGGCGTGCGCCCGGCACCTGCATCGCCTGCGATTTGTCGATCGAGCGGATCGTGGCGTGGGCGTGGGGAGACCGCGCGAACACGCCCCACAGTGCTCCTTCCACGGGGGTATCGTCCGTAAAGGCCCCTGTACCGGTGATGAGGCGGTGGTCCTCGACCCGCATGGCAACGCTCCCGAGATCTGCCTCGCGCGGCGGCGCGCGGTTCCAGCAGTCTAGGCCGCGTTTCGAGACCTCGCCAAGAAGTGCCGAACGCGCGCTCGACGCGTCAGGGACGAATGCTGCCGACAACCGCGAGCGCTTCACCGCGAGGCTCGACCACGATGCCTTCGCCGGATGCCGTCGAGCGCCCGACCAGCGCCGAGATGTTGACCTGATGCGTTGTCACGACGAGGGCGCCCGGTCCTCGCCAGTCCAGAAGTAGTCGGCGGGCGGCAGCGGTCGCCGCCGTTCGGTTCTTGGGATCGCTGAAAAAGGAGTTGAAGGCGGGCTCGGTCTCGACGCGGCCGGGCAGGGCGAGTTCTGCGGTCTCGCGGGCCCGGCACCACTCGGAGGAAAGAACGCGTCCGACGGCGACACCGGACTTGCGGAGCGCCTGTCCGATCCTCTTCGCCTGGGCGCGTCCGCTGGCGTCGAGATTGCGCTGGGTCGCGCAGTCGCCGATCCGCATGCCGGCGGGATCACCGGTTCCTGGCGCATGAGCATGGCGAAAGAGAACGATGGCGCCACGCCGCAAGGCGTCCCACGCCGCCGCTTCCGATGCAGCAGCACTGGCTGACAGGGCGACACTGACGACCAGGATGGCCGCGACAACCGTCTGGCACCCGAGGATGGTCGCCCATGGCGGCAATGCTCGTCTCATGGCACGTCCTTCACAGATGTCCTTGTCACAAGACGAACGACGGTGGCGAACGGATCTGCCGTTTCGCAAAATCGCCCCCAAGTCGTGGCATGGTGCAGGGCTTCGGGTTCGAGGAGCGAGGCCGTTGGCCATCGACGGGCGAGCAAGTGGCGGGATTGCATATGATTCAGTTGGAAGTCGATGTCGCGGATGCTCGGGGGCTGTCGCGGCACGTCCGAGCGGTTCTTGGCGTTATGGTAGCGCTCGCACTGGCCGGTTTCGCGGTCGTGGGGGCGGCACGTGCCGACCCCTCGTTCAAAGGCTTTCTCGACGCGTTGCGTCCCGACGCGGAGGCACGTGGCATCTCGCGCGCCACCTTCGATCGTGAGACGCGCGGGCTCGAGCCTGATTTGTCATTGCCGGATCTCGTCCGCGACGGCGAGGCGCCGAAGGCGTCGAGCAGGGGGCAGGCCGAGTTCACTGTAGCGCCGCAGGACTACGTTTCAGCGAAGCGCATCGGGCAACTCGCGGAAGAAGGGCGCGCACTGGCGAAGGCGCACGCCAATGCACTGGCGCGGATCGAGAAGGAGATCGGCGTCGATGCTCACGTCGTGCTCGCGATCTGGGGACGCGAGACGGCCTTCGGAAAATACAAGCCCCAGCACGACGCCATTCGGGTGCTTGCGACGCAGGCTTTCACGGGACGCCGCAAGGAGCTGTTTCGCGGCGAGCTTCTGCATGCGCTCAAGTTGATCGACGACGGACGCATCAAGCGAGCCGAGATGCGCGCCTCGTGGGCCGGCGCCATGGGGCTCACGCAGTTCATGCCGTCGGAGTTCTATTCCTCGGCCGTCGACATGGACGGTGACGGCCGCATCGATCTCTTCGGCTCGGTCGCCGATGCGCTCGGCTCGGCCGCGATGCAGCTGAAGTTGAAGGGATGGACGGCCCGCCTGCCATGGGGGATCGAGGTTCGGACCGGTGCACGCGTCGACTGCGCCAACGAGGGGCCGGACAACGCAAGACCGATCTCGGAATGGATGCGTCTCGGCGTAAGTCGGGTTGACGGAAAGCCTATCGATGCCCGTCATCATGCGGCTTCCGCCTATCTGATGTCGCCGGGTGGGACCTTCGGTCCGCAGTTCCTCGTCACAGAGAACTTCAAGGTGCTCCGGGCCTACAACACGTCGGACCTCTATGCCGTCTTCGTGGGCCATTTGTCCGACCGCATCGCTGGCGGCGGTGCTTTCGTCACGCCATGGGCAGCCATCCGTCAGTTGGACAATGCCGGCATTCTCGAGGTGCAGACCCGGCTGGATCGAGCTGGTTACAAGATCGCCAAGCTCGACGGCCGGATCGGATCGGAAACGCGGCTGAAGATCGGGCTCTACCAGCGCGCCAACGGCCTCAAGGTCGAATGCTGGCCAAGCGCCGAGCTGCTGGCCGCCATGCGGCGGATCGCAGGTCCCTGATATGCACGGGGCCGTGCTCCGCGGCTTTGCAGACCTTGATCCAGCGACTAAACAGGGTCGGTTCGACAGCGAGACCGGAGACGCGCCATGAAGAACCCCGCCAAGCCGAGCGTCATCGGCGTACTAGGTCTCGGTTCGATGGGGGCCGGTGTCGCCGCCGACTTGAAGTCCTCCGGCTTCGATGTCGTCTCGACGGTCGCGGGTCGATCGGCACGCAGCCGGGAGCGAGCCGCACAATCGGGCGCACGTCTGCTCGACAGTCTCGAGGCCGTCGTCGCGACGGCCGACACGTTCCTGTCGATCGTGCCCGCCGATCAGGCCGTTCCGCTGGCTGAGGCGGTTGCCGCTGCGCTGAAAGGCAAGGCGCTTCACTACATCGACTGCAATTCGATCACGCCGTCGAAGACGGCCCATATCGCGAGCGCTGTTATGGCTGCCGGAGCCACCTACTCCGACGGGGGTATCATCGGTCCACCGCCGGGTGGAAAGATCAAGACCCGCCTCTATATCTCGGGCCCGCACGCAGATGTTCTTTCAGCACTGGCGTCCGAACGGATGCCGGTGTTCCAGCTCGGCGACAGCCTGACCCAGGCGACCGAGATGAAAGTGCTGTTCTCGGCGGCGAACAAGGGCACGGCGGCGCTGCTCATCAACATCATGGCGGCGGCAGCGAAGGTGGGTCTGCTGGACCGTGTGATGGGCGAGCTCGACAGCGTCTTTCCAGGCCTGACGGGCGTCCCGCGCCGGGCGGCACCGGATCTCGACGAAAAGGCCGGGCGCTGGGCGATCGAGATGGACGATCTCGCCCAGGGACTGGCCGACCTCGATGCGCATCCGGGTTATCACCGGGCGGCAGGCGACAATTATCGGCGCCTCGCAGCCAACCTTCCCGATACGAAGGGCGATGATGCGCTGGCGCGGGTCCTCACGGCGTGGATGGGGCCGAAGGCGGGCTGACCCCCGACCGCCCTGGTGGCCGGCGGCGCTCAGTCGTCGAGCACTGCCACCGCGCGGGTCCAGCCGGCGCTGCCCGCCTTCACCTTCACCGGAAAGCAGATCACGGTGAAGCCGGTCGCGGGCAACTGATCGAGGTTGGCGAGCTTTTCGATCTGGCAGTAGCCGATCTCTCGCCCGGACTTGTGGCCCTCCCAGATGATCGAAGCATCCCCGGTCGCGGCGAAGCGCTTGGCCGTGTGCACGAACGGCGCGTCCCAGGACCAGGCGTCGGTACCCACGACGCGGATGTCGCGAGACGTGAGATAGAGCGTCGCCTCACGTCCCATGCCGCAGCCGGTGGGTACGTAGTCGTTATGCCCATATCGGGCGCCCGCCGCCGTGTTCACCACCACGATCTCCAGCGGCTTCAAGGTGTGGCCGATGCGCTTCAACTCCGCCTCGATGTCGGCCGCGCCGACCACGTAACCGTCTGGGAAGTGGCGGAAGTCGAGCTTGACGCCCGGCTGGTGGAACCATTCGAGAGGGATCTCGTCGATGGTTGCGGCTCGCTTGCCGCCGTCCATCGTGGTCGCATAATGCCAAGGCGCGTCTACGTGGGTGCCGTTGTGCGTCGAGATCTGACATTGCTCGGTCGCCCACCCCTCGCCGCCGGGCAGGCGCTCGGGTGTCATGCCGGGAAAATGCCGAAGCATGCGGGGGATGGACTCCTGGTGCCCCTCGTAGTGGATCTTCGGCTCGCCGCCCTGTGGATCGGACGCGATACCGGCCTGGAGAGAGACCGAGATGTCGATGATGCGACGAGCCATACGGGTCTCCCTGAACGCTGGAGTCTTCTCAAGGTGAAGTATGACGCCGGTCGGCAAGGTTACCAACAGGCTTGATGTCGTCTCTACCGTTGCGGTCGCCGCATCAGCCGAGCAATAGTGCGCCGTCACGGCGGGGGGCGGCCCGAACGGAGCGCGAACACGGAATGGTCACAGACGTCGCAACAGGCCCGGTGCGTCCGGAAGAGCGGAGCAGCGAGATCAAGACGCTCGCCGCCGTCTCGACGGCGCATTGGGTGAGCCATTTCCATATCCTCGTGCTGCCACCCCTATTCCCGTTCCTGAAAGAGCGGCTCGGCGTCGGTTTCGTCGAACTGGGTCTGGCGCTGACCGTGTTTGCCATCGTATCCGGTCTGACGCAGGCGCCGATGGGCGCGGCGGTCGATCGCTTCGGCGCGCGCCGTATTCTGATTGCGGGCTTGTGCCTCGGCGGTGCGGCATTCGCTGTGATGGGGCTGACGCTCAGCTATCCGTGGCTGCTCGTCTGCGCCGGCATCGCAGGGCTTGCCAACAGCGTCTACCATCCGGCCGATTACGCTCTTCTGGCTGCCGGGATCGGCGAGAAGAGGGTCGGGCGGGCGTTCTCGATCCACACGTTCTCGGGCTTCTTCGGCGGTGCGGTGGCGCCGGCTTCGCTGTTGCTCCTGGTATCGCAGGTCGGCCTGGAAGGCGCCCTGATCGGGGCCGGATTGCTCGGCCCCATCGCCGCGATCATCGTGGCGCTGGTCCCGATGCCCGCGACGGGGTCGGCGGTCGCGTCGGGCGGGCCGGGGTCGAAGAAGGCCGGAACGGGATCTCTCTCGAGCGTGATGACGCCCGCCATCCTGATGCTGATGGTCTTCTTCGTGCTGCTCAGCCTGTCGAACGCGGGGCTGAACAGCTTCTCGGTCGTCGCCCTGATGCAGGGCTACGAGGTCAACTTCGCAACCGCCAACGTCGCGCTGACAGCGTTCCTGGGTTTGGGCGCGTTGGGCGTGCTCGCGGGTGGCGTGCTGGCGGATCGCACGCGCCGCCATGCCCAAGTGGCCGCGGCCTGCTTTGCCACAAACGCTCTGATCGTGCTCGCCATCGCCCTGCTCAACTTGCCACATTGGCTCATCGTCCTGGCGTTCGGTGTCGCCGGCTTTCTCGGCGGCGTGATCGCACCATCGCGCGATATGCTTGTGCGTCAGGCGGCGCCGCCCGGTGCAGCGGGCCGCGCCTTCGGGATCGTTTCCACTGGCTTCAACATCGGCGGCATCTTCGGGCCGATGCTCTACGGCTTCATCATGGACAGCCATTTGCCCCGCTGGGTGTTCGGCTTGTCGGCAATCTTCATGGTGCTGACCGTGCTGCTCGCGCTCGCAACCGATCGGAAGCGGACCACATGAGCGAATTTTTTAGCGTTCGCACGGACGAGAGTTGGGAGGAGACGCAAGCCCGTCTCGAGGCGGCCGGTCTCGGCGACGGGCTGCCGCTCGTGCCGCCGACCGAGATGCGCCTCGCGGCGATGCTCGCTGGCATCGCGGATCCCGACGCTGCACTTGGCTTCATGCCCCCCATGTTCGGCGAGGTGACGCCTCGTGCGATTGCCTATAACGCCGTGCTGGCGGGGTGCCGGGCCGCCGAGCTACCGGTCGTCATGGCCGCGGTGACGGCCTGCCTCGAGCCCGAACTCAACCTGCTCGGTTTGATGACGACGACCGGATCGGCAGCCGTAGCAACGATCGTCCATGGCCCGATCGTCCAAGCGCTCGGGCTCAACGCTTCGATCAATTGTCTCGGGCCGGGCAATCGGGTCAACGCGACGATCGGACGGGCAGTCAGCCTGTGCCTGCGCAATATCGGCGGGGCACGGGAGGGCTCGGGTGACATGGCGACCTGCGGCCAGCCCGGCAAATATACGTTCTGCTTCGCGGAGGGCGGGGAAGGGCCATATCCGCCCCTTCATGTGCGGCGAGGAATGTCGCCCGGCACCAGTGCGGTCACCGTGATCGGCGTGTCGGGTACCGCCGAGGTGCTGCCCCTTCGCGACGGCGAGGGCGGCGATGCAGGAGCCGATGCGATCCTCGATGCTCTGTCGATCATCATGCGGGCGTCGGTCGAAACGACCGGCGCTGCGCGACAGCCCGAGCCGCCTCAGCAGGTTTTCGTCCTGCCCTTGGAGCTTGCCGAGCGCTTGACAGCAGCGGGGATCGGGCTGGAAGAGATGCAACGACAACTTTTGACTGAGAGGAGCAATGCCGGAGTCGCCATCGCGGGCGAGGCCAGCGAAATTTATCCGATCGTGACTGGCGGTCCAGGGGTTAAGATGGCCTATCTGCCGCTCTGGGGCGGCGGCTCCCGCATGGTCACACGCGAGTTGGGGCGTTGATTCCGCGCGTCATGCGGGTCCAGGGGAACGCTGCATCTGCGATAGACTTCTGGTCCGGCCTGGGCTGAGACGGAATTTTTGCGCGCGGCATCGGGAATGGCCTGATCTTTGCGAATGGGTTGGACTGGGTCGGCGGTTGCGCCAGTCTGACCGGGCTACCGTCCCCAGCGATGGCCTTGTGGCAGAGTTTTTTGACGCGTGGGGTATTCGCTTGACCGGCCAGATTGAGAGCGAGACTGCGGACGGTCCAAGCCAACCGCAGCCTGCGGAGGCGAGTCAGGGTGCGTCTCAGGCCCAAGTCGATTCGGGACTGATCTGTCTCGCGTTGATCGCGGGACACTATCGTATCACCGCGGATGCCCAGCAGATGGCCCACGATCTGGGTCTCGGCACGCGTCCCAGCCAGGGCGAGGATCTGGTCCGCGCCGCAAAACGCATCGGCCTCAAGGCGCGCGTTGTGACGGGCCAGCCGTCCACCCGTCTCGCGACATGTCCCCTGCCGGCGATCGTGAAGGCGCAGGACGGCCGGTATCTCGTCCTGCTGCAGCGCCTGCCTGACGGGCGCATCCGCGTCGGCGACCCGGTCGCCCGGGCCCAGAAGGCCGAAAGCGTTGAGGATCTCGCGGCTAAGGCGACGGGCGAGATCGTGCTCACGACGCGTCGTTGGGGTGGTCCGGGGATTGAGCCTGTCGAGTTCGGTTTCCGCTGGTTCCTGGCGCCGATCTGGCGCTATCGCAAGCCCTTGTCGCATGTCCTGATCGCATCATTGTTCGTGCAACTATTCGCACTTGCGACGCCGCTCCTGTTCCAGGTCGTCATCGACAAGGTCCTCGTGCACAAGGGGATGTCGACCCTGGTCGTGATCGTCACGGGCCTCGTGCTGATCGCCCTCTTCGACGGCCTGCTCCAATTCCTGCGCAGCTATACTCTGAGCCATACCGCGAGCCGCATAGACGTCGAGCTTGGCAGCCGCCTGTTCGATCATCTGTTGCGCCTGCCGCTGGCCTACTTCGAGACACGCCCGACGGGACAGACCGTGGCCCGCGTTCGCGAACTTGAAACGATCCGCAACTTCCTCACCGGTCAGGGTCTCTCGTCGATCATCGACCTGCTCTTCACCTTCGTTTTCTTCGCGGTGCTGTTTCTCTATTCGGCCAAGCTCACGCTGATCGTGATGTTGTCGATCCCCTGCTACGTGGCGATCGCGGTCCTCATTCGGCCGATCCTCAGAGACAAGATCGCCGACCGCTTCAGCACCGGCGCTGCGAGCCAGCAGTTCCTCGTCGAATCCGTCTTCGGCATGCAGACGCTGAAGGCGGCGGCCGTCGAGCCGATCCTGAGGAGCCAGTGGGAGGAGCGGCTGGCGGCCTACGTGCGCACCTCCTTCGAGGCCGTCGTGGTATCGAGCGTGGGGCAGAACGCCATCCAGCTCGTGAGCAAGCTGACAACCGCCGCCGTGCTGTTCTTCGGGGCGAGCGCGGTCGTCAACAACGAGCTGACGCTCGGTGGTCTGATCGCCTTTAACATGATCATGAATCAAGCGACGCAACCCGTGCTCCGCCTGTCGCAGCTCTGGCAGGACTTCCAGCAGGTGCAGATTTCGGTCAGCCGGCTCGGCGACATCCTGAATGCGCCCGCAGAAAGCCAGCGGCACGGCATGGCCCATCTGCCACCGGCGAGGGGCGCGATTCGCGTCAGCGACGTCACGTTCCGCTACCGTCCCGACGCGCCGGAGGTCCTGCAGAACATCAATCTCGATATTCCCGCGGGGCAGGTGATCGGCATCGTCGGACCCTCGGGCTCCGGCAAGTCGACGCTGACTAAGCTCATGCAGCGGCTGTACCGGCCGGAGCGTGGCCAGATCATGGTCGATGGCCTCGACATCGCGCAGGTCGACACGGCCTGGCTCAGGCGTCAGATCGGTGTCGTGCTGCAGGAATCGACGCTGTTCAATCGCAGCATCCACGAGAACATCGCGCTCGCCAACCCGGGCATGTCGCGCGCCCAGGTCATCATGGTTGCCCGGCTTGCGGGTGCCGACGAGTTCATCTCCAAGCTGCCGTTGGGCTACGACACGCCGATCGAGGAGCGGGGCGCTAATCTTTCGGGCGGCCAGCGCCAGCGCATCGCCATCGCGAGGGCGCTTTCGACCCAACCGCGCATTCTCATTCTCGACGAGGCGACGAGCGCCCTCGACTACGAGAGCGAGCGCATCATTCAGCGGAACATGAAGCATATCGTGCAGGGGCGTACGGTGATCATCATCGCGCATCGCCTCAATGCCGTACGTCGCGCCGATCGCATCGTTGCCCTCGATGGTGGCAGGATCGTCGAGCAAGGAACGCATGCCGAGTTGCTGGCGCGGCCGGGCGGCCTCTATGCACGTCTCTGGCAACTCCAGGGAACGGACGAGGGCTGAGACACGAGGAGCGTTCTGCCGATGCCCGAGTCGAATGATTTGATTTGGATCTACGTCAGCTCGATTTTGCTGTTCATCGTGCTGGCGCTGGCGGTGGACGTCGTGCGCCATCGCGCGCGGCGGCGCAAGGCTGCCGAGACTCCGCCGGCCATGGGAAGCGTCGGCAGGGCGCTCCTCAATGGCGGACGCGAAACGGCTCCACGGGACGAAAGTGACAAGCTGGCTGTGACGGCGCCGCCATTGCTAGTGGATCCCGGTCCTGCGGCGAAGCCAGCGGATGGCGCGGAGGTGCACCGCTCCACCGCCGCTGCTGATACGACGCCGGGGTGGTCGATGTCGCGACTGCTGACCACACCGAGCCGGGTGCTCCGCGATGCGGCCAAGGCGCCAGAGACGGTGATGGCACCGAACGGTACGTCCGCGCCGGCACAAAAAAAGCTGCGGATTGCCGAGGACAAGGAGTTTCTGCCGGCCGCACTCGAGATTCTCGAGACACCGCCTTCCCCGGTCGCCACCACTCTCATGCTTGGGATCTGTACCCTCTTTGTTGTGGCCCTGTTGTGGTCAATCATCGGCAAGCTCGACATTCACGCCGTGGCGCAGGGGAAGATCCAAGCCAGCGGGCGCACGAAGGTGGTCCAGCCGTTGGAACCGGGCCGCATAGCAGCGATCCACGTACAGAGCGGGCAGCGCGTTGCGGCGGGCGACGTACTGGTCGAACTCGATCCGACGGACTCGACCGCGGATCTGACGGCGCTCGAACGCGAACTGGAGAGCATGACGGCTGAATCCCTGCGCCGCTCGGCCGTCGTCGACGCGATCCGTAGCCAGGCATCGAAAATGCCGTCGATCGACTTCCCCGCCAGCATCGGTCCCCGCATACGGCAGCGCGAAACCGATCTCATGATCGCCGAGGTGCTGCAATTCAGGTCCGCTGCGAACAGTATCAAAGCCCAGATCGCCGAGAAGGAGGCGACGAAGCAGCGGCTCGCCCTCAGCATCGACGCCCGGCGCAAAGTGCTCGGGCTCTCCAAGGAGCGCGTGGGCATGCGCGAGGAGATCAAGACACGGGGAGCCGGTTCGCGCGCGCTCATCATCGAGGCCGAACTCCAGTACGAGAATTTCCGGACGACGGATGCGAGCGAGCGCGGCCAGCTCATGGAGACGGATGCCTCCATTGATGCACTCGATAAGCGGTTGAAGCAGGCCGAGGGGCAGTTCATCGCCGAGCAGACACAGAAGGCGGCGGAAGCGGACCGCCGTCGGGACCGACTCGAGCAGGAGATCGTAAAGGCGCGCTCGAAGCGCGACCGGACCCAGCTTCGCGCCCCCGCCGACGGCCTCGTGCAGCAGGTCGAGGTGACGACGCTCGGCCAGGTGGTCGCAAGCGGCCAATCGCTGATGAGTGTCGTGCCGATCGACGCTCCGCTCGAAGTCGAGGCGATGGTCGCCAACAAGGACATTGGCTTCGTGCGGCCGGGACAGCGGGCAATCGTGAAGGTCGAGGCGTTCCCCTTCTCTCGCTATGGCTCGATCGAAGCGGAGGTGGTGCGCATCTCGACGGATGCGGTCGAGGATCGCAACGTGACGGCAATGATGGACGCGGCGAGCGCGGCGCGGCCGCAGGCGTCCGGCTCATCGAACGCCCCGCCTGGCCAGAACCTCGTGTTCCCCGCGGTGGTGAAGCTGTCGCGGCGTGTCATCGATGTGGATGGCAAGGAAGTGCCTCTGTCCCCCGGCATGGCAGTGACCGTGGAGATCAAGACCGGCGAGCGGCGGGCCATCAGCTACGTGCTGTCGCCGCTGCGCGAGATCCTGTCGAAATCAGCGCACGAGCGCTGAGCGTCACGTCTCGGCGCCGCCGTTGACCTGGATCATCTGTCCGTTGATGAAGCCGCCTGCGTCCGAGGCGAGCAACGCGACGGCGGCCGCGACTTCGTCCGGGGTGCCGAGCCGGCCGAGCGGGACCCGAGCCGCCATGGGCGCAATGTGCGCCGCCTGCACGGCATCCTGCGCCTCGCCCATGATGGGTCCGGGCGACACGATATTGGTCGTGATGCCTTTGGGGCCGAACTCCTTGGCGAGGGCCTTGGTCAAACCCCAGGCTGCATGTTTCGAGGCCGAGACGTGCGCCCGGCCGTTGTAGCCGTGGATCGCGTTCATGCCGGCAAAATTGATGATGCGTCCCCATCCCTTGGCAATCATGCCGGGCAGGCATTGGCGCGCGAGCCAGTAGGCGGCATCGAAATTCACCGCCATCGCATAGCGCCAGTCGTCCTCGGTCATCTCGAGAAACTTACCGTCTTTTCGTATGGCGGCGTTGTTGACCAGAATGTCGACTCCGCCGAACCGGGCGAGTGCCTCCGCCGCGATGCGATGCGCATCCTCCCGGCGGCCGACGTCACCCATGGCGACCAGCGCCTCAACGCCGAGACCCTTGGCCTCGGCTGCGGTTCGTTCCGCGGCCGCCCGGTCGCTCGCGCCATTGATCACGACGTTGCAGCCGGCGCGGGCGAGATGCAGGATGCACGCGCGGCCGATGTTCTTGTTGGAGCCGGTAACGAGTGCAGTCCGCCGTTGGGCTGGCATGATCGATTAACTCCGGGGTCAGAAATCACGACAAACGGATGCTAGAACGAATGGCGGCGACGTCGCAACGTGGGACAATTGCTCCTCGGCTGCACTAAGCTTTGGTGTCCGCCGATAACGACGGACGCCTGCCCGGATTGAGAGGAATACTGAGCGATGTCTACTGCCAAAACGGATAACACGCGCGGACATTGTTTCTGCGGCGCCATCGAGTACGAGTTCTCCGGCGAGCCCAAGTGGGTCATGCATTGTCATTGTGAGAGCTGCCGCCGCGCGGTCTCGTCTGCCGTCGCCACCTACGTCGGCGTCAATATCGACCAATTCCATTATCTCAAGGGAACGCCGTCGATCTACGAATCGTCGCCGGGCGTGAAGCGCTACTTCTGCCCGACCTGCGGCTCGCCGATGGCGTATGCGGGCTCGCGCTGGCCGAAGGAGGTGCACCTCTTCATCGGTACGCTGGATAATCCGGCGAAGTACAGCCCGACCGGTCACGCCCACATCGAGGAGCGGGTCAACTGGTTCGACGTCCACGACGATCTCCCGCGCTACAAGGAGACGGCGGGTCGTGGCGCCACGCCGGTAGCCAAAGGACCAAGTAAAAGGTAGCCGGCAAGCGAGACGCGTTGGTGTGGGCAACTCGGCCTCGGTGCGTGCGTGCGTGCCGCTCCTCGGCTATCCTTGCGGTATGAGCAACACGACACTCGATCCCGATCGCCACGTCACGATTGGCAACGTCACCTTTGGGCAGGACCGCCCGATCGCGGTCTTTGCAGGCCCATGCCAGATGGAAAGCCGGGCACACGCCCTCGAGACTGCATCGGCCTTGAAGGAGATCGCGGGGCGGCTCGGTCTGGGCCTCGTTTACAAGTCGAGCTACGACAAGGCGAACCGCACATCGCTCTCGGGCAAGCGCGGTATCGGTCTCAACGGTGCATTGGCTGTCTTCGCCGAGATTCGCGAGAGCTTGGGGCTGCCAGTCGTAACCGATGTGCACGAGACTTGGCAGTGCGCGCGCGTAGCGCCCGTCGTCGATGTCCTTCAGATCCCGGCGTTCCTCTGCCGCCAGACGGACCTGCTGGTCGCTGCCGCAGAAACCGGCAAGGTCGTAAAAATCAAGAAAGGTCAGTTCCTAGCACCCTGGGACATGAAGAACGTCGTCGCCAAGGTGACGGCATCTGGCAATTCTCGCGTTCTGGTCACCGAACGCGGTGCCTCGTTCGGCTACAATACGCTGGTCGTCGATATGCGCGGGCTGCCGATTATGGCCGAGACGGGCGCTCCGGTGATCTTCGACGCGACGCATTCCGTGCAGCAGCCGGGCGGGCAGGGAACGTCTTCGGGCGGCGACCGCCGCTTCGTGCCGGTTCTCGCGCGAGCGGCGGTGGCGGTGGGCGTCGCTGGCTTGTTCATCGAGACGCACCCCGATCCCGACAAGGCGCCTTCGGATGGCCCCAACATGGTGCCACTCAAGGATTTCGAGGCCCTGATGCGCAATCTGATGGCGCTCGATCAGGTGGTGAAAGTGCAGCTCGCTAGGTGAGCCCGATGAAAAGCGGACGACAGCGTCGCGACGAGATCCGAGCGCGCCGACGGGTCCGGTCGGCGATCGAGCAGCGCACCAGCTACGATCCATGGGAGCCACAGGGGATTCCGCGAGGCGCGCTCAGGGCCGATCCGGCGAAGCTGGTACACGACGGGACCTACGGACCCAGGCCACGCTTCTACGTCGACACCCGGTTCACGTGCATGGACTGCGGCAGGCACGAGGTGTGGACCGCGTTCCAGCAGAAGTGGTGGTATGAAGAGGCAAAGGGCAAAATCGACTCGCGTGCCAATCGCTGCCGGGAGTGCCGTCGAAAAAGACGGATGCGGCGCTCGCAGGATCGGCGCGTGCATATGGAGGGGCTCATGACAAAGTATGGCGTCGAAGAAACGGCCCGTCGCTCGGGCCAATCGATCGATGTGCTCATGCGCCTCCGCGAGCAATGGGAGAAATCATGAAGCGACGGCGCTGCGCGACCGTTCGGTGCTCGGTCGACCAGCGGTACATTGGTGAGGGGCCTAGCCGATGACGTCGATTCCAATGGTCCTCGCCGGCCTCATGGGGGCGTTTGGCGTGGTGTTGGCCGCTCTCGCCGCTCATGCCCAGCCGGGTGCCAGTCTCGACAGCGCTGCACAAATGCTGCTGTTTCATGCGCTGGCCGTAGTCGGAACCAGTGCGCTGTCGGACTCCGGACGGTTGCGGCGGAGTTTCGCGCATGTCGCGATCGCTGGATGGCTGCTCGGCGGAACTCTGTTTTCGGGCGACATCACGATGCGCTCGTTTCTCGGGCATCGGCTGTTTCCTATGGCTGCGCCGGTGGGCGGCAGTCTCCTGATCGCGTCCTGGTTGGTGTTCGCTCTCGCCGCAGCGTTCCGGCAGCGCTGAGAGAACTCATAGCGCGGACCAAAGCGCACCCAGGCCGGCCAGGAGAAGCAGAGCGTTGAGGACCGGCGCGAAATGGCGCTCCGCAAGCCAGGGGGCGAGGCGAAAGCCGACGAATGTCCCCACCAGAACCGGCACCACGAGCGTGAGGACAGTTTCCCAGCCGGCACGGTCCAAGGCGCCCATCGCGACATGAGCCGCCAGCACGGCCACATAGCAGGTGGCAAAAAACATGATCGACAGTGATCGAGCAGGTGCAGGCGGCAGCGGATGGCGCAACAGGTGCACCATCAGCGGCGGGCCCGGCATGACGAGCAATGCGGTGAGGGCGCCCGAGAGCGCACCCGTGATGCCGAGAGCCAGGCCGGATCGTTGTCCTGCGGCTTCGGTGCCAGCACTATCAGGGCCTGGAATCGGCCAGAATCGGCGCCAAGCCAGAAGGGCGGCCACGCAAAGAATGATCCCGCCGATGGCGAGCTTCATGATGCGCACGTCGATCGCGTGGAACAATAAGAGGCCCAGCGGGCAACCAGCCAGCGCGCCGAGACCAAGGCCTCGGAATTGGGACCATGGCACGCCGGCTGAGGTGCGCGGCACCAGCACGACGCACTGAACGACGTGCAAGGCCACGAGAATCGGCACCGCCGACGTCGAGTTGAGGACGGCAAGGAACACGGGCGCCGCGAGGATCGCGAAGCCGAACCCGGTAGCGGCTTGCACGGCTGAGCCCGCGGCAACCGCCGTCGTCAGGATGATCCAGTCGGCCATATCGGGGGCCACGGGCGCGCCTCAGCGTGAGAGGAAGATGACCGCTACGCCGGCGAAGATCAGCGAGAAGCCAATGGCGTGGCTCCAGCCGAGTGGCTCCTTCAAAACGAATGTCGAGAAGCCGGCGAAGACGAGCAGCGTGATCACCTCCTGGATCGTCTTCAGCTCCGCTGCCGAATAGACGGCATGACCGTAACGATTGGCCGGGACCGCCAGGCAATACTCGAACAGCGCGATGCCCCAGGAAACGAGCACCACCACGAACAGCGGATACTCCTTGAAGCGCAAATGGCCATACCAGGCGAGCGTCATGAACACGTTCGAGGCCGTCAACAAAAGGATCGGCGTGACGTAGACTGAGAGACCGGAGAGCGTCATCGTGAGTCCCATGAGCTAGAGACGTGGCGCGAGTGCGCTGCTCGTAGGACAATCCGTGCGCTGGGTCGCGACGATTCTGGAGCGACAGCCCCATCCACATCTCCGCGTCTCGCCCGCGCTCGCCTCGGTCGGTTGCGATTGCGTTACCGGGCGCGAGTCGCTAATCGGCCTCCCATGCGCCGCATTCACGCCGATCTCCTGCTCCTGCTCGCTGCCGCCATCTGGGGCTTCGCGTTCCTGTTTCAAAAGTCGGCGATGGCCCATCTCGGCCCGGTGGCGTTCGTCGCCGCGCGCGCCGTCGTCGCGAGCCTCGCATTGCTTCCTCTGGCGCTGATCGAAATGCGCGATCGCCGCGTCCCATGGGCGTCCGTCTGGCCGGCAGCCGCGACGGCCGGTGCCGCATTCTTCACGGGCGCCGTCCTGCAGCAGTGGGGCCTCGTTACGGCGAGTGTCACCAACACCGGCTTCCTGACGGCGCTCTACGTCGTGGTGACGCCGTTCATCGCCTGGGGCTTGCTCGGGCGCCGCCCGCCCGTCGTCGTCTGGGCCGCCGTTGTGCTGTCGTTCTGCGGCACGTGGTTGCTCGGCGGCGGCTCGCTTGCCTCTTTCTCGTTCGGCGACGCGCTCGTGGCCCTCTCGGCCGTCTTCTGGGCACTGCACGTCGTGCTCGTCGGACGCGCGGGAGCGCTCGGCCGGCCCGTGGCGTTCACGATGCTGCAATTCGTCGTCGTCGCCGCGTGCGGCCTGGCGCTGGCGCCGCTCGTCGAGACGATCTCGGTTCAAAAACTCGCCGACGCCTGGGTCGAGATCGCCTACGTCGGCCTCCTGTCCAGCGCGCTGACGTTCACGCTGTTCTCGATCGCGCTGCGGTACACCGAACCGAGCCAAGCCACCATCATCGTCTCGACGGAGACCTTGTTCGCCGCCTTCGGAGCGTGGCTCATTCTCGGCGAGCGCCTGCCACTGATCGCTTGGGCCGGCGCCGGCCTGATCCTGTTCGCAACGCTGCTTGTGCAACTCGCGCCGCGACGAAAGCGGCCCGCCGACCGGAAGCTCGTCGCCGAACCCGCGCGCGAGACGCCTCGCCGTTGAAGACCCGCCGCGGCGGTCTGGCACTCGCTCGGCCCCTCGTGCCTCAGCCCTTCGGCGGCTGCGTGATCGGCGGCGAGACGTAGTCGGGGATCGGGCACTGGTACGGACGCCCGCCCGTCCGCTTCTTGTGATCGGCCTTTGCCGCGGCGATCAGGTCCGGGCTGCGCAGCGCCTCCATCGCCGTTCCGGCCATCACCTTGGCCGCATGCACCATGCCCTTGTGCGCCGCCGGCACGATGCCCTGCGACGTGATCTGCCACGAGTGGCCCGGCGTGCCGATGGCATGCGTCGCGATCCGCGCCTGCACCGTCGGCACCTTCCACGACACGTCGCCCACGTCCGTCGAACCGATCATCGGCTCTCCGCGCTGGTCAATCGGCAGCACGTAGTCGCACAGCGGCTCGGGCCTCGGCTCGATGCCGACCTTGCGATAGGCCGACGCGATGTCCTCCGGCCCGAGCGTCGCCTGGATCTTGGCCGCGAACTCGTGGTCGGCCTTGTCGAAGCCCGGTCCGCCGACACGGTCGAAGACGCGCTGCATCGCGTTCGACAGCGGCGTGTTGTAGAGCAGGTTCGACACCGCCGAGACCACCTGCATCTCGACCTTGGTCTCGGTCATCATCGCGGCGCCCTCGGCCACCGCCTTGACGCGCGGGACGAGTGCATTCAGCGCCACCAGATCGCGCGCACGAATGGCATACCGCACCTTGGCACGCGCCTGCACGACGTTGGGCGCGACGCCGCCTGTATCGAGAATGGCGTGGTGAATGCGGCTGTCCTGCGGGATGTGCTCGCGCAGGTACTGCACACCGACGCTCATCAGCTCGACCGCATCGAGCGCGCTACGCCCGAGATGCGGCGAGGCCGACGCGTGCGAGGCGCGCCCGTGGAACGTGAAATCGATGCGCATGTTGGCGAGGCTCAAAGCATCGTCGACGCGATTGAACGCCGCCGGATGCCATGAAATGGCGACGTCCACGTCGTCGAAGGCGCCCGCGCGCACCATGAAGCCCTTGGCCGCGCCACCTTCCTCGGCCGGACAGCCGTAGTAGCGAACGCGCCCCTTGAGCCCATGCTCGGCGAGCAGATCCTTGACCGCCGTGGCGGCGAGCAGCGCGGCCGAGCCCAGCATGTTGTGCCCGCAGCCATGGCCGTGCCCGCCGTTCTCGAGCGGCTTCGGCTCGGCGAGTCCGCCCACCTGGGAAAGCCCCGGCAGCGCGTCGTACTCGCCGAGGATGGCGATCACCGGCCCCTCGTCGCCCGCCTCGCCCATGATGGCGGTCGGAATGCCGGCCACGTTCTCGGTGATGCGGAACCCCTCGGCCTTCAGCATCGCGAGATGCTCGGCGGTCGATTTGTGCTCCGTGTAGGCGATCTCGGGCGTCGCCCAGACCCGGTCGGAAAGCCCCTGGAACGGCTCACGCTTGGCCTCGACGTAGGACCAGATCGGATCGGTGTTCGGGGTAGGTGACGACATCACTGCGTCCTCGGCTGTTTGGGCTCTCTCTGCCGACGAACCTACCGCAACCCTGCCCGTGAGGCGAGCGACTGGCCAGCAGTGTGCGCGCGCGGCTCCCTCTGTGTCATCCCGGTGCTTGTCACCGGGACCCATCCCCCCACGAGTCCGGCCCGTCGCGATCCCACCCCTCGCCAACACGCTCCACCCGGCCACACCCACACCCCCAGATGTCATCCCGGTGCTTGTCACCGGGACCCATCCCTCCGCGAGTCCGGACCGTCGCGATCCCGCCCACGCACACCTCCGCACCCGGCCGCGCACCGCGCCCCGGTCGATCGACAACTGCACGGGGGGAGGACGCCGTCCGGCCACCGTTTTTGATTTTGTGAGGCAGCCTCGCGGCGCCCTCCGACGATATTTTCGCGTTCGCAGGAGCGAGCCGTGGGGGTTTCCCCGGCCCGTGTTCACTACGGACGCCTGACTTACGTAGTGGCGATCACCGCTCCAGAGGTCAGATACCGCCTCCCGCCCTCACTTTCGGCACGCCTCGCGAAAACGACCCGCGCGGACAGGAAGCGGCGAGAATACGTGAGGTTGGGGGGGCGGGGATAAGTTTAGGCCAACGTCTTGAGCACCCCCGCCCCGCTGCCATCGCCCACCCAATACCCCGTCATCTCCGCGAAGCCGGGATCCACGTCAGCGAGAGTGCATCTCGCACCCGCCATCGGTGCCCGCCAAGCGGAGGTCAATGGCGACGCGTATACGACGTCTGCTTACCCTCAGTCTTAGCTAGTCGGTGGTCCCTTAATCAGTTCTTGAAACAGGGAAGAATGCCGAATTATCCCAAAGTTCCAACTTGATCTCCTCCATCTTGAGATCCTTAGCTATGCGTGGCGTGAACTGATTAGTAGGATTGAAAGAATATTCTCGGGCTTCGGCGTCGAACGAAAGCTCTTTCAACGTGCTTGACCATTCGCAGTACGGAAACTCCCCGTCCTCGGCGCCACTCTCCCCAAGCTCACCTACGAGAAAAGCCTTAAAGTAGGCGTCGATCCCCAACGGACCTCTCGGACGCTTATAGTTACCATCCAATAATGCGGCAAGCTGCGTTCCTGGTGTGTCGAGGCACATAATGATCGCCTTGCGTAAATAGTGAGCTGTTTTAACGATAGTGTCGTTCGCGTCGCCATAAAGTGACGGGGCATTCGAGAACCCGTGCTCAAAGTGATCGCTGACTCGTTTTGCTTTACGATGACAGTCGCCGTCGTTCTCGAAGATCAGACGGAGCCTGGATTCGCTATCCAAGAACTGATCAACCTGCAAGCGCCGCCCGGGATCAAAACCCCACTCAGCCGCAAGCTCCTCTTTGGGCTTGGTTTCCCGCGTTAACATTTTGCGCCACATAGCCTTCTTTAAGGCTTCCACCCCCATGAACAAATGCGACATCACGAGCAATTCATTTCCCGCGCGCCAATTCTGAAGCGCCTCATAATACTGAGCGACGGATCTGTATACACGATCTCTTTCTGTGTTTGTCGCTAGCGCAGCAATTAGCGCCAATGTGCCGTCCAGATTGATGAAACGTGAGGTCAATGCGACTTTGTCCGCGGGTACGAACCGTTGGAAAAAAGCCCGCCTTGTTTCACTTTTTGTCGTCTCATAGATAATCTCTGCCTCGAACGGCGCTATGGCTGCATTTGCAGCCAGCGCAATAGTGGCTCCGATCGTCCTGCTAGCATTAGTGAACAAAGCTGCGGCGGTTTCAACGTCCTTTGCTTCGCCTCGCGCATCAATCATTAGATCACCTGGAGCTCGGGCCGAAAACCCCCTGTCAAAATACCGTGTTTGGAAACGCAGGTTTATCGGCACGCCGTCAAATATATAGTTCACCGACAGGTGCGTCCCCTCAGGAAGCAACGCGCTAGAAGCTCCGCGGATTAGAACTCGAAACTCGCGATTGTTGGTCATATAATGACTTTCTATATCTGCATTCGTTGGTGATGCTCTGATAATCCACGAATCTTAAACGTGGTGGAAAGAAGGCGAGAAAGGGTCACGAGCAGATATTCTACCGCTGGCCGGAGTGGTGGCGCTACACGATCAATGCCCACCCCAACACCACCCCAAAAAAAGAGGGGATTTGGGGGACGCGTCCCCCAAACGGGTTCGGGTCCGTGACCCGATCGCGCCGAAGGCGCGACCAGCGGCCATCCAATCACGAACTCCGCCCCCCTCACCCCATCATCGCCGCCACGTCGACGACGAGCCCCGGCGGGTCGAGCGTCAGCGTGCCGCTGGCCTGGGGCATTGCCGCCGCGACCAGGGAGTCGCCCTGGCGGCGATGGTGCAGAAGCTCCTGCGTCTCGGGATCGACGACGAGATAGTGCAGGATCGACGGAACGCGTGCGTAGCCGGCGAGCTTCACCCGCAGATCCTTATTCCGTGTCGATGGCGACAGCACCTCGACGACGATGATGGGCTCGGGTGCGTAGCGGTCCGTCGGCTGGATCAGGTCTTTCGGGAAGACCACGGCCTCGGGCTGGTAACTTTCCTTGGGTCCGACGCGGACACCGAGGCCGTCGATGCCGACTTCGAGTGGCAGGCCGGCCTTCCGTATGGCATCGCGCAGAGCAAGCGTTAGATCCAGCTTCGTCGCGGCATGCCGCCAAGTCTCATGCTCCTGCATTTCCGGCACCCCGTCGAACAGCTCCCACTTCGGCTCGTCGTAAGGCAGAGCCGCGACGCGCGCGTCGGTCCATTCGAGGAACTGCTCGCAGGTCATGCGGTATGTGAGCAGGGGGGCGTTCATAGGCGGGAATTCTACCTCACATTGCGCAAGAAAGCAGCGCAAAGTCTGCGGCCGCCCCTCACCCTGACCCTCTCCCCGTCAAGGGCAGGAACGGGGAGAGGGGACGAGGCATGCGTCACCTCATCACCGGTATCGAAAACTCCGCCCCTTCCTTCACGCCGCTCGGCCAGCGGCTCGTGACGGTCTTCGTCCGCGTATAGAACCGCACCGAATCCGGGCCGTGCTGGTTGAGGTCGCCGAACGCGCTCCGTTTCCAGCCGCCGAAGGTGTAGTAGGCGAGCGGCACGGGGATCGGCACGTTGACGCCGACCATGCCGATATTCACTTTCGCCACGAAATCGCGGGCGGTGTCGCCGTCGCGGGTGAAGATGGCGACGCCGTTGCCGTACTCGTGGTCCATGGCGAGACGCAGCCCCTCGTCGTAGTCCTTGGCGCGCACGACCGAGAGCACGGGCCCGAAGATCTCCTCCTTGTAGATCTTCATGTCGCGCGTCACGTCGTCGAACAGGCAGCCGCCCATGTAGAAGCCCTGCTCGTAGCCCTGCATCTTGAAGTCGCGGCCATCGACCTTTAGCTTGGCGCCTTCGCTGACGCCGGTCGCGACGTAGCCCTTCACCTTCTCCAGATGCGCGCGCGTGACCAGCGGCCCCATGTCGGCGTCGAGACTGGTGGACGGCCCGATTTTCAGTCCCTCGATGCGCGGAATGAGCTTCTCGACCAGCGCATCCGCCGTTTTCTGCCCGACCGGCACGGCCACCGAGACGGCCATGCAGCGCTCGCCAGCCGAGCCGTAGCCGGCGCCGATCAGCGCATCGGCGGCCTGGTCGAGGTCGGCGTCGGGCATGACGATCATGTGGTTCTTGGCGCCACCGAAGCAGGCGACGCGTTTGCCGCTCGCGGCACCCCGCGCATAGACGTAGGCCGCGATCGGCGTCGAGCCGACGAAGCCCACGGCTTGAATGTCCTCATCGTCGAGGATGGCGTCGACCGCTTCCTTGTCGCCGTTGACGACGTTGAGGATGCCCGGCGGCAGACCGGCCTCGATCATCAGCTCGGCCAGCATCAGCGGCACGCTCGGGTCACGCTCGGAGGGTTTGAGGATGAAGGCGTTGCCGCAGGCGATGGCGGGGGCGAACTTCCACATCGGGATCATGGCTGGGAAGTTGAACGGCGTGATGCCTGCCACGACGCCGAGCGGCTGGCGCATCGAGTAGACGTCGATGCCGGGGCCCGCGCCCTCGGTGTACTCGCCCTTCAGCAGATGCGGGATGCCGGTCGCGAACTCGGCGACCTCGAGGCCGCGCTGTATGTCGCCCTTGGCGTCGACGATCACCTTGCCGTGCTCGCGCGCCAGCTTGTCGGCGAGCTTGTCCATGTCCCGGTTCAGCAGGTCGACGAATTTCGCCATCACCCGTGCTCGCCGCTGGGGGTTGAGCGCGGCCCACGCCGGTTGCGCGGCCTTGGCGTTCTCGACCGCCGCGCGGACGTCGGCCTTCGAGGCGAGCGGCACCCGCCCCGCAACCTCCCCCGTCATCGGCCAGAACACGTCTGCGAACCGGCCGGAGGTGCCGGCAACCCGCTTGCCGCCGATGAAATGGGTGAGCTGCTCCGCCATGATCCGCCTCGGTTGATGAATGTGAAAATCTACCCGCATCCTAGATCTGCCCTCACGGCAATTCCAGACTTCGGCTGCGAAAACCGCCACTCCGACGAAGGGTGTGAACGGCCCGCCGCCGTGGCGCGCTCCTTGCTTCGCTTCTGGGCTAGAGCTCAGGAGCCGTCTCGATATGTCGCGTCCCCTTCCCCGCCGTTCATTCCTGGCTCTCGCGGCCAGCCTCGTGGCGGTGGCGCCTGGGGCCGCCACGGCGTCGCCTCGCCGTTCGCCGGGTGCAGCGGCCGGCAAGGCCGGGCCGACCGCCGCGGGCCAGGACCTGGGCCTTACCCCGGATCTCCCCGGCGATCAGTCGTCGGCGATGCAACTCGCCATCGATCAAGCCGCCCTGAAAGGCGTCCCGCTGCAACTGCCGCCGGGCCGCTTTCGCGTTGCCGGTGTTTCATTGCGGGACCGCAGCCGCCTCATCGGCAGCCCGCGCACCGTCGTGCAGGGCATCGGCCAAGGCCCCGTCCTGGCTGCCGAAGGCGCGCACGGCCTGCGCATCGAGAAGCTCCAGATCGAGGGCGTGGGCGCCGGACCCGACGGCGGTCTCGTCGAACTCAGGGGAGCTCGCGACGTCGCACTCGACGACGTCAGTATCACCGGACCCTTACGCAACGGCCTGGTAATGGTCGGCTGCTCCGGCCGCATCGCGTCCTGCCGGATCACCCGTGCAGGCGGAGCGGCTCTGTTCTCGCTCGACGCGATCGGCCTCGAGATCGTCGGCAACACCATCGCCGACTGCGCCGACAACGGCATTCTCGTCTGGCGCACCAAGGCGGGCGAGGACGGCACCCTGGTGGCGCAAAATCGCATCGAGCGGATCGGAGCCGCGTCGGGCGGCTCTGGCCAGTACGGCAACGGCATCAACGTCTTCCGGGCAGACGGCGTCCGCGTGACCGGCAACCACATTGCCGACTGCGCCTATTCGGCCGTCAGGGGCAATGCCGCCTCCAACATCCAGATCGTCGGCAACGCGGCAACCCGCATCGGTGAGGTCGCGCTCTACGCCGAGTTCGGCTTCCAGGGCGCGCTGATCGCCCAGAACGTCATCGATCGGGCCGCGGCCGGCATTTCAGTGACCAACTTCAACGAGGGTGGCCGCCTCGCGGTCATCCAGGGCAATCTCATTCGCAACCTGTTCCGCCGCGAGCACGAACCGGTCGACAAGCGCGGCGAAGGCATTTCCGTCGAGGCCGACGCCGTGGTCTCCGCCAATACGATCGAAGGCGCCCCGGCGGCGGGCATCGTGATCGGCTGGGGCCGCTACATGCGCGACGTCAATGCCACCGGCAATGTGATCCGCGCCGCCCGCATCGGCATCATGATCACACGCGACCCGACGGCTGGAGCGTGCCTCGTCGCACAGAACCTGATCTCGGGTGCGCGCGACGGCGCCATTCGAATGATGGACCTTGGTCGCGTGGTCGGCCCCGATTTGGCGCGCGATCCGTTACAGTCGGCACGGTTGGTCGTGACGGGCAATATCGCGACGGGCGTCGGCGGCTGAGGCACAATCCGCCGGTGCGTGGTTCGCACGGGAGAAAGCAAGCGCCATGCGGCTCAAATCGGAACTATGGGTGAAGGCCTATCTGCGCCGAGCCGCCGTCGCGGGGGCGCCCGGAGTGGTGGTCCGCCGAGGCGATACGGATGCGGGCATCATCCTGATCAAGGTCGCGCGCCTCGACGGGACGTGCGACCTCTACGGCCCCGCGCCCGCTGGTTTCGCCTCGGACGACGGTGAGCGGCGCTGGACCCGTCTCGCCGAACGGACCCCCGAGGAGGACGTGGAAGTGCGTCTGGCAACGGAGATTCGCCTCGATCCGGATTTGTGGATCGTCGAGATCGAGAGCCGGCAAGGCGACCATCATCTAGAGGGCTGGCTGGCCGAGTCGTGACGCGTTGCCGGATGGCCACGCTCGGTCGTCGGGTGTTGCGCATTAATCGATCATTAACGGGATCAGACGCCAAATCATTGTATCGAGCTGTGAGTCGGAGCGTTCGCTCAGCCGCTGCCTCCGCTCTGGCATTGAGAGCGCCAACGGACAGGAGGGTCCCATGGCAACTATTCTAGAGTTTCGCGCGTCATTCGACGAAGTAACACCCCGGCCGCGGCGTCGAAAAAGCCGCTCGGCGGAGATCGTCATTTTTCCGGGCATTCGTTATGAGCGCTGGCACGACGCGGAGCCGGCAGCCGATCCCAAGCGCGCTAGCACGCCTCGCGATGTACTGAAACTCGTCGAGTAAACCGCTCGCCCTGGACAGCTATTCCTGGCGATAATCTCTAGAGCACGTCCGAGCAGCTCAAATCGAGCTTTGCCAGACCCGACTCGAGATGGTCGCCGAGCAACGGCGTTCCGAGCAGATATCGCGCTGTGCTTTCCGTGCCGGCGCGTTGCGCCTCGGCCCTCAGCGTTTCCCAGTCCTCAGGCGTGCTGTCGTCTCGGCCGAGCCACATCAAGGTCACGAGATCGATTCGCTCGTCGTCGGTCATGCCTTCGATGAAGCCGACCAGTTCCTCCTCCACCGCATCGCCCGGCAGGTCCTCGAGCACGTCCCGCATCCCATCGTCCGCGGCGTTGGAGCCGCTGTCGACGTCGGTCGCAGCGTCCTTCCCGTCGAACTCGCGTGCCTTGACGATCACGAAGCACACCTTGTCGAGCGCGATTTCGAGGTCTGGGATATAAGCCATGGCAAGGGCCTCCTTTTGAAAAGGGTTGAGCGCAGCTCGCATAGGCGACTCGCATCTGCTCTTCGGCAGAACGCATCGGACGGGCAACCGTTGCTCACGGCCTTGACCGCCATCAAGTTCCGCAGCGCTGGTATTCCTTTCAGCTGCGCTTCACCGCACAGCCGGCGCGTTTGAGCGTGGCCTCGATATCGGCGGCGAAGGCGCGCCCACGCATAGGGGCACGGATGACGGCGAACCCGGTCGCCTCGGGAGCCTCGATCTGCGAGATCGAGGTTTGCGTTGTGCGACCGCCGAGCGTGAGCAGGCTGAAAGAGCGTTCGCCCTGGGGAATTAAGGTCAGGGTGATATCGGCGGCTCGGCCTTCCTGGGCCGGCAGAACATAGAAGTTATCCCCTCCCACCGTGTAGAGACCGAGCGTCCAGCCCGAATCCGGCAGCGAAACGGTGATCGCGACGGGGCCGTCGCCGAGGTCGTATCTGCAAATGGCAAGACGGACGTCGGGTCCTAGGTAGGGGAGCGGCTGCTGCGTGGCGTCGACCGGCGGCAGGATCCGCATCCGGTTGACCGGGAGCGAATCGGACAGGCGTTGAAACGCGCTGGCTTTGGCGAACCGCGGCACCACCAGTGTCGCCAGGATGTGGATCAGGCCGGCGGCGACCAGCGCCAGAGCGGCCGTATAGAGACTGAGGCCTTTGAGCCACCCGGGGATCATCGGCACGAAACCCTTCGTATCGTGGGCGGCTGCCATCCGTCCTGGGCGGGCGAAGCTGTCCCATCGCCTTCCAGGAGCAAGACCAGTGATAGTCGCCCGGCCCCGGTCGTCGGCAGCCAGTTACCGGGGCGCGCGGTGCGGGCGAGCGTGATGCCGAGCCGCCCGTTCGAAGAGCGCAGTACCGTTGCGCTGTTGTAGGCGTATCGCTCCGCGGCGTTGGGGATCAGGTTGCCGTGTTCGTCGAAGACAGAGATTGACCAGAAGCGCACCCGCGGCTCTTCCCCTTCGATCGCATATTCACACGAGGAATGTAGGCGCTGGCCATCGTTGTCGAAAATGGCCTCGTAAGTGAGTGCGAGGGCCGAGGACACCGGCAGCATGCCCCGGCGAATGAAATGCGCACGCGTATAGGGGTCGGCATCGGTCCGACCGGCGGCGGTCCACGCCGTCCACGGCCCTGCAAACGAAGTCGTCAGCGGGCTGCCGCGCTCGATCATGTACCAGGATGAGCCCAGCCCGCCGCCGATAGCGATCACCAGGAACATGATCACATTGGCGATCATGGTTGGCCTCCCGACCGCGTCTCTGTCGTCGCTTCAGCGTTCACGGGCGCTGCCCCTGGGAAGCGGCTCCGATGCCCAGGTTCTCGACGTCGGCCTTGCGCTGGCGCCCCGGCGGCGCCGTCCCCGCCGGGGAACCCGACTCGGCTGGTTGCGGCAGGATGGGCGCTAGGCCCGATCGTACTGGGGGCGGGAGCTGACTGCGCTCGTCGATCTGCGGCTCGGACAAGCCGCCGGCGACCCTGAGCGACTTCGCAACTTTGCGCAGCGTCTCTTTCAGCTTTTCTGACATGGCCCGGTCTCGGCCTCTCGTCCCGGCTGCGAGCTCTTGTGCGAGTTGCGGCTGGGTACGCTTCAGCTCCTCAATCCGCGCCCGTTCCGCGACCTGCACAGGATGCAGAGGAACGCCCGGGATTTGTTTGATGTTCATGTTGGTGTGCGCAACGGACATGAAACTATGCCACGCCGATGCGGGAATACCTCCGCCCGTCACCCGGTCCATCGGTCGAAAGTCGTCGTTACCGACCCACACACCCGTCACATAGTCGCCACTGAACCCGACGAACCAGGCATCGCGATAGCTCGACGACGTCCCTGTCTTGCCGGCCGTATGGGTGAAGTCCAGCTGCGCGCGCTTGCCCGTACCCTCGGTGACGACCATCTGCATCATCTGGTTCATGAATTCGGCGTGCTTGGTTTGCACCACTTGGCGTGCCGGGGGCTCGTCCCGCTCGCGCGAGTAGATCACTTCGCCGCGCGAGTTCATCAGTTCGAGCACAGCATAGGGCCGGGCCAGCTTGCCGCCGTTGGCATAGGTGGCGTAGGCGCTGGTGTGCTCGAGAACCGTAACGCCGCCATCGCCGAGCGCCATCGAGCATGTCTTCTTCACGCCCTCGACGCCGAGCCGCTTGGTCAGCTTGATTACGTTTTCGCGGTCGTACTTGAGCGACAGCTCGACGGCCGTCGTATTGAGCGATTTCGCGAACGCCAGTCCCAGGGGCAAGGCTCCGCGACCGCCAGTGCTGCCATCGTAGTTCTTCGGTGCCCAGTTGCCGCAACTGACGGATTGATCCCGGACGATCGAGGACGGCGTAAGACCGTGCTCGACGGCGTTCGCGTAGACATAGAGCTTGAACGACGAGCCGGGCTGCCGCCGGGCGTGCGTGGCACGATTGAACTGGCTTTCGCCGTAGTCCAGCCCACCGACCAGCGCGCGCACGGCACCGTCTGGCTCCATGGCGACCAGGGCGCCCGAGTTCGTCTTCTTCGACTTGCCTTCCTGGCGCACGGTCGAGATCAGCGCCTGCTCGGCAGCCCGCTGCAGGCGCAGGTCGACGGCCACGCGGGCCGTCAGCACATAGTGCCCGCGACCTTCGGCGATGCGCTGCACCTCCTCGAAGGCCCAGTCGAGATACCAGTCGGGACTGTCGGCGAGGCGGCTGTCGATCGGGCGGGCAGGGTTCAGGCGGGCGACATGCACCTGGCCGGCGGTCATGAACCCGGCCTCGATCAGGTTCGATAGAACTTCGTTGGCGCGCGCCCGCGCAGCCGGCAGGTCGATGTGCGGGGCGAACTTGGTCGGCGCCTTGAAGAGGCCGGCCATCATGGCTGCCTCGCCGAGTGTGACGTCGCGAACGGACTTGCCGAAGTAGAACTGAGCCGCAGCCTCGACGCCGAACGCGCCGCCGCCCATGTAGGCGCGGTCGAAGTAGAGCTTGAGGATCTGATCCTTGCTCAGGCGCGCCTCGAGCCAGAACGAAAGAAACAGTTCTTTTATCTTTCGCGTCAGGGACCGCTCGGAGGAAAGGAACAGGTTCTTGGCCAGCTGCTGGGTCAGCGTCGAGCCACCCTGGACGGTTTCGCCAGCGTTCAGGTTTGTCATCAAGGCGCGCAGCGTGCCCAGCACGTCGACGCCGAAATGTTCGTAGAATCGCCGGTCTTCGGTCGCCAGCGTCGCCTTGATCAGATGCTCGGGAATTTCGCTCAGCGGCACCGCGTCGTTGTGAAGGATGCCCCGCTGGCCGAGTTCCTTGCCGTCCTGGTCGACGAATTTCACGCTGTATTTGCCGGTGGCGAAGATCCGTGATTCGTCCATCTCGAGGAACGCGGGCACCGCCAGCGCATACATCAGTGCGAGCCCGCCCACCGCCAGCGTCAGGCCTTCCGATGCGGCCTCGTTTAGAAGGCGTCGCCATCCCGACAGCCGGAATTGAGCGAAATAGCTGGAACCCGCGTTCCAGCGGTCCTGCGTCGCGTGCCAAAGGCCGGCCAACGTCGAATCGAGCCAGGAATCAAACAGCCCCAGCCGGCGCCAGAGCCGGCCGCGCGTGTTCTGCTTGTAGAACCAGTCGCTCAAAGGCTATGTCCCACTCGCATCGGCCCCCCGGCCGCTCCTCACCGCAGCCTGGAGGCTACCGTTCGGCAATTCGAGACGCGTCGCTCGGCAACGGAACACGGGCGCCGAGTCGATGAGCCGGCGGAATCTCCGTCTGGCGCGTCGAGCAAGAGGCATTACTATCTGCATCGCGGCCCGAGCGCGAGAGGTCAGTTTGCAAGATCTGGAGGACAATTTCTGGCGCAAGCGCTCCCTCGAGCAACTGAGCGACGGGGAATGGGAGGCACTTTGCGACGGTTGCGGCCGCTGCTGCCTGAACAAGCTCGAGGACGAGGATACGGGGGAGATTCTACTAACGCGCCTCGCCTGCCGTCTGCTGGATATCGGCACATGCCAGTGCTCCGATTATCCCAATCGCAAGGATAAGGTTCCCGAGTGCGTCAAGATTGATGCCGAGACAGTGCGCAGCGTCACTTGGCTTCCTCCCACGTGCGCCTATCGCCTCGTTGCCGAGAGCCGCGATCTGTTCTGGTGGCACCCGCTCGTTTCTGGAACGCGCCAAACCGTCCACGACGCGGGGATCTCGATCCGGCACTTCGCGCGGAGTGAGAAGGGCATCAAGCTCGAGAACTACTGGAAATATATCATAGACGATTATCGCTAAGGCCGCCTCGGCTCAGCCGCCACGCACGGCGATGACGGCCGCAACCACCATCATGACGCACGCGACCGCCAGCGCCCAGCTAGGCTCGGCAATCCCGAGGATGACGAGCAGAACGGTCGAAATGACCGGCGACGCGTAGGCGAGCACGCCCAGTGTCGCGATGTGGCCCTGCTTCATGCCGATGTCCCACATCAGGAACGCAGCCCCCACCGGCCCAAGACCCAGCAGCACGAGAGCCAGCCAGACGGTGTTGCCGGACGGCCATTGCCAGCCTTCGAAGGCGAGATTGCAGGCGAGCGCGAGGCCTGCCGTCGCAAGGCACGGCAGCGCGAGGCTCTCGCTCGGGACGGCAGCCACCAGCCGCGACAGCACCGAGTAGCTGGCCCACACGAACGCGCAGGCAAGCGCCAGCGCCAATCCGACGAGATGCGTCGCGCCACTCGGCGAGGTCTTGCCGCTGTCCTGCATCAGCAGGGCGGCCGCCGCGAGGCCGATCACGGCCGCGATGACGTGGCGGGGCCGCAGCCGGTGGCCCGGCAGCAGCCCGGACATCAGCACGGTGAGCAACGCCCACAGCGAGGCGATCAGGTTCGCCTCCGCGGCGGGGGCGAGACGAAGGGCGGCAAAATAAAGTGCGTGATAGGCAAACAGGCCATAGAGGGCCAGGAAGAATCCCTTGGCATGGGGCGCAAGGGCGTGACGGCGCCCGGTGACCGTCGCAAAGGTGAGCAGCAGAAGTCCACCGATCGCGAACGTGATCGCGGTGGTCTGGAAGGGCGGCACGGCCGCGCCCTTGAGCGCCGTCAGCGTGGCAAGTGTGCTCCAGAGCAGGATCGCACCGAAACCGAGAGCGGTCGCAAAACCCGGATTCCGGGCTGCACGACGTGGAGCCGGTATCGGTCCTGTGTCGCCGTTCGCCTCCTGCTTCTCGACCCACCTAGTCACGTCGTCCCCGCTCAAAAGTTGTGCAGCGTAGAGATCACAGTCGGGGAATTGATGCCAAGACGAAGTGTACGTAGGCGTGTGGCTTTGCTAGCCTGACCAATGGGAGGGCCGCGGCACATCCGGCGACAGGATGCGCCCCGCGCCGTGCGACTGTGGCGGCTTCGACGCAGGCGGGTGATGGAATACTTCGTTCAGCAGCTCATCAACGGCATTACGCTCGGGTCGATCTACGGCCTCATCGCCATCGGTTACACGATGGTCTACGGCATCATCGGCATGATCAATTTCGCCCATGGCGACGTCTTCATGGTCGGCTCTTTCACGGCCTTGCTTCTGTTCCTGCTGATCGGATTGACCGCTGCGTCGCCGCTGATCGTCATCGTGCTCGCGATCATTGGCGTCCTGATCGTGGCGATGGCCCTGACCGCTGTCTGGGGGTGGACTGTTGAGCGCCTCGCCTATCGGCCCCTGCGTGGCTCGTTCCGGTTGGCGCCCCTGATCACCGCGATCGGCATGTCCATCGTGCTGTCCAACATGGTTCAGATTTCGCAGGGTGCGCGCGTAAAAAACCTGCCGCCGGATATCAAGGATCGATTGGCCGGCGGCTTTCAGGTGATGGAAGCCAACGGGTTCGCCGCCGTCGTCTCCTACCGCCAGTTGATCATCGTTGGCGTCACGATCGCCCTCATGGCTCTGTTCACCTGGATCATCACCTCGACGCCCCTCGGCCGCGCGCAACGCGCTTGCGAGCAGGACCGGACGATGGCCGCTCTGACGGGTGTCGACGTGGATCGGACGATCTCGCTGACATTCGTGATCGGAGCCGCCCTGGCCGCCGTCGCGGGGGTCATGTTCCTCGTCTATTACGGGGCGATCGACTTCTACATCGGCTTCGTCGCCGGCATCAAAGCCTTCACGGCGGCTGTGCTCGGCGGCATCGGCTCGTTGCCCGGAGCCATGCTCGGCGGCCTTCTCATCGGTCTCATTGAGGTCTTCTGGGCGGGTTACGTCGGCTCCGAGTACAAGGACGTCGCGGCCTTCTCGATCCTGGCGATCGTGTTGATTTTCCGTCCCGAGGGCCTGCTCGGACGGCCTGAGATCGAGAAGGTTTGAGCCGATGGCCGTGACCACCTCCGGAGCTGGGCATGTGGCAGGCCGACCCGGTTTCTCGGCCGCCCTTGCCGACGCCGCGCTCGCCGCCGTCATCGCCTTTTTCCTGGCGATGCCGATCCTTACCTACAAGTCGGTCGAGCAGCTTACCTCGCTCGAGGTGGTGTCGCGGTGGCCGTGGGTGATCGGTGGCGTCGCCGCCGTGTTCGTCGGGCGGCTCGCACTCAATCTTCTGCGGCCTTATCTCGGTGGCGTGCGCGACGGCTTTGCGACTCTCGGTTCGGGGCTCGCCAGCCTGTTCGAGCAGATCGGAGGGTGGAGGACGCTGCTCGGCGCGCTTCTGGCAATAGCGATCCTCGCCAGCGCAGCGGGGTGGCTCGCACCCAGCCGCTGGCTAGACCTCCTGCTGATCGTGCCGCTTGCCATCGGCGTCTGGCGGCGCTCGCCCGCCTGGCTCTTTCTCGGGCTCGCGCTGTTCTTCCCGTTCGCTCCGGGAGCGACGCGCTACTACGTCGAGAACTTCGGCATCCTGGTCCTGATCTACGTGATGTTAGGCTGGGGGCTCAACGTCGTGGTCGGGCTCGCGGGATTGCTCGATCTCGGCTACGTGGCGTTCTACGCAGTCGGTGCATACGCCTACGCCCTCCTTGCCCAGCATTTCGGATTGTCTTTCTGGATCTGTCTGCCTCTCGCCGGCATACTGGCCGCGTTCTGGGGTGTGATCCTCGGCTTCCCCGTACTGCGCCTCCGGGGCGACTACCTCGCGATCGTGACGTTGGCGTTCGGGGAGATCATCCGCATCGTCCTGATCAATTGGCAGAGCCTCACGGGTGGCCCGAACGGCCTTTCCGGTATTCCGCGCCCGACACTCTTCGGCCTCGAATTCAAGGCCGAGGGCGGCTTCGCCGACTATTTCGGCCTGGAGCACAGCTCGCTGCATCGCATCATCTTCCTGTACTACATCATTCTGGTCCTCGCCCTGCTCACCAACTGGGCCACTGTCCGTCTGCGCCGGCTGCCTGTCGGCCGGGCATGGGAAGCGATGCGGGAAGATGAAATCGCCTGCCGTTCGCTCGGCATCAACATTACCAACACCAAGCTCACCGCTTTCTCCATCGGCGCCATGTTCGGCGGTTTCGCGGGCGCCTTCTTCGCCACCAAGCAGGGTTTCATCTCGCCGGAGTCGTTCAGTTTCTGGGAGTCGGCGATCATTCTCGCCATCGTCGTGCTTGGCGGCATGGGCAGTCAGGTCGGCGTCGCCGTGGCCGCACTGGTCTTGGTCGGCGGCACCGAACTCTTCCGGGATCTCGAGATCTATCGAATGCTGGTTTTTGGTGCGGCGATGGTGGCGGTCATGGTGTGGCGGCCCCGCGGCGTGGTGTCGGGTCGAGTCCCGACGATCGCGCTCGGAGCGACCCGCCGGATCGGCAGCGATCTGGTCAAGGAGGGGCACGGATGACTCTTGCCGACCCGGGCCCCGTGCTGGAGGTCGATGCGCTGGGCATGCGCTTCGGCGGTCTCGTAGCCGTGGACGACCTCACCTTCAGCGCGAAGAGAGGCGAGATCACGGCGCTGATCGGCCCGAACGGAGCCGGCAAGACCACCGTCTTCAACTGCATCACCGGGTTCTACCGGCCCACGTCGGGCGAGATCCGCGCAAGGCATGTGGAAGGTGCTTCGTTTCCGCTGCACGCCATGCCGGGCCATCGCATCTGCGAGGAGGCGAGTGTCGCTCGAACATTTCAGAACATCCGCCTGTTCGCGGGCATGAGCCTGCTCGAGAATCTGCTTGTCGCCCAACACAATAAGCTGATGCGCGCCTCGGGCTATACGATCGGCGGGCTGCTTGGCCTGCCGTCCTTTGGCCGCGCGGAGCGGGAGGCGGTGGAGCTTGCCAAGGGTTGGCTCCAGCGCGTCGGCTTGCTGCACCGCGCGGACGACGCCGCTGGCGACCTGCCTTACGGCGACCAGCGCCGGCTCGAGATCGCACGTGCGATGTGCACCGGGCCGGTTCTGCTCTGTCTCGACGAGCCGGCTGCGGGCCTGAACCCGCGCGAGAGCCGGGAACTCAATCGGCTTCTGCTCTCCATGCGCGGGGAGAACGGCCTTTCGATCCTCCTCATCGAGCACGATATGGGCGTCGTCATGGAAATCTCCGACCGGATCGTAGTGCTCGACTACGGCCGCAAGATCGCGGAAGGAACGCCCGCCGAAATTCGTGAGAACCCCGCCGTCATCGCCGCCTACCTCGGGGTCGAGGACGAGGAAGTCGAGAAGATTGAGCAGGAGATCGGCCGGTGAAGGATCCGATCCTGCAGATCAGGGGCGTGGAGACGTTCTACGGCAAGGTGCAGGCCCTGAAGGGTGTCGACCTCGACGTCGCCGAGGGCGAGATCGTGACCATGATCGGGGCCAACGGCGCCGGCAAGACGACCCTGATGATGACAGTCTGCGGCACGCCCCGGGCGCAGGCTGGGCGCATCGTCTTCGACGGTCACGACATCACACACATGCCGACCCATCGCATCATGCACTTGCGGATCGCCCAATCGCCCGAGGGTCGACGCATTTTCCCGCGCATGACGGTGCTCGAGAACCTGCAGATGGGGTCGCTACTGAACCCGGAGGCCGAGCGCACGTTCGGCGAGGACCTCGCCCGCGCCTTCGAGCTGTTTCCGATCCTGGAGAGGCGCCAGAAGCAGCGTGGTGGCACGCTGTCGGGCGGCGAGCAGCAGATGCTCTCGATTGCCCGTGCTTTGATGGGGCGGCCCAAGTTGCTCTTGCTCGACGAGCCGTCGCTCGGTCTCGCGCCCTTGATCGTACGCCAGATCTTCGACGTGATCCGCGATCTCAACCGCCGCGAAGGGCTGACGGTGTTTCTCGTGGAGCAGAACGCCTACCACGCATTGAGGTTGGCCCATCGCGGCTATGTGATGGTCAACGGTCAGATCACGATGGCCGGAACGGGCGCGGAGCTGCTGGCTCGCGAAGACGTGCGGGCGGCTTATCTCGAGGGCGGCCGACACTGATTGTCGGTCGTTTGCCGTCCAGGTCTGTCGTACGGAGCCGGAAGGTCGGGCAATATCTGCCTCTGCGCCGCCGCGATTCCTGTGCTAATCAGATGATCTCGGCAGCCCCCGTTTCGGCGGCTGCCCAGTCCATTCGTGGGAGGCTCGACACGATGAAGCGTATCCTTGCAGTCACGATGCTCTCGGCCGGTCTGGCTCTGCCAGCCGTGGCCCAGGAGATCCCGATCGCCGTTGTCGGCCCGATGACGGGCGGCGAGGCGAGTTTCGGCGCACAGATGAAGGCGGGTGCCGAGATGGCCGTCGCCGACATCAACGCCGCCGGCGGCATCAGCGTCGGCGGCACGAAGATGAAGTTGAAGCTGACGATCGGCGACGACGCATGCGACCCCAAGCAGGCAGTCGCGGTTGCGACGAAGCTCGCCGGTGAAAAGGTGAAGTTCGTCGCCGGGCACTTCTGCTCCGGTTCGTCGATCCCGTCCTCGAAAGTCTACGCCGAGGAAGGCATCGTCCAGATCTCCCCGGCCTCCACCAATCCGAAACTCACCGACGAGCGCGCGGGTCCCAACGTCTTCCGGGTTTGCGGCCGCGACGATCAGCAGGGCGGTGTCGCCGGCAAATTCCTGGCCGACAAATACAAGGGCAAGAAGATTGCCGTCATTCACGACAAGTCCGCCTACGGGCAGGGGCTTGCCGACGAGACCCGCAAGGCCCTCAATGCAGCGGGCATGAAGGAAGTCCTCTACGAAGGCTACACCAAGGGCGAAAAGGACTACACGGCCCTCGTGACGAAGCTGAAGCAGGCAGCCGTCGACGTCCTGTACGTTGGTGGCTACCACACCGAAGCCGGCCTCATCGCACGCACGATGCGCGATCAGGGCATGAGCACCGTCCTCGTCTCGGGCGACGCGCTCGTCACGCAGGAGTACTGGCAGATCACGGGTAAGGCCGGCGAGGGCACGTTGATGACGTTCTCGCCCGACCCGCGCAAGAACGACGCCAACAAGGCGCTCGTCGAGCGCTTCCGCGCCGCCAAGATCGAGCCGGAGGGCTACGTCCTCTACACCTACGCCGCGATCCAGACCTGGAAGCAGGCCGTGGAGAAGGCAGCCGCGACCGACACCAAGAAGGTGATCGAGCAGCTGAATGCCCTCGAGTTCGACACGGTTCTCGGCAAGTTCAAGTTCGACAAGAAGGGCGACCCGACGCTGCCGCCCTACGTCTTCTATCAGTGGCAGGACGGCAAATACGCGCAGCTCTGAGCTGCTCGGCCTGCATCGACTTCGGGGCTCGCGCGGTGCGCGGGCCCTTTTTCGTTGGCGGATCGGTCGGTCAGAGGGTGAGCGCGGCTCCATGCCGGAGCACATCATCGACAGCCGGCAGATACCGCCCCTCGCCATCCTGCAGAACGAGACCGGGCCTGAACTCGAGCGGAGCGCGGCTCCCCTTGACCGCCGAAACAAGCACCCGATTGGCGGCTGCCTCCGCGCGCGGATGCACCGGCAGAATGCGGATTCGCCCGAAGCGGCCATCGAACACCGCTAACACGTGCCCGATGGCGTCGGCGCGATGGATCAAGGTGAGGGTGGCATCCGCGACGCCCGCGGTCGCAAGGAAGGCGACCCAGCGGTCGAGCTCACCGCCTGCCATCTGGTGAGCGCTGGCCTTAGTCGGGTGAGACGCTGGCGTGCCAGATCCGGTCGGGTAGAAGGGCGGGTTGGTCACCAGATGTTCGAAGCTCGCTGGAGCCAGACCTGGGGGGCGTTCCGGATCGTGCAACACACGACCGCCGGCCGCGATATCGGCGATGGCGACCTTGATCCGATCTCCAAACCCATTGCGCTCGATGTTCACGTGCGCGAGTTCCGCCAGTCCGGTATCCCGTTCGACCAGCGTCACGTGCGCGCCCGCGACGCGGGCCGCTATCGCCAAGCCGATGACGCCCACGCCCGCCCCCGCGTCGAGCACCCGCGCCGTATCGCCGGCCTTGATCGGGCAAGCGGCCGCGAGCAGTACGGCATCCAATCCCGATCGGTAACCGCGCGAAGGCTGCAGAACTGAGATCCGTCCGCCGAGAAACGCATCGTCAGTGAGGTCGGTTGATCGCATCGCGACAGCTAGACCGTGCTGCCGCTTGGCCGGCCACTGAGCCGCTCCGGCTCGCCATCCACCTGCGGCAGCTCGCTGCCGAGGCCCGCATCGATGAGCAGGTTGCGGGCTTCCTCGGCGTCACTGCTGGCGATCAGGATCCGGCGAGGAAAGATGCCGATCGACGCCTCGACGGCGCTCGTATTGAGATCGGCCACGTGGTAGTCGATCCGCTGCTCGCGCAGCAGCGCTTCGACAAAACTGACGAGAACAACGTCACTGGTGCGCAGCAGCTCGTGCATGGGCTCTCCTGACGACGATTTCTCACCTGCGGCGTGACGGCAAAGTGGCTTGACCGGTCGCGGGCGATCGGGACTATAGACGCTGGAACAGGTAAACGGCCACAAAGGAACAGGATTTTGGGTGCGGTTGTGCAAATTGGCGACGCACGCGACGCCAACGCGGGCCTCAAGGGCATGCTGGATCTCGTAGCCGAGGACATGGACGCGGTTAACCGCATCATCCTCGACAAGGCGATTTCGGATGTCGATTTGATTCCTACGTTGGCGCATCACCTGATCGATTCCGGCGGCAAGCGACTTCGGCCGATGCTGACGATCGCCGCGGCCAAGCTGATCGGCGCCAAGGGCGATGGGCCCGTAAGAATGGCGGCCGCCGTCGAGTTCATGCACACGGCGACGCTGCTCCATGACGATGTCGTGGACGAGAGTGATTATCGCCGGGGCAAGAAATCCGCCCGCATGGTTTGGGGCAACCAGGCAAGCGTCCTGGTCGGCGATTTCCTGCTGGGGCAGGCGTTCCGGATGATGGTCGACGTCGGATCGCTTCCCGGCCTCAAGATCCTGTCGCATGCCGCTGCCGTCATCGCCGAGGGCGAGGTTATGCAACTTGCCGCCGCCAAGAACATGGCGACGACCGAGGACGAGTACCTCGCAATCGTCAAGGCCAAGACGGCGGCGTTGTTTTCCGCCGCGGCCGAGGTCAGTCCGGCCCTGGTCGGACGTCCGGCCGTGGAACAAGCCGCGCTGAAATCATACGGCGGCAATCTGGGGATCGCCTTCCAGCTGGTCGACGATGCGCTCGACTATGGCGGCGACAGCGAGCGCCTGGGCAAGTCGGTCGGCGACGACTTCCGCGAGGGAAAGATCACACTGCCCGTCATTCTTGCCTTTCGGCGGGGCACCGAGGCCGAGCGCGAGTTCTGGCAGAAAGCGCTGGTCCAAGGCGACAGCGACGACGAGAATCTCGCCCGCGCCATCGGTCTCATCAAGCGCCACCGGACGATCGAGGCGACGTTGGAACGCGCCCGCACATACGGCGCCATGGCCAAGGATGCGCTCGCGATCTTCCCGGACAGCACGCCGCGCCGCGCCCTCCTCGACGTCGTCGACTTCTGCGTGAGCCGCGCGCACTGAACATCAAACCCGCTGCCGAATGAAAAAATCCCCGGATGCCTGAGGCAACCGGGGACGATCTTGCTGTGTGGACGCGTGGTAGCGTCCTCAATTCTTCTTGGCAGGAGCTTTTGGGGCCTCGGCCTTCGGAGCCGGAGCTTTTGCCGGAGCTTTGGCGGCGGGCGCCTTGGCCTTGGGCGCAGACCGGCAGTAGGCCTTGACCTCCTTGCCTGCCTTGGTCTTCGAGGCCGCAACCCATTGGCAATTCGTGCCGGTGCTACAGGCGACCTCGTCCTTCAGCGCCTTGCACGCTGGAGCCGCAGCCTTTTTGGGTGCCGCGGCGGCTTCCTTCTTCGCCACCGGCGCAGGTGCCTTCTTGACCGGGGCGGTCTTCGGCGCTTCGGGAGCCTTCTGCTGCTGTGCGCTGGCCACGCCGCAGTTCAGAGCGAGAGCAAGAGCGGCCACGCACGCGCTGGCGCCCCAACGGACAGTCTTGATCACGGCAACATCTCCATGGTTGATGCCGACGCGCTCAATATCACTGGCCTATCTACCAAGATACGAAAATGTGATGAACATGTATTCAGTATCGGTGAAAGAACAATAACTCGAGCCGAACTGAAGAACATCTCGAACCGGGCGGCACCACAGAGCGCCAGAAACAATGAGTTCGAATTCGCCGGACCTGAACTCCCCTCCGAGTCATTCGCTGAGCATCGGTGGATGGTTCGGTATCACGTTGTTTCGACGATGTTTTATCCGATCGGATTCCCGTTCCCAAGACCGTTGTCGATCGGCTCCGGATAGGTCGTGACCCGCAGATCAGTAATTTTACATGGCGATACGAACCCAGTTTTCGGATGAGATTGTACTTGTCGAGGCGCCAGGACGATTGCCGGTGGAAAACTCGGGCAATCGCCCCGCGGTTGACTGTCAGCGGCGCACTGACGCCCGGCGCGACCGCGCCTCGATTCGCTCGGCAGCTGCCAGGATGCGCTCCGCCTTGATGACGATCGGGATGTCGATCATCTTGCCGTCGAGCTGCACGGAGGCACGGCCTTGGCTCTTTGCCTCTTCGTAGACGTCGATCACCCGCCGCGCCCATGTCAGCTCGGTTGGCTTCACGCCGAACTCTTCGTTCAGGATCGCCACGTGGTTCGGATGGATGCATGATGAGCCGCGAAAGCCCATCCGTCGGGCCAGCCGCGCTGATGCCCGATAGCCGTCCAGATCGCGAAAATCGGCGACCGAGCCGATGATGCCCATAGGCATCAGGCCGTTGGCGACCGCAGCGATTGCAACGCGCTGCTTCGGATAGTGAAGAATGTCGGTGGCCGCCTCGCCGCCGATTTCCATGGCGAAGTCCTCGGAGCCGAGGCCGACCGACACGAGGCGTGGGTGCGCTGCGGCGATCTCGTCGGCGCGGGCGAAGGCGGAGGGCGTTTCGATCAGGGCCATAAAGCGCGTATGGCCGACGGGCATGCGCTTGGCAGCCTCGATTCGGTCGGCGAGCTCGGCCAAAAGCCGGATATGGCTCGCGCCGTCGATCTTCGGCAGGATCAGCGCAGAAATGGCTGGCGAAATGGCGGCTTCCATGTCGCGCACGCAGAGTTCGAGCGGTTGGTTCACGCGGACCACGACGTCGGCGCCGCTCTGTGCAACCTTCGGTGCTGCGGCCTCGATCAGGGTACGCGCTGTTGCCTTCTCGCCGGGCGGCACGCTGTCCTCGAGATCGAGAATGACGGCATCGGATCCCCGCGTGTGCGCTGTTTCGACGAACTTCGGCACGTTGACGGGGACGAACAGCATCGAGCGCCAGACGGGCAGCTCTCTGGCCGGGGTGGTGGACATGGCAGTCTCCAGGCAACGTGGGAGTTTCGGCGAGGCCGATCGGACGGGCCGACGGCATCTGCGGAGGCGCAGCCGGTCGACACTTCGGAGAAGCGCCATCCCGACCGCCGAACGCAGAGCTACATCACTTGGTGACGCGGGTCTTGGCGCGTTGCTCGAAGTCCTTGATCAAAATATTCGAGCAAGCCTCGGCGCCGTGATTGTTCATGGCGACGTTGTGCAACTCCTCGACGATGCGCCCGAGGATCATCGGCACGCCCGTGTCGCGGCCGAGCTGATTGGCGAGCCGCACGTCCTTGGTCATCAGCCCGAGCGCGAACGAGGCCGGGAACTTCCCATCGATGGTGTCGGCGAGCGAGCGCTCCGTGGTGCCGTTGCGGCCGGAACTCTTGTTCAACACCTCGGTCGCGAGCTTCGGGTCGAGGCCGTTTTTCACGGCGAGCGCCATCGCCTCGAAAGCGATCGCCCGTCCGGTCGCGAGCATCAGGTTGTTGACGAGTTTCATCGTCTGCCCGGCGCCCACGTCGCCGACGCGGAAGACGTTGGGCCCGACCTTCTCGAACACGGGCTTGATCTTCTCGTAGATCTCGATCGGTGCGCCGACCATGATCGCCAGCGTGCCGGCCAGCGCTCCAGCCGGACCGCCGGAGACCGGCGCATCGATCATCGTCACGCCCTTCTTGGCGAGTTCGGCGGCCATTGCCTTGGTTTGCAGCGGGTCGCCGGTCGTCATGTCGGCTACGATGGTCCCGGCCTTCAGCCCGGCCGCCAGCCCGTTCTCGCCGAAAATGGCGCTCCGCACATTATCGGATGTCGGCAGGCAGAGGCAGACCACGTCCGACTGCTCGGCGAGCGCTGCCGCACTCTGCGCAGGCTGTCCGCCGAGCCCAGCGATCTCCGAGACCTTCTTCGGGTCGAGATCATAGACGCGCAGAGGCTGCTTGTTGACCAGCATGCGCTTGACGATGCCGCCGCCCATGCTTCCGAGCCCGACGTAGCCGACGTTCATGTTGCTTCTGCTTTCCTGGTTGGGTGGTGAGACGTGAAGGCGTTGGCGTTAAGCCGCCTGCTGCTCGACGGTCGGCGCGTCCCCCATGAGGGTTGTGCGACGCACGTCGCGCGGCTGGTCGTGCGGGAAGGGGCGTGCCCGATGCATTGTGGAACGGTTGTCCCATATGACGAGGTCGCCGACCCGCCATTTATGCGCGTAGGTGAATTCGCGTTGGGTTGCCATCTCGGTCAGGTCCATGAGGAAGGCCTTTGCCTCGGGCTCGGGCCAGCCCACGATCCGGCCCGCATGTGACGACAGGTAGAGTGAGTTGCGTCCTGTCGACGGGTGCACGCGGACCAGCCGCTGCAGCACCGGCTTCAAACGCTCGCGCTCCTCGGGCGTGAACTCGGTGAAGCCGTGCTTGGCCCGCGAGAACATCTGCGAGTGTTCGCAGATCAGCGTTTCGCACAGTTGCTTCATCTCCGGGTCGAGCGCGTCGTAGGCTTGACGCATGTCGGCGAATTCGGTGTTACCGCCCTTCGAGACGACCTTGCGCGCGTGCAGCAGCGAGTACTTGGCCGGGATCACCTTGAACGAGCTGTCGGAGTGCCAGAGCTGGTTGCCGAGCGCATAAAGTCTGCGGCGGTCATCCCGCGCGAACGGCTTGCCGTCCTTGTCGAGGTTCGACACGTCGGCGAACGTGTTGGGCAGCCGTTGCTCCTCGGGCTTTCTCAGGCTGACGCCGATCGCGAGTTCGATCGGTCCGAGTGACTGGGTAAAGGCGAGCTGTTGCGCATCGTCGAGCGGCTGATCATGGAAAATGAGGACGGCATATCGGTCCATCCCGGCATGGATGGCGGCGATGTCCTCCTTCGGCAGAGGCTTGGTCAGGTCGAGACCGCTGACCTCACCGACGAAACCGGGTCCGAGCTGGCGAATCTGCATGGCCATGGTGGGTGTCCTTAGTGATCGATCGGCTAGAGTCTGAGGATGGTCAGGCGGCCTGATCCATCGTCGAGGCTTCCCCCATCAGCGTCGTGCGGCGCACATCGCGCGGCTCGTCCACTGGGAAAGGCCGCGCCCGATGCATTGTGGAGCGGTTGTCCCACATGACGAGGTCGCCGACCTGCCACTTGTGCGAATATGTGAACTCGCGCTGCGTGGCCATCTCGTTCAAATCCATGAGGAAGGCCTTCGCCTCCGGTTCGGGCCAGCCGACGATCTTTCCGGCATGCGACGAGAGGTAGATCGATTTGCGCCTCGTCGACGGGTGAATACGGACCAGCCGTTGCAGGACCGGCTTGAAGCGCTCGCGCTCCTCGGGGGTGAACTCGGTGAAACCGAGCTTGGCGCGCGAATAGAGTTGCGAGTGCTCGCAGACCAGTGGTTCGCAGATCGCCTGGGTCTCCGCATCGAGCGAATCCCAGACCTGTCGCATGTCGGCAAACTCGGTATTGCCTCCCTTTGAAGGAAGCGCACGCGCGTGGAGCAGCGAGTACTTCGCAGGGATCGTCTTGAACGAGCTGTCCGAGTGCCACAGGCGGTTGCCGATGGCGAACTGCCAGCGGCGGTCGTCACGTTTGAAGACCTTGCCGTCCTTGTCGATGTTCGACACGTCCGCGAAATGGGGCGAGGCGAGGCGATGCTCGCCGCGCAGGCTGGTGCCGATCGCCACCTCGAGCGGGCCCAGGCTTTGAGTGAAGGCGAGCTGCTGCTCGTCGGTGAAATTCTGTCCGTGGAAGATGAGCACGGCATATTTGTCCATGCCGGCGTGGATGGCCGCGATGTCCTCGGGCGGTAGCGGCCTGGTCAGGTCGAGGCCGCTGACCTCTCCGACAAACCCGGGTCCGAGCTGGCGAATTTGCATGGGCATTGGTTCAGTCCTTGGACGTGGATCGGGGGCGACGGGGACATGTGACGCCGTAGGGCTTTGGCTCTCTCGGGCGCGATTGCCACTGATGCGAGACGTCACGCCTCCCGGCCGCTGCTTCACTCTGCAGCAATCCTAGAGCGCTCGATGAAGGCCTGTCACCTGGGAGGCTCACTGCCGGGTGGTTTCTGGTCGTCGAAGTGCGACGAGTTGGCACGCGAGAGCCAGATTGACGTATGCTGCCGACAAACGGGTCGCCGTTCTCCGGGGCGGCGATCATCGTGAGCAAGATCCTATTGGGGCTTCCATCCGATGGTGACGAGCGCAAAGGACGAGCTTCGTAGCCTTGCCTTCTGGGCAGATGCGCTGAAAGAGGACGAGGCCGAGCGAGCGCGTCGCGGCATAACCGAACGGCAGTTCCCCGCGGGCGCCTACATCTGCCATCGTGGGGACAAGCTCGACTCGTGGACCGGAGTCGTCACCGGGCTGGTCAAGATCGGCGCCATTTCGGCCACGGGCAAAGCGATCACATTCGCCGGTATCGGAGCCGGCGGATGGCTGGGTGAAGGCTCTGTGCTGAAGGGCGAGTCCCGCAAATACGATTTGGTGGCCCTGCGCACCACTAGGCTCGCCATGATGAATCGGCCGACATTCATGTGGCTCTTCGACAATAGCGTGGGCTTCAACAAGTTCCTGGTCACCCAGTTGAACGAGCGGATGGGCCAGTTCATCGCCACCATCGAGCACGACCGGCTGCACGACCCGACTGCGCGTGTGGCGCGCAACCTGGCATGGCTTTTCAACCCCGTTCTGTATCCGAGGCTCGGTGACCACATCGAGATTACTCAGGAGGAACTTGCCCTGCTGGCAGGTGTCTCGCGCCAGATCGTCAGTCGGGGGTTGAAGATCCTGGAGGAGAAGCGCTTGATCAAAGTGGAGCGCGGTGGTCTGACCGTGCTCGAACTTCAGGGGTTGGCCACCTACGAGGGTGACTGAGAAGCTCCCTGGTAATGGCCAACCTAACATAGTTTTGCCCCGCGGTCTGTCCAGCCAAATCTTGAGTGGCCGCAGGTTTCATGGGCATGTGTCGCTGGCTAGGTCGACGACGCAGAGCGCCGATGACGGATGCACCGATGGCAGGCCGGAGACGTGGCGTGCGGTAGATCGAAGGCCCGTCAGGCTGACGACGCCGCCGGCGGCGCCTACGGTCCAGGCAGCGGATGCCGGAGTCGTGATGTGACGCGCACCCGATCGGATGCGCAATGGTGTCGCCTCGAATGCGACGCCACGAGGAGGTTGTGGAGGCCGGCTCTGCTGGCGTCATGCGACATCCCAATCGACAGGGAGGAGTTGAGCCGTGACCGCTGGGCCACCCCAGACGCAACCTGACACGATTCCAAAGCTCTTGTTGCGTAACGCCAGCGTCTACGCCACGCGACCGGCTTTCCGCGAGAAGCATCTCGGCATCTGGCAAACCTGGACGTGGGCAGACGTCCGCGACGAGGTCCGAGCTCTGGCGGTCGGTCTCGAGCGGATCGGCTTGAAGCGCGGCGATACCGTCGCGATCATCGGCGACAATCGCCCCCACCTCTACTGGACCTTCACGGCCGCGCAGAGTCTCGGGGCCGTCCCCGTGCCGCTTTACCAGGACTCGGTTGCCGACGAGATGGCCTACGTCCTCGAGCACGCCGAGGTCCGCTTTGCCGTCGTCGAGAATCAGGAGCAGGTCGACAAGCTGCTGTCGATCGCAGATCGCCTGCCGCGGCTCGAGCATATCGTTTACGATGACCCGCGCGGGCTCGAAACTTACGACCGCTCGAGGTTGCACGCCTTGGGCGAGGTGCAGGAACTCGGGCGCGAAGTCTTGCGGACAGATGTGGGCGCTGCAGACGCCTGGCGCGAGAAAATCGGCGAGGGCAAGGGCTCCGACGTCAGCGTGATGCTCTACACCTCGGGAACCACAGGCCGCCCCAAGGGCGTAATGCTGACGCACGAGAACGTCGTCGTTTCCGGGCGCAACGCCAATATCTTCGATCGTTTCACGCCAGATGACACGATGATCGCTTATCTGCCGATGGCCTGGGTCGGCGATCACATCTTCTCTTACGGTCAGGCATTCGCGGGCGGATTGACCGTTTGCTGCCCGGAAAGCCCCGAGACGGCGATCGATGACCGCCGCGAGATCGGACCGACCTACTTCTTCGCGCCGCCCCGCGTCTTCGAGACAATGCTGACGCAGATCATGGTCAGGATGGAAGATGCCGGGCCAATCAAGAAGCGCTTGTTCGACTACTTCCTGAAGGTGGCTCGCCGGTCCGGCGAAAAGGTGCTGGATGGCAAGCCTGTCGGGATGACCGATCGCCTACTTTACGCGCTCGGAGATGTCCTCGTATACGGGCCGCTGCGCAACCGCATCGGGTTCTCGAACCTCCGCGTAGCCTATACGGCCGGTGAGGCGATCGGGCCCGAGCTGTTCTCCTTCTTCCGGGGTCTCGGCATCAACCTCAAGCAGCTCTACGGGCAGACCGAGGCGAGCGTCTTCATCACGCTGCAACCGGACGGCGAGGTTTACCCCGAGACCGTCGGAAAGCCGGGTCCTGACGTCGAGATCAAGATCGAGGAGGGCAGCGGCGAAGTGCTCTTCAAGAGCCCCGGCGTCTTCTACAAGTATTTCAAGAACGACGAGGCGACCGCTGCGACTAAGACGGCCGATGGCTGGGTTCGGACCGGCGACGCCGGCTTCATCGACGCCAACGGACATCTCAGGATCATCGACCGGGCCAAGGATGTGGGGCGGCTCACCAATGGTGCGCTATTTGCGCCGAAGTACGTCGAGAACCGGCTTAAATTCTACCCCGAGATCAAGGAAGCCGTGGTCTTCGGCCATGGCCGCGATTACGCGACAGCCTTCGTCAATATCGATCTCACCAGCGTCGGCAGCTGGGCCGAGCGCAACAACGTGATCTACGCCAGCTATCAGGAACTCGCCGGTAACCCGCAAGTCAAAGCGATGATCGAGCGGCGCGTCGACGAGATGAACCGGTCGCTCGCCAGCGAGCCGCTGGTGTCCGGGTCGCAGGTGCGCCGTTTCCTGATCCTGCACAAGGAGCTCGACGCCGACGACGGGGAGCTGACACGTACCCAGAAAGTGCGGCGCGGCTTCATCGCCGAGCGCTACGAGTCGCTGATCAAGGCCCTCTACGACGGCTCCAGCACGGCCCACATCTCGGTCGAGGTCACCTACGAGGATGGCCGCAAGGGCAAAATCGAGGGTGACGTCGACATCCTCGAGGTGAAGACCTATCCGTCCGCCGAGGTCGTGAAGGAGGCGGCAGAATGAGCGTGAAGACTGAAATGCCGGTCGCACCGGCAGAGACGGTACCGTCACTCGCAATGGTGATGGCCGAGGCCGAGCGGCGGCCGGAAGCCGACGCACGCCAACGCCTGACCACCGAGGTCTTGTTGTCGGTCGAGGGCGTGTCTCTCTCGTTCGGTGGCGTCAAGGCGATCTCGGATGTGTCGTTCGACATCCGCAAGGGCGAGATCCGCGCCATCATCGGCCCCAACGGGGCCGGCAAGACGTCGATGTTGAATGTCATCAACGGCTTCTATTTCCCGCAGCAGGGCGTCATCACGTTCAAGGGTGAGAAGCGGCGCGAGATGCGGCCCTACTTCGCGGCGACGTCCGGTATCTCCCGCACGTTCCAGAACGTCGCCCTCTTTAAGGGCATGACGACGCTCGACAACATGATGGCCGGGCGAACTCTGAAAATGAACAAAGGACTTTTCTGGCAGGCCCTTCGAGTCGGGCCGGCAGTGGATGAGGAGATCCGTCATCGCGAGGTGGTCGAACGTCTGATCGATTTCCTCGAGATCCAGCACATCCGCAAAGTGCCGGTCGGCAAACTGCCGTACGGCCTGCAGAAGCGGGTCGAGCTTGGGCGTGCACTCGCCATGGAGCCCGAGCTGCTCCTTCTCGACGAGCCGATGGCCGGCATGAACCTCGAGGAGAAGGAGGACATGAGTCGGTTCGTCCTCACGATCAATCAGTCGCTCGGCACGACCATCGCGCTCATCGAGCACGACATGGGCGTGGTGATGGACCTGTCCGACCGGGTGGTCGTGCTCGAGTACGGTCGCAAGATCGCCGACGGCACCCCGGATGAGGTCAAGAGCGATCCAAAGGTGATCGACGCCTATCTCGGCGTCTCCCATTAACCCCTCTCGCGACGCGGTATCGAGCCAGCCATGACGGCGTTGAGCATTGCAATTCCCGGCGGTATCGGCGCCATTCTCGCCGGCCTGATGTTCACCCTTCTCCGGGGGGACAGGAAGTCGGCCATCGATTTGGCCGTCCACATTTTCCTGGCCGTGGTGATGGCGGTCTTTCTCGCCTTCCTCGCCGCCAAGGCCATCGACAATCCGGGCGGATTTTTAGAGATCCTGGTCGGCGGGCTTCTCTCCGGCGTGCTCTACTCGCTGGTGGCTCTGGGCTTCGTCCTCATTTTCAAGGCGTCAGGCGTCTTCAATTACGCACAAGGCGCCATGGTGCTGGTGGCGGGCCTCGCGCTCGTGCGCTCTCTGGACTTCCTGACGGCCAGCGGCGTTGCGACCGTCGTGGCCGTGCCGCTCGCGATCCTGTTCTCTGGTGCCGTGATGGCGCTCTGCGCCTTCGTGATAGAGAAGTGGGTGCTGCGGCCGTTGTTGAACCAGGACGGGCTCACGCTCTTCATGTCGACCATCGGCGCGACCTTCGTGCTCGAAGGCCTCGCTCAGATGGTCTTCGGCTCGGAAGTCTACCCGCTCAAACTGTTCCCCACCGACCCGATGATCCTGCTGGAAAGCGTCTTTCCAGGGGGCATTCTCGTCAACAAGCTCGACGTGTGGGGTGGTGTGATCGCGGGCGTGCTCGTTGCGGCCCTGGCCTTGTTCTTCCAATACACCAAGACCGGGCGGGCGCTGCGTGCCGTCGCGGACGACCACGCCGCCGCACAATCCGTCGGCATTCCCATTTCTTGGATCTGGTTCATCGTTTGGCTCGTCGCCGGCATCGTCGCACTGGTTGCGGCGACGGTGTGGGGCACCAAGCTCGGCATCCAGTTCTCTATCGTCTTCCTGGCTCTGAAGGCGCTGCCGGTTCTGATCATCGGCGGCTTCACCTCCGTGCCGGGCGCCATTGTGGGCGGCCTGATCGTGGGCGCCGGTGAGAAGCTCGCCGAGCTTTATATCGGCGAACTGATCGGTGGCGGCATCGAGTACTGGTTCGCCTACGTCCTGGCGTTGGCCGTGCTTCTCGTCAGGCCGCAGGGCCTGTTCGGCGAGAAGATCATCGAGCGGATCTGAGAGGCACGCACATGCTCTACCGCGAGACCGGCCAGTTCAAATCGACCTATTCGGCGGACATGGGGATCTTCCCCCTCCGACAAGACCGCAACGCGCTGTTCGTGCTGCTGGCCTTCGCCTTCATCGGCGTTCCGTTGTTGGCGCACTTCCATGTGTGGCCCTTCGGCTCCGAGTACCTGCTGCGCGCCATCCTGCTGCCGTTCCTGATTCTGTCCATGGCTGCCATCGGTGTGAACATCCTGATTGGATACTGCGGTCAGATCTCGTTGGGCTCGGGTGCCTTTATGGCGATCGGCGCCTACATGGCCTACAAGTTCGGCACGGGCATGCCCGAGATCGGCCTTCCTCCCTTGCCGGTCATCGTATCGATCCTCCTCGGAGGCGTCTGCTCGGCGCTGGTCGGTATCCTGTTCGGCATCCCGTCGTTACGCATCAAGGGCCTCTACCTGGCCGTCGCGACGCTGGCGGCACAATTCTTTTTCGACTGGGTCTTCTTGCGTGTCGCCTGGTTCACGAACTACGCGCCATCGGGCTCGGTCAGTGCGCCGGAACTGAACGTCTTTGGCTGGGTCGTCAACGAACCGCTCGAGCGCTACCTCTTGTGCCTGACTTTCGTGACCGTGTTCGCCTTGATCGCCAAGAACTTGGTGCGCGGCAACATCGGACGGCAATGGATGGCCATCCGCGACATGGACATCGCGGCCGAGTTGATGGGCATCCGGCCCTTCTTCGCCAAGCTGTCTGCCTTCGCCGTCTCGTCGTTCATCGTGGGCGTGGCCGGCGCGCTCTGGGCCTTCGTTTATCTCGGCGCCTGGGAACCGCTGGCATTCTCGATCGACCGATCCTTGCAGCTCTTGTTCATGGTCATCATCGGCGGCCTCGGCTCGATCCTCGGGTCGTTCCTGGGCGCTGGCTTCATACTGATCGTGCCCATCATGCTGAACCTCGTCCCGTCGGAGCTCGGTGTGCCGCTCTCGACCGAGACCATCTCGCACCTTGAGTTCATCATCTTCGGATCCTTGATCTGCTTTCTTCTGATCAAGGAGCCGCATGGGTTTGCAAGGCTGGTCACGCTCATGAAGGAGAAGCTGCGTCTCTGGCCGTTCCCATATTGAGTCTATGCCGTCGGCGACGAAGCGAGCCCTTCGCGGAAAGTCAGAAGATGCGGAAAGACGACTGAAACGCCTGCCCGGCCAGCAAAGCCGATCGGGCCAACAAAGAGGAGGAGAACACCAATGAGAAAGCTACTCGGCACGGCGGTCATCGTCGGGCTTGGCCTCGCCACTGCGGCTCCCGCATTCGCTCAAGGCGAACAGTTCATCCCTGTTCTGTCGTATCGCACGGGCGCCTATGCCGTGAACGGCGTGCCCTTCGCCAACGGCACGCTCGATTATCTGGCCCTGCTCAATGAGCGGGACGGCGGCATCAACGGCGTGAAGATCGCCTGGGAGGAGTGCGAGACGGGTTACGCCACCGACAAGGGCGTCGAGTGTTACGAGCGCCTCAAGGGCAAAGGTACGACCGGCGCGGCTTACGTCTCCCCACTGTCGACCGGCATCACGTTCGCGCTGACCGAGAAGGCCCCCGGCGACAAGATCCCGCTTCTCACGCTAGGCTACGGCCGCTCGGAGAGCCGCAACGGCGCCGTGTTCCCCTGGAACTTCATCGCCATGGGCAGCTACTGGACGGGCGCCGATGTCGCCATCCAGCACGTCGCCAAGGAGATGGGCGGCTTCGACAAGCTCAAGGGCAAGAAGATCAGCCTCGTCTATCACGACAGCCCGTACGGCAAGGAGCCGATCCCGGCACTTGAGGCGTTCGCCAAGAAGTATGACTTCACGTTCAAGGGTATTCCGGTCACGCACCCCGGTGTGGAGCAGAAGTCGCAGTGGCTGTCGATCCGGCAGGATCGCCCTGACTACGTGCTCCTGTGGGGTTGGGGCGTGATGAACGGCACCTCGATCAAAGAGGCCGCCGCCGTCGCCTACCCGCGCGATAAGATGATAGGCATCTGGTGGTCGGGCGCCGAGCCCGACGTGACGCCCGCCGGCGACGGCGCCAAGGGCTACAAGGCGCTCATGCTCCAGCACGGCCCCGGTCAATTCGGTGTCCACGCCGAGATCAAAAAGAACGTGCTCGACAAGGGCAAGGGCCACGCCAAGGACGACTTTGGTCAGGTCCTCTACAACCGTGGCCTGATCAACTCGTTCATCGGCACCGAGGCGATCCGCACGGCGCAGGCCAAGTTCGGTAAGCAACCGATGACGGGCGAGCAGGTGCGCTGGGGCTTCGAGAACCTCAACATCACCGAGGCCCGCATCAAGGAGGCCGGTTTCGAAGGCATGATGAAGCCGCTTAAGCTGTCTTGCACCGATCACCAGGGCGCTGACCTGGCGCGCGTCCAGCAGTGGGACGGCAAGGAGTGGAAAGTCATCTCCGACTGGTACACGGCTGACCGCTCCGTCCTCGATCCGCTGGTCGCCGAGCAATCGGCGAAGTACGCGGCCGAGAAGAAGATCACGCCGGTCGACTGCTCGAAGGCGGGCTGACCTCCGGGGGGAGGGCAGGCGGCGTGGTTGTCGGAAGTATCCGGCGTCCGCCGCCTGATCCAGTACTCATGATTTCGCGTTTGGCTCGGGATCGATGTCCATGACAGCTGCTACCGCTTCCCAACAGCCTTCTACCGCGCCGATCGTCGAGGTGAACAACATTGAGGTGATCTACGACCACGTCATTCTCGTGCTGAAGGGCGTGTCGCTGTCTGTGCCGAAAGGCGGCATCGTGGCGATCCTCGGCGCCAACGGCGCGGGCAAGACCACGACCTTGCGGTCGATCTCGAACCTTCTCAAGGCCGAGCGCGGGGAGGTCACCAAGGGGTCGATCACATTCAAGGGTGAGCGGATCGATGGCCTGACACCGAGCGATCTCGTCAAGCGAGGCTGCATCCAGGTGATGGAGGGGCGGCACTGTTTCGGTCACTTGACTATCGAGGAAAATCTGCTGACAGGGGCCTTCACCCGTCGTGATGGGCGCGCCGCCATCAGTCAGTCACTCGAGCGCGTTTACACTTATTTCCCGCGACTTAAGGAACGTCGCGGCTCTCAGGCCGGCTACACGTCGGGCGGCGAACAGCAGATGTGTGCCATCGGCCGCGCTTTGATGGCCAATCCGACGATGGTGCTGTTGGACGAACCCTCGATGGGACTGGCTCCCCAGATCGTCGAGCAGATCTTCGAGATCGTGAAGGATATCAACACCAAGGACGGCGTGTCGTTCCTGCTCGCCGAACAGAATACCAACATGGCGCTCAAGTACGCGACCTACGGCTACATCCTCGAGAACGGCCGCGTGGTTTTGGACGGTGACGCCGCCGCGTTGCGCGAGAATGCCGACGTGAAGGAGTTTTACCTCGGCACCGGCGGTGGGGGCGAGCGCCGGAGCTTCCGCGACGTCAAGCACTACAAGCGCCGCAAGCGTTGGCTGGCATGAAGGCCCACGCCTCGGCATGGGCCCTTGCAGTTCGACCGCCTGTCAGAGGCGGCGCGGATTGGGCCCCGACAAACGCCGGATCTTGCGCAGCGTCGCGCCTTTCGCGTGCCTCCGCTCAGAACCCCGGTGGAGCGACAGGCTGGCGATGCAGGTTAGGATCGCTGCAACCATCAGCAGCGCCAAGACATAGGGGAAGCTGTCCGGTGTGAACGGCTTATGGTTCACGATGTTGAAGGTCGCGTACATGGCGGAGATGAGAACGCTCGTACTGGTCACGGACTTTCTCCTGGTGTCCTCATAGTGCGTTGTGCGAGGGCGGCCCCCCGCTGAGCAATAGATAACATCGTATTGCCAGGGTTGGTGCATAACGCGATGTCTAGGTTGATGATCCGTTACCGGCAGTTCCATTCGTTCTGATGGCGCTTCGATGGCGGGCAGGGCACGATGCGGCGCTCGTGTCACGAACGCGAAGTTCGACCAAACCGCCACACGAGACCGATGCTGGGAGGAGCCATGGCTCAGGAATTCCTCGATACTCTCGAGACTCGTCCGCGCGATGCGCGCGAAGCTGCGCAGATGGCTCTGCTCCCCGGCCTCCTGGGGCGCGCGATCTCGGATTGCCCCGGGTGGCGCGATCATCTCGCCGGTGTCGATGTCGTGTCGATCAACTCCCGGACGGCTCTCTCAAAGGTGCCTCTGCTGCGGAAATCGTCGCTGAAGGACTTGCAGGCGGCGCGTCCGCCTTACGGCGGCTTCGCCACTAGCGAGCCCGGACGCATCGGCCGGACGTTCATGTCGCCTGGCCCGATCTTCGAGCCGGAAGGACTGGGGCACGACTGGTGGCGCTCGGCTCGCGCGCTCTATGCCATGGGCATTCGCTCCGGCGATGTTGTGCACAACACGTTCGCCTACCACCTGACGCCGGGCGGCTGGATCCTCGACGCGGGCGCGCGTGCGCTCGGCTGCACGGTCATTGCCGCCGGCCCCGGCGCGACCGAGCAGCAGCTCGACGCCATCGAAAGGTTGCGCCCCAGCGTCTACGTCGGCGTGCCGGACTACCTCAAGATCTTGCTCGACAAGGCAAGAGAGCTCGGGAGGGACGTCTCTTCGATCAAGAAGGCCATGGTCGGCGGCGGTGCGCTTTTCCCGTCGCTGCGTAAAGAATACGCCGAGCGTGGCGTCGCTGTTTTCCAATGCTATGCGACGGCTGATGTAGGGCTCATCGCCTACGAGAGCCCCGGCGCGGACGGCACTGTCGAAGGGATGATCGTGGACGAAGGCGTCATCGTCGAGATCGTGAGGCCCGGCACGGGAGACCCGGTACCGGAAGGTGAGGTCGGCGAGGTGGTGGTCACCGCCTTCAATCGCGATTATCCGATGATCCGGCTCGCAACGGGTGACCTGTCGGCAGTGCTCGCAGGGCAAAGCCCGTGCGGGCGCACCAACATGCGCATCAAGGGATGGCTCGGTCGCGCCGACCAGACCACCAAGGTGAAAGGCATGTTCGTGCACCCCGAGCATATCGCCGAGGTTGCGAGACGCGTCGACGGTCTCGGTCGTCTTCGTCTGGTCGTCGGCCGGTCTGGCGAGCAGGACGTAATGACGTTGAAGGCCGAAGCGTCGGGGAGCAGCCCGGGGCTCACAGAGAAGCTGGCCGAGGCGGTTCAGGCTGCGACGAAGTTGCGCGCAACCATTGAGATCGTCGAGCCGGGAAGTCTCCCGAATGACGGCAAAGTCATCGCCGACGAGAGGAGCTACGGCTGAAATAGCGTCGCGGTCGGGGGGCGGTCGCTGCAGGGCAGCGTTTGCCTCCGCCACCCAGGCCGCCGCCGCTCTTCAGGCCCAGGCCTCGCCGTCTTGAAGCACCGCGACGATGGCGTCGCGGCAGACGATCGCCAACCTGTCGCCCTTTTCCTTGGTCGCGTTGCGGGCATCCCCGACCACACCCGTCTCCGTGAACGACCGGTACGGCCGATAGCGAGCGACGCCGAGTGGCCGCGGTGTCGAATGGCTGGGGCCTACCGCTTCCGGTAGTTTGTCGCGGCGCACGAGTTCGGGGGCGAGCGCCATCATCAGCGACGTCTCGCCCTCGCAGGCATGGCGAATGCGCTCCTGATTGTCGAGGATGGGATCGATGGCCGGCTGGGCCAGCTCGAAATAGGTGGTCGCTCGAACCTTCAAGCCGGTCTCGACGGCGAAATCGGGCAGGAAGGCGGCCAGCGCAGATATGTTGCCGCCGTGGCCATTGACGATCAGGACCTTCGAGAAGCCATGCCGCTCGATGCTTTTCAGGAAGGCCATGAGCACGGCTCGATACGTCGGAATGTCGAACGTGAACGTGCCGCCGAAAGCCATGTGATGCTCCGCCATCCCGCACCACAGAGTAGGGGTGACGATCACGGGCATCTCGTTCTGCACCGCCTCGGCCGCGAGGCGGCACACGCCTTCGCACAGCACCGTGTCTACACCGACAGCTAGGTGAGGGCCGTGCTGCTCCATGGACGCAACAGGCATGATCACCGTCGCGTCGCGCCGCGCGAGCTCCCGAATTTCGGTAGCCGTCAATTCCTTCCACATGGGCGATTGTGCCATGATCCGAAGTTCTCCCTATCGCCACTCGATCAGCCCGGCATCGGCGCCGGCACTTCGCGCGCGACCGTATCGCTCGAACGGCTCTGCCCGCAACGCCGCTTGCGGCAGGAGAAGCGTCGATCTCGAAGGCGGGCCAGTTTCGACGGCGGGCAAACCGCTATCGCGGCTCCGATCTGGCATCGGCTATGCTGGTCGTGCGAATGCGTCGGATCGTCGTTGCCGGGCCCGTCAAATCGCAAGGTCGACCCTGTCGTTCATGCTTTCACATCGCTAGCATCGGCATCATCGTCTCGGAGCCATCGCATGACCGGTCTCGTCCTCGCTCTCGACCAAGGCACCACTTCCAGCCGGGCGCTGCTGTTCGACCCGAGCCTAGCCATCGTGGCGATGGCTCAGCAGGAGCTGCCTCAGCACTTCCCGAACGAGGGCTGGGTCGAGCACGATCCCGAGGATATCTGGCGGACGACGGTGGCGACTGCGCGTGAGGCGCTCGACCGAGGCCGCGCGGAGGCTCGCGGCGTGGCGGCGATCGGCATCACCAACCAGCGCGAGACGACGGTGATCTGGGACAGGCGGACGGGGAAATCGATCCACCGGGCAATCGTCTGGCAGGATCGGCGGACGAGCAAGGTCTGCGCGAATCTTAAGGCTGACGGCGCCGAGGCGATGGTGACGGAGCGGACGGGGTTGGTCCTCGATCCCTATTTCTCGGCCACGAAGATCGGATGGCTTCTGGACAACATAGAGGGCGCGCGCGCGGCGGCCGAGGCCGGGCACCTTGCATTCGGAACGATCGATACGTTCTTGGTCTGGCGACTGACAGCCGGTCGCGTGCACGCGACGGACGCCACCAACGCGTCGCGGACTCTCCTCTACGATATTCGCCGCGGAGCCTGGGATGAGGATCTCCTGAAGCTGTTCCGCGTCCCGCGCGCAATTCTGCCCGAGGTGCGCGACACGGCCGGCGACTTCGGATCGAGTGAGACCGCCCTGTTCGGTAGCGCCATCTCCATCCGCGGCGTTGCCGGGGATCAGCAGGCCGCAACCATCGGACAGGCCTGTTTCCGCCCCGGCATGATCAAGTCGACCTACGGGACGGGCTGCTTTGCCCTGTTGAATACGGGCGAGACACCCGTCGCATCGTCGAGCCGCCTGCTGACGACGGTCGCCTATCAGTTCGGCGGCAAGCGCACTTATGCATTGGAAGGCGCCATCTTTGTTGCGGGGGCTGCCGTGCAGTGGTTGCGCGACGGACTGGGCGTCATCAGGTCCGCCAGAGAGACGGGTGAGATGGCGGGCCGCTCGGACCCGGCACAGGAAGTTGTCATGGTGCCGGCCTTTGTCGGCCTCGGCGCGCCGTATTGGGTGCCGGAAGCACGCGGCGCCGTGTTCGGACTGACGCGGGCGACCGGACCGGACGAGATCGCGAGGGCGGCACTGGAGGCGGTCGCCTACCAGACGCGCGATCTGGTCGATGCCATGCGCACCGACTGGCCGGCAGTCAGCGAGACGGTGATCCGCGTCGACGGCGGGATGGTCGCGAGCGACTGGTTGCTGCAGTTTTTAGCCGATACGTTGGCCTCACCGGTCGATCGTCCGACCATCCTGGAGACGACGGCGCTTGGGGCGGCCTGGCTTGCGGGGCACCAGGCGGGTGTGTGGCCGGACCAGGACGGGTTTTCGCGTCTCCTGCAACTCGATCGCCGCTTTACACCTGCTATGGCCGGTGCCGAACGCGAGCGGCGGTATCGCGATTGGCAAAGGGCAGTCGAAGCGGTCATCGGCTACGCGAGGCCCGGCTGACGGACGTGTTATCGAGGCGGGTTGGCAAGTTCGCCCGAGGCGAGGTAACGTCCCCGCATCCCCAGTCCCGTCACCTGAGCCCCGTCGCCCCCAACCAGATCGGACACAGCCCATGTCAGTGATCACGGTCACCGTGAACCGCGCGACGCACAAGATCGACGTCCCCGACAACATGCTGCTGTCCTCGCTGCTACGGGACGAGTTGCGGCTGACCGGGACGCATATCGGATGCGACACCAGCCAGTGCGGAGCCTGCACCGTTCACGTCGATGGCCGCTCGGTGAAAAGCTGCACCATGCTCGCGGTGGAGGCCGATGGCCTTGCAGTGACGACGATCGAGGGCCTTGCCGAAGGCGAAAAGCTGCATCCCATGCAGACTGCGTTTCGTGATCATCACGGTCTCCAATGCGGCTTCTGCACGCCGGGCATGATCATGGCCGCCGTGGCACTCGCCGAGCAAAATCCGGCACCTACGGATGCCGAGGTGCGCGAGGGCCTGGAGGGCAATCTCTGTCGGTGCACTGGCTATCAGAATATCGTCGAGGCCATCATGAGTGGCGCCCGGGCGATGCACGGCGCGAGGAGCTGAGACCGATGACGCCATTCAAGTTGCATCGTGCAAAGAGCCTCTCTGAGGCAACCAAGGCCTTCAAGGCCGCCGAGGAGGGCCGCTTCCTGGCGGGTGGGCAAACGCTCATTCCCGTGCTCAAGCAACGACTTGCGGCGCCGAGCGATCTCGTGTCTCTGGGCGGAGTGGCAGGTCTCGCTGGCATCACGGCTTCGGCTGAGAAGATCACGATCGGCGCCATGACGCGGCATGCCGATGTGGCCGCGAACGCCGATGTGCGCCGCCTGCTTCCGGCACTGGCCGAGATGGCTGGCGGCATCGGCGACCCGCACGTCCGCAACCGTGGCACCATGGGTGGCTCCGTCGCGAATAACGACCCAGCGGCGGACTACCCCGCAGCGGTGCTGGGGTTGGGTGGCACGGTGGTCACGGATAGCCGGCGGATCTCGGCCGACGACTATTTCCAGGGCTTGTTCACGACGGCGCTCGAGGACGGCGAAATCATCACGGCACTCGAATTTCCGGTTCCGGAGCGTGCAGGCTACGTGAAGATGCCCCATCCGGCATCGCGCTATTGCCTGGTGGGTGTGATGGTCACGAAGGGCGCTGCAGGCGTCCGCGTCGCGGTAACGGGCGCCGGCCAGGGGGGTGTTTTCCGTGTGCCGGCCATGGAAGCGGCACTGGCGAAGAGCTTCACGGCCGCTGCCATCGTCGGAATCAAAGTCGCAGCCGTCGACCTCATGACCGACATCCACGCCGGCGCCGAATATCGCGCGCATCTGATTGGGGTGCTCGCACGCCGGGCCATCGCCAAGGCTCTGGCGTGACCGGCCGTCGAGCTCGGGTGCCGCGGACGACGAGCTATGCGTCCGCGACGCCGGCCTCGCGCGCCTTCTCGGCAAGGTAGCGGCGGCCTTCGAGCATCTCGTCGAGCGTTCCCCATCCGCAGGTGTAGGGCCCCCGATAGCCGGAGCCTTCGATCAGCCGGAACATCTCGACAAAATCCACGGTGCCGGTGCCGGGGTGCATGTGGAGTTCGTAAAGGCCGTTGTTGTCGGCGACGCGCACCTCTCCGCAGCGGCCCATGTCCATGCCGTCTACAAAGCCGCGAATTCCTATCGGGTCGTAATGGGCATGGTTGATCGTGAATGACCACCGGACGCTAGGCGATGCGATGCGGTCGAGGAACTCGCGGGTGTCGGCGAGCGTGTCCGGCATGTAGTGGACTTCGGCGCGCTCGGGCTCCCCGTTCAGGTTCTCGAGAAGAAGTTGCACGCCGTGTCGCTCCGCGACGGTCGCCATGCGCGACAACCGAGCAATCGCCGCCTCCTTGCGTAGTCGCCGGTCGGCCGTGAAATGATTGCCGCCGTGCACGATCACCCACTTCGCCGCCAGTCGCTGAGCGAGCTTGATATAGGCGGTCAGGTAGGCGTCAGCGGCTTCACGCAGAAAGGGTGAGATCTCGGCGACATTGACGGCCGACAGCGTATGCAAGGCGAGACGAACACGTCTGGCTTCGCAGAGCCCCACGATCGCTTCACAGCGACTGTCGTCGAAACTCTCGAGGGCATTCGGTGCGATGTCGCATTGCACGTCGATGGCGCGCACATCGTTCGCGGCGGCCCAGTCGATGGCCTCCTCGACCGAGAGCTTGCGCCCGACGTCGATCCCGATGCGGTCGATGAACGCCATGCGCTTGCTCCTCTCGGCGGGCCGCCACGCAATCTTCAAAGCGCGAGGTAGCGAGCCTTGACGTCCTCGTTCGCCCTCAACGCCTCGATGGTATCACGATAGACGATCTCGCCCTTGTCGATCACGGTCGCGTGGCTGGCGATGCCGAGGCAGAAGTGCATGTTCTGCTCCGCGAGCAGCACGGTGACGCCCATGTCGCGTAGCTTGCGCAACAGCGCGCCGATCTGCTGCACGATGACGGGAGCCAGGCCTTCGCTTGGCTCGTCGAGCAGCAGGCCGACGGGGTTGCCCATCAAGGTGCGGCCAATGGTGAGCATTTGTTGCTCGCCGCCCGAGAGGCGGCCGGCCATGCGGCCTTTGAGCGGCTCCAGCATCGGCAACATTTCGAAGATGCGCGCCAGGGTCCAATAGTCCTCGCCGTTCGGCCCTTTCTTCTCCGCGATGAGCAGGTTGTCCTCGACCGAATGCTCGGGAAACACCTGCCGGTCTTCGGGCACATAGCCGAGACCGGCGCGCGCAATCACGTGCGGCTTTCTGCGCTGCATCTCGGTACCGAGCACGGTGGTTTTCCCGCGCTTCGGTGGCGCGAGTCCCGCGAGCGCTTTCAACGTCGTCGATTTGCCGGCGCCGTTACGTCCGAGTAACGCCATGGTCTGGCCCTCGGAAACGGCGATTGAGACATCGAACAGGATCTGGCTGGTACCGTAGAACACGTCGATGTTCTCGGCCGAGAAGATGGTGCGATTGGGTGTCGTCATGCGTGCGCGGCCTCGAACTCGTCGCCAAGGTAAGCCTTGATCACCTCCGGATGACGGCGGATTTCATCCGGCGTTCCCTCGGCGAGCACGCGGCCATAGCTCAGGACCTTCACGGATTGCGCGATCTTGAACACGATCGACATGTCGTGCTCGATGAAGATCAGCGTCATGCGCTCCAGTTCCCACATGCGGTGCACGGTGTCGATCATGGCCCACCGCTCTTCGGGGCCCATGCCGGCGGTCGGCTCGTCGAGCAACAGCACCTGCGGCTCGAGCACCAGGGCGAGTGCGATATCGAGCAGTTTCTGGTCGCCATGGCTGAGGTTGCGCGAGACGATCTTGGCCTTGCTCGTGAGGCCGGCCAGTTGCATTACGTGCGCGGCTCGGTCCTCGAGTTCCGGCAGCGGGAACCGCCGGCCGATGACGGTGTGTTGATGGCGATGTGCCTGCACGGCACCGAGGATTGCGTCGTGCACCGTCAACGTCGGGAAGATACGAGCGATCTGGAACGCCCGGCCGATCCCGCGACGCACGATCTCGGGCGGCGACAGACCCGCGATGTCGGTCCCGTCGAGCAGGATGCGGCCCTTGTCCGGGCGGAAGGCACCCGTGATGAGGTTGAAGAACGTCGTCTTGCCGGCACCGTTCGGGCCGATCACGGCCGAGAGCGAGCCTTTCGGAAAGTGCAGCGAGACGTCGTTGGTCGCGGCAACACCGCCGAACGACTTGGAGAGGTTTTCGATTGTCAGCATGACGCTTTACTCCCCCGCCGCGACGGCCGGCTTGGCGGAAGCCGCCACTTCGGACCTGTTCTCGGCGGACAGGGTCGCCTGGCGGCGGTCACGCCACATGTCGGCAACGAAGTCGAGGACGCCCTTTCTCAAGCCGAGCGCAAAGAGAAGGATGATCCCGCCGAGTACGATCCCGTAGTGGCTGGTCAGCTTCGTGACGACGTCATTGAGCAACAGCAGCATGACCGCGCCGACCAACGGCCCGAGGAACACCGTCAGACCGCCGAGCATGATCATGAAGATCGCTTCGCCGGAGATGGTCCAGTAGGCAAAGTCGGGGAACGCGCCCGAGACGAACAGGCTCATCACGATGCCGCCGACCGCACCGAAGGCTCCGGCGATGACGTAGGCCATCAGGCGCACCCGAAACACGTTGATGCCAAGAAAGGGAGCGCGGGAGACGTTGTCGCGGATCATGCGCAACGTATAGCCGAACGGCGACTGCACGATGTGATGCATGGCAAGCAGACAGACGACCAACAGCCCGGAGCTGAATAGATAGAGGTGATAGTAGTTGTCGAGTCGGATGCCGAGGAATGGCGGTCGCGGAATGCCGCCGGTCAAGCCCTGGTCCCCTCCGGTGATTGGGGTCCAGGCGATGATCAGGCTGTGCAGCAGCATCTGGAATGCCAGCGTCAGGAACGCGAAGTATATCTCACTGAGATTGACGCAGATGGATCCGACGACAACTGCCACGAGGATTGACAGGAAGATGGTCAAGAGGAACGCCACCGGTATCGATACGGCGAAGTTCTGCATGATGAGCGCGAACGTGTAGCAGCCGAGTCCGAAATAGAGCCCGTGCCCGAAGCTCTCCATCCCCGAGTAGCCCACCAGCAGGTTCAGCGAGGTGGCGAAGATGCCGAACGCGGCGAGGCGCACCACGAAATCGGTGAAGCCCTTCGATGGGAAGATGTAGGGCAGTGCGGCGAGGACGAGAAAGGCTGCGATCGCGATCAGGCTGTCACGCAGCAGTGAGGAGCGTGCGCTCATGTCAGCGGCCCTCCTTGCCGAAGAGACCGCTGGGCTTCAGCACGAGGACGACGGCCATCATCACGAACATCAAGCCCTCGGTGAAGAGCGGAAATCCAATGCTGCCGAAGCTGCGCACGAGGCCGATCAGGATCGAGCCGACGAGAGCGCCTGCAACTGAGCCCATGCCCCCGATCACGGTCACGATGAAGCTTTCGATGATGATCGAGGTGCCCATGCCCGCCGTCAGCGAGCGCACCGGGGCGGCAAGTCCGCCGGCAAGTCCGGCGAGCAGACCTCCCAGCATGAACACGCTCGCATAGACCACGCCCGTGTTGATCCCGAGCGCGGACACCATCGACGGATTGACCGCAGCGGCGCGAACGATCTTGCCGTAGCGCGTCTTGGTGATCAGCAGGCCGAGCAGGGCCGCGATGATGAGAGTAATGACGATCAGGAACAGGTAGAACACCGGCACGACGCCGCCCGCGAACAAGATGGGCAATTGCTGGAAGGCCGGTGGCATGCCGAAGGAGAGGAAATCCGCTCCCCAGATGATTTTGACGACATCGTCGAGGATGAGGATCATCGCGTAGCAGACCAGGATCTGCATCAGCACAGGCGAGCCGTAGACCCGCGATATCAGCAGGCGCTCGAACAAAACGCCGAAGATCGCGACGCCTATGCCGCCCGCGAGAACGGCGACGAGGTAGCTCCCCGAAAGCTGATAGGCCGAATACGCAAAGTAGGCGCCCAGCATATAGAATGCCCCGTGCGCGAAGTTGACGACCTTCAACACACCGAAGATCAGCGACACGCCGGCCGCCACCAGGAAAAGCAGCAGGCCGATGATGAGGCCGCTGGTCGACTGCGTGATGACGCACGACGGCGAGATCAGGCAGCTGCCGAGAGCACTGAGATCCAAGGGAAGGTCACCCTAGTCGTTTGTGGAGCAGACATGACACACGGGTGGCCGTCCTTTGCCACCCGTGTGACCGACAAGCAGGCAGGAACGATCAGATGTACTTGTTGGCCTTCTTCCACTCGTGCTCGAGCTCGAGAATGACCTTCCAGTCGACCGCCTTGACGTCAGGCACGAACGGATCCTTCTGGATCGTCTCGCCCCATCCCGTCGCGTAGTTGACCAGCGTATTGTCCTCGGCGCGAAGGGTCAGCTTGCCGCCGACGCCAAAAGGACTGTCGATGGTCATGCCGGACATTGCCTCGGCGAGCTTCTTGGGGTCGACGCTGTTCGTCTTCTTGATTGCCTCGGTGACGAACTTGGCGCCGCTGGCATTCTCCCAGGACCAGTTCACGGGGTGCTCGTTGAACTTCTTGCGATACTCCGCGGCCCAGTCGGCGTTCTCCTTTGTCGCGGGGAAGGTCGACAGGTAGCGACTGCCGGAGTGGATGCCCTTCGGCAGGTTCTTCACGGCCGTCAGGATCGAGTAGTCGGCGATGTTGATCGCGAACACCTGGATCTGAGCGAAAAGATTGTAAATGTTCGATTGGTCGATGAACGCCGTGAGATCGCCGCCCCACAGGCACGTGTAGACCGCTTGTGGCTTGGTCTGGAGGATCTTGGTCAGCTGCTCGGTATAGTCTGGCTGGAACAGCTTCGGCCAGCTCTCGCCGATGACCTCGGCGTCCTTGTGGAAATGCTTAAGATACTCGAAAAACAATTTATTCGAGTCGCGTCCGTAGGCGTAGTCGGGCGAGCAGCCCATCCACGTCTTGAGCCCTTTGGTCTTCGATACCTCAGCAGCATAGCTGCCGCCGGCGATCGAATCGTGAATGCCCTGGCGTGCCGAACGGAAGGCGTTCCACGAGCGGATCTTCGGATCGGCCGTCAGTGACGACGTCTCGGAATTCATATGCACCGTGAGAACGCCGGTCTCCTTTGCCACCTCTTGGATGGCGAAGGCCGCCGCTGAGCTGTCGGCGTCGAACAGAATGTCAACGCCGTCGCTGTTGACGAACTCGCGGGCGATGCGCGCCGATTCCTCGGGCTTTCCCTTTGAATCGCGAACGATCAGCTCGATCGGCCGTCCGTTTAGGCCGCCGGCGGCATTGAATTTCTCGATCTCCCAGCTGGCGCCCTTGGAGGATGCCGATCCAACCATGGCGCCACGGCCAGAGCCGATGGTCACCATGCCGGCCTTGATCGGCTTATTCTGGGCGCGCGAGATAAATGGGAACCCTGCGATGGCCGTTGCGGCCGCGGCGCCGGCACCCTTGAGCACGCTCCGGCGTCCGACGGCAGGTCGGTTGCGACTGGTCATGACTTTCCTCCCAAGACAATTTTTCCCGCGCCTCAGTTGGCGGGCTTGGGCGGCAAAATAGCAAGGCTTTTTGATATGTCCAGACAAGCTGTCGTTGATCGCCGAAGGCGCGGGCCACCGGGTCGGGTGTTCAGCGCGGTCGAGTTGCGGGATGCGTCAGACCGGCCGCCCGGCAGGATGAGAATCGGCTGTGCCGGGGGTGGCCCTGCTGCCCGACCGTCGCGCAAGAAAGCGCGACTTCAGCGCCAGCATCGGCTTCTCGATCCAGTGCCAAGACATGGCCGCGAAGGCGAGCGTGCCGATGCCCGCGACGACGGCGAGCCACTTGCCGTGACCGTGGAATGAGGGAGCAAGCGCCAGGACGGCCTGGGTGATCGGGAAGCCGTAGAGATAGATGCCGTAGGAGTAATCGTACTTTCTCAGTCCCGCGATCCGATCGTGATGGAAGAGCCCGATATAGACCGTGGCGTAGACGACGAATATCGGAGCCAGAAATGTGGTCGCTTGCCAATAGAGCAGCGCATAGCTGAGTACGGCAGAGATGGCGAACAGTCCGAAGTCACGGGGAATCTCGTGCCTCCAGTGGTAGAATAGGCATCCAGCGAAGAAGTAGTAGACCAGCAACGGCGTGCTGGCGGTGGTGGGCGTGAGCCCGAAGCCGGTTGCGATGCTGGCAACGATGGCCAGAACTGTGACGATGGCGAAGACGCGGGTAAAGGCGGCGCGATCCAGCAGATGGCCAGATGCCATCAATGCCGCCGAAACGAGATAACAATAGAATTCGGCCGGCAGCGTCCACAGGTTGGCATTGACGATATTGGTCGTCTTGTTCTCGTAGAAAACGCCCGGCAGATCGTACGAAATCAATCCGACGATGTTGCCGAAGTACCGCCAGAACGACCAGTGCGCGAAGTAGTCGCTCAGGATCAGCGTGGTCAGCAACGGACCCAGCACCAGCGCCGATAGCATGACCTCGACCGTGAGCGCGGGAAAGATCCGCAGAGCGCGCAATGTCAGGAAGCTCGCAACCTCGCGCACTCGCAGCGCGCTGGCCGTCACGAGAAAACCGCTGAGCGCAAAGAACATCGGAATGAGCGAGACTTGGAGGGGGCGTCGCCACCCGGACCAACCCCGCTCGGACATGGAGGTGACCACCTCGACAGGCACCGATAGGGCTCCCGATCCGGCCAGCCACTTGCAATGGCCGTAGAAGATCAGAAGCGCGAGGCCCCAGCGCAGGACATCGAATCCCGCTGACAGGCCCTTCTGACGGTCGAGGACCTCGCCGATGCTTTGGCGCGTCCGAAACGTGACCATTCCATCCCCCAAACCGTCACAGCAGTCTTCGACGTGCCGCTCGTGAAAAACGGTCCGCAACGAAGTGTCGTCCGCCGCCTTGTTGTGCGGATCGCCACCTGATCGGTTTACGACGTTCTGCTTGCTCTTTCGTCGGGAACGGTAGCCCGAGCGGTTTTTCGGTGCTGTTAACGACGATGATTGGCGGGGGTTATGGCAAAAAGTCCGTTAATCAATGGCCAGGATGAGGCGCGACAGCGGCATCGGTCCGGTCAGGCGGCATCATGAAAAATGATCCCGAGGGTGTGCCGTCGGCCGGATTTGATCCGGCTCACCCCGTGGCGCATTTTCACGCGATAATCGCCCCGGGCGCCAGCGACCGGCCGCTCATTGACGGCAAAGATAACGGCCTCGCCCTGGCCGAGGGCAATCACCTCGGGGCGGGATTGCATGCGCGGCCGCTGCTCGACGAGGACGAACTCGCCCCCGGTGAAATCTTCCTCCGGCATGGACAGCAGCACGGCGACCTGGATCGGGAAGACCGTCGGTCCATAGAGATCCTGATGCAGGCAGTTGTAGTCGCCGGCCTCGTAGCGCAGGAGCAGCGGCGTAGGTCGCGGTTGGCCGGCCGCGTGGCAGCGCTCGAGAAAGCTCTGGTGATCGGCCGGAAAAGCGGCGTCGCGCCCCATGCGTGCCATCCATCGTGACGCAATCGGGGCAAGGCGCCCGTAGAGCGTGCGTCGAAGGTCGGCGACAACGTCCGGCAGGGGATAATCGAAGTACTTGTACTCCCCGGATCCGAAGCCGTGCCTCGCCATGACGATCCGCGACCGGAACTTGGCGTCCACGTCATAGAGTGTCGTTACGGCATGACACTCCTCCGCGGAGAGGAGCGGCCCGACCGACGCCGCACCCCGCTGGTCGAGATCGGCCTTGATGGTCTCCCAGTCGAGGCCGCCGACACGGTCAGGGATCGTCGCTGATGGGCGGCGCTTCATGGGTTGGCCTCGTTCGTCCCAGTCATCGCAAGGCGCTCCGCCTTCGCAACTGACAGCCTCGGCACGCTAACGCCGGACAAGGTTGCGGGCGACCCGAAAGCGGACGCGCTCAGACGGCCCCGGGCTCCGGGACCAGTCGCCGCTCGATGAGACGGGCGAACATGGCCGCGCCGAAGGGGATGGCGTCGTCGTTGAAGTCGTAGCGGTCGTTGTGGACGGGCGCGCTCGTCTCGCCATTGCCGAGGTTGATGTAGGCGCCGGGCACCTTCTCCAGCATGAAGGCGAAGTCCTCGGAGGCCGATGCCGGCGGCCTGTTGCGGTCGACCCGCGTCTCCCCGACAAGCTCGGCCGCGGCATCGGCGATGGCCAAGGTCGGCTCTGGCGCGTTTACGAGTGGCGCGAAAATAAACCTGAAATCGACATCGGCCTTGGCGCCCAGGCCTTCGGCAACACCGGTCGCGATGCGCTTCATGCCAGCCTCGATCAACGAAATCGTGTCCCGCTTCATGGCCCGGACGGTCCCGCCCATGCGCGCCCGCTCTGGGATGACGTTGTAGGCGTCGCCGCCCTCGAACTTGGTGACGCTGAGCACGCCCATATCGCCGGGTGGGACGTTGCGGGCAACGACGGTTTGCAGTGCGGTGACGATCTGACAGGCCGCGACGACCGGATCGATGCCCGCGCTCGGCCGGGCCCCATGCGCGCCGCGACCGGTCACCGTGATGTCGAAGAAGGCGCCTCCGGCCATGCCCGTGCCGGGCGATATGCCGAAAGTGCCGACGGGCGTGCCGGGATGATTGTGCATGCCGTAGAGTTCGTCGGCCGGGAATTTCTCGAGCAGGCCCTCGTTCAGCATGGCGAGTGCGCCGCCGGCACCTTCCTCGCCGGGCTGGAAGATGAAGTTGACGGTGCCGTTGAACGCCTTGGTCTCGGCGAGGTAGCGCGCCGCGCCCAGCAGCATCGCGGTATGGCCATCGTGGCCGCAGGCGTGCTGGATGCCGGCCTTCGTGCTCTTGTAAGCGGCCCCGGTCGCCTCGTGGATGGGCAGCGCATCCATATCGGCTCTCAGTCCGATGGAGCGCGGGCCATTGCCGTTGCGTAGCACACCGACCACGCCGGCCCCGCCGACCATGCGGTGAACCTCGATACCCCACGATTCGAGCAGCCCCGCCACGATGTCGGCAGTGCGATGGGTCTCGAGGCCGAGCTCGGGGTGGGCGTGAATGTCGCGGCGGACGGCCACCAGTGCGTCCTGGTAGCTTTTCACCCGCTCGAGGGTGGCGGCAGCGTTCGTCTCGGGCATGGCAAGTCCTCGATGGTGATGGCACATCGGCAGAGCCGGAAGTCCGCACCATCGCCAGCCTCGGCTCGCGACGCAACGCCGAAAACCGAGCACGCCGCTCCGATCACGAAAACCAGACGCGCCGATCAGTGCCACCATCTCACCGGACGCGATCCTGAGCGACACGTCCTTGAGGATACGCTCGCCCTTGACGAACGACTTGCTCGCCGTGACGATCTCTATTGCGGGATGCTGCAAGGCTCTCTCAATCGTTGGGGAGCCAATAGCAGCCGTATGTGACAGGCATGTTATGCCTGCGGTGCCGGCCACGATGCGGACCGGAGTCTCGATCGGAGGACTGGAGATGACCGTTGCCGTCGGCATTGGCCTCATGGAGTTTCCGTTCGACTCGCCCGCCGGCTACTGGCGCTGGGTCGATCTGTGCGAGCAGGGCGGCGTCGACAGCTTCTGGCAGACGGATCGCGTCGTCAGCCGCGAACCGATCCTCGAATGCATGACAGCCATCGCCGCGGTTGCCGGGCGCACCAAGCGACTCAAGTTCGGCATGAACGTCATTTCGTTGGCGCTCCGCGATCCAGTACTCGTCGCCAAGCAATGCGCCACCATCGACGTGCTGTCGGAGGGGCGGCTCTTGCCGGCGTTCGGCGTTGGCAGCCCGACCGCGCCCGAATGGAAGGCGCTCGGCATCGACACCAAGGGCCGCGGCGGCAAGACCGACGAGGGGCTCGAGATCATCAGGCGCCTGTGGAGCGAGGAAAGCGTCGATTTCGACGGCCGCCACTACAAGCTCAAGGGCGCCTCGATCTCGCCTCGCCCTTTGCAGGCGGACATCCCGATGTGGATCGGCGGCAACTCGGAAGCAGCCATTGAGCGCACCGCGCGTGTCGGCACGGGCTGGCAGGCGGGGCCAGAGACACCCGAGCAGGCCGGCGTTGTGGTCAAAGCCATCAAGGCGGCGGCCGCCCGACATGGGCGGACGATCGACGAGGATCACTACGGTGCGGGTTTCCCGTTCTATTTCGGTCGCGAGGGCGACCCCGTTCTCGACAGGGTCCGCGAGTCCTATCAGAAGCGCACCAAGCGAGATCCGGCCGGCTACTTCGCCGTGGGTGAGGCGGCCGACATCGTCCAGCGGATCGCCGAGTACGTCGAGAACGGCGTCGAGAAGTTCGTCGTTCGCCCGGTCGCGCGGGGTGACGAGGCCATGATGACCCAGACGCGGCGCCTCGTTGAGGAGGTCATCCCCGAGGTAGCGCGGCGCTGGCCGAAACCGGCGAAAAAGGCCGCGGCTGCGGAGTAGCGCGCCCGCGCTTTACGATCGCCGCGCAAAGCCCGCCGCCGTGGCGAAGCCCAGCAGCAGCATCACGGTTGCGGCAATGGCGAGGGTGGGCGCAGCGCCGAGGCGCGGCAGCGCGAGCCCGTACATCACCGGCCCGAAGGCTTGGCCGAGAAAGAAATTGAAAGCGTGCAGCGCGACCGACGAGCCGCGGGCCTCGGGTGCCAGTTCGGTCACCTGGGTCTGGATCGAGTTGTGAATCATGTAGAAGCCGAAGCCCACGGCGACGAAGGCCAGGACTTTCGGAGGCCAGGCGTGCAGCAGCGCCAGTGCGGCAAAGCCGGCAGCGCTCACGACCCCGCCCCATCGGACGAGATCGAGATAAGTCAGCCGGCGCAGCATGGCGCGGACGCTCAGCGTGTAGAGAATTCCGCCGATCGCCATTCCGGAAATGATGAAGCCCGCCTCCCGGATGCTGCCCGTTCCGTCGGCCTCGAGCATCGCTGCGAGATAGGGCAGGATGCCAAAAATTACCATGCCCTCGACGAAGACGGCCGCGTAGCAAACAATCGCCTTGGGATGCGCCAGGACGCGGGCATAGCCGGTCATCATGCCGGATACGGTGAAGGGCTTTCGGACTGATCCAGGCAGGGGCAGCAGCCATCGCCACGCCGCTGCGAACGCCACGAGGCTGGCCAGCACCGTCAACGACATGACGACGCGCCAGCCGGTCGCGCCAGCGATCAGTCCCGCGCCGATCGCACCGGCAAGCTGGCCGGTGAGGATTGCCGTCAGGATACGCGACAATGCGACTTGGCGGTCCTTCATCTCGAAGCGGTCGCCGACCGTCGCGAAGCACAGCGGCACGATCCCGCCCGATGCGAAGCCGGTGAGGATGCGCGCGATGAACAGCACCTCGATGGTCGGGGCCAGCATGGCGCCCATCGATCCCAAAGCCAGCAGCGACAGGCAGACTTTGATCATGCGGGCTTTGCCGACCGCGTCGCCGAGCGCGCCGAGGATCGGTTGGCCGAGCGCGCAAGGAAACGCGAACGCCGAGGCGAGCAGCGCCACCGTGGCAACCTCCGTGCCGAGATCGCGCGCCACTTCCGGCACGATCGGATCGAGGATGCGGATCGCGAGCGAGCTGGAGAACGCCGCGAGTGCAAGGAGGGCGAGAATGGGCATGAGGACTCGCGGAAAGGCTGAGGGGGGAGGCTGGCTCGATCCCGATCAAGCACAGGCGCTGACGTCAACGCTCGGGCCGTATAGGGCTCAGTCTGAGCGCGCGTGAAGCTCGAGCATGATGCAGCCTGTCCGCGAAGCGAAGGGGCCGTGGGCAATCCGATGTGGGCGGATGGCGAAAGTCGGGGCAGCGAAGCTCGTGCCACCGTGTCCGTTCGCGTCACTGCCGACGATGAGATCTCCTGAGTAGATGAGCACCAGTTCGGCAGTGTCGTGAACGACGGGCTCGGTGGTGAAAGCCCCGGCATCGAACTTCACCAGACGCGCGCGCAGCCCGTTTTCCTCGAGAGTCCCCGCCACCTCGCGATACCAGATGCCGGGAGGATAGCCGGCAACCGGTGTCCACGGCCCGTCGGGGTCGAGCGCGAGGAATTCGCGGTGTGGGAACGATGGCATGTTCGCGCGCATCCAAAATGGAGGAATCAGCCGGGAAACGGTTTTGCGGTCTCGGCGAGATACTGCATGGCGGCGGCAACGCCACCCGCCTTATGCGGCACCTTGGCGAGGCCCAGTCCCATCTCGACGCCAGCCAGTGTGCCGAGAATGGTCAGGTCGTTGGTGTCGCCAAGGTGTCCGATGCGGAACACCTTGCCGGCGACCTTCGACAGACCGGTGCCGAGCGAAAGGTCGAAGTGGTCGAGGATGGTTTTCCGAAGAGCGTCGGCGTTGTGGCCGTCCGGCATGACGACGGCGGTTAGCACGGGCGAGTAATGGCGCGGCTCCTTGCAGAGGTTCTGGAGGCCCCACGCGGCAACCGCGCGACGGGTCGCCTCGGCGTGGCGCTGGTGGCGGGCGAAGACGTTGTCGAGGCCTTCCTCATGCAGCATGTCGATGGCGGCCGACAGCGCGTAGAGCATGTTCGTGGCGGGCGTGTAGGGGAAGTAGCCGCTCTTGTTGTTGGCGATCATCTCGTCCCAGGCCCAGAAACTCCGCGGCAGCTTTGCGTCCTTGGAGGCAGCGATCGCCTTGTCCGACACCGCGTTGAACGAGAGGCCGGGCGGGAGCATCAACCCCTTCTGCGAGCCGCCGACAGTGACATCCACGCCCCATTCGTCGTGCCGGTAATCAGCCGAGCCGAGCGAGGAAATGGTATCGACCATTAGCAGTGCCGGATGGCCGGCTGCGTCGATGGCCCTGCGGATCTCGTCGACGCGCGTCAGCGAGCCCGAGGAGGTCTCGTTATGGACGACGCAGACGGCCTTGATCGTGCGGGCCGTGTCCGCCTTGAGGCGCGCCTCGATGCGCGCCGGGTCGGCGCCGGCACGCCAGTCGCTTTCGATGAACTCGGGCTTCAGGCCGAGCTTGGTCGCAAGGCTCTTCCAGAGTGAAGCGAAGTGGCCGGTCTCGTACATCAGGACCGTGTCCCCAGTGGACAGCGTGTTGACGAGGGCCGCCTCCCAGGCGCCGGTGCCGGAAGCCGGAAAGATCACGACAGGGCTCTTCGTCTTGAAGATCGTCTTGATGCCGGACAGCACCTTGAGGCCGAGCTTGCCGAACTCGGGACCGCGATGATCAAGGACGGGCATGTCCATGGCGCGCAGAATGCGATCCGGCACGGGCGACGGACCCGGGATCTGCAGGAAATGACGACCGGCGCGGCGCGGCTCGTTGGACATGGGACGCGGTTCCTCGCAAAGGTAAAGGCTTGCAGCCTCCTGGCCGCCTATGTCAGCGATAGGTTCCGGCCCCGCGGCCCGTCAAGCAAATCCGCCCTGAAAGCCCATCCATGAACGTCCACGTGCCTCCCCACCTTGCGCTTGCCGACCGCCTGAAGCGGGAGATCGAGGGCGAGGTGCTGTTCGATGCGGCCAGCCGAGGGCGGTACGCAACCGATGCGTCGATCTACCAGATCGAGCCCGTCGGCGTGGTTGTGCCGCGGACGCTTGCTGACGTCGAGGCGGCGCACCTGATCGCCAGAGAGGCAGGCGTGCCGCTGTTGCCTCGTGGCGGCGGGACTTCTCAGTCGGGCCAGACCGTAGGGCGCGCTCTGGTCATCGACTATTCCAAGCACGTCAACCGCCTGATCGAGACCGACCCCGTCGGGGCCACCTGCCTCGTCGAGCCGGGCATCGTGCTCGACGAGTTGAACCGCCAGCTGAAATCGACAGGCCTCTGGTTTCCGGTGGATGTCTCGACATCGAGCCGGGCGACCATTGGCGGCATGACCGGCAACAACTCCTGCGGCACCCGCTCGATCCGTTACGGGATCATGCGCGACAACGTGCTGGCCATCGATGCGATGCTCGCGGACGGCACCAAGGCGCACTTCGGCGAGGTGCCCGCGGACTTTGCGAAGATCAATGCCCCCGATGCGGCGCGCGATCTGTTTCGTGACCTTTTGCGCCTCGGAGAGCGCGACGCTGAACATATTCGGCAGGCCTTTCCCGAGGTGACGCGTCGCGTCGGCGGCTATCTCATAGACGGCTTGCTGCCGAATGATGGTCCTCGCAACCTGGCAACGATCCTGTGCGGTTCCGAGGGGACGCTTGCGCTGTCGGAGCGCATCAAGCTCAAACTGTCGCCGCTGCCGAAGAACAAGGCACTCGGCATCTGTCACTTCGCGACGTTTCGAAAGGCGATGGAGGCCGCGCAGCACATCGTCAAGCTCGGGCCGGTGGCCGTCGAGCTTGTGGATCGGACGTTGATCGAGCTGGCCCGCGATATTGCGATGTTTCGTCCGGTTATGGAGCGTCATGTGCGCGGCAAGCCGGATGCGCTGCTGCTCGTCGAGTTCGCAGAGGACGATCAGGCCGAGAACCTGCGTCGCCTCGACCGGCTCGAGGAATTGATGGGCGATCTCGGACATCCGAAGGCGGTGGTGAAGGTCGCGGATGCCGCGGAACAGCGAGCGGTGTGGGAGGTGCGGGCGGCCGGCCTCAACATCATGATGAGCATGAAGACGGAGGGAAAGCCCGTATCGTTCATCGAGGACTGCGCTGTGCCGCTCGAGCATCTCGCCGACTACACGGAGCGACTGACGGCGGTGTTCGAGCAGCATGGCACCAAGGGCACCTGGTATGCGCACGCCTCTGTCGGATGCCTGCATGTACGCCCCGTCCTCAACCTCAAGCTCGAGCATGACGTCAAGACGATGCGTGCCATCGCCGAAGCCGCGTTCGAGATGGTGCGCGAGTATAAGGGTGCCCACTCGGGCGAGCATGGTGACGGGTTGGTGCGCTCCGAGTTCCACGAGAGCATGTACGGGCGCCGCACCGTCGAGCTGTTCGAGGCGGTGAAGGACCGGTTCGACCCCAAGGGACTGATGAATCCGGGCAAGATCGTTCGGCCGCCGCGCATGGACGATCGCTCGCTGTTTCGATACCCGCCGGGCTATGGCGTTCGCGATGTGAAGAGCGTGCTCGACTGGTCGGCCTGGCCCGGCGCGGCAGGCGGTTTCCAAGGCGCCGTCGAGATGTGCAACAACAACGGCGAGTGCCGAAAGCTCGCCGGTGGCGCCATGTGCCCGAGCTATCGGGTCACGCGAGACGAGCGCGACGTGACGCGCGGGCGGGCCAATACATTGCGGCTCGCGATGTCAGGACAGCTCGGCCCGGATGCGATGGCATCGCAAGCGGTCGCCGACGCGATGAAGCTTTGCGTCTCGTGCAAGGCCTGCCGGCGGGAATGTCCGACGGGCGTCGACATGGCGAAGATGAAGATCGAGACGCTGGCCGCAGGCAACGCTGCACGGCACGGTTGGCTTTCGCTTGGTGACCGGCTCGTCGCCTATCTCCCGCGGTACGCGCGTACGGCACGTGCCCTGGCGCCCCTCATGAATCTGCGCAATCGCTGGCCGGTGCTCGCTCGCCTGATGGAACGAACAACGGGCTTCTCGGCTGAACGCAAGCTGCCCGTGTGGCGTCGGCGCGGCTTCGACATGTCATCGGGGGCAGACGCCACAGTCGGAACCAAGGGGACTGCAAAACGCGTCGCGCTGCTGGCGGATACGTTCAACAGCAACTTCGAGCCGGAGAACCTCGAGGCGACGATCGAGGTGCTGGGAAGGCTCGGCTACCACGTGGACGTGATCGCAGCTGCCGACGGCGGCCGGCCGGTTTGTTGCGGGCGGACGTTCCTCGCTGCCGGCTTGGTGGACGAGGCGCGCAGCGAGGCCCGCCGATTGCTGGACGCCGTGCGGCCGCATCTCGAGGCGGGGCATCCGATCGTAGGCATCGAGCCGTCGTGCGTTTTGACGCTCAGGGACGAAATGCTGGCGCTCGGATTGGGAGCCGAAGCCGAGCGGCTCGCCGGTCAGGCGGTGATGCTCGAAGAGCTGCTCGTCGCTGAGCACAAGGCGGGACGCATCAATGGACCTGTCGGGCGGCTGAAAACGACGGTGCATCTCCACACTCATTGCCACCAGAAGGCGTTCGGCGTCGCTGGCGCCGTCGAGCAGGCGCTAAAACTGGTCGACGGACTTACGGTGAAGCCGATCGAATCCGGCTGTTGCGGGATGGCCGGTAGCTTCGGGTATCAGGCTGAGACGCAGGCGGTCTCGATGGCGATGGGTGAACTGGCGCTGTTGCCAGCGGTTCGCACGGCCAGCCCCGATGACACGATTGCCGCGGACGGCTTCTCGTGCCGGCACCAGATCGCGGACGGGGCAACCCGCGAGGCACGGCACGTCGCGCTCGTGCTGAGGGATGCGCTCAGGTCGACGACGCCATAGCCTTCCGCGGGGACGGGACGACGGCTGACTGCCTGTAAGTCCGGCAGAGTGTGGTCACTTCGCGCGTCTGTCGAGAGGCCGGTCGCTGACATTGCGACAAAGATCGTGCTTCAATCGAGGAAACGCCGAGAGGAGACCTACCGTGTCACAGAGTGCGATGCTCGAACTGTCTGCCACCGAGGCCCGCGACCGCATGGTGCAGGGCGACTTCACGGCCGAGGCCTACACCGAGGCCTGCCTCGGCCAAATTGCAAAACGTGACCCCGAAGTCGAGGCATGGGTTCATCTCGATCCGGCGCATGCCCTGGCGCAAGCCCGCGCCCTGGATAAGCAGCGTGCTTCGGGACGCGGCACGGGGCCCCTGCACGGGCTGCCGATCGGCATCAAGGACATCATCGACACGGCCGATATGCCGACACAGAACGGTTCGCCACTGTTCAAGGGCTACCAGCCCTCGAAGGACGCGACGTGCGTCGCGGTGTTGCGGGCTGCCGGCGCAGTGATCATCGGCAAGACGGTCACCACGGAACTCGCCAACACGACACCGAACAAGACCAAAAACCCGCACAACCCCGCACACACGCCGGGCGGCTCGTCCTCGGGCTCGGCAGCCGGTGTGGCGGCTCGCATGATCCCGCTGGCACTTGGCACGCAAACGGGAGGCTCGGTAATCCGGCCGGGTTCGTTCTGTGGCGTCCATGCCATGAAACCGACGCTCGGTCTCATCTCCCGCACCGGTGTCACGCTCCAATCGCATACGCTCGATACGGTTGGCGTTTACGGTCGCTCGCTCGCCGACCTGGCCCTGATCACGGATGCGCTGTCGCAGTACGATCCGAGCGACGCGGTGAGCTACGATCGGGCGAGGCCGAGCATTTCAGCCGCGTTGGCTGCAGGGGCGACCGGCAAGCCGAAACTGGCCTTCTTCCGCTCGCCCGCATGGGATCAGGCGGAACCTGCCGCCCGCGAGGCGCTGGAAGCCTTCGTCGGCCGCCTCGGCGGCAATGCGGCAGAGATTCGAATTCCGGCTCTCGACGGCATCATCCAGCATCATGCCGCCGTGATGGCGGCTGAGAACTCCGGCTACTACGGCCCTCTGCTCGAGCGCAATCCAGAAGGGGTCAGTCCCAATCTGACGGAGCGCCTGAAGAACGCCGCCAAGGTCCCGGCCGGTGACTACGTGCGGGCGCTCGCGGCCCGCGATGTTCTCTATGGGGCCGTCGAGCAGGTTCTGAGCGAATTCTCCGCCTTGATCACATTGCCATCCTGCGGCCCGGCCCCGAAAGGGCTCGGCTCGACCGGCAACGCCGTCTTCAATGCGATGTGGACCTACCTCGGCGTCCCCTGCGTGACGCTACCATTGATGACTGTGGGCGGGATGCCATGCGGCGTGCAGCTGATTGGCAAGCGCCGCGACGAGGGACGGCTTCTCGCGGTCGCTCGCTGGGTAGAGGAGCAGGTGGCCGATCGCGGCGTGATGCGCTAGAGCATCATCCGATTGCATGCGGTCGCTTTTCGCGACCGGGCGATCCGCGAAAGATGCTCTACTCGTATGAAACTAGAGCAATTTCGTCCGGTCTGCGGATCGCCGAAGGCGGTTCCGTCAGATCGGAGATTGCTCCAGGCAGCCACCCGAGCGATCAGGGCAGCTGGAACTCCGCTTTCGCCGAAGCGATGATCCGTCCGTCGCGCTGGATCTCGACCGTGCCGCGGTACTGTCCCGGCGACCAGCGTTGCGCCGTGAGGCGCTTGCCGGCGCCGGCGACGTAGATCGCCTTCGCGCTCTCGAGCGGCGGTATGACGTGGTCAACGCGAAAGCCACCGGGGCCGTCGACGGCGAACCGGACGCGGTCCCCAGCGGCAAGGTTGATGAGGCGCCCAAACAGCAAGAGCCCGCTGCTGTCGGCTGCAACCGCAGCAACGCGAGTGTGATCGTGCTCGAGCACGGCCCAGCTTGGGATGGCGGCTGCAAAACCGGTTTGAATGATCTCGGCAGGCCGATAGGCGAGGAGGCGTGCTGCGGCGGGTTGCCAGAGCGAGCCGGGCGGAATCATGGCGGCATCGGAGTTGCGACACGTGCGGCCCACTTCGGCGTTCCTGCCGCCTGGCAGGCCCGTGAAGGGATCGAGAACCCGACCGTCGCGTCGCACCGTGAAATGGAGGTGCGCAAAGTCCGCGAGGCCCGAGTAGCCGACCTTGCCGATAACCGCACCCCGTTTCACGGGCTGGCCCGCCGCGACGGCGATGCTCCCTCGGAGCAGGTGGCAGTACTGTGTCTCCAGGCCACCCTGATGCGCGACGACCAAGCCGTTGCCGCACTCGCGGTCGGAAACCGCGGCGCGCCCCGTCTCGCGGGCGAAGGCGTCGGGCATCTGATCTCTGGCGCGAAGAACATGGCCATCGGCGGCGGCAACAACGTCGATGCCCGACCGCGCCGATGCGGCGGACAGAAGCCTGAAGTCGACACCCTCGTGACCATCATAGCTGGCCCGTCCGCACGCGAAATCGCGGACCTGGGAGGATGGATCGGTGTCGACATGGTGCTGAACGAAGCACGTTCGGCCGATTTCGCACCGAACCGGCAGCGAAAGCCTAACGGTCTCCGCAGTAACGGGAGTGGATGCAACCCAGGTCACCAGAGTCGCACAGCGGACGAGCATGGAGCGGAAAGGGCGTGCGCTCATCGGAGTTCCAAGGTCCCGGCTCTCTCGAGCGAGGTCGCCAACTCGGCACCGTCGCATTCCTCGCACCTCGCACGTCCGACGTATAGAGGGCGTTAAGTCGAATCGAGCGATGTCAGTTGTAACAATGGATTGGCCCGATTTCTTGATCGGTTCTCAAAAGTGATGGCATCGGCTCGGATGTTCTCGGGTTCGTACCTGTGCCACAGTCATCGGGCAGACTGACAGCGCGTTCGAACATTCGGGCGCTGATAAGGAAGCGCCTCGGCGCTCGATCCGGCAGACTTCTGGGAGTGAGCCTTGACCACGTCCAAACGGCGTCCGAGGGGAACGGCGGCGCAACGAAAGCCGGTAACGACGACGCCTCTGGCAGCGCCGGCCCCGACGCCCGCAGCGCCGAGCCGTTTCTACAACCGTGAGTTGTCTTGGCTGCAATTCAATGCGCGCGTCCTCGAGGAGGCCGGCAACCTCAAGCATCCACTACTCGAGCGGCTGCGCTTCCTGTCGATCTCGGCGTCGAACCTCGACGAGTTCTTCATGGTTCGCGTCGCTGGACTGCATGGGCAGGTTCTCGCGAAAGTCAGGACGGTCAGCCAGGATGGACTGACGCCTGAGCAGCAGCTGGCCGCCATCAACCGCTTTGTCGCCGAGCTTTCGGGCAAGCAGCAGTCGGCATGGATCGATCTCAAGGCGCTGCTCGCCGAAAGCGGGATCGAAGTGATCGAACCGTCGAGCCTGGAACCTTTCGAACTGGCTTGGCTGGACGATTATTTCATCAACCACGTCTTTCCTGTGCTGACGCCGATTGCCGTCGACCCGGTGCACCCGTTCCCGTTCATTCCGAACAAGGGCTTCACGCTCGGGCTCGAGCTGGAGCGCGAGGGCAGCGGTGGGCTGATGCACGCCATTATGCCGATCCCGGGCCAGTTGAAGCGTTTCATCAGATTGCCGCGTGACCCGGCAAGCGATGACGCTCCGGGAGCGATGGCCCCGATCCGCTTTCTCCCCATCGAGACGCTGGTGGCCCACTACGTCCGGCGCCTTTTTCCCGGCTATCGCGTCACCCGGCAGGGCGCGTTCAGGGTGCTCCGCGACAGCGACATCGAGGTCGAGGAGGAGGCCGAGGATCTGGTGCGCTTCTTCGAGAGCGCGCTCAGGCGGCGCAAGCGCGGGTCGGTGATCCGCCTCCAGGTCGAGGCGTCGATGCCGCGGGAGCTGCGCGAGTTCGTCACCGGACATCTGAACGTCCGCGAGGCGGACGTCTACATGAAGGCACATCTGCTGGGTCTGGCTGATCTGAACCAACTCATCGTCGCCGATCGGCCCAATCTGCTCTTCCGGCCTTTCAACATCCGCTTTCCAGAGCGGATCCGCGAGTACGATGGTGACTGCTTCGCGGCGATCGGGGCAAAGGACATCCTCGTCCACCATCCCTACGAGTCCTTTGACGTTGTCGTTCAATTCCTGCGACAGGCAGCACTCGACCCGGACGTAATGGCGATCAAGTGGACGCTCTATCGAACGTCGACGGACAGTCCGATCGTCAAGGCCCTGAAAGATGCGGCCGATCTCGGCAAGTCGGTGACGGCGGTCGTCGAGCTGAAGGCCAGGTTCGATGAGGAAGCGAACATTCGCTGGGCGAAGGACCTGGAAAGCGCCGGTGTGCACGTTGTGTATGGCTTCATCGAGCTCAAGACGCATGCCAAGCTCGGCATCGTGGTCCGTCGCGAGGGCGATGGCGTGGTCAGCTATTGCCATATCGGCACCGGCAACTATCACCCGCAGACGGCCCGAATCTACACCGACCTGTCGTTTTTTACTGCGAACGCAGCCATTGCCCGCGATGCCACGCGGATCTTTAATTTCGTCACCGGCTACGCGGAGCCGGCCGAACTCGAGGTGCTGGCGGCGAGCCCGCGCGGCATTCGCCAGCGCATGCTGGAGCACATCGCCGCAGAGGCGGTTCACGCCAAGACCGGCCGCCCCGCTGCGATCTGGGGCAAGATGAACTCGCTGGTCGATGGCCAGATTATCGAGGCGCTCTATGCGGCGAGCGCCGCAGGTGTCCAGATTGATCTCGTCGTCCGTGGCATCTGCTGCCTGCGGCCAGGGGTGCCCAGCCTGTCCGAAAACATTCGTGTCAAGAGCATCGTCGGTCGTTTTCTGGAGCACGGACGCATCTATTGCTTTGGCAACGGCTATGGGCTTCCCGATCGGCGCGCACTGGTCTACATCAGCTCCGCAGACATGATGCCGCGCAACCTCGACCGGCGAGTCGAGGCGATGGTCCCGATCAGCAACCCGACGGTTCACGAGCAGATCCTCGACCAGATCATGGTGGCGAATCTCAAGGACAACCAGCAGAGCTGGCGGGTGCTCGGCGATGGCAGTTGCGAAAGAATCCAACCGACCGCCGGCGAAGAGGCCTTCAATGCACACACCTACTTCATGACCAACCCGTCTCTTTCCGGCAGAGGCCAATCGCTGGCGGGGAGCTTTCCCCCGCGCGTGCGGTTCCGAGACAGAAGCTGATGCGACATCGAGGCTGACGGCGTGGCGGATCACGGCAGCATGCAAGGAAGCCAAGGCCGGCTCGTGGACCTCGAGCCGATCGGGGTCATCGACATCGGCTCGCATTCGGTCCGCCTCGTCGTGTATGAGGGCGCCGTCCGCAGCCCCGTTCCTCTCTTCAATGAGAAGGTGCCCTGCGCGCTGGGGCGTGGGTTGGTGACGACGGGTCGCCTCAGCGCCGACGGCGTGGAACGGGCGATCGCGGCGCTCCGGCGGTTCAAGGGCATTGCGCGCAACCTGCACGTCAAGAACATCCGTGCCGTTGCGACTGCGGCGGTCAGAGAGGCGAGCAACGGCGCTCAATTCATCGCCTCCGCGGCGAGCGTGCTCGGCGAACCGATCCAGGTGCTGTCAGGCGAGCGCGAGGCCGAGCTCGCGGCCTACGGGATTGAGATGGGCTTTCGCAATCCGGACGGTTTTGCCGGCGATCTGGGCGGCGGCAGTCTGGAGCTCATCGACGTGCAGGGCGGGCGCCGGAGAGCGGCGGTGACATTGCCGCTCGGCGGATTGCGCTTGATCGACCAGGCCGGCGGGCGCATCGAGAAGGCGCTCGAAATCGTCGACCAGCAACTCTCCCGGCTGCCGTGGATCGACGCCGGCCGGGGACGCACCTTCTTCGCCGTCGGCGGTACGTGGCGCGCTCTCGGCAAGCTGCACATGGCGATGAGCGACTACCCTCTACGCGTGATGCACGGCTACCGGTTGAGTGGGCGCGATGCGCTGGCTTTGACAGAGACGGTACGCAGGGCCAAGCGCTTGGCTGATATCAAGGGCGGTCAGTTCGTGTCTCGGGCCCGGCGCGAAGTGCTGCCCTTCGGAGCGCTCGTGCTCGAACGGCTCGTGCAGCGGATGCAGCCGTCGGAAGTCGTGTTCTCCGTCTTCGGGATTCGCGAGGGACTGATCTACTCGTTGCTGTCGCCGGCCGAGCAGAGCAAGGATCCTCTGATCGCCTTCGCCGAGGATTATGCGCGGCTCCGATCACGCTCGCTCGACCACGCGCACGAGCTGACGGCTTGGACCGAGCCATTGTTCTCCCCGCCCGGCCCGAAGGAAACGGAGGAGGACCGCCGCCTCCGGCATGCCGCATGCCTGCTGTCAGACATCGGCTGGCGCGCCATGCCTGACTATCGCGGCGAGCAGAGTCTGAACGTGATCGCTCATGCGGCACTGAACGGCATCGATCATCCCGGACGCCTCTTTCTCGCTTTGACGGTCTATTTCCGACATGTCGGCCCAGGTGAGGCCGACGGCCCGGACGACATCTCCGAGCGCTTGAAAGGGCTGGTGCCGCGGCGTCTGTATCGGCGGGCGCGGATACTCGGCGCCGCGATCCGAGCAGCGCATATGTTGTCGATCGGCATGCCGGGCACCATCGACGAGACGCCGGTGAGTTACGAGGGCGACCGACTGGTGCTGAAGCTTCCACCTGCGCATCGACATCTCGATGGCGAGCGGCTGCAGCGACGGTTTGGAGCCCTTGCAGAGTTGTTGGGATGCCGGCCCGAGATCAGGCTCGGGTGAATCGGAAGCGATCTGCGCACGAACCGGCTTACCATGCGCCGTCCAGGCGGACTTTCGCGACACCGCCTCTTGATCTTATGCTGAACGCTGATCGTTGAGGCCCTGGAGTCGGAGGTCGCAGTGCGGGGACTCGAGCTGACGAGTGCGGTCGGCATCGGACTCGCGAGTATCGGGCTCGTCGCCGTCGCCGCTCTGTTGTCCGCAACGGCGCCCGTGACGGTGCTGCGAGAGCGGGTCACCGATCTGCTGCTCGAGCGGCCCGCGTCACCGGCCAACTCCGGTGCGGTCGCGATCGTCGATATCGATCGTACGTCGCTGGCGGAAGTCGGAGCGTGGCCGTGGACCCGAGAGCAACTCGCCGACCTGATAGACGCCATTGCTTCAGCGAAGCCGAGCGCGGTCGGTCTCGACATCCTCCTGGCTGGCGCGGACGAACGATCGGCACGCGCCTTGGCTCGGCAACTCGCCGGCGCAACGGCGGACGCATCGGTTAAAAGCCTCGCCCTGTCTCTCTCGGATCGATTGCCCGACGACGATGTCCGACTGGCGGCGGCGCTGCGCAGAGTGCCGTCCGTGCTTGGCATGGTACTCGACCCTCAACCCGAACAGCCGACGCCGCGCGCCGTTCCGTTCCTGATGCGCGGCCGACCGGATTTGAGGGGGCTGTGGCAAGAGGAAGGAGCCGTTGGCGCAGGTGAGGTGCTCGGGCGGGCGGCGGCAGGTCACGGCGTGCTGCTTTTGCCCGGAGACGACGATGCGCGGATCAGGCGCGCGCCGCTCCTGGTCGCGACTCCGAATGGCCTCTATCCCGGACTTGCTCTCGAAGTCGCTCGAGCCGCGAGCGGAGCCTCGAGCTATCTCGTCGGCAGCGACCCCGCAGTCGTGCAGACCGGACGCTTGCGCTTGCCGCTCGGACACGACGGGATGATGCGGCTGAGACCGCGATCGTCCGGCGGCCAAGCGCATTTGACGCTCTCGGCCATCACGGTTCTGCGGAGCCCCGACACCCGTGCCAGTCTTGCCGGAAAGCCCGTGCTGGTCGGGAGTTCCGCCCCTGAGGTCGGCGGGCTTCGCCCGGGCGCGTCGGGAGCCCTTGTCCCGTCGGTGGTACTGCACGCGGATGCGCTCGGCCAGATCCTGGCGGGCGATGCCCCGCTACGCACCCGGCAAGGTTGGGTCACCGAGATGGCAATGGCGGTCACTTTCGCAGCATTCGCGATGCTCGCGGCGGCTCGGCTCGCACCTCTGGTCGCCGGGCTGCTGGCCTTGGCGCTGGCGGGGGCATGGGGTGGTCTGGCGCTCGGCGCCGCGCGGCAATGGGGAGTGCTGCTCGATCCGCTCCTAGTGCCGGTCGTTGCGCTCGCAGGCTACGGTCTTGCCGTGCTGGCAACCGCGACCCGGACACGGCGGCGAGAGGCTCTGATCCGCCGTCGGTTCGAGCAACACCTCGCGCCGGCTGTGGTGGCTCGTATCGTCTCGGAGCCGGGGCTGCTCAAGCTCAAGGGGGAGGCGCGGGAGGTGACGGCCGTCTTCACGGACATCGAGGGCTTCACGTCGATGACCGAGCGGGCGGCACCGGACGAGCTAGTCGCTTTGCTCGACAGGTACATCGACGGTGCCAGCCGAATCATCGTCGAGCACGGCGGGATGGTGGAGAAGATCGTCGGCGACGGCTTGCACGCGCTCTTTAATGCCCCGCTCGATCTCGCGGATCATCCATCCCATGCGCTGGCGGCGGCGCTGGACCTTCAGGCGTTTTCCGAGCGCCTCAGACTCGAGCCCGATGCGCAGCGCCTCGGCCTCGGCCGGACTCGGATCGGGATCGAGACGGGGCCCGTCATCGTCGGCGACGTCGGAGGGGGTCGCAAGCTCGACTACACGGCTTACGGCAACGTCATGAACCGGGCGGCACGGCTCGAGGCGGCCAACAAGGAACTCGGCTCGGCGATCGCCGTCGGACCGGATGCAGCTGCGCGCATCGGGGCGTCTCGGCTGAGGCCACTGGGCGAGATCAGGCTCAGGGGGGTCGCAGAGGCAATGTCCGTCTACGAGCCCTGGCCCAAGGCATTCCGCGAAGCCGACCGCGAGCGCTATCGCGGTGCCGTATCGGACCTCGCGACCGCCCCCGAACGGGCGATGTCCGCGCTGGCGAGACTAGCGGACGAGAACCCGGAGGACAGTGCACTCGCCCGTCTCGCGGAGCGCGCCTCGCAAAGCGTCGCGGAGTGAGGCTCGCCCGTTGCTGGCCGTCCGCCGCTCCTATTTCCGCGACGGCATGCGCGGGCGGCCCGTCGTCTGGGTTAGCGCCTCGCGCACACGAGCCGCCGGCCAGCGCCGGGGGGCCGTCGGTGCATCGCCGGCCGACGCGATGTCCGTGCCGAGCCCGGGCGTCAGCCGTACCGTATGTCCGGACGCGCTGACGTCGACTCGCCCATGGTCCAGGAAAATTCCGAACCGTCCCTTGGACGGGCCGGCCCAGAAACGCGTGCCGCGCACGGCGATGAGGCCGTAGGGACTGCGGATCAGCGCGTTCGAGGAGCCGCTGCCGGAGGAGCGAACGTGATCATAGAGCATGCTGCCGTCGACCAGCTCGAGCACGCCGCCGGCCTCGGCGAGGTGCGGCTCGACTTTGAGGCGGGTGGCAGGACCGAGATGAACGATGGTGGATCGTCCAAGCCGCAGAGTAAGCCTGCTTGCGGCGGCCGTCGTGATCTCGTCGCCGTTGCGGATCGCGGCCCCTGGGGCCAGCGCGCGCTCGCCCTCCGAACTGATCGCCACGGCCTTGCCTGTCATTGCAGTGACCGTGCCGGCCGCGTCGGCTGCCAATACGACGGCGCTGCCAGCACACGTGGACACGCTCGCGACGAGCATCAGGAAAAACCTGCGATCCATCTCAATCTCTCTGCTGAAATCCGGTAACGAGTACGAAAATGCTGGACGCCGTCGGTGACGCTGCTGGCCCGAACCGACATGGGGACGCCGCCTCTTCGCCACCAGTCGCGCAGAGGCCGGCTCTCTACCCTTTGATCTCGTCGACAAAAGTCGTGAACACCTCGACCGGTTCGCGGTCGGTGCGGAAGGTATTCACCTTGGCGTCGGGGTCGGGATACCCGAGCGCCATGCCGCAAACCACTTGCTCGACATCCGGGATGCCGAGACGCTTGCGCAGCAGCGCGTGGTAGTTGGCCAGTGCCGCCTGCGGGCACGTCTCTAGGCCGAACTGCCGGGCGGCGATCATCACGGATTGGATGAACATGCCGCTATCGAGCCAGGAGCCGATCTCCATGTCTTTGTCGATGGTGAAGAACAGGCCGACGGGCGCGCCGAAAAGCTCGTAGTTGCCGCGCCGTTGCAGGCGCATCCCTTCCTTGTTGTCGCGGGTGATGCCGAGCGTGCCGTAAAGACCCCAGCCACAGGCGCGGCGGCGGCCGATGTAGGGCTCGCGCCACTTCTGGGGGTAGTAATTGTAAGGTCGCTCGGGCTCGGGAGCGGTGTCGTAGGCGTGGCACATCTCTGCGGTGATCTGGTCGCGAATGGCACCGTCGACGACATAGACCTTCCACGGCTGGATATTGGTTCCCGATGGCGCACGGCCTGCCGTCTCCAGGATACGGGCAATCAGCGGTCTTGGTACGGGCGTCTTCAGGAAGCCCCGGATCGACTGACGGCCGCGGATCGCGTCCTCGACCGTGAGGCCGTGGCGCTCATCCTGGCTCGCCTTCCAGCTTCCGGCACTCGTCTCCGATTTCGCTTCCCGCTGCATGATGCTTGCCTCGTTCGATGGGGTCGGCGGTCGATGCCGACCGTGGACGCTATAAATAGTCCGGACAAGCGGCGGTTGAACAGCTGGCAAACGACGCCTGGATTTGGACCGCGTCGATTGGCGGGATTGCCCGGTGCCGAGGGTGAGCCCACATGCCTGACTGAAGTTGTCCACCTTATACCGAGGCTAGCAGCTCGATGACTGATCCCGTTCCCTCACCGTTCGCGGCCGGGCTAGGATGCCGGTGCCCGCGTTGCGGGAAGGGAGATCTGTTCCCCGGACTGCTGTCGCTTGGACTCAAGGACAGATGCGAGGCATGTGGCCTCGATTTCGCCTTCATCGATGCGGGTGACGGGCCGGCGGTATTCGCCATCTTCATTCTCGGCTTCCTAATCCTCGGCGGGGCGATGATCGCCGAGTTCGTGTTCGCGGTCCCGGTCTGGGGACACGTGCTGCTTTGGGGCATTTTGACTCCCCTTGTCGCACTTGGGCTGCTGAAGGTCCTCAAGGGAACGCTTGCAGCCCTGCAATTCCGCTACAAGGCGCGCGAGGCGGGACACGCCGATATCCAGGAGCCGAGGGGCTGATGTCGGGCCGACAGGCAGGGCTGTTTTGGCCAACCGTACTGAGTGTCGTGGCGCTCGCCATTTTGATCGGGCTTGGCACCTGGCAGATGCAGCGCCTTGCATGGAAGAACAACCTTATCGCGCAGATCGAGGCGCGGGTTGCGGCGGCCCCGGTGCCGTTCACGGAGGCGCTCGAACGCGCTCGCCGAGGTGAGGACCTGGAGTACACGCGCGTCGCCGTAACCGGCCAATTCATACCGGGTCGCGAGCGGCATCTCTGGGTAGCGTCGGCGGCTGGGCCGGGATGGCATGTCTACGCGCCGATGGTGACGCGGGGCGGGGCGGGGCCGGTCGTGATCGTCAATCGTGGTTTCGTGCCGGATGCCCGCCGGGCGGCAGCGTCACGTCCGGAGCCCGGGCTCGCCGACGAGGTGACGCTGGTCGGATTGCTCAGAAAGCCCGAGGTCAAGACGGCGTTCACGCCGGACAACGATGTGGCGCGCAACATCTGGCACTGGCGCGATCTCGTGGGAATGGCGCAATCCATGGTGCCCGAGACCGCCACACCTCTGGCTCCGTTTTTTCTCGACGCAGAGAAGGGCGCGCGCGCTGGTCCTCTGGGGCCCCAGGGCGGCGTCACGCGGCTCGAAATCGCAAACAACCACTTGCAGTACGCGATGACGTGGTATGGCCTCGCCGCAACACTTGTCGGGGTGTATGTGGCCTTCGCTCGAGCCCGATTGCAGCGTGTCCGCGAGGATGCTCCTTCAGCAACCTGAAGTAGTGGTTTATGCTGGGGACAGCCGGGAGTGCGGATCGGGGTAGCCTTGTGGCAGGCTTGCTTCATCGATAGGGTCGCCCGATTGTTCGTTACCGTCCTCAAGTGCTTCTCAGATCGAGGGCCGTTGTCGCCGTGAGATACGTCAGCACCCGGGGGAAAGCTCCCGAGCTTGGCTTCGAGGACGTGTTGCTGACCGGGTTGGCCCGGGACGGCGGCCTCTACCTGCCTGATCACTGGCCGCAGTTCTCACCAGCCGAGATTGCGCGAATGGCCGGGCGCCCCTACCAGTCGGTGGCGCAGGAGGTCATGCGGCCTTTCGTGGCAGGCGAGGTGAGCGACGACGAGTTCCGCGGCATTGTCGAAGAGGCCTACGCGACGTTCCGGCACAGCACCGTTGCTCCGCTCGTGCAGATTGGTCCCGCCGACTGGGTGCTGGAGCTGTTTCACGGCCCGACCCTGGCCTTCAAGGACATCGCTATGCAGGTGCTGGCGCGGCTGATGGACCGCGCCCTTCAGAAGCGCGGCCAGCGCGCCACTATCGTCGGGGCGACTTCGGGCGACACGGGCGGGGCCGCGATCGAAGCGTTCCGAGGCCGGGCCTCGATCGACATCTTCATTCTCTATCCGCATGGCCGCGTCAGCGACGTGCAGCGTCGGCAGATGACGACGGCGGTGGACTCCAATGTGCATGCGCTGGCTGTCGACGGCACGTTCGACGATTGCCAGAATATCGTGAAGGCCCTGTTCAACGATCTCACCCTGCGCGACCGGCTGGGGCTCGCGGGGGTCAATTCCATCAACTGGGCCCGGCTCGTCTCCCAGATTGTCTACTACTTCACCTCGGCCGTGGCGCTTGGTGCACCGGAGCGCAATGTCAGTTTCACGGTGCCGACCGGCAATTTCGGAGACATCTTCGCAGGCTACGCCGCCCTCAGCATGGGCCTCCCGATCGAGCGGCTGGTCGTTGCGACGAACGTGAACGATATTCTCGTGCGGACACTCGAAACAGGCGTCTACGAGCCTCGCGGCGTGGTCGCAACGCATTCGCCGAGCATGGACATCCAGATCTCGTCCAACTTCGAGCGCCTCCTCTTCGAACTCGCCGACCGCGATCCGGACCGGCTTAATGAGCAGATGACCGGCTTGCGCGACGATGGCCGGTTTGCCCTCGAGCATCACGAGCTTGCCATTCTGCGCAAGTTCTTCGATGCCGGACGAGCCAGCGAAGACGAGACGCTTGCCGAGATCCGGCGCCTGGAAGCCGAGACCGGCTACGTGGCGGACCCGCATACGGCCGTTGGAACCGCCGTCGCGGCACGGGTAAAGCGCGATCTCGAGGTGCCGATGATAACGCTCGCCACTGCCCATCCGGCCAAGTTCCCCGAAGCCATCGCCAAGGCGATCGGACGTCCACCCGCTGTCCCGGCGTCGGTGGCGCATCAGGCTGGCCTGCCGGAGCGGATCAATCGTGTGCCGGGCGACGTCGCGCAGATCGCAAAATTGATCGAGGCGCGGACCACTCGACGGAGGAGCGTATAGTCATGACCACCACCCAGTCACGTCTGTCGAACGGCCTCAGGGTCGTTTCGCACGAGATGCCCCATCTCGGGACCGTGGCGCTCGGTGTCTGGGTCGCATCCGGTGCGCGCCATGAGGCGGCCTCGGAGCATGGCATTTCGCATCTGCTCGAGCACATGGCATTCAAGGGAACGAGCCGCCGTTCGGCGCGAGACATTGCCGAGGAGATCGAGCAGGTCGGCGCCGATCTCAACGCCGCAACCAGCCTCGATACGACGTGTTATTACGCGCGCGTCCTGAAGGATGACGTAGGCGTGGCCCTAGATATCCTCGCCGACATCATCCAGAACCCGCTCTACTCCGAGGATGAACTCGAGCGCGAGCGCGAGGTCATCCTGCAGGAGATTGCCTCGACGCGGGACAGTCCCGACGACACCGTCTACGACATGTTCCAGGAGGCGGCGTTTCCGGGGCAGCCGTTGGGAAGGCCCATTCTCGGGACACCCGACAGCGTCACGAGTTTCTCGGCCGATGATCTCAGGACCTTTCTCCGGTCTCGCTACCTCGCTGGCAGTATGGTGCTTTCGGCAGCCGGCAATATCACGCACGACACGCTCGTGAAGGCTGCCGAGAAGCTGTTCGGGGGCTTGCCTTCCGGGGAGGCGCCGAAGGCCGTGCCCGCGATCTACGTCGGAGGTCCTCGGGTCTCGTCGCGCAATTTCGAGCAGGCGCACGTGGTCTTGGGGTACCGCGGCCTGTCCTATACCGACCCGGCATTCTACACGACGCAGGTCTACTCGGGATTGCTGGGCGGTGGGATGTCCTCGCGACTTTTCCAGGAAGTTCGGGAGAAGCGGGGCTTGTGCTATTCCATCTACTCCTCCGCCTGGGGACTCGGTGACACAGGCCTGCTCTCGGTCCACGCGTCGACTGGCCCGGAAACGCTCAGGGAACTGGTGGAGGTCATTCGCCACGAGCTTGCCCGATCCGTCTCGGAAAAGCCCGATGAGCGTGAAATCCAGCGCGCCAAGGCACAGCTCAAAACGGGACTTCTGATGAGTCTCGAAAGCTCCGTGTCGCGCGCCGAGCAGATGGCACGCCAACTGCTCGCGTTCGACCGGTTGATTCCGGCCGACGAACTGATCGGACGCGTGGACGCTGTGACGGCCGATGCGGTGCGGGACGCCGCCGAACGCTTGGTGACGGGGTCGGAGTTGGCGATTGCGCTGGTGGGCGGCAATGACGGTGAAGACCTGCACGACGTCCTGGAGCAATCGGCGGCAGCAGGTTGAGCGAACGGGAGCGGCAACGCGGCTTGGGGCGATGGGATGGACGCTCAATAGGCTGTTCGTGAGGTCGGTGCCGACGCTTCGAAGCGGTCGCGTGCTGCTCGTCGAGCCGGCTCGCCGCCATTTCGAGGCGTGGTCGCTGCTGCGTGAGACGAGCCGCCAGCATTTGGAGCCGTTCGAGCCGGCCTGGGCGCCCGACGAGCTGTCACGCGTTGCGTTCCGCCGGCGCCTGAAGCGCTATCGTGCCGACCGGAGGCGCGGCACGGGAGCTGCCTTTTTCGTGGTGCGCGCTGCGGACGAAGCGCTTCTCGGTGGAGTGACGCTTACGGGGATCAGGCGCGGGGTGACGCAAGCGGCTTCGGTGGGATATTGGATCGGACTGCCTTTCGTGCGGCGCGGTTATGCGAGCGAGGCCCTGGCCGGAGTGCTCCGGTACGCCTTCGATGATCTCGGCCTCAATCGAATCGAGGCGGCTTGCATGCCGTCCAACCATGCCTCCATCGGCGTCCTCGAGAGAGGTGGGTTCCGTCGCGAAGGCCTCGCGCGGGGTTACTTGATGATAAATCGCGTCTTCGAGGACCATCTTTTGTTTGCGCGCCTGCGCCAGGATGCGCGACTGGCCGTCGGAGACGACAGGCGCATTTCCAGATTGGGTGGTGAAACGCCGATCAGGCCTGTTGGGGCAGGACCGCCGGCAGCTGCCGCGGAGGGACACGCGGCATGACGACGGGGGGGCTCGGACACAACGGGGGGATGCTACGGTCGCGCGGTGCGATAGCCGGCGTGCGTCGCTTGTCATTGGCCCGAACTCTTCTCTCCTGGGGTTTTGTGCTGGTCGTCGCGCTGTGTGCGGCGCTTCCGGCGCATGCTCTGAAGCCGATCACACTGACGGGCGAGCAGGACTGGCTCGAGATCTCGGCGCTGGGCGAGGCCTACGAAGGCCGGGGGGATACCCTCCAGATCGACATGGCGCCCGGGGCCGACGGCGCCACGGCGCGCATGGCCGTCAAGGCATCGACGCCGGGGACGAGCCCCAACTGGATCGTGTTCGCCCTCTCCAACCCGACCAACAAGGCGATCGAGCTCTGGCTGACGGCCGATCGCTACTCGCCGATCGGCTCCGGTATCGTTTGGCCCGACCTCGACGCTCGCCGCATCGCGGCTGTCACGCATTCCGCCGGCTATGCACCGGAGCGGGTCAGGAATGACCGCGTCGACATCTTCCGATTGACGGTGGAGCGCGGCCAGACCGTGACCTACGTGGCGGAACTCGCCTCGGAGCGCTTTTCGCGCATCAACTTGTGGAAGCCCATCGAGTTCGAGCAGCGCCAGCGCGAGCGCCAGCTATTCAACGGCATCATGCTCGGGATCACGGGCCTGCTCGCCGTTTTCCTGACCGCGGTTTTTGCGGCAAATCACAAATCGATTTTCCCAATGGCGGGGCTCGTGGCGTGGTGTGCGCTCGGGCTTCTCTGCGTCGACTTCGGATTCTGGCACAAGCTCTTCCAGATGAAGCCCGAGGACAACGCGCAATACAGGGCCGCCGCCGAAGCGGCTCTGGCGGCCAGTCTCGTCATCTTCCTGACGGCGTTCCTCAGGGTGAACTTGTGGAGCGGCTTCGCCCGGACGTTGTTCGTCGTCTGGATCGCGGCCCAGCTTGCCATCGTCGCCGTCGCCATTCTCGATCCTCGGCTGGCCGCCACCGTGGCACGTCTGTCACTCGGCCTCATTGGCGGCCTCGGCTTCGTTCTGATTCTGGTGCTTTCGCTCCGAGGCCTCGACCGCGCGCTGGCGCTGATGCCGACGTGGATCCTCTACCTCGTGTGGTTGTTCGGCGCCGCGGTCACCCTCACCGGGCGGCTGTCGGGTGAGTTTGCGATATCGGGATTGGTCGCCGGGCTCGTCCTGATCCTGGTGCTCATCGGGTTCACCGTCACGCAATATGCGTTCCGCTCCACCGAGCCGATGCACGGCGTCGCCCATGGCGGCCAGCAGCTGAGGCTAGCGGCCATGGATCGTGCCGGCGTCGCGTTCTGGGAGTGGAATATGCGACGCGACGAGCTTCGGCTGGATCCGGAGATCGAAGCTGCGCTCGGGTTGGGGCCGGGGGAATTGCCGAACAGCGTCGACGCGCTCCTGGCCTACGTCCATCCTGCAGACCGGGAGCGCTTTCGACTCGAGCTGCAGGCGATCCGGGAGCGCGAGGGCGGCACGTTGCACACCGGCATACGGCTGCGGCACGCCGACAGCTCATATCGTTGGCTCGACTTCGAGGGCGCCAGTGTGCCGACCTCGGATCGCCGGAACCAGCGCTGCGTCGGCTTGGTCCGGGACATGACCGACCAGAAGAGGGCGCAGGAACGGCTGCTCCACAACGCGGTGTACGACAGCCTGACGTCGCTCCCGAACCGCGAGCTGTTTCTCGATCGCCTTGGCGGGGTGATGAAGCCCGCACCTGACGGCATCATTCGACAGGTCGCCGTGATCGTCGTCGATGTGGACAAGTTCCGCTCGGTGAATACGTCGTTCGGTCTTGTCGTCGGCGATAGCATCATTCTCACGGTGTCGCGCCGCCTCACCCGGATACTTGGGCAGGAAGGTACCTTGGCGCGGATCGGGGGTGATCAGTTTGCGCTGTTCCTCGTCGATCAGAGCGATCCCCGCGAGCTGGCGGCCTTCGCGGAGCGCCTTCGGCTTTCGCTGCGTTCGCCGATCCGTATCGCCGGTCAGGAGATCGTGCTGACGGGCTCGATCGGCATCGCTCTTCACGATGGGACCGCGGCAACACCCCGCGAGCTGTTGCGCGATGCCGAAGTCGCCATGCACCGCGCCAAGCGACTCGGCAGCGATCGTGCCGAAATCTATGGCCCACAGCTACACAACGAGCGCGCCGAGAGACAGCAGCTCGAGCACGATCTCGCCCAGGCGATCCAGGACCGGCGGTTGACGCTGCTTTATCAGCCGGTCGTAGCACTTTCGAACGACGAGTTGATCGGCTTCGAAGCGGTGGTTCGCTGGCAGCATCCGAAGCTCGGTGTCGTGTCACCGGCCGAACTGGTGCCGCTGGCCGAGCGGGCGGACCTCGCAGCGCGTCTCGGTTCCCTCGTCCTCGCGCGGGTGGTGGCCGACATCTCACGCTGGCAGCAGGAGCTTCCGAGGCCTGAGCACCCATTGTTCGTCACAATGAGCCTGTCGAGCCGTCAGCTGCTCTCGCCCGAGATCATTCAGGAGGTTCGTAACGCGAGATCGCACTCCGTCCTGCCAGCCGGAACGCTGAGAGTTTCGGTGCCGGAAGGCGTGGTCATGGATAATCCGGAGCAAGCGACCCACGTGCTCGAACTTCTGCGCGAAGCGGGGATCGAGTTGTGGATGGACGGCTTCGGCACGGGATACAGCTCTCTCGCCTATCTCGGACGGTTCCCGTTTGACGCCTTCAAGATCGACAAGGCGCTCGTCGAATGGTCGAGCCATGGCGAGAGGGACGCGGCGCTGGTCCGCTCGGTCGTGGCCATTGCCCACGAGCTTGGCCGGAAAGTCATTGGCGACGGCGTGGCGACGTCAGAGGATGCAGCCTTCTTGCGTTCGATCGGTTGCCACTATGCCCAGGGGTTCCACTACGGCGAGGCGATGGGCGAGGATGAGGTGGTCCGCCTGCTGCGGCTGATCCGCAAGTCCGAGCGGCGCATGCGTCGTCGCGGCATGGTCCGCGGGCAGGAAAAGAAGAAATCCGGGGAAACCGTCGCCGTCGATCCTCGCGCCGCTCAACCGAACGTGGGCTCCAGCGTTCCAGCTGCGGTGTCCCCGGCGCCCCAGGGCACGCCGGTCGCGACCGTCTCATCCGCACCACCGGTGAGTGGTCCGGGCCCGATTCCGGGCGTGCCTCCGGGTGGCGGGTCACGCGTCCAGTCCGCACCTTCAGGCTCCTCGCGCCCCCCCCAGCGCACCGACGGTGCTCCGGCTCCGAGAACGGCGCCACCACTCCCTGCGGCCCGGCCGCCCGCGGGCGAGCGTGGCATTTCCGCGGCCCCACCGTTATCGCAGCCGCGCCCACCGTCCGGTCCGCAGCCCGCGGCTGCCAATGGCTTGACGCAGAATGGTGCGCCTCGTGGCGCCGCTCAGCCGCCCGCGCAGAGCTTCGCGCGTCAAACGCAACCGGTTGCACGCCCCGCTCCGCCACAACCGACGATGCGGGTGTCGGAGCCGGTGCCGAGCCATCCTGCACGTGACCAGTCGCCTGGTCAGGGCGGGCCCGCGCATGATCGTGGTCGGAGCATGTCGGACAGCTTGCGCCAACACGCATCACCGACGAGCGATCCCGCCGTAACTGCCGGTGGGCCAGCGCTGCCGCCAGATCTGCCGGCGCGGCCAATCAGTCCCACACAACCGGCCATGCGCCGGGTCTCGACGGCGTCTCTGTCGCCGGCCGTCGCGGCCAGTCTCGCGCGCCTCGCTGGCCAAGCGGACAAAATGCCGTCCGAAGAGCAAGTCCCCGACGTGACGCCGGCGGCAATGGCCAAGACCAAGGCTGCGGAGTAGGCACCGCCAGACACTTTTCGGGACAGCCGCGCCCAAATGTCTGTCGCGCGTCGATGGGTCAGGCGTGGCCGGCGCCAGCCACCAGAAAGGTCGGGTCGATCCCGAGGCTTGATAGAGCTCGCTCGTAGGTCTGGTCGAGGTCATCGGAGAAGATCAGCGTCCGGTCAGCGGCACAATGCAGCCAGCCATTGGCCTGGATCTCCTGTTCGAGCTGGCCGGGCGCCCATCCGGAATAACCCAAAGCCAGCATGCATTCCGCTGGCCCTTTGCCCTCGGCGATGGCCTTTAGGATCTCGGTGGTGGCGGTGAGGCAAATGCCGTCCGCGATGGGCAATGTCGAGTCCTCGACCACGAAATCGTCGCTGTGAAGGACGAAGCCACGTTCCGCGGAGACCGGGCCGCCTACGTGCACTGAGCGTGCCTCGAGGCTGTCCGCCAGAGCGGCATCGACGTCATCGGGAAGCAGGTCGAGCTGTTTCAGCAGGCCGCGAAACGTCAGAGACTTGGCGCGCTGGTTGACGATGATGCCCATCGCGCCGTCATCGGAATGCCGGCACATGTAAATCACAGACCGCCGGAACCGCTTGTCGGTCATGGTCGGCATCGCCAGCAGGAGCTGGCCTTCCAGGTATCGGTCCTCGGCCCATTTGCTGGGCGTTGTCTTGGTGCTCATCGACTGAGATTAACCTTGCGCGCGTCCGACGTGAAGCCATCAAACATCTTATCAATCCACCGTGAGGGGCCCTGAATTGGATTGGCGCGACGCAACGGTATGCCTAGATGAATGGCGTGGCGGCAGAGAGTGGGATCGATGGGCATGACGTGGCGTTGGACCGGCATCGTTTGGGCCTCTCGACTTGTCGTCGCGGGAAGCCTGTTCGCGTCGACCTGGGCGACCACTGCAGCAGAGGCTGCCGGCAGTGGCGAGCCTCGCATCGCCTCGGCCTGGGTTACGGAACAGGCATCGCGCTCCCGGATGATCGCCGGCCGAATCGAAGGCAGCGGCGTTCCGAGGATATACGCCGGTCTCGAGATCGAACTCGACGACGGTTGGAAAACCTACTGGCGCAATCCGGGTTCCTCGGGCGTGCCTCCGCGGATCGAACTCGAAGGGTCGGAGAACCTGGCGAAGGCGGAGCTGCTGTTTCCTGCACCCCTTCGCTTCAAGGACCGCGACGGCGATACTATCGGCTACAAGACCTCTGTCGTGCTGCCGGTCGCGCTGACCCCGAAGGACTCGTCGAAGCCAATCGTGCTCAAGGTCGCCGCCGAGTTCGGCATCTGCCGCGAGGTGTGCATTCCGGTTCAGCCGGCGCTCAGTCTGATCGTGCCGCCAGATATGCCGCCGGAATCAATCGATAGTCGATTGGCGTCGGCGCTTTCGCGAGTTCCGCTCGTTGACGCCTCGGGCCCGAATGCGCCGCGCCTCTCACGCGTCACCACTCGTCTGGCCGGCGATAAGCCTGAAGTGGTGATCGAGGTGGTCTTCCCAGGCGATGCCGACCGGGGCGATGTCTTCCTCGAAGCGCCTGATGGTATCTGGATTCCGTTGCCACAGGCGGCCGGGCAGGGAGAAGGCAAGGCAAGGCGCTTTGTCGTGGACCTCACCGATGGTGCAGATCTTTCGGATCTCAAGGGGCGGTCCATCCGCGCCACGCTCGTCGGCTCGGCCGGGCAGTCCGAATTGCGCTTCGATCTGGTGGACGCGAACTGACACTTTCGGAGGTGGCGTGGCATCGCTGCCGCGTGCCTCGTTCGGCGATGCTTTGATGATCTGAAATATTTTAACCGGGTTGCTTGGTGCTTCTATCGGTTTTGACTTTTTCACACCTCGCATGGCGTGTAGCTTCGAGTGAACGTCGTACGGGGCTTTTCGAGGGTGATGATCGATGCATATTTTGACGCGTGGCGACATTCCGCAAAGGTTGCGGCTGATCTCCGGATTGATCCTCTTCATCTTCGCGCTGACCCACTTCCTCAACACCGCTGTCGGTCTGGTCAGCCTCGAGCAGATGGACCAGATTGATCGCTGGCGCGTGGTCGTGATCCGCTCGCTACCGGGCACGATCATTCTGGCGTCGGCGCTGGTCATCCATATGTTTTTCGCATTGTGGAAGGTCGCAACGAGGACGACCTATCGCCTTCCCTGGTGGGAACTGCTGCAGATCGTGCTCGGCCTGCTGATCCCATTCCTGCTCTTCCCGCATATCGTCAATACGCGCATCGCCAACAATTTCTTCAATGTCGAGGACAACTACCTCTACGAGTTGGCCCGCCTCTGGCCCGCCAACGCCATCATTCAGAGCACCCTTCTGCTGATCGTTTGGATACACGGATGTCTCGGCATCCATTTCTGGCTCCGATTGCACACGCCCTATCGGGCGATGCAACCCGTCCTGTTGTTCCTCGCGATCACGATCCCGCTGGCATCGCTCGCGGGCTTCATGGTCTCGGGACGAGCCGTCGCGTCCCTGATCGAGAACCCGGAAGCGTTCCAGCGTGTGCGAGAACTGACGCGATGGCCGAACGCCGAGGCCAATGAGCTGCTGGGCACCTATCGGGTCTGGGTGCGTCTTGGTTTCCTGGGTGTGCTGGGGATTATCGCCAGCATCTTCGCCATTCGCTACATTTCGTGGCTGTCCGCGCCGAAGGTTGCGATCAGCTATGCAGGCGGCCCCACCGTCAACGTCCCGATCGGCCCGACTCTGCTCGAGATCTCGCGCATCAACAAGATTCCGCATGCCTCAGTTTGCGGCGGACGTGCACGGTGCTCGACGTGCCGGGTTCGCATCGAGGAGGGCGGTGAGAATCTGCCCGCTGCCGTGTTTCCGGAGTCCGTGACCTTGGCTGCGATCGAGGCCCCCGCCAACGTCCGCCTCGCTTGTCAGATCAGACCGTCGAAACCGATCGTCGTCACCCGGTTGCTCCGTCCCGTGGGTACGGGCCCAGACGCCGCCGGCGTTCCGGAGTCGGACTCGAGCGGCACCGAGAAGCCGCTGGCGGTGCTCTATGTCAACATGCGCGAGTTCAACGAGCTCACGCGAACCAAGCTGCCCTACGATGTGGTGTTCCTGCTCAATCAGTTCTTCACGGCGGTCGGGACCGCGGTGCGCTCACAAGGGGGCACGATCGACAAGTACATCGGCGACGGCATGATCGCCGTCTTCGGACAACGGCAAGGTGTCGAGGCCGGCTGCCGCCAGGCGTTGCGCGCGATCCGCGCCATCGATCTGGCGCTCGATCATCTCAACTCCGTGATCGGTCCCGAGCTTGGACGTCCGGTGCGCATTGCCGCGGGCCTGCATGCGGGCCACCTCATTCTGGGGCGGATCGGGCATGGCGCCACGGTGGACCTGACGGTGGTCGGGCCGGCCGTCAAGATCGCGTTGCAACTCGAGGCCTTTGCCAAGCAGCGCGACGTGCAGCTCGTGCTTTCGCACGATGTGGCGCGGCTGGCCGGCTGGAACCCGGAAGACGATCTCATCAGCAGCGTCGAGGTGGACGGGCTCGACGAGGTACTCGAGGTGGTCGACGTTCCACGCGGACGCGACCTGGCGGTGACGATCCTGGCGCCCGTTCAGGGCGAGCGAACGCCGCGCGCGGCCGAGGCGGCCGAAGGCTGATCGCATGCCGTCGAGGATAAGGACCGGGTCTCCGCTTCGGAGACCCGGAACTCGTACCGTTGCGGCTCGCGCCTCAGGCTTTGCCCTTGGCGTACTTGCCGGCGATCTGGGGAGCGATGGGGTCGAGGCCTTTATCCTGACGCTCCAATCGCGTGATCTTCTCCCACTTCCGCTCGAGATCGTCGCGGATCTTGAACGTCAGGCGCCCGAGGCCCTGCGTCTCGATCTCGATCGTCTCGCCGTTCTGGAAGGGGTGCAGCCCCCGATGGTTGGTTCCGGTGGCGAGAATGTCGCCGGGCTCGAGCGTGTGGATCGACGTCGCCCACTCGATGCAGCGCTTGATGTCGTGCGCCATGTCGCTGGTGTTGAAGTTCTGGCGCAGAACGCCGTCGTTCCATAGCCTCACCTGCAGGTTCTGCGGATCGGCAATCTCGTCGGCCGTCACGATCCAGGGGCCGATCGGGGCGAAGGTATCGCGCGATTTCATTTGAAAGAAGACGTTGTTCGGCGGCGGCAGTCCGCGCGCGGAGCCGTCGATGAAATTCATGTAGCCGAACACGTACTGCATCGCGTCGGCAGCGTTGACGTTGCTGGCTCGCTTGCCGATCACGACGGCGACCTCGGCCTCGCCCTCGAATACGGAGGCGGGTACGTCGGGCAGCACCATCGTGTCGCCGGGACCGATGATCGCGCTGGGCGATTTGTGGAAGGCATTGATCGGCGCCGGCGCCTCCCGCGTGCCGTCCTCCATGTAGTTGACGGCCATGCAGTCGATGGTGGCGGGCTTAGGCAGGGGTGGGCGCAGGCGCACCGAGGCGAGTGGCACGGGCTTGCCGGCAGCGGCAGCGGCCTCGATCCGCGGCCGGTACGCATCGAAGCGGGCGATGACGCCGTTGATGAGGTCGGCCGGGCCGAGATGGGGGATGTCGCGGACTGCGGACATGACATCCACGATGCCGTCTCCGATCACCACGCCGAGCTTGTAGTCGTCGAAATAGCCGAGCTTCATGAGAGCGTTCCTCGGAATTGTCCGGGCAGTCCGGATTGCCTTGGGCCGGGCGGCCAGGATGGACGCGCGGACGCCCTCATGATGGCATCGGCCTCAGTCGGTGGCCATCGCTTGCGGGATTGTTTGTGACAGCCGCTGGCACTATTGGCCTGGAGGCGATGGCAAAGCAGGGCGAGGCGAAACCGATGCGCATGACGACGGACACCGTTTTCGATCTCATGTCCAGCCGCGGAACCGGACGTTATGGCCTATCGGCGGTCACGCAACTCGAGCACGCGCTGCAGTCGGCAGCATTGGCACAACAGCGACAGTTGGGCGATGCGCTGGTAATTGCGGCGCTGTTGCACGACGTCGGGCATCTGGTTGTCGGTGAGGACGTTAACCTGGCCGCCGAGGGCATCGACGATCTGCACGAGGAGGCGGCGGCGAAGGTGCTCACCAACATCTACGGGCCCGAGGTTGCGGAGCCCGTCCGCCTGCATGTCGCCGCCAAGCGCTATCTGTGCGGCGTGAACCCGGACTACTACGGCAAGCTCTCTCAGGACTCGAAGGAGTCGCTCGCACTGCAGGGCGGGCCCATGACGGCGGATGAACTCGCGGCCTTCGATCGCCTCGATCATCGGGCCGCGGCGCTGGCCCTGCGCATGATCGACGACGAGGCGAAGGTGGCGGGTCTAGCGACGCCCGGCATCGAGGCCTACCGTCATATGGCCCGCCAGCTCGAAGCGGCGCGCCACGCACGCGGCTGATCCGGGTCGTCCCATCCTCGCGCTATCGGACAAGCCACCGTCGTGCCTCGGGTTGCGGGGCGGCGTTTCGGCGCCTACGGTTGGCCATTCGCCGAGCAACACCCCGGCGCCCCGTGCGCCGGAGCCTGAAACCGAGGACGATCCATGGCCTTCGATGCCAATCGAGCAGATCTCACCATCGCCGTCATCGGCACCGGAACCATGGGGCGCGGCATCGTGCAGGTGTCGGCGGCCGGCGGCATGAACGTCATCGCCTACGACGAGAAGGCGGGCGGCGCGCAGGCGGCCAAGGACTTCACGGCCAAGATGCTCGAGCGCAACGTCGAAAAGGGCCAGATGTCGCCGGAGGCGGCCAAGGCGGCCGTCGACAGGATCTCGGTCGCTTCCAGTCTCGCCGAAGTTGCAAAGGCCGACGTGGTGGTCGAAGCGGTGTTCGAGCGGCTCGACATCAAGCAGGACCTCTTCGAGAAGCTCGATGCGGTCTGTCCCCCGACCACGATCCTGGCTTCGAATACGTCGTCGCTGCCGGTGACGGCCATCGCGGCACGCACCAAGCATCCCGAACGGTGCGCCGGGCTGCACTTCTTCAATCCCGTGCCGCTGATGCGCCTTGTCGAGGTCATTCCCGGACTTAAGACGGCGGAGTGGGTGTCCGAAGCACTGATGACGATCGGCCGGCGCATGACGCGTGAGCCAGTGCTCTGTGTCGACAGCCCGGGGTTCCTCGTCAATCACATCGGGCGCGGCCTCGGGCCGGAGACGCAGCGCATCCTGCAGGAAGGCATCGCCACGATCGACGAGATCGATCGCATTCTGACCGGTGCGCCGGGCTTCCGCATGGGTCCGTTCACGCTGGGCGACATGGTCGGCATCGATGTCGGCAACGCAGCGATGGCCTCGATGTACGAGCAGTTCTTCCACGAGCCGGCCTACGCGCCGTCGCCACTGATGGCGCTGCGCGCGGCTGGCGGTCTCTACGGCCAGAAGACCGGCTCTGGCTGGTACACCTACAGGGACGGAAAGAAAATCGAGCCGGCGCCGAAGCCGGTGCCGACAACGCGACCCAAGTCGGTCTGGGTGCGGCCTTCGGATCATAACCAGGACCTGCAGAACCCCTTCCTCGAGTATCTGAAGGCCCAGGGCTTCGAGATCGAGCGGTCGTCGGCGCCGTCCAAAGACGCTTTGATCGTCATCACGCCCGTCGGCTATGACGTGACGACGGCGGTGCAGGATCTCAAGGTCGATGGCGCGCGGACGGTCGCCGTCGACGTCCTGTTCGGTCTCAAGGGCCCGCGGACGGTCATGGTGTCGCCGGCTACGGCGCCGGAATACCGCGACATGGCGCACGCGATGATGGCCGCAGACGGCCAGCCGGTGGTGGTGATCAACGACAGCCCGGGCTTTGTCGCGCAGCGCGCGGTTGCAGCGCTGATCAACGTTGGCTGCAACGTCGCGCAGCGTGGCGTCGGCGTGCCGGGCGACATCGACAAGGGCGCCAAGCTCGGCCTCGGTTATCCGTATGGCCCGATCGAATGGGGCGACCGCATCGGGCCAAAGCGCGTGCTCTTCATCCTCGAGCGGCTGCAGGAGTTCTACCAGGAGCCGCGCTACCGGCCGTCGGCCTGGCTGAAGCGCCGCGTCATGCTGGGCCTGCCGCTGAGTGCCCCGGAGGGGAAGTCGCGCTGAAGCGAGACGGTGGCAATTCCTAAGTTGAAACACGGTATCGCCGCCGTCGATTTCGAGTCCAGCATGGGCCAACGGTGCCGGATGCAAATCCCCAGCGCCGACAAAGAACGAGCCCACACATAAAAACGAGCCATCTGGGAAACGCTTAAAATGTCCACGCCGTCCTTCGAGCGTCTGTTCTCGCCGCGCGCCATCGCCATCATCGGTGCCTCCGGCGATCTCACGCGCATTTCCGGCCAGCCGATTCAGGCCCTGGTCAACTCGGGCTACAAAGGCCCGGTTCATCTCGTGAATCCTCGCTATCCCGAGCTGCACGGGCGCAAATGCTATCCGAACGCGGCGGCGATCGGCGAGCCGGTCGATCTCGCGGTGATCGCGGTGCCCGCGGCGGGCGTACCGGCTGCGGTGCGCGATTGCGGCGCGGCGAAGATCCCGTTCGCGATCATCCTGACGGCAGGCTTCCGCGAGTCGGGAGACGAGGGGCGCGCGCTTGAGGCCGAGCTGGCCAAAGCCTGCCGCGAGAGCGGCGTCCGAGCGATCGGTCCGAACTGCCAGGGCGCGCTCTCGACCGACAGCCGCATGTGGTGCGTGTTCGGTTCGGTTGCCGAGGAGACGGGATTGGCGCGCGGACCGGTGTCGTGCGCGTTCCAGTCAGGCGGGTTCGGCTATGCGGTCGTCAATCTCGCCGAGGTGCAGGGCGTCGGCTTCCGGACGGTCGTCTCGACCGGTAATGAGACCGACATCACCATGCCGGAGTTGCTCTCGGCCATGCTCGACGACCCCGGCACCGAGCTGGCGTTCGGTTATATGGAAGGCACGCCCGAGGGGCGCATGCTGCTCGATCTCGGCCGGAAGTCGCTGGAAATGGCGAAGCCCGTGCTGATCTGGAAAGGTGCGCAAACCGAGATCGGCACGAAGGCAGCGGCCTCGCATACGGCCAATCTCACAGGCAACTACGACTTGTTCCGCGCCGCCTTCCGCCAGTCGGGCCTGATCGAGACGCAGGACGTCGAGGAGATCGTCGATTTCGCCAAGGTCGCGAGTCAGAAGCGCTGGCCGAAAGGGCGCTCGATCGGCGTCCTGTCGATTTCCGGCGGTTCGGGCGTGGTGTTTGCCGATCGCGCGGCGAAGGAGGGGTTGACGCTGCCGCCATTCGCGCCGGAGACGTTCAAAGCGCTCCGTGCGATCATTCCGTCGTTCGGGGCCGCCGACAATCCGGCCGATACGACGGCGGCCGTGATCAACCAGCCGGAACTGTTCACGTCGACCCTCGATATCGTCCTCGCCGATCCCGGCATCGACCAACTTTCGCTGCTGCTCGCGTCCTTGCCGGGCAAGGGCGCCTACAACTGCGCGGTGGCCATCGCGGCCGCGGCAGCGAAGACCGACAAGCCGGTGCAGGTGGTCTGGTCCGGCCGCAAGGCGAAATCAGAGGAGGCCTGGAAAGTCTTCACCGACAACGGCATCCCGTTCCTGCCGACGCCGGCACGCGGCGCCAAGGCAGCGGCAACGCTCGCCAGGTTCGCGGAGGATCGGCGCCGCCTGGTCGGTCGCAAGGCGCCAGCCTTCGCCATGCCTGCCGGTTTAAGGCTGCCGGATGGCGCGGTGACTCTCTCCGAGGTGGAAAGCAAAGGTGTGCTGAAAGCTTTCGGAGTGGGCGTGACGAGCGAGATTCTGGTGCCGGTTGGGGCCGATGTCGCGGCGGCAGCGAAGGGCCTGGAGGGGCCATTCGCGGTAAAGATCGTTTCCCGCGACATTGCCCACAAGACCGAGGCAGGAGGCGTAAAGCTCAAGGTGGCGTCAGCCGATCTGGCGAAAGCGGCCAGTGAAGTGATCGCGAACGGGCGCGCCTACAAGCCCGATGCGAGCATCGACGGCGTGCTCGTCTCGGAGATGGCATCCGGCCTCGAAGCGCTGATCGGCGTCGTCAACGACGAGAGTTTCGGGCCCTGTGTGACCTTCGGGCTCGGCGGCGTGCTCACTGAGGTTCTGAAAGACGTGACGTTCCGCATCGCACCGTTCGACATCGAGACGGCACGCGACATGATCGGCGAGCTGCGCGGCGCCAAGCTGTTTGACGGCTATCGTGGCCAGCCGGCGGCGGACAAGGAGGCGCTGGCGTCCATGCTGGTCGAGGTATCGCGGATGGCAGCGGCGCTCGGCCCGAGACTCAAGGAGATGGACATCAACCCCGTGTTCGTTGGCCCTGTCGGCAAGGGCTGTCGCGCGGCCGATGCGCTGGTCGTTCTGAAGGACGGCTGATGCAAGGCCGTTTCTCAGGATGACCTCACAAGACGCCGACCGAGCGCATGAGAATGACGCTTATCGTCAACGGCACGGCGACGCGCAAAAGCCACAGCCATAGCCGGCCACTGAGTGAGCCGGAAAAGTCCGCCGCCTCCAAGGCGACGACGGGGGTCAACCGCCAGCCGACGTAGGCCGCAATCGCGAGCCCGCCAAACGGCAGGAGAAAATTCGAGACGCCGTGATCTATCGTGTCCAAGAGTGGTCGTCCGAAGACCTGCCAGTCAGCCAGAAGGCCGTAGCTCAAAGCGGAGGGAATGCCGATCAGAAAGATTATCAGCGTTACGGTCAATGCTGCCCGCGAGCGCATGGCACCAAGCCGGTCGCAAGCCACGGAGACCGGCACCTCGAGGAGCGAGATCATCGAGGTGAGCGCGGCTGCGGTGAGGAGCAGGAAGAAAACGATCCCGATCCAGGTTCCGCCCGGCATCGCGAGGAGGACCTGCGGAAACGTGATGAAGGCCAGTCGGGGCCCGGCCGCCGGATCGCCGCCCAGAGCGAACACGGCAGGGAATATCGCCAAGCCGGCGACGAGCGCGAAAGCCGTATCTCCGAGCGCGACGGCGACGGCGGAGCGCGGAAGGCGCGAGTTCCTCCCCACATAGCTGCCATAAGTGCTGAAGACCGCCATGCCGATGCCCAGCGAGAAGAACGCTTGCCCTAATGCGTTCAGGTACATCTCGGGACGTGCGAGCACGCTCCAGTCCGGCGCGAAGAGAAAGTGCACACCCTTGGCCGAGCCTGGTAGCGTAAGCGCATAGCCAGCGAGGCCGATGACGATGACGGCGAGGACCGGCATCAGCCAGAGGTTGATGCGCTCGATGCCCTTCTTCACGCCACCGGCGACGACGGCCGCCGCCAGTGCCAGCATGACGCCTTGCCAGAGCACCGGTTCGACGGATCCAGCAATGAAACGGTCGAAATAGCCACCGAAGCCACCCTCGGCAGCTTGCCAGAGGTCGCCGGTCGCGGCTCCGAGAAAGTACTTGAGCGCCCAGCCGGCGATGACGGCGTAGTAGCTGAGGATCAACGCGGCGCCGACGACCGAGACCCATCCCGCCAAACGCCATGGGCTGCCCGTGCGGTCGATCTCGAATGCGGCGACGGCATCGCCCCCGCCCCGCCGACCAAGCGCAAGTTCGGCAATCATCAGCGGTAGGCCGATCAGAAGAACGAACAGAAGATAAATGAGCAGAAACACCGCCCCGCCGTTCTCGCCGGCGATATAGGCGAAGCGCCAGATATTGCCGAGCCCCACGGCAGCGCCGATCGTTGCGAGAACGAAACCGGTTTGAGATCCCCACTGCTCGCGCACGCCAATCGCCCTCCCCCGTCAGCCGCAGTGAGCCAGCCTAACAAGGTGCGGGGGAAAGGAATTGATCGTGGACAGTTTCGGGAGGTACGGGGTGCAGATGCCCCGTTACGGGCGGCTCACCGGGACCTCAATGCTGCTTACCGGTCTCGGGATCGAGAAGGCGATGCAGATGCACGATGAAATAGCGCATCTCGGCATTGTCGACGGTCCGCTGGGCAGCGGCCTTCCACGCTTTCTGAGCCTCGGCGTAGTTCGGATACATGCCGACCATGTCGAGCTTGGACAGGTCCTTGAACTCGAGATGGTCGAGCTTCGCCAGTTCGCCACCGAAAACGAGGTGCAGGAGTTGCTTGGCGGGCTTGCCGTCGGCGGTGTTGCTCATGGGGTGACTTTCGCGTTGTGGCGTTGAAGGTTGGCACCGGCACACGCTGCCAGTCAGGTCTCGATCTCGCAGCCGAGGCGATTCAAGGTGGCGTCGACCCAGCTGCGATCGGCCTTGCCGGCAGCGATGTCAGCAAGCTGCTCGAGTTCGGCGGCGTGCTTGGCCTGCGTTGCCGCGAGCACGGTCTCGCAAGCGTCGAAGGGCACACAAAGCAGTCCATCCTCGTCACCGATCACGAGATCGCCGGGCTCGATCGTCATGCCGTCGATGGCGATCGTGACGTTGATCTCGCCGGGGCCATCCTTGTAGGGCCCGCGATGCGTAACGCCCGCCGCATAGACAGGAAAATCGCCATCGCGGATCGTGCCCGCGTCGCGAATGGCGCCATTGACGACGATGCCGCCGATCGATCGCGTCTGAGCGTAACTGGTCATGATCTCGCCGATGATGGCGTTGGAGAGGTCACCACCGGCATCGACAACGACGATGTCGCCGGGCGCGGCCATATCGAGTGCCTTGTGCACCATCAGGTTGTCGCCTGGCCGGGTGCGAACGGTGAGGGCCGGTCCCGCCATCACGCCGCCGGCATGCATGGGGCTCAGCCGCGCTCCGCCCGCGAACATCCGACTCATGTTGTCCGAAATGTTGGCGACCGGCATCTCGCGGAACGCCGCGACGAGCACGGGTGAGACGACACGCCGGCGCTTCAGGATACGGAAACCGATCGTCATGCGTTCCTCGTGCGGTTTGGCCTCCGGCCGCGGCGCGGAGAGACGGCTCAGCGTGTCCGGTTTCGGGTTGCCGCCGGTCCGGGAGCGATGCCACGCTTTCTAGTGCGGGTTCGCGGCGGGGGAAAGTGCCCGCTGCACCAGACGCGAACGCCTTCGCCGAATAGAGTATCCAGCTGACGTGGCACCCGGAGATGCTGGCGGCGGGCTGCAAAAGGAGAACTGCCATGGCTGGCCGTCAACATCACTATTCGCCCACCGTCACGTGGACCGGCAACTCCGGCGCGGGTACGACCAGCTACAAGGCCTATTCGCGCGACCACGTCATATCCGTGGACGGGCGGCCCGATATCCCCGGCTCGTCCGACCCCGCATTTCGAGGCGATGCCGCGAGACACAATCCCGAGGATCTGCTCGTTGCCTCGCTGTCGGCCTGCCACATGCTCTGGTACCTGCACCTCGCCGCAGAGGCGGGGGTGATCGTGGTCGGCTATCGCGATCGGCCGGTCGGCACCATGGTCGAGGACAAAGACCGCGGCGGCTGGTTCGAGCGCGTCGTGCTGCACCCCGAAGTAACGATTGCGGCCGGCGGCGACCTCGGCAAGGCAAAATCACTCCACGAGGCGGCACACGCCAAATGTTTCATCGCCAACTCGGTGAACTTCCCGGTTGTTTGCGAGCCTCGGGTCGAGCTGGCCCCATGATCGCCTGTCGCGCCCGTAGCGAGGAGCACGGCTTATGCGAAGCGCTTGACCCGACCTATCGGTCTCGGGCATGGTCCCGCCCCTCGGATGCACCGGTCCCGGTGCAGGCCAAGCCCCAGTGGCGGAACGGTAGACGCGTCAGACTCAAAATCTGATATCCGCAAGGGTGTGGGGGTTCGAGTCCCTCCTGGGGCACCATCTCTGTTGATTTATCTGGTTTTATTCGTGCCGTGTCCCAATTTATGTCCCTCTTAGCTTTCGCATATTTATACCACCCGGCTCGCAGGCAAGGAGGACGCCTATGGGCAGGGGTTTCCCCGACCCCCGGCTGAGCCCCGCGGGCGGGGCATCCCGCGATCCCACGATGTAGCCCCAAGGAACTGTTTTCCATCCACCCGCTGGATGGAAACGGGTCGCTCCCCGAAGTGGTGGCCTCGTGCTTGGGCGTTATTCCCGCCTTGCTATTTGGCGCCTGGGTTCTCGTTCCGACCTCCTGCCATGCGCCCCAACCTTCGCTGGTACCCGGAAGATAGTCCGCGGACCTTCACAGAGAATTCAGCCAGTAGGCGCCGATGGGCAGAACCAAGTTGTGCGTAGGTCATCACTTGGCATGACCTGACGGACCCCTTCCTCTAAGATTTCCTGGTCGTTTTCGCCGCGATAAGTGGGCCGCGAGCGAGAGAGCGACAAGAGGGGGACTGATGCAAGTTCATCAGACGGCGTTTGTGAGCTTGCGGAATCGGCGCTGGCTTGTTGAAGGCGTCACACAATCGACGTTCAATGGATTGAGCCTGACCTGTATCGATGACGACGCTGGCGGGGAGGCTTTGACCGTCGTAGCCGATGCGGAGATCGGCCTCCTTACCGACGAAGCCGATTCCTGGTCGGCAGTCGCTCAATCCGGGACGGATGACCCCGAGGCTTTCCGCGCCTACATGCGCTCATTGACATGGCGCACGTCGACCGCTGCGGATCGCAAGCTCTTCCAGTCCCCATTCCGAGCCGGCATCCGAATGTCAGCCTATCAGCTCCTACCCCTAAAGAAGGCCCTTCAGCTCCCTCGAGTCAATTTGCTCATAGCTGACGACGTCGGTCTCGGCAAGACGATCGAGGCCGGCCTTGTTATGCGCGAGATGTTGCTGCGCGGGCGCATCGATTTCATGCTGGTGGCGGCGCCGCCGTCGATGACGATCCAGTGGCAGGAGGAGCTTGAGGCTAAGTTCGGCCTAACCTTCACGATCATCGATCGTGAGCATGTCGCGCGCATGCGGCGGCTGCACGGCTTCGGTGTGAATCCATGGCTCACCGGCTCACGCTTCATCATTTCGCACCGTCTGTTGACCGAGGAGCCCTATATCGCCGGCCTACGCGACGACATCCTCAAGGAGATGCGCCCGCGCGCTTTGCTGATCCTGGACGAGGCCCACCATGCCGCGCCGGCCAGCGGACAGAAATACGCTATCGACAGCCAGTTTACGAAAGCAGTCGATAGCCTCGCAAGCCGCTTTGAACACCGGCTATTCCTGTCGGCAACGCCCCACAACGGGCACTCGAACAGCTTTTCGCGACTGATGGAGATGCTCGATCCGCAGCGATTCACCCGCGGTGTGCCCATCGAGCAACGAGACCTCCACCCTGTCATGGTGCGGCGCCTCAAGTCGGACCTCGTCAATTCTGGCGAGAGGTTCCCCACGCGCGTCGTCGAGCCCATTGTGCTTGAAGGTCTGCCCGCCGCCACCCCCGAGCTTGAACTCTCGCGCATGCTAGCCGCCTACGGGGATCTGCGAGATCAGCGCGTCGATAAGCTGCCGGCTCAAGAGAAGGCCAGAGCAAAGATCTTGTTCATCGGTCTCCAGCAAAGGCTTCTGTCCTCAATCCGGGCATTTGCCAGGACGCTTGAAGCGCACCGGCGCGGGCTCGATAAGTTGCTCGGCGACCCGGGCGAGGAGTATCTGCAGGGTGCAGCGCCTGTGGAGTTCGTCAATCGCGATGCCGAAGCAGGCAGCGAGGAATTGCCGCTCGACGACAATCAGGACGATAATGCCACGTCAGAGCAGCAAGATGAGTCCAAGCTGGCCGAGGCAGCCACCGTTGCGGGCGCTCACAACGCCACCCGCGAGCAACTCGAGACTGAGCTGGCGGCCGTCGATGCCATGCTTAAGCTCGCCCGGGTGCATCGTGACAAGCCGGACGAGCGTTCAAAGTGGCTGATCAACTGGATTAGGGCTCATCTCCTCGACGGCCGGGCATGGGGCACGCGGCGCCTGATCGTCTTCACCGAGTGGGAGGACACGCGACTCTGGCTGCAGGGCCAGCTCAATGCGGCGCTGTCCGATACTGATGGAGCCGAGGACCGCATTCGCGCCTTCACCGGCACTACCAGCCAGGATCGACGCGAGGACATCAAGCAGGCCTTCAATCGCGATCCAATCAAGGAGCCGCTGCGCATCCTGCTCTGCACCGATGCCGCCCGGGAAGGCATTAACCTGCAGATGCACTGCGCCGATCTCATCCACATGGACCTGCCGTGGAATCCATCCCGCCTCGAGCAGCGCAATGGTCGCATCGACCGTAAGCTCCAGCCCTCACCAGAGATCCGCTGCCGCTATTTCGTCTATGCGCAGCGGCCCGAGGACATCGTCCTGCAGGCGCTGGTCGAAAAAACGGAGACGATCCGGTCTCAGCTCGGTGCTTCCGGGCAAGTGCTAGAAGCCCGCATTGCCGAGCGTCTGGCGCTGGAGGGTATCGACACCAAGGGTGCCCGCCGACAGGCGTCCCTGATCCGCGACGCGCATGACGCCGAACGTCAGACCCGCGTCACGGCCGACATGGACGACGAGACCGTCGCTCGCCGCAAGCGCATCGACAAGGAACTGGCCGAGCTGCGCACTGACCTAGACAAGTCGCGCAAGGCGGCTGGCGTCGATCCCACGGAGCTACGCCACGTCACCAAGATTGCGCTCTCGCGTCTCGGCGTCGATCTCGACAAGGGCCAAGCCACCCAGGGCCGCGGCATTGCCACCTTCGCCCTCGATCCAGACCATGAAGCCTTTGCGCGCGACCCTTCTTGGCGGCCGGCGTTAGATGATCTCCGTGTGCGGCGGCGCAAGGCCGGCGAGCAAATCCATCAGTGGCGCCGCGACACACCCGTCCGCGCCCTCGCCTTTGAGCCGCCCATCGCCGAGGACGACACAGACCTGCCGGATGTCACCCAGGTTCACCTCGAGCACCGCTTCGTGCGGCGCCTCATCGCGCAGTTCCTATCCTACGGCTTCCAGGCCTCGCTCAACCGCGCCACGGTCATCTCCAGTCCTGCGGCCCAAGCCCGCGTTATCCTGCTGGCGCGCCTCACTTTGTTCGGGCCCGGCGCTACACGGCTTCACGGCGAGATCATTCCCGTCACAGCCACGTGGTCCGACATCGATCGGATCAAGAAGCCTCTGCGCCCGCTGAAAGAGACCGGCCGGGACGCGACCATGAGTGAACTGGAGCAGGCTCTGAAGCTGGCCCGCCAGCCGAACGCCGACAAGATCGCGCAGATGTCAGCCACCGCCGCCCAGGACATTGCCGACCTTCGCCCTGCCCTCGAAGTCGAGGCGGCCGAGATCATAGCGACTGAGACCAAGGAGCTGGAAAAGATAGCCGCCGCCGAGGCCAAGTCGTTGCGCGAGCTGCTCGAGGCGCAACGCCGCCGCATCATTGACACCGAGAAGACGGCCGCAGCACCCACCTTCGACTTCGACACTGGTAACGCCAAATCCCAGCAGGAAGAGCGCCGCCAGTTCGATCTCGACCGCCGCCATTGGGGCCGTAAAATCGAGCGCCTCGAGCGCGACATCGAGGTCGAGCCCCAACGCATCCTCGACAGCTACAAGGTCCGCGCCCACCGCATCGAGCCGGTTGGTCTCGTCTATCTCTGGCCCGAGACGAACTAAGGGGGACAGCCATGACCATCGAGCCCCACTTCGACCGCGACACCGAGTGGCTGCAGCTCGCGCCGCCCGTTGGCCTTGTCGTCTCCGCACTGGCGCTGAAGGAGGTAGGCCTTGTCGCGTCCCGCCAGTCGCCCGTCGACACCGCAAACGTCGTGCCACACACCTCCGAGGTCGACGAAGGCCCCGTACTCGCCGACCCCTGGAAATTTTTCAACGAGATCCTCGGCTGGCGCGCGACCGATGTGGCCGGCGCTCCCGGCGGCCCGCCGCTCCCGACCGATGGCAGCTTGACCGCGCATCTCGCCGACATTGGCACCACCATCGAGCCCACCTGGGCAATGCGCGCGCCCAGAGGCGCCGACACCAACGGCCAGCCACAGCTTCTCATCCGACTCGAGGCCACCGGCGTCGATCCTGACGCCAAGCGCGCCCTTGATGGCTGGGAGGCGACGCCCCAGCAGCGCTTCGAGCGCCTGCTGCGCGAGACCCGAATCCACGCCGGCCTCCTCGTCACCGACACGGAGATCCGTCTCGTCTATGCACCGCAGGGCGAAACGTCCGGCTGGCAGGCCTTCCCGATCCGCCCGCTGGCCAGCGTCCCTGGCCGGCCGATCCTCGGCGGGCTCAAGCTGCTGCTCGACCGCACCCGCTTCTTCGGAGAGCCAGGCCAGCGTCTCACCGCCCTCCTCAAGCGATCGCGGGAGGCCCAGGCCACCGTATCCACTGAGCTGTCGGCCCAGGTGCTCGGCGCCCTGCATGAGCTGAACCGCGGCCTCCTCACCGCCGACCACCGCGCGCATACCGGACTCATCACCGACCTCGCACGCGATCGGCCGCACCATCTCTACGAGGGTCTGCTTACGGTCCTAATGCGACTCGTCTTCGTGCTCTACGCCGAGGACCGCGACCTCATACCCTCCGCCACCTCGCGCGAGGCGCGCTGGCTCTACGACCAGGGCTACTCGGTGCGCGGTCTTTTCGCCCGCCTCACCGCCGACGAGGCGCTGAACCCCGACACCATGGACGAGCGTGTCGGCGGCTGGGGCCAGCTTCTGGCGCTGTTCCGGCTGATCCACAAGGGCCACGGCTCGGGCTTCGTCCGCGGCCGCGGCGGCAAGCTGTTCGATCCGGACGCCTTCCCGTTCCTTGAGGGCCGACGCGCTAAGGCGGACCCGCCTGTCGTGATGGCCGTCAGCGACGGCTGCCTGTTGCGCATCTTGCGCGGGCTCATGGTGCTGCGCGGCGAGCGGCTCTCATATCGCGCGCTAGACGTCGAGGCGATCGGCTCGGTTTACGAGACGGTGATGGGCTTCACGGTCGAGACCATTAACGGCGCGACGGTCGCCATCAAGGCGAACAAGGTACCCGTGTTTGTTGACCTCGACGCAATGGCTGCAATGAACCCCGAGGTGCGCATCAAATATTTGAAGGAGGAGGTCGCCAAGTTCGCGCCGTCCGACCGGCAAAAGCGCGAGATCAAAGCCGCGACTTCCGCGTCCGAGCTTGTCACAGCATTCGGCAACTCGATTGATGAGCGCGGCTCGCCGGAGCGGCGCCCCGTGCCCGCGGGCACGCCGCTGCTTCAGCCGACCGACGAGCGCCGCCGCACGGGCAGCCACTACACGCCCCGCTCGCTCACCTTACCGATCGTGCGCATGCGCTGGAGCCGACGTTCGAGCGGCTGGGACCGGATGCGACACCCTCGCAGATCCTCGACCTCAAAGTGTGCGACCCGGCGATGGGCTCCGGCGCGTTCCTGGTCGAGGCGTGCCGCCAGCTTGGAGCCCGCCTTCAACAGGCGTGGACGCGCTGGCCGGACCAGAAGCCGAAGGTGCTGCCGGAGGACGAGGACGAGGAGCTGCACGCTAAGCGGCTCGTCGCTCAACGCTGCCTCTACGGCGTCGACAAGAATCCGATGGCGACGGATCTAGCCAAGCTGTCGTTGTGGCTCGCCACCCTGGCGCGCGACCACGAGTTCGAGTTCGTCGATCACGCGCTAAAGACCGGCGATAGCCTCGTCGGCCTGACCACCGAGCAGATCGCCGCGACGACGTGGGAGACACATAAGCCGGGTCTGCCGCTGTTTCAGAAGCTGGTGCGCGACCGGATTAAGGAGTCGAGCAAGGGCCGCCAGGAAATCCGCGACGCGCCCGACAACGTGTTTCGCGCCGTGCAGGAGGCGCGGCACAGGAACGCCGAGGAGCGCATCGAGCCGATCCGCGTCATCGGCGATGCGGTGATTTCAGCCTTCTTCGCCGAGGCGAAGGAGAAGGCGCGCCAAAAGGAGCGCGCCCGGATCGAGAGCTTGCTCACCGGCGCGCTCGAAATCAACCTCGTCGAGCTGTTGTCGGCTGCGCGTAGACTGGCCACAAGCGAGCATCCCGTCCGGCCGTTCCACTGGCGGCTCGAGTTTCCGGAGGTGTTCGACGGCAAGGATCCAGGCTTCGACGCTATCGTGGGCAACCCACCGTTTGCCGGCAAGAACACGGTCGCGGCCGGTAGCCGCGCGCACTATCCGGTTTGGCTTCAAACTCTACACAAGGGCGCTCACGGCAATGCCGACATCGCTGCGCACTTCTACCGTCGAGCGTTCGGGCTGTTGAAGACGGAGGGCATGTTCGGTCTGATCGCGTCGAACACGATTGCCCAAGGCGACACGCGCGCGTCGGGTCTCGCGACCATTCTCGCCCGTGGAGGCGCGATTGCACGCGCCACGAGGCGGCACAAGTGGCAAGGGTCAGCTCAAGTGACGACCTCTTTTGTTCATGTTCGAAAGGGCCACGTAGCTGAACCGACTTTGGACGATCGTCAAGTCGAGCGGATTTCTGCCTATCTAGTTGAAGGTGCTCTCGACGCCTCTCCCAAATCTCTGGCTGGTAACTCAGGGAAGGCATTCCAGGGCTCAATTGTCCTTGGGACAGGCTTCACGTTTGATGATGAAGCTTCTGCGAAGGGGGAAGCATCTTCACTCGCAGACATGCAGCGTCTGATCGACAAGGATCCGCGCAACGCAGAGCGCATCTTCCCGTACATTGGGGGCGATGAAGTCAACAACCACCCGCGGCATGGGCATCACCGCTACGTCATCCGCCTGGAGGAACTGACGCTCACCGAAGCTGAGCAGGAAGCACCGGATCTGCTCGGCATCATAAGACTGCTAGTCAAGCCAGAAAGAGACAAGCAGTTAGACAATGCGGACGGGAGGCGCCGCAAACAATTTTGGTGGCGCTGGGGACGGGATACTCCCGCGCTATTCCGAGCGGTATCTACCTTGTCGAAGGTGCTTGTCGTTAGCAGCAAGGCGTCCCCGCAATATTCGATTGCGAGCTTGCCGACAGGTTTGGTTTGTTCGCAGAACCTCAACGTGTTTGCGTTCGCTTCAAACGCAGCATTTTGCACCATGCAAGGGCGTCCTCACGAGCTGTGGGCACGCTATTTTGGCACGACGCTTGAAGATAGGCTGGCCTATGGGCTGTCAGACTGCTTCGCGACCTTCCCTTTCCCGCCTGGCTTCGAGACCGACGCCTCGCTCGAGGTTGCCGGCCAAGCCTATCATGACCACCGCGCCGCCCTCATGATCCGCAACACCCAAGGGCTGACCAAGACCTACAACCGCTTCCATAACCCGGCCGAGGACGATCCCGACATCGTCAAGCTGCGCGAGCTGCACGATGTCATGGACCGCGCCGTGCTCACCGCCTACGGCTGGACCGACCTCGCCGAGCGAATTGCTACCGATCCTGATGCCCACCCTCGCCACCTCACAGAGGACACCGAGGACGACCACAAGTACCAGGGCCGCTACTTCTGGCCCGCCCCCATCCGCGACGAAGTCCTCGCCCGCCTCCTCGCCCTCAATGCCGAACGCGCCGAGCAAGAGCGGCTGGCCGGTGTCGTGGTGGAGAAGGGGGAGGATGAGGGAGAAGATGTCGGGGAGGAGGACTAAGTGATTTTGGACCCCGCTGCTCAAGCAAAAAACAATGGAGCCCCCGCACCCCGTTTGAGCGCGCCTGCTACACGGTCCACGACCATGCCTATGGGACGGGCACCATCGGGATCGACTGGTACGAAATCTCCAATGGCCTCGAATTCATGGGCTTCGAAACGTTTATGCGGACCGAGATCGAAGCAGCGCGGCAGCTTTTACGATTACTCAACGCCAACTTGTCCGGCCGGGCTGACGAGCGCGTCGAATATCCAGCTCCAGAGGAGTAGGTAGTAGATCAGATATGGCGGGCTAGATTTAAGCTGATCTACATTACGGGGGAAAAGACCATGACAACCAGCGTCGATATTCGCACCAAGCTTGTCGACATCCTGCGGCGCGATCTCGTCGGCCCCAGCCCGCAAGACAACGACATCGCGAAGGAGCGCCTCCGCGATTCTCCTTCTCGCTGGTACCTCACCGGTTTTATCGCGCCTGGTGTCGACGCCCCTGAGGCAACATCGGCGGAGGATCCAGATCCCGAGCCGGAAGACGATGACGTCACCCGAGTCGACAACGCCTCGAATGGCGGTGCTGCACCTGACCGCGAGACAGACGATTTTCGCACGCGACGCCGCACGTGGCGGCCATCAGCCATCGGCCTGACGGTGTTGGTGCCCATGGACGTGAAGCACGTGACTGCTGTTGTCACTTGGGGCGACTACCGCACCGAGCCTCCGATTGAGCAGTTTCTGCTGGAGGCTCAGGAGGAGAGCGACGGCCCCGATAAGCGCGATGCGCCGTCGGTTGAGTGGGCGCGAACGCCTCGAAGCGAGCGGGTTGCCGTGCCGATCCCGAACGGCCGCGCCGAGCAGGGAATCATCGTGCCGAACAGCGAGGCGCCGCAACTGCCCGGTGGCGCACTCGAGCTGGCAGCACACGCGCGCCCTTACAAGATCACCATGCCCGATGGATCAGTTGCCGAGTTTCAGGCTCTGACCGTGTTTCTTGTCAACAAGCGCAAGCGCCCACGCCGCCGCTATGAGGACATCAGCTTTGCCTTCCAGGCGCGGCTCGAGCTCGTCTGTGAGCAGGGCTTCGTGCCTCGCGTCGATCTCTCAGGTTACGCCACGGACGACGAGGACCGGCGAGTCGCCGACCTCCACTACGCAGACGCACACGAGTTCGGTGTCGGCCGCAACACGTCGGCAGAATGGCAAACCGTTGAAGGCCGCTGCACGCGTGTAGCGACCTGCCCCCTGCCGACGTCCGAGGTCGAGCGCGTGGCACCGAAGGCGGACTCCGAGTTGCCGGGCGTCGAGTTCGGGATGGAGCGTCTGGCGGAGCTAGCTGCCCAGGGCCCCGGCGCAGTCAGTGCCGCACTCGAGCCGCTCGTCGACCTTTACGCGACGTGGATCGCGCAGCAACTGTCTGGCTTCTCGGACAAAGCGCAGCGTCGTCGCGACACGGCGCAGCGTCTGGTCGCTAACATGCATGTCGCGCGAGACCGAATAGCTGCAGGTATCGACATCCTTAAGAACGATGGCAATGCCCGCCTCGCATTCCGGTTCATGAACGAGGCCGTCTCAAAGGCGGCTAGGCGCCGGTCGCCCCAACTCTATCCAGCCGATGATCCGACTGAGGCTCCGAAGTGGCGGCCATTTCAGCTCGCCTTCGTGCTTCTCAACCTCGCCGGTATCGCGGATCGCCGCAACGACGATCGAGAGATTGTGGATTTGCTATTCTTCCCAACGGGCGGCGGCAAGACCGAAGCTTACCTTGGCCTCGCCGCGTTCAACATCGCGCACCGTCGCATCACGCACTCAGGCCTCACCGGTGCGGGCGTAACCGTGATCATGCGCTACACGTTGCGCCTACTTACGCTCGACCAGCTCGGCCGCGCCGCGGGTGTGATCTGCGCACTCGAGCTCGCACGCCTCGATCCGGCGAATGTGGACGGCAAGGGCATCAAGTTGCTCGGCGACTGGCCAATTGAGATTGGTCTCTGGGTCGGCGCAGCGGCCTCGCCGAATCGGATGGGTGGTAAAGGCGATGTCGGCGACGACACCGCGGTCACGCGCGTGCGGAAACACCGCCAAGACCCGAAGCGGAACCCGGCACCGGCACCGATCAAATCCTGCCCGTGGTGCGGCTCCGATTTCACGCACGAATCCTTCAACTGCACCCCGAACAACGAACGCCCTACAAATCTTGCGATCCGCTGTGTCAATGGCGACTGCGACTTCTCCGAGGAACGCCCGTTGCCGATCGTCGTTGTCGACGAACCAATCTATCGGCGACTCCCGGCCTTCATCGTCGCGACCGTGGATAAATTCGCCGCACTACCCTGGGTCGGGGACTCCGGCGCATTCTTCGACCACGTAGACCGTAGCGATGCTCATGGTTTCTACGGCGCAGCGCGGCCGGTCGGTGGCACCAAGCTCCCCGGCGGCGCCAAATTGCTCCCACCTGACCTGATCATTCAGGACGAGCTGCATCTGATCTCCGGTCCACTCGGAACGATTGCAGCATTGTACGAGGCAGCCATTGATCGACTTGCCACCCGCGAGGTCGAAGGCAAGCGTGTCCGCCCAAAGATCGTCGCATCCACCGCAACTGTTCGGCGGGCAAGCACGCAGATCAAAGCCCTATTCGATCGCGAGATAACTCAGATCTTTCCGCCACCCGGGCTGACGCGAGGTGACAGCTTCTTTGCCGTCACCGAAGACACAAGGAAGTCACCGGCTCGCCTCTACCTGGGCGTCGCCGCACAGGGACGCGGACCCAAGCTTATCTTCCTGCGCGTGCTGCTGACCATGCTAGCCGCAGCGAAGGCCGAGTATGAGCAACTGCCAACAGACCAGCGCAAAGCCGTCGATCCCTACATGACGGCACTCTGCTATTTCAATGCGCTGAAAGAGCTTGGCGGCGCCTTGCGCATTGTGACGGACGAAGTGGCGAGCGGTCTTCAGAGCTATGGCCGCCAGCGCCGTCGCATAGATCCCCCAGATCAGCAATTCCATGATCGCGTCATTGGAGAGACGCTCGAGCTGACGTCGCGGGTTTCGACAGACGATGTCGCGGAGGCGAAGAAGCGGCTCGAATTGGCGTTCGGATCGGAGGGCAAGACTGTCGACGTGGCGCTGGCTACGAACATGATCTCTGTCGGGCTCGACATCACCCGGCTCGGTTTGATGGTGGTGCAGGGGCAGCCAAAGACGGCGTCCGAATATATTCAAGCGACCAGCCGTGTTGGCCGCGACCACAATCGCCCCGGCCTCGTCATCACGGTGCTGAATCTCATGAAGCCGCGAGACCGGACGCACTTCGAGCACTTCACCCAGTTCCACCGGACATTCTATCGCGCAGTCGAGGCAACAAGTGTAACACCGTGGGCAGCGCGCGCGTTGGACCGATCACTGGCTGCTTTGGTCGTCACACTTGCTCGACATCTCGATTCACGAATCTCTCCGGAGACCGGAGCAGGCGAGATCGCGCGGCGGGCTGCGACTGTGCAGGCACTTACCGACACCCTGCTGCAGCGCGCACCCGCCCACGCCATCGCGGGCGGGCATCAGACCCTGCAGAACGGCATCACCGAGCTGGTAACCGCATGGGAGGATACAGCCCAAGACTTTGTGGGCGATGCGTTCACTTACAGTCAGGACAAGCGCCTTCTCAGCTACCCGCTGGACCCCCGAAATCAAACCCTGGCGCCGCATCACCGTCGCTTCGAGGCGGCTCGCTCTATGCGCGACGTTGAGCCGAGCGTGGCACTGAAGTTGCGCGATCCTTACGGCAATTCAGTCAAGGAGTAACGGCCATGAAAAACGTGCTCCGCTTGAGCCAACTCATCAGCACCTTCGGCCCAGGTTCGATGGTCGACCTGCCCACGCGGTCGGTGATCATCAGCGGCCTCGACCGCTGGGACATCCGCGACGACAAAGTCTCCCGCGTTATCAGCGAGCCGCGCCTTCAGCGGCTGCTGGAGAAATCGATGCGCGACGCTGGGCGCCTCGCGCCAGACAGTTCTATCGCATTGCGAACTCCGCCCGTGAACACCGAAACCCAGGCCTACGGTGACCCGCCTAGCGTCGATGCTATGGTCTTTCCCGAATTGTTCGTTTGTGAGCGAATGGAAGGCGACCGCGCAGGAGACATCCGACGTCGTCGCCTCGTCTTGTGGCAAGCTCTCGACAACAATACGACTAAGCGCAAGTACCGCTCGCCTGATGATGACAAGCTCGTCGACGTTTCGCCGATCCGCTTTGTAGGTGCCTGCGGAAATGGTCACATCGACGATATCGACTGGCGATGGGCCGTGCACTTGGGAGATCAATGCAGTCGTCCCATGTTTCTCGAGGAGCGGGGCACGAGCGGCGCCCCCGCGGACACCGCAGTCGTGTGCGAATGCGGGAGACGGATCACCCTGCAGGAAGCCAACATTGAGGGAAGGCTTGGCAAATGCCGCGGAAACCGACCTTGGCTCGGGCGGGACAAGAAGGAAGAGTGCGGCAACCACCTGAAGCTGCTGACGCGAACGGCCACTAACACCTATTTTTCGCAGGTCGCGACGGTCATCTCACTACCACAAGGCGATGACAATCTTGCAAGAGCGGTCGACGCTGCATGGGAAAACCTCCGATCGGTCGAGAGCGTTGATGAGCTGAAGGTGCTCTTTAAGCTTATACCAGGCGTGACAGGTGCGCTGTCCGGCCATCACCTCGATGCATGTTTCGCGCACATTCTAGCGCGCCAACGCGAAGAAATTGGTGACGCAAACCTTTCGCCTCGGATTGCCGAGTTCGACCTCCTGGCTTCGGGCCGTGATGTCATCGGCAACCCCGCGCGAGACTCTCGCCTCTATGCGACGACGCTGCCGCGTAGTGACTGGGAGCAGCCGTCGTCTCCGATGCCTCTCATTCGAAACGTCGTAGCGGTTCACCGGCTCCGCGAGGTTTCCTGCATTTACGGCTTCACGCGCGTCGAGCCAGCTCCCACGATTGAGGACGACATCGAGGAAGTTCGGCTTGCCGTCTCTGGTGCACCGCTCGCTGAGACGCTCGACTGGCTCCCAGCTATCGAGCAGTTTGGCGAAGGAATCTTCATCCACATTGACCCGACGATCGTTGAACAATGGCTGGCGAAACCAGAGGTCGCCGTCCGAGGCAACCAGCTACTCGCTGGCTTCGACAGATGGAAGGCAGGCAATGCCGCCCGCGCCAAGATCAAATATCCTGGCCTCGCCTACGTGCTTCTGCACAGTCTCAGCCACGCGATGATGATCGAGGTAGCGCTCGAGAGTGGCTATCCCGCCAGCTCCATCAAGGAACGGATCTATGCGCTGCAAGGCATGGAAGATGGGCGGCAGATCCGCAGGCTGGGAGTGCTCATCTATACCGCCTCAACCGGCGCACAAGGAACGCTGGGCGGCCTCGTGGGCTCAGCTCCCAGGGTTGTACAAATTCTGGTGAATGCTCTCGCCCGGATAAGTATCTGCTCGAACGACCCAATCTGTGCTGATCACGATCCTGCCAGCACGAACGACGATCGCAGCCTTCATGGTGCGGCTTGCCACGGTTGCCTGCTCGTCGCCGAGACGAGCTGCGAAAAGCGCAATGAGTTCTTGGACCGTGCGCTGCTCATCGAAACTATGGCGTCGAACTCAGCCTCTTTCTTCGAGTGACAGCACGCTTCTTTACGGAACCGTCAGCTTCCGATTTGGAGCAACATGGTGCACACCGACGTCGATCTGGGCAAGCTGACGAGCGGCCGAACAGCCCCTAGCCGATGAGTAGGGGCCGGCCCCGCTTTATCTGGCCGGCGCGACGCGGGGTGATCATCTCCCCCGGCGGGCTATAATCTCGTCGAACTCACCTCTGCCAATGGCAGAGTTGCCATGAACTCTCGCCGCGGATCTCGTACCGTTGGCATCAACCGCGGCGGGAAGTCCCTCACCAATCGTCGATGAGCAGCCTACTCGGCTCTCCTCGCGTCATTTGATAGCCCATCCGAACTGCCCGTCGCGGATATCAGGATAGGGCGGTAGCGACGTTTCAGGCCCGGGCCCAGCGAGGAATGCCGCTTTGGCATCCATGTATCGCTCATAGGCAGCGATCGCGGCGCGCTCGGCGGGCGAAAATGTCATCTGGCATCTCCGAGTAGCCGACATCTCGAGAGGCGATTAGGTTGGCCTCATAAAGAAAACATGTGGCTCCGTACTCGGAAGTCGCGCGTGACCTTCGCTGGACACTGTTCGGGTCTTGATGGAGCTTGGTCCGGATAGCGCCCTGAGGACCCCCATGCATAGCATGTCATATTTCGCCTCGCCGACGCCTTTGGCCTCTGCGGTCTCGTCGTTGATCCTTCTTTTTTTGCTGGCCCTAATCTACGCCCTGGTATCGGCCTTGACGCGCAGGCCCAGGGGGAAGGCGACTGGTGACATAGCCCTAGGACGGTTCTCGGCACGCTTGCGCAGCATCGACCGCGCCATCATCCATGGCGTGGCTTATGTGACTGGCACACGTGACCCTGCCCCCTGAAAGGTACCCGCTTGTTTGTTAGTCTGTCGCCCATTTTGGTCTGAGCCCCAACGTGCCCTCATTCGGAACTAGAGTTTTCGGTCTTTGACGCCGCTGGCGGGCTGGTATCGCCGGCGGGATTCAGTAGCGCGATCGGGACCTTGTTCCCGATCGCTCCGTGCGGCCGTACCTCGTTGTAGTCTCTACGCCAGCACTCAAGCTTCTCCCTCGCATCAGCCAGTGTCATGAACCAGTGCGCGTTCAAGCACTCCGCACGCAGCAGCTCAGCCGTACGCTCGAAGTTCACGCTCCTTCCGCGGTGACCAAAAAAGACGCCCAGGAAACCGACTGGTCTCTTGGGCGATTATAATCGACCGACTACGGGTAGTTGTTACTTCCTCTTCCTCGCCTCTTCTTGCCGACGCCGTTCGGCTTCGGCCTTCCGCTGCTCTTCCTGCTGCTTCTGCAGCTCCCTCTCGAACGCACGCTGCCGCTCTTCATCCTTCTTGGCGGCGTCACGCAGCCTTTCTGTGAACGTCTGTGCGTTCGCGGTCGAGACGATCGCACCGACGTCGACGACTGTGCTCAATGCAGCCAGTCCGGCGCCCAGCACCGCAGCCCGCAGTCCATTGTTGACGATCCTGATCATGTCGATACTCGTAGCGAGTTGGCAGCCGCGATGGGCTGTGTGATCACGATCGTGTCGACCATCTTTTGTGCGGCAAGCGTCTGTGACGGCAGCAAGGCAGTCAAACTTTGTGGAAGTGCCGTAATTTTCCGGAAGATGCCGATGTCATTTTTTGTGGCCTTGATTTGGGCGGCACATCCACAATTTGTAGTCGCCAGGGAAACCGCTGAGAGACTTCCAGATGGTCGCGTATTCGCCTCTTGCTGGCCTCTATACGTTCGCTGCCGAATGGACCACAATTTCGAAAGAACTCCTGCTGGAGAAGCCGTGGAACTTCGAGAAGCATGGTTCCGCTCCTCAGGGTGCTCACAAAGCGATTACCGATCTGAGCATCGCGGCACTGTTCAGCGTCGCCGCTGCTCGTTCGGATGCCCGCGACACCCGAATGGTCAGCAGGGGCGATCTCTGGCGTGAGTGGCTCGAGGAGGATCTCAGGCCGCACGGCATGACGATCGAAGAACTTCGTAAGATCAATGGTGCTCATGCGAAAGCCGTCAAGCGCGTCAAGGCTCAGATCGCCCGCGACATGAGCCACTTGGTGTTCTTCGAGCTGTTCGACTACAAGCCGGGCGGAGTGTACCAGCTGACGGCAAAGGGTCTCGAGGTGTTCAAGCGACTGGAGAACGTTTCATGCCCGGTAGAGTAATCTTGCGATCCGCAGTGATTGCGGTTGTCGCCATGTTGCTTGCTTTGACCGCACCGTCGTTCGACTGCGGGGCATCTGGCACAGTGTGCACGGCGACTCCGGCCCAGGCCATTCCGACGGGGATGATTAAGCCGAACTAAAACATCTGCCGTCGCAATAGTTGCGCGAGCCCCTTCGTAACAGGGCCTTCTGCCAACGTGCCGGTTAGGGTGTGCGTAGCTGAGCAAGGATTTCACGCGCTGAGCGTACTGGACCGCCGTCGACGACGTCCGCATTGCCGGACATCCAGCCTCGCGGCTCGACGAGCTCTTGCCGTGGCACTGGAACGCGCCGAACGCAGTCAGCCGAGCCGTTTGAAAAGCGCCGCGCCTGCGGTGCTCACCGGATGCCTACACAGTATCAGGCCTGCGATACTCAGGACGCCATCGTCCGCGATCACATCGCCCAAGTCGTACTACTATTTGGCCGCAAAGAGACACGGGCCCAAAACCGTGCCCGCAAGCCGCACCGAAACCGTCTCGGTCGACCACTCATCGGTTTCGCGACCACGTAACCCGCGGACACCACGGGCGAAGTTCGAGCCTCGGACCAAAACACATTTTTATCAGTGACATCAAGTAGTTAGTTGGCGGTGGAGGCAGTCGCGAGCGAGACGGTCTCTGGCCTTCAGAAGCCCGAAATCCGAAAAAACAGGGAACTTTGGCCCTTTACGGGCTTGAAATCGTCGCCCGGACGCGGAAATTACACGTAATTTCAATAGCTTAACCCAGATTTAGGCCCAAAAAATAACAGGGAATTTTAAGCGCGCATCAGGGAAGCCTTATCGCGGAACAGGGACCACTCATCGTCAAAACAGGGATTGCCAAGCGCACTCCGCCGGCGGCTTGTTGCGAACTCACGCTCGAGACGTACTTCCGTCGGCGGCTAGCCAGGCAGCGTAACGCCACGCCTGCGACCATTATGTGGCGGGGAAAACCGGGCGAGGCCGCCCGCGCATGGCCTTCGGCCGCCCCCGCCACATAACGTCAGCCGACACATAAGAACGGATCGGCGCCGAGCGCCACTTGCACGATCGTCGACAGGCCATCGGCCTGCTTGCGGAAATCCACCGGCTTCGTCGCCAAGGGCTGTGCAGAAGACCAAGCGAGTAGTCTACACGGTATATCGAAGCGGCGGTCGCGGGCGGTTCTGATCGGCTGCCTCTACCTGCCGAACGGCAATCCGCAGCCCGGCCCGAAGCTCGACTACAAGCTCGCGCGGTTCGAGCGGCTCATCAAGCATTGCGCGTCCATCCGACGGGTTGGGGTGCCTGCTGTGCGGGCCGGTGACTACAACGTCGTGCCAACCGAATTCGACATCTACGAGGACCACTCCTACGCCGATAATGCTCTGCTACAGCCGGAAAGCCGCAGAGCGTATGCCCGGCTGATCAAACAAGGCTGGTCCGACGCACTGCGAAAAATTGCACTCGAAGGAACGCGTTTACACGTACTGGAGCTTATCTTCGGAACCGATGGCCGCGCAACAAGGGTCTGCGGCTCGATATCTATCAAGTGGGACAGTCGATCATCCTGCCGGAGACCGCCACCTCGATATACCGGCTCTGCGTATCCTCGGGATGGCCCGGCAGAGCGGTCCGCGTTACGTCCGTCGCCCTGGCCTTTTCCAGGATGGCGACACCGTACCAAGTCGGCACTGATCTTTGTGCGGATGCACACGCGAAACACTCAGTGCACGCCAAAAACAGCAACTGCGCCAACGCGTTCCGATCGAACGGCTGTCTGTCGCATGCAACCGCGCTTGCCTTAACCAAGACTTGGCGATTGGGCCTCTTTCCAATTGCTTTTGTTGTGAATTGAAAACGCAACGAAAATTGCAGATCCCGCGTTGTTACGGCCTCGTCATTTGACATTGCATATCAGCATTGCGAAAACAGCATGGCGTGAGTGGCACCGTCGTGTTCGGCAGAGAAGAAAATTCCGCCGGCCATCAACGCTAGGGAGGTATCAAAATGGAAAGACGAGTCGCACTGGTATCCGCAGTGGCGTTAATGCTCGCTGTTGCTCCGTCGGCAATGGCGGCCGACGTCAAGCTTCCGAATCAGCTTTCGTGGACCGCCTACGAGTCTGGTTCGTCCGGCTACACTCAATCCGTCGCCATCGGAAACATGCTGAAGAAGCGCTATAATACCGAAGTGCGCCTCATCCCGGGGAAGAACGACGTATCGCGAATGACGCCGTTGAAGGTTGGCCAGTCCAGCATCTGCGCTTGCGGTATCGCCGCCTACTACGCGCAGGAGGGCGTGCTGATGTTCGCCGAAAAGGCATGGGGTCCGCAGCCGATCTATAATCTCTTCAACAACAACGGAAGAAACGGGCAAACGCTCGCTGCCTCAGAGCAGTCGGGCATCAAATCGGCCGCCGATCTCAAAGGCAAGCGCCTGACATGGGTCAAGGGAGCGCCAGCCCTAAACCGCAATATGGAGGCCTTTTTGGCCTTCGGCGGGCTGACTTGGGGTGACGTCAACAAGGTCGAGGTGCCCGGCTGGGGCCAATCCATTGACGCCGTGATCAACGGACAGGCTGACGCAGCGTGGGGTTCGACCGTCTCGAGCAAATTCGCACAGCTCGTGTCATCGCCCCAAGGTCTGTTTTACCCGCCGCTGCCTCACGACGACAAGGTAGGGTGGCAGCGCGCTTTGAAGATAACGCCGTGGTGGATTCCGACGAAAGTCGAGATCGCTGTTCCCGGCTACAAAGGGCCGCTGCCCTACCAAGGCGCAAACGTCCCCTATCCCATCTTTGTCGCCACGAAAGCGACTTCGGACGACATCGCGTACGGGCTCACCAAGGCCGTGATGGAGCATTACGACGACTTCAAGGATGGCGGCCCAGGTATGGACGGGTATGAGCTAAAGGCTCAGACATTCGAGTTCCGGTTTCCGTTCCATCCGGGCGCGATCAAGTACTTCAAGGAGAAAGGCGTCTGGAAACCGGGGCACGACGAGCACAATGCTCAGCTCGTGAAGCGCCAGGAGATATTGGCGCAGACGTGGAAGAGTTTCGAGAGCAAGAACCCACCGGCCGATCAATTTGCCGACGCGTGGACTAAGGCCCGAGCCGAAGCCTTGAATAAGGCCGGCATGGAAGTCATTTTCAACTGATATCAGACCCCGCCCGCCTAAAGCGCGCGCTCTCTCGCAGCTGATGGAGAGCGCGTACGGCACCGGCATTCCTTTCATCCGACCAGGACTGGGGCTCGCACCAATGGCGATCGACGTCATCGAAGGTGAGAAGGCCGCAACAGCCGCCGAGCTGAGCAATCAGCGGACGCTGGGGCTGTGGATGCGCTTCACGGTAGCGCTCGCTGCCATCGGCTCAGTGACCCTGTCAGCCTACCTGATTTTCGGCCTCGGGCCAATTCTCGGCACCTGGGTGCCGCTTGAGACTCAGTACTTTTACATGATGCTGGGCCTGCTGCTCCCAGTCGTTTTCCTCATTTATCCGAAGCTCGCGAGCGGGCGCGATCGGTTGGATTGGTACGACGTGGTTTTCGCGCTGATTGCGTTTGCCGCGCCGATGTACTTCGCGATCCGCGGCGACGACATGCTGAACGAGGGATGGGAATACAGTGCCCCACTGCACGCCAAGGTGCTGGCCTTCATCGTTTGGGGTCTGGTGCTCGAGGCACTTCGGCGCGCGGGCGGCACCGCCATCTTCTTGATCTGCCTTGTCGTCTCGGTTTATCCGATCTTCGCGGGTTGGGCACCCGGTGTTCTCTACGGCCAGTCCGTTTCGCCGGAGGTGACGGCTGGCTTCCACATTTTCGGCACCGAGAGCGTGCTTGGCATTCCAATGAGCGCCTTTGCCAACCTCGTCATCGGGTTTCTCGTGTTCGGGGTGGCGCTGCAGATGACGGGCGGCGGGGCCTTCTTTCTCAACCTCGCCTTTTCGATGCTCGGTCATCACCGAGGAGGCCCGGCCAAGGTGGCCATCTTCTCCTCGGGTTTGATGGGCTCGATGTCGGGGAGCGTCATCACCAACGTCCTGACCACGGGCGTACTGACCATCCCTGCGATGAAACGCGTCGGATTTCGCCCGGCCTATGCGGGAGGCGTCGAGGCATGCGCCTCGACCGGCGGCGTCCTGATGCCACCCGTAATGGGCGCGACGGCATTCGTGATGGCCACCTTCATCGACGCGCCCTACTCGGAGATCGTCGTCGCTGCAATCTTTCCCTCGGCTCTCTACTATCTCGGACTGTACGTGCAGATCGACGCCTACGCTGCCCGGTACAAGATGAAGGGCCTACCGGTCTCGGAACTCCCGTCTCTGCTCCAGACGCTCAAGGAGGGCTGGTATTACGTCGCCGTATTCGTCGTTTTGATGGTCATGCTTCTGTATCTACAAAGAGAAGCCCAGGCGCCATACTATGCGACGGTCGCCTTGCTGCTCATCAATCAGTTCAACGCCAAGCATAGATGGAACCTCGCCAAGTTCGGCGATTTCATCGTGGCCGTGGGCCGGCTCTTTGCAGAGCTCGCGGCCATCCTTGCCGGCGTCGGCCTCATCATCGGCGCGCTCTCGCTGTCGGGCAAGATCGGCAGCCTCACTTATGCTCTGGTCCAAGTCGCAGGGGACAATGTCCTCTTACTCCTGGTCATGGGCGCGATTACGAGCTTCATCCTCGGTATCGGGATGACGGTGACGGCGGCGTATCTGTTTCTCGCCGTGACCCTAGCGCCCGCTCTCATCGGCCAGGGCCTCGATAAGATGGCGGTGCATCTCTTCCTGTTCTACTGGGGAATGATCTCATTCATCACGCCGCCGGTTGCACTGGGAGCCTATGCCGCCGCGTCGATTGCCAAATCAAATCCGATGACGACCGGCTTCGAGGCCATGCGGCTCGGCTCGATCATCTACTTCGTCCCGTTCTTTTTCGTCCTCAATCCTGCATTGATTGGGCGCGGACCTTGGGCGGAGATCGTGATCGTGCTGGCGACCGCCGTTGCCGGGATCGTCGTCATTTGTGGCGCGCTGCAGGGCTATCTGTGGGGAATGGGCTCACTGGACGGCAACGTGCTCGCGTGGCCGGGCCGGTTTCTGCTAGTCCTCGCGGGCATCTTCCTGCTGCTGCCTGGCAACACCATGATCGGTTACACACACGTCCAGCTGCTTCAGGTTTCCGCGGTGCTGGGGGCTGCGGGACTGGCCCTCGCTTGGCTCGGGCGTGGCCGGGGAGAGCCTGCACCGGCCGAGCCGGCCTAAACGCCCTCGGTCCATCGCAGCCGATCAAGCAGAAGTCCAGAGCCCGCTGCGGGGCGAAGACGCGGTCGGGGCAGCTCTGCCGTCGTCCTGGCCTCGGACGCGGCGGTCGATGCGGCAACCACGGCGGCCTGTCGACAGGGCCCATCGGCTGCAGGCCGAAAGAGGATCGTTGGCGCAGAAGAAGCGGTGGGCCAGGTTCCGCGATACGGGAGAGGGGGTCTCAGGGTTAGCTGCGATCCGCAAAGGAGGTTCGTCATGAAGATCATCAGCGGCGGCCAAACCGGAGTCGATCGTGCGGCACTCGACGTTGCCATCGAGCGAGACATGGAGTGGGGCGGGTGGTGCCCAAAAGGTGGCTGGGCCGAGGACCTGATTAATCCGCCCGGCGTGCTGGCCAAATACCCGCACCTGAAGGAGACGCGGCTGCCCAATCCGTTGCAGCGCACCGAGTGGAACGTGCGCGACAGCCACGCTGCGATGATTATCATGGACGCCTGAGGTGTGTCCGCCTCGATCGGGACGCAGCGCGCAAACGAATGGACGCGCAAACATGGGAAGCCCGAGTTCGTGGCCTCCATCGATGACAAAATGGCAGCCGCTCATGCCGCTACCTGGCTTAAGGCGCAGCAGGCGCGATTTGGTTCGGCGATGACGCTCAGCATTGGCGGACCACGACGAGGCTCCAGATATCTACGCGCCGGCAAAGAAGCTGATCATCGACATCCTTTCCCTCGCCGCATGAGCCACTGTAACTGGTCAGCGAGGGCGATCCCCGCTGGAGATCAGAACCGGGATGCAACCAGTGAGCCCGGAACGTCATCCAGGATACCAGCGAGGATCTCGGGAATCTCGACGACGGCGCGGTTGCGGAGCGCCAGCGCGCGAGTTCGATAAGCGGTCAGTGTGTCGTCGCTCGTGAGGTAGGCCAGCGCCTTATCAATTTCCGAGAAGCTCTTGAGTGCAATGCCGACGCCTCGCTCCTCCACACAAGTTGCATTGTACCGCTCTTGGACGAGCGTGCGCCCGTTGATCTCCGCATCACAGGCAGTCCGTACGGCAACAGCTCGTTGAGCAGCGAGGCCGGGTGCTCAGCGATGCGGGCGAGCACGTCGGCGAGCCAAGCCTGCGGGTCGATGTCGTTCAACTTCGCCGTGACGATGAGGCTGTACATGGCGGCGGTGCGTGTCCCCCCCGCGATCGGAGCCGGCGGAGAGCCACGATTTTGTTCCGAGCGCGATACCGCGTAGTCCGCGCTCGGCAGCATTGTTGCTTAGTCAGATACGGCCGTCGTCGAGGAAGCGCGTGAAGCTCAGCCAGCGGTTGAGCATGTAGTCGATGGGCTTCGCGAGATCGCTACCGCGCGAGGGCTTCGGCCGCTCGGCACGCTTGCAAGCTTCCAGCTCCATCGATTGGGCGATTGCAGAAGGTATCGCCGATCCGAAGCGGGTGGCCATCTGCGGGGCCTCCTATGGTGGCTATGCTGCATTCGTGGGCGCCACCTTCACGCCGGATACGTTCTGCTGCAGTGTTCCGGTTGTCGGCATCACCGATCTCGAGACGATGATGGCCAATCCGCCACCGTATTGGGCGAGCTACTACGAGCAGGAGTGCCTGCGGGTCGGTGACCCACGGACGGAGGAAGGCCTCGCCCTTTTGCGCGCACGCTCTCCGCTGCATCGCGTCGATCGCATCAGCAAGCCGATGCTGATCGGCCACGGGGCCAACGACGTGCGCTGCAAGATAGCGGAAGCCGAGCAGATCGTGTCTGCCATGATCGAGCGCAGCATTCCGGTGACGTACGTCGTCTTTCCGGACGAGGGACACGGCTTCGCGCACCCGGCCAACAACATTGCCTTCAACGCCATCGCTGAAGCGTTTCTGGCCGTTCACCTCGGCGGGCGCTGTGAAACCATAGGGCAGGACTTCGAGAACTCCAGCCACGAAGTTCGGCTGGGGGGGCGAATTTCTGGACAATGCGGCCGTGCAGAGTCCGGCGGTATCGCACGGTCTGTAATGCCGCAAAGCAGCGCAGCCAGCAATCCGCGATGCGCATCGATGTCGAGCACTGTATTTGATGGAGGAGCGCAGCATGAAGCGCGCAGCAATCGAGATCCGCCCGATCGGCGAAAACGACATTGACGGCTTCTACGAAACATTCTCGCTCGTTGCCAGGGAGCGGCGCTACCTGTCTTTCTTGGAACCGCCGCCGATTGACCAGACTCGAGCATTTATCCGGCAGAACATCGCGGATGAAGTCCCGCAGCTCGTCGCGGTGAGTGAGGGCAACATTCTCGGGTGGTGCGATGTCACACCACTCGGGTGTGACGTCGCCCAACACGTCGGCGTACTGGGGATGGCCGTCCATCCCTGCCGACGTGGTCAGGGACTCGGGACGTGGCTTTTGCAGGCAACACTCGATGCCGCATGGGCGTATGGATTTCTCCGCGTCGAGCTGGGGGTGTTTTCTCACAACGCGCGTGCCTACGCCTTGTACAAAAAGTTCGGCTTCGTAGAGGAAGGTGTGAGTCGCCGCCGGATCTTGATCGACGGTGAATTCTCTGATGAAGTCAGAATGGCGATCGTGGCACGTGGTTGACGCGGGCTGCGCGGCGCACGGAGCAGCTCCTTAGGCAGCATAGTTGCCTTACCGCGGAACTCCTGGAGGCGCGGCGTTTGGCGCCACCAAACGCGACATGACCTTCTCATCTTCGTCGTGACCGGACGGGTGGCGATGGGGTAGCAAACGGCGTTCGTTGTGAGCGATCGCGCGATGACATCTGCCGACAGCTCGTATCGAATTTGCGTCAGGCCAGCGTGTGCACAATGACCGGTCCGGCCATCGCCGTTGCCGGACCTTCGAGCAGTGGCTCAATGTTCTGCTCGATCCACGCCAAGCCGCGACGGTTGGATTCCTGGGCGCCCTCGAAGCTGTCGAATACGCTGATGGCCGTTACCGTGTCGTCTGGCGCATAAATCACGTAGTAGGCCTTGAAGCCTGGCACGTCGCTGATGATCGGAATGGCACCGTCCTTGATGCGCTGTGCCAGCTCCTCGGCCTTTCCGGCACGGGCCTTTCCCTGGCGAATGGCGGCATACATAGAACCCTCCTTGCTGACTTAGCAGCACGGCAAATGTCAATTTGAGCGCACGCACACTCGCTGGCGTGGCGAACAGTGAGTGCGGGTATCAGCGCCTCATGTCGTAGCGCACTGCGCAATGAGTCGTGGTGAATTGGTTGACGTAGAAAGGCTCGAGCGGCGCCATGATCTCTTTGCGTCTCGGGCTGTCCCAGAAGGCTTTCATATCCGCTTCCGAGTCCCACAGCGTGATCGAATAGCCGGCATTCGGGTCGTCCTGGTCGCGCGCGAGCCAGTGCTCCTTGAGCCCATTGAGATCGCCTCGGGAAGCCATAGCCGCCTTGAAAGCGGTCTCGAAATCATCCCACTTGCCGGTCAGGATCTTGCCCCAAACAATACGCATGAACATGCATCATCTCCATCGGTCTGTGTCCCAGCTCGGTAGTCGCGGGGCATCAGCCCAGGATGCCGCGGTCTGCTCTCACACGCGATCATCCGGTTCTAGCGCTGCGCAAGCGCCGATCGAAATCAGGGGCCGCCTTCGTACTTGAAGGAAACCTTCACCTTGGCGCGATAGGCCTCCACTTTCCCATCCTTGAGCTGCATGTCGAGTTGCGAGATCTCGGCTATGCGCAGATCGCGCAGAGATTTTGACGCCAAGCCGACAGCGTTCGCCGCGGCCTTCTCCCAAGAGTCGGGGCTCGTCCCCACGAGTTCGATAATCTTGTACACGCTGCCGGGCATGACTTCCTCCTCGATTCGCGTCGAGCGCCATTGCGGCGATCCCGGCAACGCCAGGAGAGGAGATGAGCGGTCCGATCTCGTCCGCAATGGCGAAGCGTAACAGTCGAAGTGGACAAGGTCACCTCCAAATCGAACATCCCAAATTGATTTCTGAGCGAGCCGGTGCGAGGCGGTCTCTCGCGCTAGCTACGAGACTTCGCTATTAGAGAGCATCGTTGCGCGTTGCCGCTAAATTGAGTGTTTGCTGTTGCGTCGCGCCGGTCACTTGCCTGAAAGGGAAATGAGGAACGAGCAGGGTGCGATGAGGCTCGTTCCATTTTGTCGAAAAATCAGGAGGAGCCGACAATGGCCAAGCGCGTGGCGTTGATTACAGGCGGCATGGGTGGCCTCGGCGAGACCATCTCAACCAAGATGGCCGATGCCGGTTACGAGGTGGCTGTGACCTACTCACCGGCGAACAGGACGAGCGAAGCTTGGCTCGGCGAGATGAAGGCGAAGGGGTACGACTTCCGCGCCCACTCCTGCGACGTCGCCGACTTCGACAGCTGCGCAGCCTGCGCAGTGGCTGTCGAGAACGATCTAGGACCCGTCGACATTCTGGTGAACAACGCCGGCATTACGCGGGACATGACCTTCCGCAAGATGACCAAGGCGGACTGGGATGTCGTCATGCACACAAACCTCGACTCAGTCTTTAACATGACCAAGCAGGTCCATGCCGGCATGATGTCCAGGAACTGGGGGCGCATCATCAATGTGTCGTCAGTGAATGGCTCGAAGGGTGCATTCGGGCAGACGAACTATGCCGCGGCGAAGGCCGGCATGCACGGATTCACAAAATCTCTGGCACTGGAATCGGCGCGCGGTGGCGTCACCGTCAACACGATCTCGCCGGGCTACATCGGCACCAAAATGGTGACGGCAATTCCTGCTAACGTACTCGAAGGCAAGATCCTGCCGCAGATCCCGGTTTCGCGCCTCGGCAAGCCCGAGGAAATAGCGGGCCTCATTATTTACCTGTGCTCGGAGGAGGCGGCCTTCGTTACCGGTGCGAACATCGCCATCAACGGCGGTCAGCACATGCAGTAGATCGATCGGCGCATCGGTCGATGTTCTGGTGACTTTCTAAATTAATTCGGTCCGGGTCAACGGCGAGCCTAGCCAACACCAGGAGGGAAGAACGAAGATGGCGCAGTCGATTGCACAGGTGCTCGGTGCGAAGGGTCGCCACGTCCACTCGGTCAATCCGGGCGCATCGGTCTTCGATGCTCTCAGGATCATGTCCGATGCCAACGTCGGCGCGCTCGTGGTCATGGACGGAGGCAAGCTTGCAGGCCTCATCAGTGAGCGCGACTACGCCCGCAAGATCGTACTGATGGGGCGCACGTCCCCGGAGACGAAGGTTCGCGACATCATGACGATGCGTGTTCTTTGCATTCGTCCAGAACAGACTGTGCATGAGGCCATGGCGCTGATGACAGCAAAGGCACTGCGGCATCTTCCGGTATTAGAGCACAAGGCCGTGATCGGCATCGTATCGATTGGCGATCTCGTCAAGTCCGTGATCGGCGAGCAGCAATTCATCATTGACCAGCTCGAGAGCTACATCCATGGCAGTCATTGATAGGGCGTTGGCGGCATGGGCAGCCACACTCACGCTCGACACCCCGAAGTTGCCGGTGCCGATCGATTGCACCACTCGGATGGGCTACGCGATACCTCCGACTCCGGACATTATCGGCGACGCTCGCTGATCAAGGCTTATAGGATGGCAGCTTCTGGGGTGACGCTACTTCATGCGGTGCGGACCCGAGTTGATGTATGCGGTCTCGGAGCCTGCTTCAGATCGCTTCGGCATCAGCCCGTCCTTCTGTCGTGCCGATGGCCATGCAGGCGCGGTTCTGCATCGCGCCCGCATCTCTTCGTCCACCAGGCAAAACGAAACACAAAAGTGAACGCTTACTTCCGCCCGCTCCTCCGGGTACCGGCGTCGTCGCCTCGGTCTATTGAGCAGCTGTGATCAGTATTTCTACCAAATCTTTGTCTGCAAGGGCGACGCCTATGCAGGCCCGCTGTGGCGGGTCATCGCGATCGACCCACTCATCCCACGCTCGATCCATTTCCGGCTTTCGTCGCCGGCCACGGCGATGACGATCTCGGCCGCGTATTGCTCAACCTTACACCTTCGGCCTCACGACCTTAGGAGAACATCAATTGACCGCGCGAGACCGACCTTCCCAGTACGGCTTGCGGAGTTCGTTCTTCTGAACTTTCCCAGCCCCGGTCATCGGAAGTGCGGAACGGAATTCTGCGGACCGCGGGCATTTGTAGCCGGCGATGTACTGGTGGCAGTGAGCGGACAGCTCTTCCAACGTGATCGTCATGCCGGGCTTAGCAACAACGACGGCGTGGACCGCCTCGCCCCACTTCTCGCTGGGAATTCCGATGACGGCGTTGGCCGCCACCGCGGGGTGCTGGGCAATGACATTCTCCACTTCGGCCGAGTAAACGTTCTCGCCTCCGCTGACGATCATGTCCTTGAGGCGGTCGACGATGTAGAGGTAGCCGTCTTCGTCCATGCGGCCGCCGTCGCCCGTATGCATCCAGCCGCCGCGCAGAGCTGCGGCCGTCAATTCCGGCTTGTTCCAGTAGCCGAGCATCACGTTCGGTCCTCGGACAGCGACTTCGCCGACGGTGCCGCGCGGAACCTCGACGTCGTTCTCGTCGACAATGCGCACTTCGGTTGTGACGGTGGCGCGTCCGGCGGACCGTAGAAGCCCGGGCTTGCCGCTCTCGCCGCGATGGTCGCGTGCGCTCAGGTACGTGGCGCAGGGTGAGAGCTCGGTCATGCCGTAGGCTTGGATGAAGCCGGCATTGGGGAAGCGCCGCATCGCACGTTGCAAGACCGCTTCGCTGATGACGGAGCCGCCGTAAGTGAGGCAGCGCAAGCTCGATAAATCGTAGTTGGCAGCTGCCGGGTGATCGGTCGCGAGCTGAACCATAGTGGGAACCAGCAGCGTGTGCGTAACCTGGTGCTCTGCGATTGCCTGCAGCGTGGCAGCGGGTGTGAACGCCGGCACAATGACCTGGGTGCCGCCGACCAGCGCATGAGCGTGCATCAGGGCGCCAATGGCGAGGTGGAACATCGGTGCGATCAACAGGGCGCGGCCATCGGCATGTGTTGCGCCTTCGGCAACGTATGCAAGAGAGTTCGCGACCATGCTCTCGTGACTTAGCATGACGCCCTTCGGGAAGCCGGTCGTGCCCCCGGTGTACATCACGGCAGCGAGATCGGAGCCGGCGCGTCCTGCATCCGCGACGGGTGGTGAATTGCCGATAAGATCCTCGAAGTTCAGCATCCCATCCGGCGCCTTGCCATCGCCGGCATAAATGATCGTTGTCACAGACTTGCTGCGCGATCGTAGCTCGGTCGCGAGGCCACTGAACTGATCGTCCACTATCAAAATGCGCGTATCGCAGTCGTCGAGCGAATAGGCGATCTCGGCCGCGCTCCACCGGATGTTGACGGGATTGACGGCGCCGCCGCCCCACCAAGTTCCATAATAGAACTCAAGGTAGCGATCGGAATTGAGCGCGAGCATGCCGACGCGATCCCCCGGCCTCATGCCGAGCCGTTGCAGTGCGCCGGCTAGGCTAGCCACACGTGCGCCATACTCGCGATAGCTCCGCTGACGATCGCCGAAAATAGTGGCGGTGTGTTGAGGCCGGTTCTGAAGGGCCCGGTGCAGGCCCTGGGTTAGATAAAAGGCCATGTCCATATGCCTATTGATACGGGCGTCCGGCGCCAGACGTGCCAACGCCGCACGCGCCAATCTTCGACTATAGTCGGTCTGAATTGGTGGCATGAGGTGCGGATGGATGCAAGCTGGATGCGGAGCTGCACCGCGACGCGGCCGCCTTCGATGCACACTGGAATGGAGCGTCAATTGCCCAGTTCCGAGAAGCAAGACATGGGATCGAGATGAAACTCTCGGGCACAAGGTGCAGCCTACGTGAGTAGACCCCGAGAGACGATGCGCAATGGCCGCGCGGTGGCATGGTCACTGCGTTGTTGAGCGCGACCTGCACGCGAACTTGATGCGGCCGGCGCGGAGAAGCGACTGTGGGCAGGTCGGGCGTTGACGTTCCCTGCTAACCGGCGATCATGTCCACAGTCTTAAGAGGTTCAGCCGTGGCGGCATTCGATGTTGCGTCCACTGACCCACAAGAGGCGTCGACCCGGGATTAGAATGATATAGGTTGCTGAGACAAAATGTCCGGCTCGACCTCACCGAGCCCCATTCGCCTCGTTCATTTGGAGCAAAGCAATGTCTCAGTCCGACAAAATCTTCGCTGGTTCCGTTCCCAAAATGTACGACAGCTACTTGGTGCCGTTGATTTTCGAGGGTTTTGCCGAGGATATTGCTCGACGTGTGGCCGCGCTGTTACCCGGTGCCGTTCTTGAAACGGCTGCCGGCAGCGGCGTCGTCACCCGCGCGCTGGCGGCGAAGCTTGCGGCGACCGCACGCTATGTTGTGACCGACCTCAACCAACCGATGCTCGACCATGCGGCGCAACGGCAAGGCGAGGATCGACGGCTCCATTGGCAGCAAGCGGACGCACTCGAACTGCCGTTTCAGGACGCTGTGTTCGATGTAGTCTGCTGTCAGTTTGGCGTGATGTTTTTCCCAGACCGCGCAAAGGGATATCGGGAGACGAAGCGAGTCCTAAAGCCCGGCGGGACATTTGTGTTTAGCGTCTGGGATCGCATTGAGGAGAACGAATTTGCGAATGAAGTCACAGCCGCCCTTGCCGAGATGTTTCCAGATGATCCTCCGCGTTTTTTGGCCAGAACGCCCCATGGTTACCACGATGAGAAGCTGATCAAGGACGAATTGGCGTTGGCCGGGTTTTCCCACGTGGCCATTGAGTTGAGAAGCGCGCAGAGCCGCGCGCCGTCCCCGGATTATCCAGCAATCGCCTACTGCCAGGGGACGCCGCTGCGAAACGAAATCGACGCTCGGGACGCTAGCAAACTACAGTTGGCAACCGACCGCGCTGCGGCTTCGATAGCGAGCCGACATGGTAACGGCGAAGTCGCGGGAAAAATCCAAGGTTTTGTGATTACGGCGACAACATAGTGAAGGCTCGAGCCGATGCGGTTTGCTGCAATTGCCGACATTCACGGAAATCTGCTTGCACTTGAAGCTGTGCTGGCGGATATCGCCGCCCAAGGTATCACAGAAATTGTAAACCTCGGGGATCATGTCAGCGGACCACTGGAGGCATCGCGCACCGCGGACTTGCTGATCGAGCGAGGCTTCCCGTCGGTTCAGGGCGACCAGGATCGACTCCTAGTTGATCTCTTCCGAGAAGGGACTTCGACACGAAAAGACTTCCAGCAACTCGAACACAAGCACTTCGAGTGGATGGCCAGTATGCCAGCAACGCTGGTTTATTATGGCGACGTATATCTATGTCACGCCGCACCGAGAGACGATACAGCATTTTGGCTCGACTATATTGATGACAAAGGCGCCGTGCGCCCGAGCCCGATCGCAGCGATCGAGGCTGAGGCTATCGGCATTGACGCATCGCTTATCCTTTGCGGCCACACCCACATCCCTCGTGTCGTCCGATTGAGAGATGGGCGGATGATCGTCAATCCAGGCAGCGTGGGCTTGCCAGGGTATGACGGCCAGATGCCAGTTCCCTATACGGTCGAAGTCGGGACACCGAATGCTTGTTATGCAGTTCTGGAGCGTACGCGCTCCGGTTGGTCGACTGCTATTCGATACGTTCCTTACAACTGTTCGGCTGCAGCCGAAATGGCGAGGAGCAGAGGCTGGCGGATATGGGCCAGTGCACTCGCTACGGGATGGATCGTTAACTCGGCGTAGGTCCGTTGTTGTGCAGGTTCCTGACGCTGGCGGGCGTCTCGGGGGGGCCTCTGCCGTGCCTCTGACTAGAACGGTGGCGAGGCTTCCGCCACCGGTCAACGTCTGCAATCTCCGCCGTGCGATCGATGTGCTGCAACTGCTCGACTCCGCAGCGGGTCAGCCAGGGGCCCTGAACAACGAAGTCGCCTTCCGCAGCACCTCGGATATCGACCGGCACCGGTGCTGCAGCCGGTCGGCGAAGCAATAGGCCCTAGACCGACCGTCATACATCAGCGCAGCGGATTCTCGAGGAGGGCCATTTGCAGACTCATGGGAAGTTATACTTGTTGCATCGCAGAGTTCCGCCATTTCACTAGCCGTCATCCGGGTGTCCCCTGGATGTCCGGGACCGTGGCCGCTCATTGTGGCGCCGACTATGTCCGGTCTCCGACGGCTCGCGCCGGCAGCACAAGCATTGACTTCTCAACGATCTCGCATCGCGTCGATCCCGCTGCGAGGTAGCGTAGGCCCAGAGCCGGAGGCGGGATTTGTGCCGGCCGCTCGCACGTCGGCAAAAGAGTCTGGCGAATGTTGTCGTGGCTTCAGTCCGCGCGGGCTGAGCAGATCCATAGGAGCCTGGTTACGACTTCGACACGGCCATGAACGAGACTCCTGGAATGGACCACCGAAGGTTAATCATCAGCAGCCTGAGGCGCGCACAGCAACGCGAGGACAACCGCGATCGAGGGCGAGGACCGCATTATCAGATGAGAATCCGCAAGCTGTAGACGGCCGGCCGAGAACTGCGCCCCGTCGACTGTCGCCGGACACAGCTCTGCCAGGCTGAGACAGCGGGTCGTTAAGGTGGAAATATCAGGCCGAACTCGGGCAGCGGCGGCGAGTGCCTGGGGAAGTGCGGCCTGACACTGCCCAAGGTTCTGAAATCGTGCCGCACGAAGTGCTGTCGTTTCGCATCCTTCAGAGGCGCCGCAGAGCAGAAGGGCGATGGCGTATCCCATTGCAGCCATGTAAATCTCCGTAAGGCAATCAAGGCATAAGCAAATTGCCGCTTTCGTCCGTGAATGGGCTGATCATGACTCGGCCTTCGACCGCTTGCGCCCGCGAATAGTTCGTCGTCGAGTCGATTGAGTGGTCAGGTGAGAGAGGCGGCCAGACGGCGGCGGTCAGCAGTGCGATCACGAGGAGCGCGAGCCAGCGCCGGCGGTGTTTGGCGGGCAGCGGTGCCGCACGAGCGATGTCTGTGGCACTTTGCGCTTGCTGATTGTGAAGCATGACAGAATCCTGGATCACGGCACCGCCATTAGTCGAGCGGAACAATGAGGAGCTTGCATCAGTCATAAGTATTCTCCTTTCATAGAACAGCCGTCCGCGCGCCCGAGCTGCTCGCGTGCGGTGGTCAGCGGCGGTATGTGATGTAGCGTTCGACACCCCTATCGCTCAAAAAATGAGCGATGAATCCAACAAGCGATGAATTGCGCGCGCCGAACGTAGTCGCCCTATCTTGGTCGGCGGCGCAGCGGTATGCTGGCTGCTGCAAGGATTACAAAGCGGTCAATTTTCATGGAGACACCCAATGATCTTGGAGCCTGAAACTGATCGAGCATTTGATCGCATTACGTCCGCCCCTGACCAATACAATCGTCAGCTTCCGCTGTTTATTCCCTCCGCCCCGCCTTTTTCCATGATCAATGCTCCGGCCGCCCTGCTCGCCCATGGGCAGATTGGAATTAAACCCGCCTCTGTCGGGTTTACTTCCGAGGGGCCGACTCTCCTCTGCGCCTTTCCCGGTGCTGGCTGAGCCGCACATGACCGATCGGTCTCGGTTCGAGCGCATGGCTCTCATTCACATGAACTCCGCCTATTTGCTCGCACACTCCATCGTGCGAAGCCGAGCGGATGCGGAGGACGTGGTTCAGGAGGCCTATCTGCGTGCCTATCAGGCTTTCGACCGTTTCGTAGGGGACGATGCGCGACCATGGTTGCTCACGATAGTTCGCAACGCGGCGCTGCAGCGGCTCGCTCACTGCCGTCGTGCCGCGAACGTAGTCCCGTTCGACGAAGCTTTTGCGCGGCGAACCGATGGCGATCCCGCAGGGGCCGATATACCAGCCGACGATCCGAACGCGGAGATGCTGCTCATCGCTCGCGCCGATCAGGACATGGTGGCGCTGGCGCTCAATCAGCTGACGACAGCGTTTCGGGAAGTGCTTGTGTTGCGGGAGATTGAAGGCATGTCCTACCTGGAGATTGCCGAGGTGATCGGTACCCCGCCAGGGACTGTCATGTCACGCTTGGCACGGGCCCGCGCGGAGCTGAAAAAGGTGCTTGCTCGAATGATGGCAGATGGCCGATGAGCTGCACACAACCCCGCGATCTGGTTGGCTTGTATTCCGACGGCGAACTCGTTGGAGAGGAACGCAATGCATTTGAGGGTCATCTGCACACGTGCCAGGTTTGCGCCGCTGGCCTTGAGGAACTGAAGTGTCTGCGCGAGAAGCTTTCGCGCATTGAGCGACCACCAGTCCCGGCCACTCTTGCCGATCGTGTCCGCACAGAAATCGCCCGAGAGGCAATGCGACTTGAAGCAGTCACGTTGACCCGGTCATCGGCGCTGGTTCCGCGACGTCTTGCGTGGGCTGCGAGTGCCGGTGTGGCGTTCCTTCTTGCGGCTGTCATCGCTTGGGCCTCGATGAGCCGGCCTAGTACACCTGTCAGGCTCGAGCACGACGTGCTGACAGCGCACCTGCGATCGCTCGTCCAGGACAGCCCAGTTCAGGTCGCATCGTCGGAAAGTCACGTCGTTAAGCCGTGGTTCGCGGGCCGCGTCGACTTTGCTCCGGCCGTCAAGGATCTCTCCGCCCAGGGCTTTCCACTAATCGGAGGACGCCTCGACTATGCCGGAGATAAACGGGTCGGTACTCTCGTCTATAAGCGGCGCAATCATGTCGTGAGCGTATTCGCGTGGGCAGCGCCCGACGACAGCAGTGCTGTTGTCGCGCCACCCCAGGCCCTGACGCACAAGGGGCACAACATGCTGTCGTGGACCAGATCCGGCGTCGTCTATTGGGCAGTATCCGATCTTAATGCGAAAGAGTTGGCTCAACTGCAGGAATTGTTTTGATTTTTATTCTGCGTGGCGGTCGGCCGTTCACTTCACAATGTTTCACGTACTCACGGCCGTTGTGGGTCAAGGTTTCGGCCGCCACTGAATGCTGGCCAGAACGGCTCGAAGTCACTGGTCGATCGGGAGTTCATTGCGAAGCCGGCTTGGAGTCGCTCCCCTGCACGACACTTGCACCAGTCGGCGTCTCGGTTAGCGTCGCCACTGCCATTCAACGGCGAGGTGCAGCGCGATCAGTGACTTCAGTATTCCCGGTTCCTCCATCGAGACGGTGAGATAATCAACTGCGTCGGCTTAGGTCCAAGGCGTGCGCGCGACAGTCGAGTGCTTGTCTCACCAGAAACTCTCTCGGTACACAGCACAGAGACGTATGAAGCGGTGCGGTGCGAATGAACTAGGGTTATCCTCATTTTCCACAGGCTCTAAGTCGGTTCTCGAGGCTGCACGGGGCTCCTCAGGCGTTGCGCCTGCTGTAATGTGTCATCTCGACGGCAATGCGTCCCTCCACCGACGCAAGCCGTCTGCGTCGATCCGAGACGCAACATCGGGACCGTGGCGCTCTCCAGTGCTGCCACGGTCCCATTTTGCGCGAAGCCAGTCGCAAACCTTACCGGCATGCAGACTCGCTGAGGGCTCCGCTTCACGTTTCATCCCTGAGAAATGAGAGACGGCAATGCGGTTACGTGGCTACCAATGGAGCGAAATGATCGGAATCTTGTTCCTGCTCGCCTCGACCGCGACACAGATCTTCTACGTCGATCCCTTGAGGCGGGAGATTGAGTGGCGGATGGCGACGTTCTCCATGCAGCAGACCGGTCAACTGCAGATGAGAGCGATCTACGATGCGCGAATCTCGATGCTGCGCGCGTTGAAATCACCAGCAGAGGACATCCAGCAAGCCGAAACCGAGCGCAACGGGGCGTCGGCAAAGTTCAATACCGCCGACGCCAACATCTCGGACTATCCCCACGCCAAACAGCCGATCGAGGACTACCTCCAGTATGTCGTGATCGTCCTTTTTGCCATCGGTTCTCTGCTCACCGGGTTCGGGCGGGCGATGGAAATGCTGGCAGGAAGGCGGGTGGTGTAGTGATTCTCAAATGAGAGCGTTGCTCCCGCGCCTGCCAGCTGGCGCTATTTCTTCTTCGACGACTGCAGCGTGCTCATCCACTCGAGGTCGATTAGCATTTTGAGGAGTTCGGCCAAGTCGGGCTCCTCGACCACGTCCGGTGCAACCTGGAGCGGAACCCACCGGCGCTGACGGTCTCGTGTCTCTCGCCAACTGCGGCGCTGGCGAGTGACCTTCAGCACATAGACGGTCACTTCAACTGGCACGCTTCGGATCTTAAGTCGCTTGAGGTACGTGAACGACCCGAGAGGCTCCGAATCAATGACGCCCTCCACCCCGGCTTCTTCCAGTGCTTCGCGTTCCGCCGCTTTGTGAGGGCGAACCCCCTTCGGCACCCAGCCCTTGGGTATAACCCAGCGATGCGTCTCGCGGGTCGTAACCAGCAATGCTTCCAGGGTGCCATCTGACGACACCCGCACTGGCAAGGCGGCCACTTGCTTTCGTTGCTTCATTCGATGTCATTGCGTGCTTCGCGACACTTGATCAAGCTCGGTGTCAACGAGCCGAACAACGCAAGACATCGACGAAAGGACGCCATCTTCCGGCAGACTGGCCGCGGCCCCTATATCAAAGGCAGCCGGGGTTTCCTCTTGGCGTCCGATTATTCCAGTTGAGCGATCACCTATTGAGCAGCCTTCCCATGCTTCGCCAGCCAGTGTTCGGCCTCCTCCAGAGAGAAGGAAAACTCGGCACCGGGAATGCCGGAAGCAACCCTGGAGCCGCCAGCAACGAGGCAGAAGCGTCCGTGATGAGGGCCCTTGCCGACTTTTTCTACTCGATAACCCTTTGCCTCCGCCAAGCGAACGACTCGCTTTTCCTGCGACTTGCTCATGGGGCGCTCTCGAACCAATGCGGACGCAGCACGCGGGATTGCCACCTGAATGCGCCTCTATCAATATGTTCGGAGGCTAGCGTGGAGTCCATACTTCCACGCTGAGGCGCGTCCGTAGCCCGGGTTTGTCGCCCCTTCATCAGTTGTGTTGGAACACAAGGCGCTCCAAGTCTTCACGTCTGCAGAACCCTCAAGGCACGCCACGCGATCTCCGCGGCGCGCACCTCAATCATTGCCTCATGATCTTGCGCCAGTTCCCCTCGTCATTCGTGGCGTCGTATGTGGGAGAGGATCTCGGCCACGACTTCATCCGGTTTCTCCTCGGGCAGGAAATGTCCGCAATCCAGCCCGCGACCTTGGACTCTGTGGGCCCGCTCTCGCCACGTCGTCAGCATGTCCAGGCCCTTTCCAGTTTGCCAGCCCGGCCGCTTCGCCGTGTTCGAACCCCACAGCACGAGCATCGGCGTGTCGATCTTGCGACCCCGATCCACCTCGTCGTGCTCAAGATCGAGTGCCACGGCACGATATTCGGCGCACGTCGCAGCGACGCCCTCGGACGTGCAGAAGCAACGAGCATACTCTGCGTAGGCTTCGGGTGAGAGTGCGTCCGGCGTGGCGCACCATCGCTCCATCAGGAAATCGAAATACACTCGAGCGCTGTTGCCGATCAGCGTCTCGGGGAGAGGATAGGGCTGCCGCATCAAGTTCCAGTGGAAGAACGCGAAGGCCAACGACGCATCCATTCCGTCGAAGGCCGCTTGTGTGGCAACCACGTCGAGGGAGGTGAAGGTCGCGACGCGGTCAGGGTGATCGAGCGCCATGCGATGCGCGACGCGAGCACCGCGATCATGGCCAACCACATGCCACTGGCGAATGCCGAGGGCGTCCATTACGCCAACGATATCGTTCGCGAGTGTCCGCTTGCAGTAGACGGCGTGATCATCCGGGGCTGCCTTAGGCTTGTCACTGTCACCATATCCCCGCAAATCAGGCGCGATCACCGTATAGTGCGTGGCGAGCAACGGGGCGACCTTGTGCCAGAGCACGTGCGTCTGCGGATATCCATGGAGCAACAGAATGGGATCGCCTGTGCCGCCCTTCACGAGGTTGATCGTGACGCCGTTGCTTGTGATCCGCTTTTGCTCGAAGCTCGGAAAGAAGTCCGCCATAGCTCCACTTCGCTCCTGATCATCCTAGGATCGATTTGCAAGCTTCACCCGGCGAATGCGACGCCACAACCCCAGACTTTGCCCCCGCCGGAGTAGCATCTCACGCTCGACTGTTTGTAAGGCAGTGAACTGTATCTTCTCGCCGCCAATTGTAAGCGAACGGGTAAGACCTCCCTGACCCTTTTACATCAACAACACACGGTGCGCGCTGATGGTTCGGAAGGACCTCCCATGTCACCGATCCCGTCGATCGGCGAAGCTAAAGGCCGATGCGGTCTCGACCCGCACGTGGGGACTATCATCCTACCGGGGTCCGTAATTCGAGATGTAGCCGCTTCCTCAGGCGTCGGGATAACGATCCCCAATGTCGCTGCGTCCGCACTCTCGATGTACTCTGCAAACTCGGCGACCTGGAGCAGCGTGGTCGAGGGGCTGATCGTGAAGTCCGCGCCGCGACAGTCTCGCTGGTCTTGGGCAGGTGGCGCTGCTTTTCGATCTCATGGATTTCAACCGGCGTGTGGCCCGTTCTCTCCAATGTAGGTGTAGTCAGCCAAAGGTAGCGGTTCTGCTGCAACGACCGCTTAGGCTTGCGTGAGACAATGCCGCAGACTACACCTTCATTGGAAGCTGTAAAACGCCGCCATATCAGGGGGTTCGCTGTGAGTCGGTTCGTGATCTTGATTGGCAGTGAATTCATACTTGGCGGGGAGTAGATCCATGGCGCGCGTGCGTAAGTCTGTCCCTCTGGATCTGATTGCCAGATATTACGGCATCAACGCCGTGACCTGTGAGGTCGAGTGTGTATCCAGGACAGAGGACGGTGTCCTGTCGATGTGGCGCGATAACGTTCAGGTAACGTACGACCTCGGACGTGAAGATACGGCGGAGTTGGCGTGCGTCATCTACTTTGGCCTCCGCGAGGTGCGCCACGTGCCGCGAGCGGTTTTGGATGACCCTATCGAGAACAGCATTCGCGCACGATTGGAAGCCAGGGCCCTTGCGTACCGCAGCGAGCGGGTGGAACTGAGGTCTCTTAGAAGGATCTTTTAAGCTTGCGGTTGCGGAGCCGCAGGCGCATTCAGGCGCCGATGGGCCTCGTCGCGGTGATGGCGCGGCAGCCCAAACCAGATCGCCACCATAGCAGATTACTTGGTGGCCGGGGCCGACGTGCTCGGGGTGGTCGACACCGACATGGTGATGTTGCCGTACCCGAAGTACACAAGCCCGCCAAATACGACGGCAAAAACCAAGGCCGTGACAAAAGCGTTGGTGACACGGCTGCCAAAAGCAAGCGCATTGCCGATGAGGCTGATCACAAAGATCGCCACAGCTGCAATGAGCACCGGTTCCAGCCAAAGGTATTCTGGGGGTAGTAACATCTGTTTCTGAGTTCGAATCGCGACTAGCTACAATCTATATGCGATAATGGAGCTGGTTTGTGACGCTCACGCGCAGCGCGTGAAATTGCGGTGGCCTTGCCCGTGCGCATCCCGTCGTTAAGGAGGACAGCACGTCGGCAGACGGCTGCTCACCCCTACGGGAGTCCGATAACACGCGTGAAAATCGCCTCGTACAACATCAACAACATCAACAAGCGGCTGCCCACGCTGCTGCAATGGCTGCACGACGCTCAGCCGTACGTCGTCTGCCTGCAGGAGTTGAAATGCGAGCAGCAAGAATTCCCCGTCACCGCAATCTCCGGCGCGGGCTACCACGCCGCGTGGGTCGGGCAGAAGACCTGGAACGGCGTCGCTATCCTATCGAGGGAGGGCACCGCCTTGCCCGGTGATCCAGACGACAAGCAGAGCAGGTATATCGAGGCGGCGGTGGCTGGCGTGCTGATTGGCTGCATCTAGTTGCCCAATGGTAATCCCCAGCCAAGCCCAAAGTTCGACTGCAAACTCGCTTGGTTCGAGCGGCTGATCAGGCACGCGCGCTCGATCAAGAAGGCCGGCGTACCTGCGGTGCTGGCCGGCGACTTTAACGTTGTCCCGACTGAGCTCGACATCTACGAGAACCACTCCTACGCGGACGACGCTCTGCTCCAGCCGGAGAGCCGCCAAGCCTATGCGCGGCTGATCAAGCAAGGTTGGACTGATGCCTTGCGCCGGCTTCACGGGGACGAGCGCTTCTACACCTACTGGAGCTATCTCCGGAACCGCTGGCCTCGCAACAAGGGGCTTCGGCTCGATCATCTTCTACTCAGTCCGGATGTCGCTGAGCGGCTGAAATCGGGCGGCGTTGACACGCAAGTGCGCGGATACGAGGGCGGGAGCGATCATGCGCCGGTGTTCGTCGAGCTGAGCGATGGGGGCCGGCGTGGCTGAGATGATGTCCTCGCTGCCCAATGCCGGAGTTGTTCCGGTCGCCTTCTTCAACCGGCCAGCAGCCAAGGTTGCCCGCGATCTCATTGGATTGACGATCAATCGATCAATGGAGGACACAACGCTGTTCTTCACGATCACGGAAACGGAAGCCTACGAAGGTGAGCACGACCTCGCCTGCCATTCGGCGAAGGGGCGCACGGCGAGAACCGATGTGATGTTCGGTCCCGCAGGCCGGTTCTACATCTATCGCATCTATGGCTTGCATTGGATGCTCAACATTGTGACCGGCGACGTCAACGAGGCTGCCGCCGTGCTTGTCCGAGGCGTCGAGGGGGTCAACGGCCCAGGACGAGTAGCCGCGATCCTCAAAGTTGATGCGTCGCTTAACGGTCTTGATGCCGTGCCGACCTCCGGCCTGTGGTTCGAGCACCCGCAAGCGCCGAGCCGCCAGCGTGTCGTTCGGACGCCCCGGATCGGCATCGACTACGCGGGCCCAATTTGGGCGACCAAGAAGTTGCGATTCCTAAAAGCGTGACGAGTGCCTTTTCAGCGAGGTGCAGAAAACAATTGTCGTTCGCCCTTCTTGCTCGCTCCAGGATTTATCACTTGGTGACCGTCGTTCGCGACGTAGCAGCGGATTGGCGTTGGCTGAGCCGGTAGGTTCGGCATAGCCTCGTGGCTCGGTCACAGAGTGCACGAGGAGAAGCTTCATGCCGCAGACAAGGCGTCAGATGCACCTAGCGGTGTTTTGGCTCGGCACCGGAAATCACATCGCCGGCTGGCGCATGCCCGGCGCCTTTGACAGCAACTGCAGCTGGCCGATTGTCGAGGCCGTGTGAAGATCGCCGAGCGCGGCAAGTTCGACCTGTTCTTTCTGGCTGACAGCCTGGTGTCGGCACCTAACGACCATCCCTCGATGCAGTCGCGTCTCGAGCCAACGACCACGATTGCGGCCCTAAGTCTGGTGGCAAGGAAAATCGGCTTCGGCTGCACCGTGTCGACCAGCTTCAGCGATCCGTTCAGTACCGCCCGCGTGTTCCAGTCGCTGGCGCATCTCACCGGCAGCCGCATCGCCTGGAATGTCGTCACCACGAATGCGCCCGAGGCCTATCTCAACTTCAGCCGTGACGCCAACATCGAGCACGACGAGCGCTACCGGATCGCCGAGGAGTTCGTCGACGTAGTTCGCGGGTTGTGGCGCGGCTGGGATCGGGACGCCGTCGTGCGCGATCGCACCAGCGGGGTCTTCGCCGATCGCGCCAAGATTCATCCCCTCGAGCACAAGGGACGCTATTTCAAAATCAAGGGGCCGCTCAACGTCGAGCGGCCGCCGCACGACGACCCATTGCTCATTCAGGCCGGAGGCTCCGAGCAGGGCCAGGATCTCTCAGCGCGCACCGCTGATATCGTGTTCTCCGTCGTCAACGGCGACAAGGACGAAGCCAAGACCGCCTACGACGGACTGAAGGCGCGCATGGTGCGCTTCGGCCGCGAGCCCGACGAGCTGAAGCTCCTTCCGGGAGTGATGCCAATCATCGGCCGTACAGAGGCTGAGGCGAAAGCTCAGCTCGACCGGCTGCAGAACTGGGTATCGCCCACGACTGCGTTGCGCATGGTGTCGCTACGACTCGGTTACGACATCACCACGCACGACCTCGACGGGCCGGTGCCTGAGCTGCCAGACGACGCCAACAGCCAGTCGTTCGCGCGCAACTTGTTCGCCAAGGCACGACGCGAGAACTTGACTCTGCGCGATCTCTACAACATCGCCGCGGCCGCGCGCGGCCATTGGGTAATCTGGGGCACACCGACACGCATCGTCGATACGTTGCAGGAGTGGTTCGAGGGGGGACTCGCCGACGGCTTCATGATCCAGCCCGCCTATTTTCCGGGCGCCTTTGACGACTTCGTCGATCTGGTCGTCCCGGAATTACAGCTCCGTGGACTGTTTCGCCGCGACTACGCGGGGGCAACTTTGCACGGTCACCTGCGCCAAACACAGGGAGTGAACTGAGCACTTTGCTCGCTGGGGCGCACACCGCGGCCCCCTGTTCAAGCTTGGCGAACTGCAGGCCAATGCGAAGCGGATAGTGACGTGTTCTTTTAGCGGGAACACAGACCGGACTTCTGGGTGGTCGTCAGATGGCCGCCTCGGCTCGGGTCCTTTCCGTGCGTGAAGGATAAGCGGGGGAACAGTCGGCGATCGAACTGTTGGCGTTACTCACCGCGCTAGATTTGCCCTGGGTAAAGTCGAGATCGGATATCGTCATCTCGACAAGGCCACGCAGCGTTGGCGCAGGGAGCTTCGTCTGCCTCCAGAATACATTCAATCCGACATCAGGAGCGGCTTGTCGACGTCATGAAAGATTAGGATGGGCACCCCGCCGACAGTTGGAGGACCGGTCTATGGTGTAGGGGTGGGACATGGGCGCGCCTCTGCCGGAAGAAAGAGAAACGAGGAGTGAGGAACGAGTGAGGAGGGGCGAGAAACGGATGGGCCTGAACGCCTTGGTCGTTTCTCACTCCTCCCGTCTCATTGCTCGCATCACTTCACTACTGGTCCAGCCACACATTCACCAGATCGTTACCCTGGAAGTGGCTTGAAGAGAAATTCCAGCCTTTGAGCTTTTTGTTGAGCACGATGATCCGCTGCCACCAGTTGACCGAGAGCGAATAGCCCTCTGTCAGCACGTGTTTCTCGAATTCCTGGATCAGGGCCTGGCGCTTTACCGGATCGAGTTCGCGTGTCTGCTTGTCCCAAAGCTCATCGAGCTTCTTGTCCGTATGGCGCGAGTAGCTGATCGGTGCCTTCTCGTTCGTGAGGTGTGACTGGTGCTTTTCGGTCGGATTGTCGGCGGCGACCGTAACGGGATAGAGCGCTACGTCGAAATCGCCAGCAACCAGATTGCCGAAGTAAGCCTTCGTCTCGACCTGGCTGTGCTCGACGTTGACACCGATGCGGCGCCACTGGTCGATCAGGAAGACGCCCACTGGCGTATAAGGCTGGTCGAGCGTACGATTGTGCAGCCTGACAGTCAGGTTCTCGTGGCCCGCCTCCTTGAGCAGCTTCTTCGCTTCTGCGCGGGACTTCTCGATGTCGCGCCAGTAGCCCGGGATCTTCTCCAACTCGGCCTCGCTAAGAGCCTCGGCCGAGCCCGGCCTCAGGAAGCCGCCGGTCGCCTTGACGAGGGTGACCTTGGAAAGCTGCTCGTTGCCTTGCCAGCGATCGATGGCAAGCGACAGCGCGCGGCGCACCCGCACGTCATCGAAGGGTTTGCGCTTCGTGTTGAAGATGACGATGTTGACCGTGCCCCACGGCCCCTCATGGATCGTCCAGCGATTGGGGTCACCCTTTATCAACTGATCGCGCTCGGCAGGTGTGCGACCGCGAAACTCGGCATCGAACTGTCCACCCAGCAGCCCCGGCACCACGCCACCCGATTTGACGAAGTACGCCTTGTATCCGTCGAGATGGGGAAGGCCTGAGCGGAAGTAGCCGTCGAACTGCTTGGCGATGACGTGCGAGCCGCGGACGTGCTCGACGAACTGGAAGGCGCCGGAGCCGACGATATTGGCCACAGGAAAGCGGGGATCATTCTCCACCTTCGCCTTGCTATAGATGCAATTGAACGGCTGGGCGAAGTTGTCCATCATCGAGGCGTTGGGCTCCTTGATTTTGAACACCACCGTGGTGGCATCCGGGGCCTCGATCGACTGGACATCCTCGAACAACGACCTCCTCAGCGACACCACGCCCGTTGGCGGGCTCTTGATCCGCTCGAACGAGAACTTCACATCGGCCGACGTAAGTTGCGATCCGTCGTGAAACTTGACGCCCTCGTGCAGCTTGAAGGTGTAGGTGAGCCCGTCCTTCGCAATTTCCCAGCTCTTGGCTAGATCGCCAGTGATCTTGCCACCCTGGCTCGCATCATATCGGACCAGAAACGAGTAGAACGGGCTGATCGGGTGGAGAAGGGCGAACGTCTGGGAGCCGTGGCAATCGTAATCTGCCGGCTCGGCGGTGACGGCGAATTGCAACGTGCCGCCCTTCTTCGGTGTCTGAGCCTCGGCGATGCCGGCAAACGATACGGCGGCCATCGCCGCGGCGAGGCCCGCGGCGGTCTTGCTCCTGCGCATGGTCTTCCTCCCTTGACTCCCGTTGTTGTGCGTTGCTCCGGTGTTGGGCACCGGTGTCGCCGGGAGGGGGAAGTTTGCCGGCATCGACTGGCCCGCGCAACCCCGCGTGGCTTCCTGCGGATATTCTGCCGGTTCGCACACCCGGTTCGAGCCCACCGAATAGCCGAGCACGTTCGTCGTCGCGGAGCCGACCCAAGGTGTCGCGATCGAACCGGGTCGTGACCTGGTCGGGCGCAAACACGTGCGAGAACGCAGCCGGTACGGCGACTCGCCCAGCCACGGGGCCGACCGCCAGGAGGTCCAGGCGACTGGGCTCGTGGAGCAGATTGCACGCAATCACCGTCTGATCGTCATCGATCGGCCCCGTTCAGAGCCAGATAAGGCGACGTTCTCGTCGTGACCAAGCTCGATCGTCTCGCGGATCGGCCGACGCTTCATTCAGGCCTTCTCCCGGCCACGGTCGGCCGCGATCTGATGGCATTGCGCGAGGGGAAGGCTTCAATTGAAGGGGTGTTCCCGATCAGCGAGCGGCGAGTGGCCTAAATCGTGAAGGCCGCCGCTCGTCGAGCCGGATCGAGCGGGAGGTGTCGCCGCACACGTTTCGGCATGCCATTGGAACCCGCCTCCAAGAGCTGAATCGTTACCTGCAGAGGCCGTCACCGCGGCCGCTGCTTCTGAGAACGACCGTCAACGTCGCGCGCATGCCCGCGCTATTTGACCGGTGGCGACGGCCGGGCTCGCCCCGAAGACCGCAATCGCGGCGGCTTCGAACCGATCGTCAGTCGCCACCCAGGTGAGCGCAGGCTAGTCCCGCCGAGTTATAGGGGCGAATTCGGCCCGGTCGGGTGCGTGGCGTCGTAGGCGGCTTGCAGAATTTGCTGTCGGGCAATCCTGACGTCTGTGCTAACGCCGAATCCCGTCCGTCTCGGGACAGGCTCCGTGTATATCGCGCCCCCAGATACTTGCTGAAGCTCGGCGGCATGGAGTGGGCGGATGCCTGGACCTGAAATGCTGATCATTTGCGTCTCCAATTTCTTTTGCTCGATTAACTTCCATAACGTTGTCATCGCTGACTTCGAGATCATGGACGACGATCACCGATCTAGCTGTGCTGGCCAGCACACTTGGCGGCGAGTCGTTCGGCCGTGTTTCGTTCGACTAGGTCGACACGTGCGCTGAGAGTGCGCGTGGGAGTCAGGTGCTCGATCCCGGGCTATTGAGATGTCTCGGCACCTTCGATCTCGCTGGTCATGAAGCGGGCGGGAGTTTCCTGGAACCTCTGATCTAGTCCGGTGTTGCCCAGCCAGCCAACACAGAGCAACGGACGAGCTGAGAGGTCTCATGCCGAGCAAGCGGGAATTGATCGAGCCTCACCCGGGAGACAAGCGCTACGTTCGTCGCGATGAGCGCGGTCGCATCAAGGAGAGCGACGACGTCGGTAGGTCTCTTACCCAGGATCGCCGACAGAAGGCGAAAGCGGTAACGAAGCCCGGACAAGGTGACCGGGGCGACAGGAAACCCGCAAAATCCTGAGGCCGTTACCGTGTACTATGTATTCGAAGAGGTCGGGATCAGCGATAGCCAGGGCTGCCAGGGCGGATCGTTTGACGGCCGCGTCGAGGTCGTGGTGCTGGCACCAGCCTCGACGGAGCGATACCCAGTAGGCGAGCGGACCGTTAGCGTTCCCTACCGCGCTACTTTTGCCCTCGGTACGGTCGAGATCGAATATCGTCTTCTCGACAAGGCTACGCAGCGCTGGCGCAGGGAGCTTCGCGTGCCTCCAGAATCCATTCAGTACGAGATCAGGATGACGCTCTATTCCTTGCATTACGACGAGATAGAAGAACTCGTCGACCATCATCCTGATGCGCAGCGCGACGTGGCGTGAACGCAATCTGTGCCTCGGCCATTCGCCCTCACTTACCCAGAATCATCGTTGTGCGCGAGACCATCCGTGATTAGGCAGTCGGCGACGTCGTGTTCGCGGCCGGTGTCGATCCCGATCCATTTGGGACCGCCGAGGCAGGTAGTGGCTTCTCATCAAGTATCGGCGCTACAGCCTCGGGGGCCTCACTATCGCCGATGGCGTCTGGAGCTTGATCCGAAACGTCCGCCGTAGTCACCGACTCCAGCTCCTTCTCGCCAGCCGCTTCCTCGGCCGTTACCTCCAAATGTGCTGGGCATGCAAGGACGGGAGGAACGACATCGGCATCGTCCGGCTCGACAGGCGTCTCGGAAGTGGCACCTGCGGCTTCGCTCATTGAAGCTTCATCTGCCAGTACCGTGCTTGCCGCTATTTCGACGGGCTCCGACATAATGGCGGGGGCCGATCAAGTCTCAGGATGTCTACAACACCGCGCTCGCCCGGGGCTGGACCCGGGCGTCGCGCCCTTATCTTCGCACCATCCAGACGGCGATCAGGCTTCACGCCAAACCGATGGAGGGAGAGCTAAGAACCCACTGGGAGCGGTCGCGACCCGATATGGTCGTTTCCCTGATCCCGAATTTCAACGGCATCATGTTCCGGTCGCTGGAGGCGATCTTGCCCGGCACGCCCTACGTGACCGTGATGACGGACATCGCTGACACGCCACCCCGCTTCTGGCAAGAGCCACAGGACCAGTACCTGATTTGCGGGAGTGCCAAGGCTTACCTTCAGGCCCGGCTCGCAGGCTGGTACCGGCCCGAGCGCGTTTTTCAGGTCAGCGGGATGATCCTGTCGCCGTCGTTCTATGGCCCCCCGGGAAGACCGCCGATCACCCGCCAAGGCATCGGCTTCGAGGACGAGACGATGACGCTTCTCGTCAGTTTCGGGGGCTACGGCTCCTCGGTTGCGTCCGAGATCCTCGGCCATCTCGATGCCTCCGGACACCCCTTTCAGTCCATCGTGCTGTGCGGCCGCAACGACAAGCTGCTCGCGAGCCTGATTGGACGGCCCCGCTGCCATGCTGTCGGGTTCACGGATCGTGTTGCCGACTACATGCGCATTGCCGACGTCTTCGTGGGCAAGCCGGGCCCCGGCAGCATCAGCGAGGCGCTCCAGATCGGGTTGCCCGTGATCGTGGAGATCAACGGGCGCACACTGGTTCAGGAGCGGTACAATGCGACTTGGGTCGAGGAGCGGGGCGTTGGCATAGGGCTCAAGAGCTTCTCGGAGATCGATAAGGCGGTCGCGTATCTCGCGAGCGACAACACACTGGCCGCCTATCGGACTCGCGCCCTGGAACTCCGCAACCGCGCGGTCTTCGAGATTCCCGAGATCCTCGCTGCTATCCTGGGTGACGGTCCGCACTCACCGTTACTCGCATCCCGGTTCTGATCCGCTGGAGAACGCCCTCGCCTTCGATGCTGCGGCGAACGCAAGGATCTGGATGATCAGCTTTGTTGCTGGCGCGTAAATACCGGGCGCCTCGCTCTTTCGCGGGCCGGCCGCGAATGAGGAACGGGGTGGACTGTTCTCGCGAGAACGCGACTGAGAAGCCCGATCACTATCTTACAGCGTTCAGGCTTCCAGCCATCGAAGTCTTCCGTGAGCTAGCGGAGCGGAGGATAATAGCTCCGGGACTCGCGATACAGGCGATTACCGAGGACGGGACCGTAGACCTGAATGAACGGCGTGCGCGGCGTCCAACCTGGCGGGGCAAACGCGGGGAACGAGCCATTTACAGACCCGTCGGCGCCACCAGCAACGCTCTCAACTTCGGAAGGGGACAGGGAACGCACTTCTGATGCTGCAATCGTGTTGGGCATGTGAGTATCCATCTGTGTTGGAGATCAACTCGACGGACATCAGTTAACATCGTTCAGATCCGCCTTCAATACGAGACATTCAGTTGCGAAATCAAAAGCGCGTGAGCCGTCTTTCGACGACGAGACGATCCGCCTCCTGGGCGACGCCGAGACTGATGCGGTTGGCGGAGGACTAAATCCTCAGCCCCTTCCGCCTCGCTGGCTGCAAGCTGGGCTTAATCCTCAACCGCTGCCTCCTCGGTTCGGTTTGCTCGGACGCCGTTTCAGTTTCTGAACGGGTCTGGTACGCGACAATTTGGCCGCGTCAAAGAAGCGATCAGCTTCACGCGGGCTCGCCTGTTAGGAAGCGAGCCCGTTCCCCGGCTCTTCTCGCGAGAGCGCAACGAAGGGATCCGAACCTTATATTTTCTCATCATTGATCGAGAACATGACCCCGAAGTGAGGCGACCGCATCTCAGCAGCGAATGCGGCATGGTCCGTTAATGGTCATCAAGATTGGTGCTGTCGAGCGGGAAATCCCGGCGCCAGTCTTCCGCCGCATGCTGGTCATCCCCCCAAGTGTCGGTGAGATGGTGGCTGACCAGATTCCTGCCTTCGTCAGCTCGCCAGCCGAGAGCCCGCAAAACTTCCTTGGCAATATGCGAGCAAGCGCGCAGCACCGCACCGCCTGCGGTTGCCGGGTCGAGACTGTGCTGGCCAGCACAGACGCGACAGACACGCCAAACGATAATCGGCTCGTCAAGAGTGATCTAACCATTGGAGAAAAGCAATGAACACCGAACCGAATAAATCTGATGTTCGCGGGCTGGTCCAGGGCGCCGGCGCCAAGGACCTTACCGACGTAGCTGTAATCCGTGAGCTTTCGTCTGCAGAACTCGAAGAGGCGGCAGGCGGGTTCATTTTGCACGTTGCCGCCGCCGCCTCTACCTACGCATGGTACAAATGGCAAAAGGCCAACGGCGGACCTAACTGGGGAGTTTGAATCGCAAAGTTGATCATGCACCGAGCGATGAAGACGGGGCCTTCTCTACTCGGAGAAGGCTCCTTTGCTTCTAAGCTAGCGTCGATCGATCGCGATCCTGATCGCGTGCATTGTCATTAGCCTGCCCGCAGCCATGGCGCCGGCGGCCAACAGTCCCGCCAAGACCATGAGGGCAGACCCATGAAGTGCTAAGCTAGCCGTTGGCTTGAATTCATGACCACGCGCCCATGACACGCATCTTGATGTTCCGACTGGCAGGGATCATTGGCGTTTTGCTGATTGCAGTCCTGTCCGTCCTCCCTGGCGAGCTTCGGCCTGATACGGGCTTCGCTGGGATCATCGACCACTTTCTCGCCTATGCCCTCTCAGCCCTTGTGCTTAGCATGGGTTGGCCCGGGCAGGCGGTCAGCATCACGGTAGGGCTATTTGGCCTCGGCGCAATTTCTGAGGCAGCTCAAATTTGGGTTCCCGGGCGCCATGCGGAACTCGCCACCGTTCTTACCAACGGGGTCGGTGCGTTCGTGGGCGCCGCTATCGGCCACGCGACTTTGTTAAGGCCGAGGGCACGATTCAGTCAGCGCGAACGGTAAAGCTGGGCCATGGTGCAAGGCAGCCTCTGGGCGGGTGACGAGAGCCGTTAGGGTGGGTACAATGACCAGGCGTCGCTTGTTGTCCTACTGGGCGCCGCCAATACGCCGGGGACGATGGGCTCGCGATCAGCGGCTCCATAGCCAAACCGTAATCACTGCTCCGATAAGGGCAGCGAGATATAACATGATCGGCGTCGGAAGCAGCCCCAGTATCACGGCAAAATGAAAGCCGATGAATGCGCCGGCGATCCCGACCAGGGCGTATGTGCTCGCGCCGACACCTGTGATCGAGGAGGTCGCGCGGCCGAGCATGCCTCGGCCATACCGATTGAATGCGATCCCAACCGCCACCCCGATCATCAACACGACAATCAGGTTCATAATGGCCGTCGTCAGAATGGGCATGAGAGTCTCCAGGTTCGGGTATCATCTGACAGAAGCGTCATCATTCGCGACCAGCCTGCGTCGGCAAGGAGTGATCGATGGAAGAGATAATGGACGCACTCAAGAGAGCAGGCGCCCTTCTTTCGAATCCGGATGAGACCCGGAAGGATCGGTCGACTGCGATTGCCGCACTTGAAGAGGCGCAACGTCGGCTCGACACGCTCGTAGCGACCCTGAAAGCGCAGCGCAGGTAGACGCAGGAGTGTCGGCGGCAGCCGGAGCCGGGACAAGGTCCGACCGAGGAGGAAGATCGGCAATGGTGGCGCCAACGATTGTGGGCCTTGCATGCGCGTGCAGCCATTGCGCCGAGGTCTCGGTTGACGCCAGAGACCTCGGCAGCCCGCTCTTTTCACACAACTATTTCAATGAACCGCTCGTTGGGTTCCGGGCCAATGCGCCGAGAGGGGGCTCAGGCTCCGGTCATCGAATACGCCGCGCCGCTGACGCCGCTCGCGATCTCGTTGGCCGACTTCGAGGTCGGCACAAGGCAGTCGCCGAGGCACTTGCGACGGAGCTAGAGATAGTGGCCGACAAATGACGCCTCTCGGAACCTGATCAGCGCGGAGTTCATCAAGGATAGGTCTGGGTTCTGCGGTGTCATTCGGGCTGTTCAGCCCGAGGCTGCCCACACACTGAGCCGTGACCCGGCAGATCGAATTGGCCGCCGAAGGCATGCAGGCCCTACCGCTGAGGCACACGCGTTCTCACGCAGATCGCCGGGCAATACGCAACCTTTCCCCCGCGCTGGGCGGTCGGTCCGCTCCGGGCTCACCGTCGCGATCGGAACCACGAACCTGGCAATCCATAATGTCCAACGTGATTGCAAGCCGCGCCATCAGTGCAGCAATCTCAGTACCTGCAAGTTCGTTGGCAATCTCGCGCGCTTCACGCGCTTCGATCCTTAGGGACGTCAAGTCTTTCATGATCATCCTCTCCCTAGAGAGGAAAACGCTTCGCATGATTCGGGTTTCCTAACCGTTCAGACCCAACCCAAGGCGGGGCCTCAGTATTCGGCGCAATGCTTGTCCGATCTTCGCCACCGTATATAAACATTGTTCAATCCGAGGCAAGAGCTCCCATAATAACGAGTTCGTGAGCCCTCTACCAAGGAGGACCGGCGCTGACCCGGGAACCGGGGTCTGGGACGTGTAGTTGTGTCACCAGAGCGCCGGGTGACAACCGGGCACGAGGGAGACGGTGGACGTAGCTGATTTTCCCGGTTTCTGGCTACGGCATCAACGTATTGGTACGCGTCTACACCTAACTCCTCCCCGGCCGCTCTAATCCCCAAGTGGGTGGAATCGCGTCAACTCCTGCGCCACACCGGGCCGGGCACCGAGCAAGGGCGTCGGGTCTTCCATCGCCCTGACGGGTTCACAGCTTGCCATGAGCGATTTGCGCTTCATCCCGCCCTCCATACCTGTTGCAAAGCTTGTGGTGCCCCAAGGCGATGCATGGAAAAGCTCGACGGTTGGCGGCTGCAGGCTCACAATTCCGGGAGTCTCGTCACTCTGCTGGCGCGCGGCGGCTTCGACTGCACCAGACGGCTTCCCGACATCGCGGAGGCGTTGCAATCCTTGCCGGCGTCGTCGGCCATTCTCGACGGCGAGCTGGTCGCTATCGGCGAGGACGGTCTGCCCGATTTCGGGGCGCTGCATCGCGGCGATCGGCTCAATCTTCGATTCTACGTGTTCGATCTCTTGCAACACGAGGACAGCGATGTACGGCACGAACCGGAATCTCGATCCAGCCCTTCGATGAAGCGTTCCATGGGAGCCCCCGCTCGCAATACGGGAATCATACCATGCTTCGCTCATTAGCCTGCGTTTTCACACAGGCTCTCCGCGAACCCGAAAGGTCGGCGCACCCTCTTGTCCAGAGCGGAGCGGTCGCTGACTGCGGCTTATGTAGTTCGCATATCGTCGACCATCCGATCCACACTCAACGGGCCCGGACCAGCGGCTGCGATGTACAGGAAGACGAAGGTGTAGAGTGCCGCCAGTTCGCCGCCGTTGAGGATTGGGAAGAAACCTCGGTGCGCATGTGCATAGAAGTAGGCGACGGCTGTCATGCCTGAGACGATGAAGGCCGACAGGCGGGTGAAGAGACCGAGTACGAGTAGAACACCGAAGACGAGTTCAATGATCCCGGCAGCACCACCCATCGTCATTGGCGAGGCGTTGTTCATCGGACCGACGGGGAAATTGAGATACTTCGTCGTACCGTGCTGCAAGAGAAGCAGTCCGCTCATGATCCGAAGCACGCTGAGCAGGATGGGCGAATACGGGCGCAGGAAGTCCATTGCGTCCTCCGGTGAGTTTTCTGCGACTCACATTATACCTGGAATGAACGCACTCGCTCCCGCCAGTTTCTCACTGACGTCGGCACACGTCGCCACTCTGATCTTGCAGCGTTGCGCCCATGCTCATCAGCCCCGGAACCGCCCCACCATCGAACCGGCGCACGCTGGGCAACTCAATCTTTTCTCGACGTCTGTGTGGGGCGCGTCCATCGAGGGACCGTGGGTGTCAGCAAGCCTGTCCGGCATCCAAGTCTCGCCGACATGTGGCTGTGTGGCCTCTGGCCCAGTTCTCTAATCTCTCTCAGCCGATCTGGAACCTCACGGAGAACGAGTATCTTTTGCTGCCCGGGCAGATCCTCGCTGACAATTACTCAAGGCCGTGAATGTTTGAGATATTCGTTGGACTGCCGCACTCCCAAGGCGATTTGGATCATCTCGGTAATCTTCGCAAAGTTCGAATATTATTTTGGCGAGCAAAGAACGCCTATTACCGGCATCGTACGGATGGATCTGATCGCCTACGGTCGCCCAGACCTCATCAAATACCGATTGAAGCATGGCCAGGGTTTCCGGATCGGCCGCGGTCACGCGCGGCGCCGACGAGCCGCTCTTGGTGACGAGTCTGTCGGCGGCAGCTCCGACCCGGCCGAGCGGCGCAGGTCGCCCACAGCGCGGAAAACGTTGCGGATGATCTGAACAGTGCAATACGCACTGAGAGAGCAGCCGAACACAACCCGGCATCGAAAATGCGGCGCATGGCCCAGTGTCGCAGTGAGTGCTCTTGCCACAAAAAAAGCCCTGCTGCGGGAGCGAGCAGGACTTGAGAGACGGCGATTGATTGAGCCTGCGCGTGGTGCGACCCGACTGTGCGGGGCCAACCAGCCGTTGGTAGGACTTCACGCTTTGGAGCGTGGCTCCTAAGAACGTAACAGCCTCGCTCGCGTAGGCAATGGGAGAGTTGCGATACCCACGGATCAACCAGCCGCCGCGCTGCCGGACCTGCAGGCTGCCGTTGAGGGACGTTAGCAGCGCCAGCTCGGTCTCATTGAACTTGAGAGGTTCTTTCCTCCGAAACGGAACGACCGGACCCATTGATGTGACCCGCTTTGAGAGACTATCTCGGCCGCCGCCTCAGCCTGGAATGCTGCAGGTCAACCGAGGTACCAGGGGGCGTTGTGCTACCCGCGTTTGAGATCAACGTCACGGGAGCTTGTGTCACTATGCCGTCTGTGACGCCGAGCGACTGCACTTCTTGGGATGCGTCCTGATGCACCTTGATGCCGTCGACGATCCGCGAGCCGAGCCAGTCGAGTTCAGCTATCGAACATTCTTGCAAGCGGAGTGTTGGATCGCTGATTGATTTGAGGCATGATCACTCGGGCAACGGCCATCCGCTCAGCAGGGCTCACGAACATGGAAGCGTCTACGCTCATCGACCTGATCCATCGCATCAATCAGCGTGCTCTTGAGCAGTTCAGCGAGCGTCATGGCAAGGGCGTGACGCCGCGACAGATAGCGATCCTTCGTGCGCTGGCCGGATCTCCTGGAGCCAGTCAGACGGCGCTCGTGAATGCCACCGGGATCGATCGCAGCACCACTGCGGAAATCATCAAGAGGCTCCTCGCTCGGGGACTGATAAAGCGCCGCCGCGCCCGGGGCGATGCTCGCGCCTACGTGGTCAACCTGACCCCCGAGGGCGAGCAGGTGCTGGCATCGGCCGAGCCGGTGATCGCCGCTGTCGAGAAGGCGCTTCTCGACGAACTTCCCGAGGAAGATCGTGATTGCTTTGTTGCTTCACTGCATCGGCTCTCGACTGCGCAAGTGAGCCGGCTGAGTTAGCGATCCGGGCAGCCCACGAGACCGCGCCGGATCTCCGCACGTTACTACCGCGGGGGAGTGGGTAGCAACGTGCGGTGAGCGACCGCATCACGATGGCTGAACATTCACAATCCGTGCTGCTCAGGATGGTAAAAGGGGCCACCACTACGCCCCCCCCCAATACAGCTCCGGCCGCGTGTCCACCTTTCGCGATCCGACCTACGAATGAGGGAACTTCTTGGGACCATTGCGGTTCGGCAGTTGGCGTACCCAGCGGAGCTAGAAATGCCACGTCCCACGGTAGCATTGTGTTGGTACAGCCGATCCCGGTACTCGAAAGTCCTGGCGATGATGGCTGATCAAGAGCGCCTCCCTCCGAGATTCGATGAATGGAGAAGTGAGGCCCTATGGCTCGAGGGCCAACTTCAGGCCCGCTACGATGTGCGCCGCGTCCCATTGAACCCCGACGAGTTCCTTGAATGGTGCCGGGAAGTGAGCATTAGCCCCGACGCATTCGCTCGAGATCGATATGCGAATGAGGGGGCGTACCGCAGGGCCACGACGGCGACCATAACGCCGATGGTACAGGAACCGCGCGTATCGCTGGCAGTATGATCGGCCGCTGACCGCAGCACTCCATGTTCTTGCAGGGCGACGGCACTGGTCATTCCCCTCTCCCGGTCCGCTCATCTCCCCCGGCTGAGGCCAACTGAAAAGTACAACAAAAGAGACGCTAGTCTTGATTGTAATTGCGATCAAATCACGCTCAGGAGTCTTACTCGGGTGCATCCCGTTTGCGCCACAGATAATACCCGCGCGCGTGGACACCCCTGATGATCTCTTCCGGATTGATGTCGGCGAGCCCCACGTCTCCCACGCCCAGCGTGGAATACCGCACGAGTTGCCAGGCCACACCGTCGGTCTGGGGTAAGTTTTGCCCACTAGAGTCCAATGTTACGGCAGCGAGATTTTTCGCCTCGTATAGGAACGCGGGCCGCCCACGAAGCTCCTCTTCATTGGCATTCCCGGCAGGGACACTCGATACATCTGCGATATGCGAGGGAAGGCGCTCCGGGGTTGCGGAATTTTGGCCCTCGATGTCGCCCGGATTTAGAGGATCCGGACGTTTGAATATCGACATTGCATATCCATGTTCAGGTTTGATGGATAACCCTCCGACGTGCTTCTCGTTCCCACCGTGACTTCGCTGAGATCCGACGGGCTCCCAGTCCGGGCGGCACTATGACCTCCCTCGCGAAGGACTTCGCCCAACTGGATTGGGGGCTTGATGGTCATGAATTCGCCTCACTGGCTGACGCCCCCAATGACCTCATGCAACTGAGCGTCACGGGCAAGGGCGAACGGCTGCGCGCCGTCTTGCCCCCGGCTGGTCGACCATCAGGCTGGTCCGAAATCGGACAGAGCCGCGGTCAGCGGCCGCTAATGCAATTTTACGCGAGGGCGGGTGGCTCGCCGCATCCAATTGCCCAATGTATCTAGCAGGATTGCTCCCCATCTTCCGAAGAGGGCAGCGAGGTGGCGCTTGTAAAGCCACCGATACAGCAGGCGAGCAATGGCACCCTCAACTTCGAGGCCGGCCCCGCGGATGAAGCCCATCAAGCGGCCCACAGCGTGACGGTCGCCCAGGGACAGAAGCGATGGTTGAGACGCGTTCGGGAAGCTGCTGAACGAGCCGCGCATCAGCATTGATTACAGTGAGGCTCAGGTAGGTATCGGGCTCGATGTCGTGCAGGCCGTAGGCGGCGAGGGCACGAGCCGACGATCTCAGCTCGGCCGCCAATTCGACGCCCGTCGCACCGCCGCCGACAATACAGACTCGATAGCTCTTAGGCCGTGCCAAGCCAGTCCGGTAGTTCGCACTCATGCATGCTTGCAGGATGCGGTCAAAAATGCGTTCGGCATCGGTCACGGTATCAAGGACCAGTGTGTTGGCAGCAACTCCGGGGATGCCGAAATCTGCGGTCACGCCTCCGATGCTTAAGACCAACACGTCAAAGACAATCTCCCGTTCCGGAATGATCACTTGACCATCCTCACCCCTGGTCGCGGCAACGCGGATGCGACGCGCGTTGCGATCAAGCCCCACAAGGCGTCCCTGGTCAAAGACGAAGCCGCGCCACTGGGCGAGTGCCAGATAGGAGACATCGTGGCTGGCGACGTCTAGAGTGCCAGAGGCGATCTCGTGCAGCAGTGGCTTCCAGATGTGTGACGGATCGGGATCGACGAGATGAACCTCGATATCGCGACGGGCGGCGAGCTGAACGGCGAGTTCCACACCACCAGCGCCGCCCCCGCACATGACGACGCGTGTACGTTCGCGCTGCATGTCAGCGGACCCTGGACCGGGGGATCTCAAGATTGCCGCAACGGGCGGAATTCAGCCCTGAAGTAGGCCGCTGACGTGCGGCAGCAGCGCAGGGCGATATCAAGAAGAATGAGAGTTCGGACAACTATTCGCAAAAGCCATCCCGCCGCAGGAGCGCTTTGTTGATGGCAACTGCCGCCTTTGCGCCTTCTGCTATGGCAATCGAGACCATGAGCACATCACGCGACACGTCCCCTGCCACGTAGACCCCGGGCACAGAACTGTCCTCGGTCACGGGGTCTGTCACCACCCCGCCTTTGTCGTCCCGCTCACAGCCCAGTCGCCGGGACAGGTCAGAAGCCTGATGGCACCCCGTTGCAAAAAACAACGCTTCGCGTGCAAGAGGCGCACCACTATCAAACGAGATCCGGGACAAACGCCCTTCGTCGCCGATCAACCTTGACACCTTTTCAATTCTGACCGGGATTTTGCGGTCATGAAGCTTTCGGGCCAGTCTCTCGCTAATTTCGGTGCCGTCGCTGCACACCACTACATCAGCCATCCAGTGGCGCATCATAAGGCCGAGTTCGGCGCCCTTGTCCCCGCTTCCATAGGCGGCGACCGCCTTGCCCCTGTACTCATAGCCGTCGCAGTAAAGGCAGTGATGAACCGAAATTCCATAAAGTTGCTCAACCCCGGCAATCGCGGGGAGTTCGTCCACTATGCCGCTCGCAAGCAGGACCTTCTTGGCCATCCCCTGCGAACCGTCCTCACAGCAATACTCAAACGTATCGCCAATCGGCTTGACATCGCCCACGCGCGTGCTGCGGACTCGCACGGTGGGATAGTTGGCAATCTCCGCGCGCGCCGTATCCAGGAACCCTGAAGGCGCGTTCCCGTCTTGCCCGAGAAGGCCATGGATTGCGTGCGAGGCCCGATTTCGGGGCAAGCCATCATCGCAGACAAGAACCTGCCTGTGACACCGTCCGAGCACGAGCGCAGCGCTCAACCCTGCGGGGCCGCCTCCTACGATCAGGACATCGACATCCATGCGCATCCCTCCGGCTAAGAACATAGTTCGGATCAGGAGACCCTGTGCCCTCCGGCAACTGCTTCGTCACGGCAGGAACCAACAGAGGGTCCGGGGAGGGTTGCCGACGAATGAACTCGTACCGCTGCGCAGCAAGTGGGTAAGTTCCCTCGTTGCTCCCTGAGCAAACCGTCAGCTTTTCCATAGTGCTCCGAGAGCAATGCCGATCAATGCAACGACCGCGAGCGTGGCCATCGGTTGTTCACGGGCTGACTTCTGAACGGCCTGATTTTATTCGCCGCCAACTCTCTGCATGCTGCTGGATGCTTGGCTTGCTGCATCCGCCACAGGCGTGCCGGTTGCCGCACCCTTTGGCTCATCTGTCCTTAGTGACATCTAGTACTCCTTTAATTTCACCTCACGCCGTCTCGGGGGACAACATCCCCAGCCTGGAGGGGTTCCCCCACGCGCAAGCGGCGACGTCAGCACATGCCCAACACGTGCGGCGTCTGGCTCAAGGCCCTCCGCCATCTGAGGAACGCCACCCCAACCGGGAGCGCGATAAGGGTGTGCAACCCGGGGCGGGGCGAGCCCGGAACACTGGGGTCTGGACCGCGCCCGTTACGCCGATCGAGGATCGGCCTTCGGCCGGGCATTCGAGCGAGACGACGACTATCCCAGCCATTCTACCCGGCGGGCCACGCGCTTCCGTCCAGACGACGTCGACGACCGCCGGACGTGCAGCCGCAATCGCACTCGCGATGACGACGCCGATCGTGGATCGGCCCCAGGCCGGGCGTTCGAGCGAGACGACGACTATCCCAGCGATCGCGAAGAACGTTCCACCCGGGCAACCGCGCGCTTCCGCCCAGACGACGTCGACGACCGCCTGACGTGTAATCGCACTCGCGATGACGACGGCGATCCTGGCTCGACCGCCGAAGGGTCCTTCCAGGAAGAAGACTTTTCACGCGATCGCGTCGCTAGAAGTACTCGAGGCGATGTCGGAGACGCTGACTCGCGGCGCGCATTTAGGCGTGCACTGGATGCCATGGAGGATTGGCGCAGGGATCTCATGGAATTGACAGATCGACACAGCGAAAACGTCTTCGGACGGGAGCGCGACGGAGGGGTCCGATGAAGAGTTATCGCCAACACATCGCAGCCGTTCGGTTTCTGCCGAACACTACCCCGAGCTTACCTGCGCTGCGCTTTTAGCGTTGCTACGAACGTGTCTACTCGGCGCTGCGCCTCTTAAAGTGCTGCTATCGCCCTCGACCGATCCTTCCGGGTCGCATCCGGGTTTGAAAGAAGAGCGGCTGCTGTCTTACTATCTTGCCAACCCGATCCCGTCTACTTGGGCGACCAGACGATCTGAAACTCGATCTCTTCTTCATCATCGTCCCGCTCGTGTGCGAGTCGCACGCACGGGAACTTAGAGGCGCTCGCCCGCGATCTGGATCTCAAACTGCTCGCCCTTCTCCAGACCATCGGCAAGTCGCCGAAGCTTGGTGATGAACTCAGATAGCAGATAATCCTTCTCGATGTCCCGTTCAGACTTGCCAGCCATGCGAACTCTCCCTTCATGCCAGATGCCTTGCAAACACGGGGAGACGTCAGGGGTTTCCAACTCTCCTGGCTCCGTGGAGCTATTACATGATTGATCGCCAGCGCCGTGCAGCCGTTAGGGTCCTAGAACGCCTTGGATATCGTTGGAGCGGCACGGAGTCGCGTCAACGCCACCACGTCTCGACCTCATCGCGGCGGCAGACGCCATGTTCACTGAGCTCACAGAGCAGATCGAGGATCTCGCCGGCTGCTGCGACGGCTCGCCAGAAGGGGACGATCTCGAACGCCTTGTCGACCTGGCCCAGGCTACGAAGGCGCTCGACCACGAGACTGAGATGCCGGAGGAAAGACAGCGTCAGAGGTATATGGGCCGCCCTGCAACATTGGCTGATCACGAGAACAACGAGTTCAAGGTTCAGCCTATCTGCCGGCGGTGCTGGCACACGGGCCCTGTTGTTTCGCCTCGGGAGTTAGCCGATCGGTTCGGGCTACCGATGGCCTCAGCAATTCCCGCCGTCGAGGCGCGGCTGCGGTGTGCACGGTGCGGCGAGCGGGCGGGTTACCTGGCGATCGAAAACCCGGCCGTCTCGGGTCGCGGCTGCTGATCTCGAACCCGCTGCGCACGAATAAGAACGGGCCCCGCCACTGGCAAGAGCGGAGCCCGAAGGACACCTCTCGGGGGGAATGGCGAGCGGTGTCGACATGCCGGCACAACCGCTCGCTCCATCTTCGGTTCCCGCGTCGAGCTGCCTACCCGATGGCCCGGACGTCAGACAGCAACGACGCCAGCAGGACGGTCGAGACCATGGGAGCAGCAAATTGCTGCACGTCTAGGGCGAGTGACCGCGAAAGAGCAACCGCCGTCCTCGGGTCGACCAGCCGGCAGCCGTCGCGATGTCGCGAGTGCTCGCCACGACGGATGACCAGCTCCAGCGGGCGGCGAGTTGGCCGGTAATGCCGCGAGCGAGCAGAAGCCGGCACGCGGCGTTCTCAGGATCGCGTGTGTACTCTCGACCAGCACTTCACCGTTGAAGGCAACGCGGTATCGCCCAGGGCGCGAGATTGTGGGTGATTTCCTTCGCGCACGCGCGCGTAGCGTTAGAAACGCAACCTTGTCGTACCAAGGTCCGCGATGGCCGGCCGGTGGTGATCGGGATCGCGGCGCGATTGGCGGTCGCTAATGCAGCTTCACGCGCGGCCGGGTGGCGCGCCGCATCCAGTTGCCCAAGGTATCAAGCAGGACGGCACCCCAGCCAAAGAGGGCGGCGAGGTGGCGCTTGTAAAGCCACCGATACAGCAGGCGCGCGATAATGCCCTCGACTTCGAGGCCGGCCCCGCGAATGAAGCCCATCAAGCGGCCGACAGCGTGATGGTTGCCCAACGACAGCAGCGAACCGAGATCATTGTAACGGAACTGGCCAGGTTCGCGCCCGCGTAGGTAGACCGGAATGGCTCGCGCCAGAAATTTCGCCTGCTGATGTGCGGCCTGGGCGCGTGGCGGCACCCGCGACTCGGTGCCAATCCAGGGAGCCGAGGCGCAATCACCGAGGGCGAAAATCAACGGGTCGGTGACGCTTTGGAGGCTAGCCGTCACCACGACTTGGCCGCCGCGATTGGTCGTGAGGCCGCCGAGCTCCGACAGGATCGGCGGCGCGCGGACCCCGGCCACCCAAATGGTGAGGTCGGAGGCAATTCGCTCACCAGATTTCAGGACGATGGCCGTGGGTTCGACTTCAATAACGGCGCTCGCATTACGGACATCCACGCCGAGGGTCCTCAGCGTCATCTCGACCGAGGTTGAGACGCGTTCGGGAAGTTGCTGTACGAGCCGGGCGTCGGCATTGATCACGGTGAGGCTCAGGTAGGTATCGGGCTCAATGTCGTGGAGACCGTAGGCCGAGAGGGCACGAGCCGACGATCTCAGCTCGGCCGCCAGTTCGACCCCCGTCGCGCCGCCGCCGACAATACAGACTCGGTAGCTCTCAGGCCGCGCCAAGCCAGTCCAGTAATTCGCACTCATGCAAGCTTGCAGGATGCGGTCGAAGATGCGCTCTGCGTCGGCCACGCTATCGAGAAACAACGTGTGGGCACTCACCCCCGAGATGCCGAAGTCGGCGGTAACGCCTCCGATGCTCAGGACCAACACGCCATAGGCAATCTCCCGCTCGGGAATGATCTCCTGGCCATCGCGGTTCCGAGTTGCAGCGACGAGGATGCGTCTTGTGTCACGATTGATGGCCTTCAGGCGTCCCTGGGCAAACACGAAGCCACGCCGCTCGGCAAGCGCCAAATAGGAAACCTCGTGGCTGGCGACGTCCAAGGTGCCGGATGCAATTTCGTGCAGCAGGGGTTTCCAAATGTGTGACGGGGAGGGGTCGACGAGGTGGACCTCAATATTGCGACGGCTGGCGAGCTGAACGGCAAGCTCCACACCACCTGCACCGCCGCCACAGATGACGACGCGAGTTTTATCGGCCTGCATGTCAGCGGGTCCTGGACCAGCCGAGATCCAATTTGCGCAGCTCCGCGATGGAGCGCGCGGGGTTCAGCCCTTTCGGGCAGGCCTTCGCGCAATTCAAGATTTGACGACACCCATAGACGCCGCTCGGCTCGGCAGCGCGATCGACGCGCTCGGCCGTAGCCTCGTCCCGACTGTCGGCGACCCAGCGGTCCGCTTGCAATAGGGCGGCTGGGCCAGGGAAGGTGTCGGCATTCCACCAGTAACTCGGGCATGCTGCGGAGCAGCAGGCACACAAGATGCATTCGTATAGGCCGTTCAATTTCTCCCGCTCGGTGGGCGATTGGCGCCGCTCCTGATCAGCGGCTACCGTATCCGCCTGCAGCCAAGGCTCAACGCGATGATAGTGGGCAAAGAACTGGCTGAGGTCTGGGACAAGGTCGCGGATTACCGCCATGTGGGGGAGAGGGTAGACGCTAACGGTCTGATCGCCTATCTCCCGTTGGCAGGCGAGACCATTGGTGCCGCTCATATTCATTGAGCAGGAACCACAGATACCCTCGCGACAAGAGCGGCGGAAGGCCAGCGTC